>Ga0209536_100014282_pt1 | contig 11419 bp, 8 predicted proteins | sample DeeMarSeWOR28_12_FD_187461 | JGI IMG/M metagenome (GOLD analysis project Ga0209536, IMG submission 187461) | Marine sediment microbial communities from White Oak River estuary, North Carolina - WOR-2-8_12 (SPAdes) (version 2) | ecosystem: Environmental > Aquatic > Marine > Intertidal zone >... | reverse complement strand
ATTGGCCGCCAGCTCCGACAGCATCCGATCGAGCCGGCGGTCCTCGCGGTCGAGCAGGGACGATGCGCGGTCGAGCACCTCCTGGGGCATGCCCATCCTGGCCGCGACGGTCGTGGCCGATGACGCCCCGGGCGCTCCGATCCGCACTCGATAGGTCGGGGCCATGGTTTCCGGATCGAACTCCACGCTCGCGTTCTCGAAGCGGTCGTCGATCTCCGCCATCTCCTTCAAGAGGTTGTAATGCGTCGTCGTGACGACGCGGGCACCGCGACTCGCGAGCGTCTCGAGCGTAGCCTGCGCGATCGCGGCACCCTCGGACGGGTCCGTCCCGACGCCGACCTCGTCCAGACACACGAGGGTGTCGGGACCGGACGAGCGCAGGATGCTGGCCAGGTTGGCCATGGCCGCGGAGAACGTGGACAGGCTCTCCTTGATGTCTTGATGATCTCCGATGTCGGCGAGCACACGGTCGACGAGATCGACGCGGGCTCCCGGTAGGACGGGCACGTGCAGACCCGCTCGCACCATCAGGGCGGCCAGGGCGATCGACTTGAGCGCGACCGTCTTGCCCCCGGCATTCGGGCCGGACAGCAGCAGCACCGAGAAATCGCGGCCGACTCGCAGATCGTTCGCGACGCATTGGTCGGCCGGGATCAGCGGATGCCGCAGCCCGGGCAGCTCGAAGATGCCCTCGCGCCCGACCTCGGGCTGCGTGGCGTCCATCTCCCGGGAGAGCAGGCCGCGCGCCACGGCGAGGTCGAGTCTGGCCAGCAGGTCGAGACTCGATCGGATTGTCGACGCCTCCCTCGCGACCGCTGCCGACAGCTCCCGGATCACGCGCAGGATCTCGCGCTCGACGGTGAGCTCGGCCTGCCGATGGCGATTGTTCAGCTCGACCATCGCGTCGGGCTCGACGAAGAGCGTCGTGCCCGACCGGGACGCGTCGTGAACGATGCCCCGCACCTGCCCCTTGGCGTCCGTCTTCACGGGCAGCACGAATCGACCGTTGCGCACGGTGTAGTACTGGTCCGAGAGATGGGGCTTGATGTCGGCATGCTGCAGGCTGCGTTCGATGCGCGACTGCAGGTCGCTGGCGAGTCGATGCGCCTCGCGCCGCGCGGCGGCCAGCGTCGCGGAGGCCGAGTCCCGTACCTCGCCGCCGGGGTCGAGACATCGAGCGATCTCCGCTGCGAGCGCCGGACACTCTTCGATCTGCAGCGCGAGCCCGGCCAGCAACGGGCACTCTTGCTGACGACGCTCGAAGAAATCTCGCGTCGCGTGCATCACCTCGAGCGTGCGACGGACCTCGATCAGCTGAGCGCCCTCGAGAACGCCGCCTTTCTCGGCCAGGGAAAGCGCCGAGGCGAGGTCCGCACAGCCGCCCAGCGGCGGCATGGCATCGCGGTCGAGCAGGGCCCGCGCCTCGCTCGTCTCGAAGAGCCGGCCGCGGGCGGCCTCCTCCGAAGACTCGAAGAGACCGTCTGCCCCGGAGCTCGAGAGCAGCAGGGCGCCGAGCGGCGTGCGGCAACACGTGCGCAGCGCATCGGTGACTCGCTCCCATTCGAGGCTCTCGAGGGTGGAAGGGGCGACTTCGAAGGGCATCGGCTGAGTCTAGGCGTCCGGTCGGCAAGCCGCCGCGTCGGGTTCTCTTCAGTTGCGCGACATCGGACCGAAACGGAAGGGATGGCCGAAAGACGTCCGACCGAAGCGGCGCTCGAACGCTCCGATGCGCTCGACGAGATGGATCCGCACGAGATCCTCGAGCTGATCCATGCCGAAGACGCCGTGGCGCATGCTGCCGTGGGCGAAGTGCTGCCGCGCATGGCCGAGGCGGTCGAGGTGCTGGCCTGTGCGCTCTCGGGAGGCGGCCGTTGGTTCAACGTCGGCGCCGGCACGAGCGGTCGCATCGGTGTGCTCGACGCGTCCGAGATTCCGCCGACCTATGGTCTGCCGCCGCGCGTCGTACAGGGCATCATGGCGGGCGGTGACTCCGCCCTCCGCAACGCGATCGAAGGCGCAGAGGATGATCTGCATGCCGGTTCGCTCGAGCTCGAAGAGCGGGGCGTGACGCTCGGCGATGTGGTGATCGGTTTGTCGGCGAGCGGGACGACGCCTTACGTGCTCGGCGCGATCGAGGTGGCCAACAAGCTGGGCGCACGAACGATCGCGATCACCTGCGACCCGGGCTCGCCACTGGCGGAGTCGGTCGAGATCTCGATCGCTCCGCAGGTCGGCCCGGAGGTCGTCACGGGCTCGACACGCATGAAGGGCGGGCTCGCGCAGAAGATGATCCTGACCGCGCTGTCGACGGCGGTGATGGTTCGCATGGGACGCGTCCGGGGGCACCACATGACGCACATCTCTCCGGGCTCGAGCAAGCTGCGCGGTCGGGCCGTCCGCATCGTGATGGAGCTCGGTCGGGTCGATCGCGAGCGCGCCCGGGATCTGTTGCGCACGACCGAGGGCTCCGTGGAGGCGGCGCTCCAGATCCTCGAGACCGAGCGCGCCGCCAACGCGCGCGGCTGACCCCGGGAGCCGATCGCCGGAGAGCCTGCGCCGTCGCGGTGTCTGCCGCCTGGGCAGGATGTGCGAACCGGGGATCGTTGTGCTTCGATCCGAGGGGCCGCGCCGGGTCGACCGGTCGGGTCACCGGTAGGAGTGCCTCACGTGCCCACCCGTCAAGAAGAGATCGAGAAGCTCGCGGCGCTCGCTCTTGCGCCGCTGGTCGAGGTCGCCTGGGCGGACGGATCCGTTTCACCCGCGGAGCGACAGGGCGTCCTCGAAGCCGCCAAGCTGCTCGGCGTCGATCAGCACAGCGAGTTCTGTCGCTCGACGCTCAGACGATGGCTGCACGAGGCACCGCCCACCGAAGCGCTCGAACGCTGGCGCCGATTGCTCGCCTCCACGCTCGGAGAGAGCGACGCTCGCGTCGCTCGCAAGAGCGAGAGCCGGCTGCTCGAAGAGGCCAGGAGGATTGCGAAGATGGACGAACGCCCCTTCGAGGAGGGGGCGTCGCTCGACGCGCGGGCTGGCATCACGCAGGAAGAGCAGCGAATTCTCGACGATCTCGCTGCCGCACTCGAGAAGATTCAAGCCGGGCGCTGAGCCGCGCGCCGACGGACACGGTGGGTGAGGACGGCCGGGCGAGAGACGGGCCTGCCCGACCGGTCAGTCGATTCGCGCGAGCTTGCCGTGGTGCTTCAGGTTCTTCGCCTCGGCGGCGAGGATGGTCTCCTCGGCAATGTTGGTGGCGTGATCGCCGATGCGTTCCAGGTTCTGGGCGATGAAGATCAGGTCCACCTCCTGCTCGGTCGTTTCGGGTGAGCTCGACAGGCGAGCGATCGCGTCGCGGATCAAGCGATCCTCTTGCTCGTCGATCGAATCATCGGCCGCGAGCACCGTCCGCGCGGCTTCGGCGTCGAGCTCCGAGAAGGAACGAATCGCTGCAGAGAGCGCCGCGCGGCTCTCCTCTGCCAGGGCATGGAGTCCGGGCGGGAGGGGTAGCGCTTCGCGCTGTGTCAGACGCTCCGCGCAGCCGGCGATGTTTCGAGCGAGATCGCCGACGCGTTCGAGGTCCGTCGCGATCGCCTTGATCGCAACGACCAGGCGGAGGTCGCTCGCGACCGGTGCGTCGAGGGCCAGGATCCGGAGCACGGCCTGGTCGATGTCGACGTCGAGTCGATCGATCGCCAGATCGTCCCGTACCACCTCGGCGCTCAGCGCGGTGCTCCGCTCCCAGACGGCGCGCAGGCTCTTTTCGAGGATCGCCTCGCTGAACGCTGCCATTCGCAGCACGGTGTTGCGCAGGCCATCCATGTCACGTTCGACCTTGATGTTGTGTCGGTTCGGCATCGTGAATCGCTCGGCATACTCGTTCGGGTTGGCGGGTCTGGGGCGGGTACCGGGGGGATCGGCCAGGCGGGGCCGTGCAGGCTCGATCGTCCGGGTCGGCGCGCGGACGGCGCGCGCCACGCGGATTCGTGTGAAGAGCCCCGAGGCAGGCAGAGCATAGGGATCCTTCTGGAATTTCAGCAACTTGCACTTGCTTCGACCGGGCGATCCGGCAGCCCGGGTTCTGCTTCGTCACGAAACTGTCACGCTTCCTTCAAGGCGTCCACACAGATCGTGAATATGTTCCACCCCGATCGGGAGGAGCATTCGACCGATCGGATCGACCGACCGGGGCCCGCGACGGGACTCGTTCGATCGTGCAACCAAGTGGGTGATCTCGAGCCGTCCAGGCCTCGTGCCCGAGCGAGGCCTGCGAGCCGAGCCCCCGAGAACCAAGGATTCCAATTGATGAAGATTCATCGTGCTGGCCTCGTGCTGTTCTTCTCCGTCGCCCTAGCCTGCTCGTCGAGCGAGCCGGCGGCGGCTCGGGACCAGATCCACATCGTGGGGTCGTCCACGGTCTTTCCCTTCTCCACGACCGTGGCGGAGCGCTTCGGACGCGGGACCTCCTTCAAGACGCCAGTGGTCGAGAGCACCGGCTCCGGTGGTGGCCTCAAGCTCTTCTGCCAGGGTGTCGGGGAGCAGACGCCGGACATCACGAATGCGTCTCGTCGGATCAAGCCCTCCGAGGTCGAGCTGTGCGCGAGCAACGGGGTCAGCGAGATCGTGGAGGTCAAGATCGGCTTCGACGGGATCGCGCTCGCCAACTCGAAGCAGGCCGAGCGCATGAAGCTCAGTCTCGAGCAGATCTTCCTGGCGCTGGCGAAGCAGGTGCCGGTCGATGGCAAGCTGGTGGCGAATCCGAACAAGACCTGGAAGGACGTGGATCCCTCGCTCCCCGACCGTCGGATCGAGGTGCTCGGCCCGCCCCCGACCTCGGGCACGCGCGACGCCTTCGTGGAGGTCGCGATGGAAGGCGGTGCCAAGCGGATTCCGATGCTCGCGGCGCTACGGGAGGAGGACAAGAAGGCGTTCGAGCGCGTCGCCCATGCGATTCGCGAGGACGGTGCCTACGTCGAGGCCGGTGAGAACGACAACCTGATCGTCCAGAAGCTCGAGGCGAACCCGACGGCACTCGGGATCTTCGGCTTCTCCTTCCTCGATCAGAACGCGGATCAGATCCAGGGCACGATCGTCGACGGGGCCGAGCCGACCTTCGAGAACATCGCCAGCGGCGAGTACGCGATCTCCCGATCGCTCTATTTCTATCTGAAGAAGGCGCACGTCGGGAAGATCCCCGGCCTGCGGGAGTTCCTTCGAGAGTTCACGAGCGACAACGCATCCGGCGAAGAGGGCTATCTGGCGGATCGAGGATTGATCCCGCTGCCGGAGAAAGAGCGCCTGCTCGTTCGATCGGAGAGCGAGAGCCTCAAGCTGCTCGAGATGTAGCCGGCCGCCGGTCCGCAACGCCGAAACGAAAAGAGGCCCGAGCAGCTTCCTGCTCGGGCCTCTGTCTTTCTCACGGCGTCGGAGGCATTGCGCCCGCGACGAATCCGGAGCTTCGAGGAGCGGCGGCCGTCGCGGTGGGAGCGGGACGGTGCCCGCCGCGCGACGTCCAGTTCTTGCGAATCAGGCCCGGGGGATCAGGCCGCCTTCTTCTTCTCGAGGAGGGTCAGCTTGCGGTTGAGCTGCGCGATCTTGCGCTCGAGTCGCTTGACCTCGTCGAGACGCGCGAGCTTCAAGCTCGTGTAGATCTGGTCGACGCCGTCTTCGATGTTCTTCTCGACGCGCTCGCCCAGCTCCTGGCGAAGCTCCTCGGCCCGCTTGATCGCGGGGACCTTGCGCAGCTCGTCCTGCACCTGCTTCACGCTCTTCTCGATGCGCTTGAGGCTCTCCTTGCGGAACTTGCTGCTGCGGATCTGAAGCTCGTCGTTCCACTTCTCGAGCTCGCTGGTGATCTTCTCGATTCCTTCCATGGCCCACTCGGGCTGGAAGTCCTCCCAGCTGAACTCGCCGACTGAGCGCTTCGTCCTGGAGCCGCTCTTCGATCGTTTGCTGGACTTGCTCTTGCTGGTGCTACGCGTCTTGGTCTTCGTGGACATTCTCGGATCCTCTGCCGGATCGCACGCGACCCGGCGAGTCCAACTCGTCGGGGGTGTCCCGGTCACTTCTGGGTGGCGGCGGGCGCGTTTTGATGCGCTGCGTTGTGCAGCGCGCCCGCTCAGATCAGACGGAACTTTAGACACGACGCGTCATTCGTCAAGGGAGAATGCCAGGATCAAAAAGAGTCCATTTAATTCAATGACTTATGAATGACGCGTCGCGTCCGAGAGGGATGCGAATCGGCCGAGGCCGGTGGATGATGCAGCGCGTTGAGCAGGTCTCCCGAGCTGCTCAGCCCCAGCGCAGGGCAGCCGAGCCCCAGGTGAAGCCCGACCCGAAGGCGGTCAGGGAGACCACCTGGCCGGCCTGGAGCCGTCCGCTGCGAGAGGCTTCGGCGAGCAGGATCGGAAGCGCCGCCGCCGAGCAGTTGCCCAGCCGCTGGATGTTGTTGAGCACCTTCTCGGGCGGGATCTCGAGCTTCTGGGCGACGAACTCGTTGATCCGCAGATTGGCCTGATGGAACAGGAAGAGATCGACGTCCTCGAGATCGAGGTGGGCGGCGCCGAGCGTCTCGAGCAGGACCTCGGGCATTCGGGTGACGGCATGCTTGAAGACGAAGCGGCCATCCATGTAGGGAAAGTGTTTACGGGCGGCGATGGCTGCCTGATCGATCCGCGGATGCGCGGCCGAGCCCGGGGCTTCGGTCCACAGCTTGCGCGCGAACTTGCCCTCGGCATGAACGCGGACCTCGAGCAGGCCCGGGCCCGCCTCGGCATCGACGGCCTCGAGCACCACTGCCCCCGCTCCGTCGCCGAAGATCACCGTGACATCGCGGCCCTCGGTGCTGATGTCGAGCCCGGTCGAGTGCACCTCGCAGCCGACCACGAGGATGCGCTCGTGGCGTCCAGCGACGAGCAGGGCGTCGGCGAGCTGGAGCGCGTAGAGAAATCCGCTGCACTGTGCGCGCAGATCGATGCAGGGGATCTCGCCCGCATCGAGCGCCTCGTGCAGGAAGAAGGAGGTGCCCGGGAAGTCCGCCTCTCCGGACAGCGTTGCCAGCAGGATGCAGTCGATGTCCGAGGCGACGTCCGCCGGGTCGAGCCCCGCATCCTCGAGAGCCTGCAGGCAGGCTGCCCGCGCGAGATCGGAAGGCCTCTGGCCCTCTTCGACCCAACGGCGCTCCTTGATGCCGGTCCGCTGCTCGATCCACTCCTCGCTCGTATCCATCCACCGGGTCAGGTCAGCGTTGGTGACGACGCGATCCGGCACGCTCATCCCGGTTCCCGCGATGCGTGAGCGCAACGCCATGCTCTACCTCCCAGCCGGTGCTGGCCGGCTCTCATGATCGGGGCTCACGATCGAGATCGCTCGTCGGATTTCGCCTGGGCTAGCCGCTCTGGGCTGCCAGATCGACGAATCGATTCTCCTCGCCCGGGCGCAGGTCCTCGTCGTCCCACAGGATCTCCTCCGCCTTCGTGAGCAGCTCGCGGAGACCTCGGCCCTCGAGTGCCGAGACGGGGATCGCCTGGTAACGCCGGGCGAGACCTTCGATCTCGTGCTCGGGAAGTCGGTCGATCTGGTTCAGCACGAGCAGCTCGGGCTTCTGGTCGAGCCCGAGCTCGCCCAGCACGTCGCGAACGGCCTGGATCCGCCGGTCCATGTCGGGGCTCGCGGCGTCGACGACGTGCAGCAGCAGGCTGGCGTCCCGCAGCTCCTCGAGCGTCGCGTGGAAGGCGGCCACCAGATCCGGCGGCAGGTCGCGAATGAAGCCGACCGTGTCCGTGATGATCACCTCACGTTCGCGGGGGAAGCGCAGGCGCCGCGAGACCGGGTCGAGGGTGGCGAACATCTTGTCCTCGATGTGCACCTCGCTCTGGGTCAGGGCCCGCAGCAGGGTGCTCTTGCCCGCGTTCGTATAGCCGACGATCGAGAGCACGGGCACGCCCCGGCGTCCACGCTTGCGCCGGCGTCCCTCGCGTTGCTGGGTCAGTCGCTTGGCCTCGCGCTCGAGGCGGGTGATCCGATCCCGCACCCGGCGGCGATCGCTCTCGAGCTTCGTCTCGCCAGGGCCGCGGCCGCCGATGCCGCCCGCCAGGCGGGAGAGCGAGAGATCCGCGCGCTGGGCCAGTCGCGGCAGGCGGTACTTCAGCTGGGCGAGCTCGACCTGGAGCTTGCCGTCCCCGGTCGTCGCGCGCTGGGCAAAGATGTCGAGGATCAGCTGGGTGCGGTCGATGACGCGCAGCTCCATGCGCTCCGACAGGTTGCGAGCCTGGGCCGGCGTCATGTCCTGGTCGAAGATCACGAGGTCGATGTCGCTCTGGAAACATCGGATCACGAGGTCCGAGAGCTTGCCTGCCCCGATCACGGTGCGCGGATCGACCTTCGGGCGGGACTGGGTCACGACGTCGACGACCTCGACCCCCGCGGCCCGCGCCAGCTCACGCAGCTCGTCGACGTGCATCTCGAGGGTCTCTCGATCGCGGCCGGCCGTGACGGAGACCAGGATCGCGCGTTCGGCGGCGTCGACATCCTGCGTGGCGGTGACCCGGGCGAGCTCGTTCTCGAGATCGCGGATCCAGGCGCCGAACTCGAGGTCCAGCTCGGCGGGGTGGCAGGGCGGCAGCTTCTCGACCGAGCGGCCGTCTTCGTTCGCTGCGCACAGCGAGGCTGCGTGCGCGAGTCCCGGCAGACCGTCTTCACGGACCTCGATCGAGACCACCGCGTCGAGCCGCAGCAGCGCGAGATCCGTCTCGTCGTCGCGCGTGAGGCCTTCACCCGCGAGGTGGGTATGGATCAGCCTGAGGCCGCGCAGGCGTCCGCGCCCCGCGCGCAGACGTCCCCAGTCGGGAAGCTCCGTGCCCGACTGGGTGCCGATCATGACGTGTTGGACAGCGCCGGTTCGATCGATCAGGACGCCGACCTGGCGGCGCACATCGTTGGAGATCTCGGTCAGCTCGCGAGCCAGCTCGTTGGTGACGAGCCGATCCTCCGAGAGTCGTCGCTTTCCGAGCCTTTCGAGCGCCTTGACCTGGCTGGCCTTCAGTCCCGTGGTATTGCCGTGGATTTGGATGGGGTGCTCCTGGGCTGACTCCGATGGAGGCATCGCGAGCTCGGCGCGTCGCGAATCGGGATCGGGTAGCGGGCGGCGCGAGAACGGCTTCGAGGTTGGAGGGGAAATCGCGCCGGCAGGCAGCCCGCGCGGCGACGCGTCTTCGCGTCACAGGCGGGAGGGTAGGCGAGGCAGGACGTTGCGGACAGAGTGCGCGGATCGATCCCGGGTACCTTCTTCACTCCGCCGAGGAGTCGCCCCGGATTCACCGCCCCCGAGGAACGACCTCGAGAGGTCGACGTACCGTCTCGGGCGATCGAGTCCGCAGCGGGAGCCGGGGCGCCGCATGCGTCATACCCTCCGCTCCGCAGGGAGCGAGCCGGGCGTTCCGGGGAAAGCATCCTGGCAGGCAGCCTCGCCGCTTCGGGTCTGCCTATGCGATGCGCGGGCAAGGTCAGGGGCTTGCGAGCCGATAACGAGAACGCGGAGAACCCGCGCGCCCTTTGTGTGGACGAAGGGTACTCACACAGGCAAAGCGCCCTGCCGCCGGATCGATTCGGCCGGGGTGGGAAGGCCGAGCGAACGGGAAGGAGCATCGAGTTGAGCGACACGACGGTCATCGTGCTGGCGGCGGGCCAGGGCACGCGCATGAAGTCGCGACGGGCGAAGGTGCTGCACGAGCTGTGCGGGGTGCCGATGCTCGGGCACGTGCTGCGTTCGGCCAGGGCCCTCGCGCCGTCCCGACTGATCGTGGTGATCGGCAAGGACGCCGAAGAGGTCGAGGAGCGCTTCGCCGGTCAAGCCGAGTTCGTCCTGCAATCGGAGCAGCGGGGCACCGGGCACGCGGTATTGGTCGCGCAGCCGACGCTCGGCGACGTGTCCGGCGACGTACTGGTTCTCTACGGCGACACGCCGCTGCTCTCCGCCGAGACGCTGGGCAAGATGAGCGCCGTGAAGCGCGAGCGGGGCGCCGACCTCGCCGTCTTGACGGCCAGGACCCGCAACATTCCCGGCCGCGTCGCTCGAGGGCCCGACGGTCGCGTCACGCGCATCATCGAGGCCCAGGATGCCACTCCCGACGAGCTCGAGATCGAGGAGCGCAATACGGGGGTCTACCTGTTCAGCGCGGATCTGCTGCGCGATGGCCTGGCTTCGCTTCGCCCCGACAACGCGCAGGGCGAGCTCTACATCACCGATATCGTGGCCTTCGCGGTCGAGCGTGGACTCGCGGTGGAGGCCGTCGAGATCGAGGATCCCGACGAGTGCATGGGCATCAACACGCGCGCCGAGCTCGCCGATGCCACGGCCTACCTGCGCGCGCGCATTGCCCGACGGCTGATGGCCGAAGGCGTCACGTTGATCGATCCGACGAGCGTCTACGTCGACGCGGACGTCGAGATCGGGCGCGACTCGATTCTCGAGCCCGGCGTGATCATCACCGGCTCTTCGGTATTAGGCGAGGGCGTGCACGTCAAGGCCGGATGCGTCATCGAAGACAGCCACCTGGCGAACGGCGTCACGATCGGTCCCTCGGCACATCTGCGGCCCGGGAGCCGACTCGGCGAGGGCGTCAAGATCGGAAACTACGTCGAGATCAAGAACTCGACGCTGGGAGCCGGCTCGAAGGCCGCCCATCTCGGCTATATCGGCGATGCCGACGTCGGCGCGGGCGTGAACTTCAGCTGCGGTGCGATCGTCGTCAACTACGACGGCTACAAGAAGACCCGGAGCACGATCGGGGACGGTGCCTTCATCGGCTGCAACGCCAACCTCGTCTCTCCGGTCGAGATCGCGCCCCGAGCCTTCGTCGCGGCGGGCTCGACGATCACGAAGGACGTGCCGAGCGATGCGCTCGCGGTGGCACGCGATCGGCAGAGAAATGTGGAGGGATGGGTCGCGCGCAAGGAGGGGCGGGCTCCCGCGCGCCGCTCGCCGGCCGCGGTCGATGACTCGGCCCCAGCGAGCACCTCCCGGTCCACGAACAAGAAGGCGGCAAAGAAGAAGTCCGCGAAGAAGAAGCGGCCGGCCGGGAAGAAGGCCGCCGGCAAGAAAGCGGCCGGGAAGAAGGTCAGCCGGAAGGCGCAGTCCGCCACGGCCACGAAGAAGGCGGCGGGCAGGAATCCGAAGAAACGTGCCGCGAAGAAGGCGGCCAAGCGAACAACGAAGCGCCGTTAGGGGACCAGGAGTCCGACTCGTCGCAGGTCGGGGACAGGCCGAATCGATCGAGCGAGAGGCGTGGATGGAGTCCGGACGCCGGTACTCGTGAGATCCGATGGACGCGGTCGAGCCCGATCAGGAGCAAGCAGAACATGTGTGGAATCGTCGGTTATGTGGGTCGTGAACATCGCGCTGTGGACGTGCTCGTCGACGGATTGC
>Ga0209536_100014281_pt1 | contig 11419 bp, 9 predicted proteins | sample DeeMarSeWOR28_12_FD_187461 | JGI IMG/M metagenome (GOLD analysis project Ga0209536, IMG submission 187461) | Marine sediment microbial communities from White Oak River estuary, North Carolina - WOR-2-8_12 (SPAdes) (version 2) | ecosystem: Environmental > Aquatic > Marine > Intertidal zone >... | reverse complement strand
GAATAAGCTCACTGAGGATTACATCACCGGAAGATTTGGATGATCTTTTTGGGTAAAGGAGAGTCACATGGAAAGACATTTTGAAGAAGAGCTTCGGTCGCTGAGAGAAAAACTGCTGCGCATGGCCGCCTTGACCGAAGAAACCATCAGCCTGGCCGTGACCAATACCGTGGAGTGAGCCGGAAGGGCGTCGTAAAGGGCGTCCGGCCAATGATGGATTTAGCTATTCAGAAACAGCCGGCGATTATATGGAAGTTGATTTTCCGGGAACCTCGATTTATGTACAGGGACATATCAGATACATGCATGGCATTTTGGAAGTATTTGTCGATGGGAAATCACTGGGAACGCGGGATATGTATCAACCAAAAAAATGGCCCTGGGGTCATGGTCAATCATCGGCCGTCTGGATCACCGGCTTAGAGGATGGGACGCATACTCTGCGTATTGTGGTCACCGGAAAAAAGAATACCGACAGTGAAGGGACAAAAATCGGATTGGGCAGGATCGCCTGCTATCGTGGTGATATTGCACCCCTGCCTTAATAAGAAGTCGCGTCGTTGAATGTGCATAATGGTCATCGGGGGACACCCACTTTTTTTATTGTCGCTGTTTTGTGACAAAGAGCATGAGCTGGTTAAAAAAATTCTAATGGAGGTCAAAAAGTATGAGGTAAATGATAAGAACATATGTTATATCAAAGGAAGATCAGATTTCCATTTTACCCCTGTCTATCAGACTAAGTGGCTCAAATACGGATTGGAATCTCTTGGTATATATGATCCGTATACTATTCCGCTTATCCAGGATGATTATTCTTCGTTGTTTTGGTGGGAATATAAGGATACTTATATGGAAGGGACACGAGATGCTTTTGATGAATGGGAAAAGAATTTTAATTACCCATATATCGGTTGGGCAGCAGATCATTTCCATGGTTTAAAGCGAAATCCAATTAGTAATCGAGATTACCCTTTAACTTGGGAAATTAATGCCAGTCAGGCAAATTATGAGGGTATGAAAATTATCGATAGAATTTATACTGAACAAAAAAATTCCTCACCACATACCTGGCACGCCGCTGAAGTTTTCCTATATACACTGGAAGAACATAATGAATAGAAGATACAAACACTCATAGAAGATTAAAAAGGAGGGTATCATAATGCATCTTTTCAAAATCCTCAGTTTACTACTAATCCTAATTTTCGTTTTTACTGGTTGTGGTGAGAAAAAAGAGATGTTAAAAATATCAGCAGATGATCTGTATAGTAAGGTCTACGGATCGTGGTTGGCGCAAATCATAGGAAATATATATGGATTACCCCATGAAAATGCTTACGTTGATGAACCGGGCCCGGAAACATTTCCTTACGGATATGGGCGAAATCTTAACCGGCTTATAGAAGCTAAAGGTGCATTTTCTGATGATGACACAGATATTGAATATATCTATTTATTAACCATGGAAAAACATGGCTTTGAACCAACCTATGCACAAATGCGCGAAGCGTGGTTGCATCATATTAGAGAACGGGTTTGGTTAGCAAACCGTGCTGCTTTGGGATTAATGCATTTTGGTTACAGTCCGCATGTGACAGGACTAAAGGATTATAATCCACACTGGTTCCAGATAGATCCTCAATTGGTGAATGAAATTTGGGCTACCATATCTCCGGGTATGATTACCTATGCTGCTCAAAAATCAGCATGGGCTGCCAGGGTAACAAATGACAGCTGGGGGATTGATCCAACGATTCACTATGGTGCGATGTATTCCGCCGCATTTTTCGAATCAGATGTAAATAAGCTGATCGATATTGGAACCGCTGCCTTACCTGAAGGAAGCCGTTTTGCAGAAACTGTGGAAGATATGAAAGCACTGTATAAGAAGTACCCCAATGACTGGCGAAAAGCCTGGCCGGAAATGGCTCAAAAATATCATATCGATGAACATATCGATACAAAAACGATTTGGAATGCCGTATTAAATGGTGCTGCTGGTATTCTTGCACTACTCTATGGACAGGGAGATTTTCAATACACCCTGGATTTAGCATGTGCAATGGGATTTGATGCGGATAACCAGGCAGCAACCATGGCCGGACTCCTGGGAGTCATTCTCGGTGTGGATGGATTACCGAAAGATCTGCTTTATCCGATTGAAGGTTGGGATCAGCCATTCAATGATTTTTACAAAAATGTTTCAAGACATGATATGCCTGATGCCAGTTTAAAAGACATGGCTAAAAGAATGGTTGCCCAGGCAGAAAAAATAATCCTGAAATATGGTGGAGAAAAAGTTACTGAAAATGGTGTGGATTATTATTTAATCAATCCGGATGCCGAATTTATTGCCCCGATGGAATTTCCGGGAGCACCGATGCCGAATATTGTGGTGGGAGAGAAAACTGATTATACATTCTATATATCAGGCGGCAAAGCACCATTTAAATGGTCGGTAGCATCCGGACAATTGCCGGAAGGAATAGAACTCAAAGACGGGAAACTTACAGGTACGGCAACAACATCCGGTATTTATCCGGTAACAGTCCAGTTTGAAAGTGAAGGAAAGAAGGCCTCCCAAAAATTTAATTTAGTCGTTCGAGGCAGCAATCTGGCAAAAGACGCAAGTAAAATTCTCGCCAATGTTCGGGAGACAGATGTAGCGATAAGAGATGCCATGTGGTTAACAGTCGGTTATTCTCTGTATTCAAATTCAGTCAATGTTATCAATGATGGTGTTCGTCTGGGAAATGGATCTACATTTTACAGTATCACAAAGAGCACGGGTAATAAAGTTGATCACTATGGATATGAGTGGAACGATTCCAAAAATATTGGATTGATTGGGTATCATTTAGGATCCATGGAAGAAAGTGGTGGTTGGTTTACATCTTTGGATGTTGAATATCGGGATGCGAATGGTAAATGGAAATCTGTCGAAGATCTGATTGTACTGCCTGATTTACTTCCTAACAAAACACCATTTAATAAGGCACATTTTGTTGAATATTTGCTTGCTTTTAAACCTGTTGAAACCAAAGCAATAAGGATCATCGGAGATGCAGGAGCGGCCGATCACTGGCGGAATAAGTCACACCATTTTACGTCAATTACTGAACTGAGTGTTCATGGGCCGTTGCCAGAGTACCAATCTCTCAAATGATCGTGGAGCGTAGAGCGGGATGCGGGATACGCGATCCGGGATATGCGATGTGGGATGCCAAATACCAGATACCAGATGCCGGATGTGGGATATGTGATCTGGGATGTGGTGGTTGAAATGTTTAAAACGGCACACATATAAAAAGGAGAAGTGTAATGAAAAACTTACTGATTATTGTTGTATTGATTGCCATCGTTATGGTGATGAATGCCTGCGAGAGTCAACCAACGACGGCAACAATCTCCATAGAAGTATTGAAAGACAAAATTGCCGGCGGTTGGGCAGGTAAGATGATTGGTGTGTCTTATGGTGCTAAATCTGAATTTAGATCTCGTGGGGAGACTTATGAAAAACCACTGCCCTGGGAACCATCCATGGTGGATAATTCTCTTGGTCAGGATGATATGTATGTTCAAATGAGCTTCATGATGACCATGGATGAACATGGTATGGATGCACCGGCCGGAAAATTTGCCGAATCGTTTGCCAATGCCGGTTACCGGCTCTGGTGTGCAAATGTGCAGGCACGAAAAAATTATTGGGACGGCATCATGCCGCCACAATCGGGTTCGCCGGAGTATAATCTCTGGGCTGATGCCATTGATTTCCAGATCGAAGCCGATTACATAGGTTTTATGAGTCCCGGCATGCCGCAGACCGCAAACAAATTTGCCGATAAGGTCGGGCATATTATGAATTATGGAGACGGTGTCTATGGTGGAATGTTTGTCGCTGCACTTTATGCCCAGGCGTATCTGACCGATGACATTCCGGCAATCATTAATCATGCTTTACGTTCTATTCCTGCCGAAAGCCAATATGCAGAGGCAATACGTGATGTAATTGCCATCCATGCTAAGTATCCGACTGATTGGCGTGCTGGCTGGGCAGAATTTGAAGTGCGATGGGGAGATACGGATGTGAGCGGTGCCCTAAACAAGTTCAATATCGATGCGAAAGTAAATGGTGCATATATTGTTATGGGATTGCTTTATGGCGAAGGTGATATGGGAAAAACACTCGAAATATCGACACGATGTGGGCAGGATTCAGATTGTAATCCTTCAAACGCGGCAGCGGTTATCGGGGTTATTAAAGGCTACAGTCATCTCGATCCAGTGTGGACATCCGGTATCGATCCTCTGGCCGATTCATTATTTATTTTCACGGACTATTCCTTCAATTCCGTTGTTGATAACACATTAGAATATGCTAAAACTTTAATCAAACAGAATGGAGGAACCGTAACCGCCGATGCAGTTACGATTAATATTGAACAACCTGTCGCCCCTGTTGTAGAAGTATCGTTTCCTAAATCTTACCCTATATACAAGTCTTCCGTTTCAGATGATGTTGGCTGGGAACGGAGTGATCACTGGGAGGAGAAGAAATACAAAGACTGGACGACACAGTCAGATAGGGTAATGCTATTCTCAGATAAAACGGGTGCAGAAATGCAATTTACCTTTAACGGTACTGGTGTTGTACTCCTGGGTGATTGGGCACAGGATGGTGGTAAGGCGGATGTCTTTGTGGACGGGAAATTACATCGTAATATCGATACTTACTATTGGTGGGCTGATGAGGGTAAACCTGGTGCGTTCTTATGGCATGTGCTCAATTTGACACCGGGCGAGCATACGGTCAAATTGGTTGTCACGGGCCAGAAAAAAAATGATGCAACCGGATCGCGCATATATGTAAGAGGTGCTGTTGTTTATACATCGATTGACAAGAGTGTTATCTGATAAATGTGGAATTTGGAATTTCGAATGGGATTCGAGTTGCGGGATACGAGATACAAGATATGAGATACCGGATGCCGGTCGGAGTGGAACGGAGACCCCGACTTGCCGGGGATGTGGGATACGAGATACGCGATGCGAGATACGTGATGGTAAATAGAAAATATAGTCCAGCGAATGCTGGACTACCCAGAAGTAGCCCCGGATGACGAGCCCTGCTTGGGCGGGGCGTAGGAATCCGGGGTAAATATGGCGAGGAAAATGGAAGTGCCGTAGGTACGACCCTAAATGGACTGCAGATTAATCACCTTAAGTAGATTGATAAGGACCTCAAAATGGTATTAAAAAAACACATCATTTTCAGATTGGTAACATTCGTATTACTTGTTTCGACAGTTTTGTTTGCAGGTTGCCAATTTGAAAAAAAAGTGGCCCGTCCAAATATTTTAATTTGCATTGCCGATGATGCCGGTCATATGGGGAGTGAATACAAGTGGCTGGAGACACCCGCCTTTGATCGGATAGCAGCTGAAGGGATTCGTTTTACAAATGCCTACACACCCAATGCAAAATGTGCCCCTTCCAGGGCCAGTTTGCTCACGGCCCGGAATTCCTGGCAACTGAAGGAAGCAGCCAATCATTTCAATAATTTTCCGGCGGAATTTAAGACCTATCCTGAAGCACTTAAAGAATTTGGATATTACACAGGATATACCGGTAAAGGCTGGGGACCAGGAAATCCGGGAATGATCAATGGAAGAAAGAGGGAACTTTGTGGAAAAGCATGGAACGATATAAAGACGGAGACGCCGACTAAATACATTGTCAATAATGACTATTCAGCTAATTTCATCGATTTTTATAATCAAAAACCTGAGGACAAACCTTTTTATTTCTGGTATGGAGGCTATGAACCTCATCGCCGATACGAATTTGGTTCATCTTTCAAAGCGGGAAAAAAGCTTTCCGATATAAATAAAGTTCCCGCATTTTTTCCTGATAATGATACGGTCCGAACCGATATTCTCGATTATGGTTTAGAAATAGATTATTTCGATTCACATGTGGAGAAAATTCTGGATTTTCTTGAAAAAGAAGGCGAGTTGGATAACACATTGGTTATCCTTACATCCGATCATGGCATGCCTTTTCCACGAGTGAAAAGCGATGAATACGACTTGTCCAATCATGTCCCTTTTGCGATGATGTGGGGGGATCATATAAAAGATCCCGGTCGAGTAATTGATAAGTATATTAGCTTTATTGATGTGGCGCCAACGTTGTTTGATGCCGTGGGACTCAAGTGGGTAGATAGCGGGATGCAATCCACCCCCGGTCTGAGTCTTTTGCCATTGGTCCGTGGGGAAACTACCGAGTTCAGAGACCATGTTTTGATCGGAAAAGAGCGTCACGATGTGGGACGCCCCAACGATTACGGATATCCAATCAGAGGAATTATTCAAGATGGCTGGCTGTATCTGAGAAATTACAGACCGGAACTGTGGCCGGCCTGTAATCCCGAATGCGGCTATTCCACTGTCGATGGAAGCCCGACAAAAACACAAATATTAAAGGCAAGGCATAATCCGCAGACCTTTCATTTCTGGCAATGGTCATTTGGCAAAAGGCCGGCAGAGGAACTTTTTTATTTACCTGATGATCCTGATTGCGTTAATAACCTCGCTTCGGAAGAAAAATATGATGCTACAAAAAAACAGCTGATTTCTAAAATGGAAGAAGAATTGAAAAAGCAATCCGATCCCAGAATGTTTGGAAAAGGAGATATATTTCATACTTACGAATATACGTGGGAAATCTATAGAAACCTGTATGATAAAATGGTCATTCAAAAGAAAGATATAGTTCCGGTTTGGATCAATGCTTCTGATATTGAAACAGATTTTATTGAATAGTTTAGAAGCAAATTTATCGGAACGAATTTGCATATGAGGTGTCATATGAGTAATAAATTTAAAAGCATCATTATCATCTTTTTGCTTGGAATAAGTTGTAGCGAAGTACCGGATGCCGGGAATGAGCTGACAGAACTGTCTGCTGAAGAACTAAGGGATAAAATAAGGGGTGGGTTGCTCGGACAAATGTTGGGGAATCTGAACGGTATTCCTCATGAAATGGACTATATCGATAAACCGGGAAATGTAAAGGAATATACGCCTGCACTTCCGGAAGGTGCACGAACGGATGATGATACGGATTTTGAATGGGTTTATATCAAAGTTATGCAGGATGAGAATAAGATCTATCTTTCACCTGAACGACTTGCTGAATTATGGAAAGAACGAATTAATCGTGGAATCTGGTGTTCAAACCGGTACTCCCGCTATTTGATGGACTTGGGTATTAATCCACCGCTAACCAGCAATTTTGCTCTGAATCCCTGGGCAGATTTTAATATATCCGGTCAGTTTATCTGTGAAACCTTTGGCCTGATGGCTCCCGGTATGCCTAAGACAGCAAGTCGAATTGGATTAAATTTTACCCGTATCACGATAGATCTTGAACCGGCTCAAACTACTCAACTTTTTTGTACGATGATATCGACTGCATTTTTAAAACATGATATAGAAGAGATCTTAGATGATGGATTGGCAGCACTGGATGCTAAAAGTGAATTAAGAGAGATTATTTCGGATGTAAGAAAATGGTATCATCAAAATCCGCAAGACTGGCGAAAAACGCGCCTGTTAGTAAAAGAGAAATATACAAAATACAATGGGGAAATGCGTGATCGAAATGGATATGAGTTAAATACTGCCTCCACCATTGCTGCTCTTCTCTATGGCAATGGAAATTTTGCAGAAACACTGAAAACAGCCTTTAATTTTGGCTGGGATGCGGATAACACAGCTGCTACTGCAGGCACAATTATTGGCGTGATAAAAGGATACAGATGGATGATGTCACAGGGCTGGCAGATTGTTGACCGTTATCATAATACAAAGCGTGACAACATGCCGGAGGATGAAACCATCACCAGCTTTGCTGATCGGGTGATCGATCTTGCAGAGAGAGTGATCATAAAGAATGCCGGAAAGAGGGTATTGAAAGATGGAAATCCTGTTTACATGATTAATACGGAGAAACCTGGAAATGTAGAACCGCTAAAAGATATGAACAAGAAAATAGAAGAAATGAAAAAAACAATGGGGCCGGAAGTTAAAAAAATCATCATTGAAGGTGGACGTGACCAAGACCTGGCCCGTTCTGCTTATATTGCCATCTGTATTGATCTTGCTCAGGAATTAAAATCGGAATATCCGGAGAATTGGAATAAAGCCCTGGTAGCGTTAACATCATATTGGAAAGTGATACAAAATATTTTTTACGATGACGAAGTACCGAGAGTATTACCACTACGTGAAAAAGCATTAGCCGCAGGCTTGAAAAAACCACCATCCAAACGGGATGTTTGGTAAAGGAGGATTGAATGGTATTAAAAAATGTCATCATAGCAACTGCTATGTTAATCCTTTTCCACGGCTGTTCGCAGTCTTTCAAAGGTTTCACAGAACCAACATCTGAAAATACAATGCTCGTCATAGGGAGGGTTATTGTTGAAGACAAAGGATATACAGAAAGACCCGAAGTATATAAAAAAGATCTGCGGATCGCAATTTACGGAAAAGGTAAAGATGGAACCGAACAGGGTATCTGGGCAAGAACGGATGAAAATGGATATTTTGTTTTGTCCAATGTTCCAATGGGTGAGTATGCCGTTAAAGCTGTTCAATTAACCGTGGGATCCGGTCAGTTTTTATCCATTGAGAATCGACTTGGATTCGTTGATGATCCGTATCTGATTGTTAACCGGGAGTTCTTTATTTTTGAAGGTGATTATTTTCCATTTGAACCGGTTGGTAGAATTCAGAGTCTCAAACATCATATCTTTACACTCGATCAATCCAACCGGAATATACTTCAGGTTAGAAATTTGGCACTTTATCAACTCAATGACTATGAACTTCATACGGGGGAAATGTTAACCGCGGAACCGGTAGAACAATATTTTATTGCTAAATATCCTAATTCGGCCTGGAAAGAAGAACTAGAGACAAGTGCGGCGGTGAATCGATACCCTAGGTAAATTAACATAAAGGGTAAGTCTTTTTTACTACAAAGACACAAAGAAGGCACAGAGTACACAAAGTTAACATACATGTCGTCATCCCCGCGAAAGCGGGGATCCATTACGGATTTTAATAATCTCGAGAAATTACCTGGATTCCCGCCTGCGCGGGAATGACATTAAACGTCTTGGTGATTTTTGTGCCTTCTATGGGAACTTTGTGGTTACGTTTTTATATTCATTAAGCGAGATATATACCTATTGGAGGGAGAGATGTATAAAATCTTATTTCTTTTGTCGGCGATAATTTTAATATCAGTTTCAGCATGTCAAACAGGTCAATCTGATTCTGTTGAAATGACCAAAACGATGCTGTTGGATAAAATCCGTGGTGGATGGGTTGGTAAATCCTATGGCGTGGCCTTTGGCGGGCCGACGGAATTCAGCCATCAGGGAAAAATTATTGAAGGTCCCCTTGAATTAGATCCAGAAGGATTAAGGCGACTACCGGGACAGGATGATATGTACGTGAATATGGCCCTGCTAAAGGCCGTAGCAGATAACGGACTTGACGCCACGGCGGCCGATTTTGCTAAAGAGTTTGCCCATGGTGGATTTCTTCTTTGGCATGCTAACGGCCAGGGGCGGCAAAATCTTCTTGAGGGAATTCCTCCAGAGCTATCGGGACATCCTTTCTATAATCCTCATGCCGATGACATTGATTTTCAAATTGAATGTGATTTTATTGGGATGTTCAGTCCCGGTTTACCTCAATCAGCGCTGGATATCTGTGACCGGGCGGGTCATCTGATGAACTGGGGAGACGGTGTTTATGGCGGCTACTTTGTCACGGCCATGTATGCTGCGGCCTTTATTGAAAACGATATCCATAAGATAGTTGATATGGGACTACAAGCTTTACCTAAAAACAGTGGATATGCCGCTATTATTCGGGATGTCATTGCCTGGTATAAAGAAAATCCGGATGATTGGGTTGCTACCTGGCAATTGGTAGAAGATAAATATAATGATGATCTCTGTCCCTGGGGTGTTGGGCGAAAATTTAATATCCAGGCAAGTCTTAATGGTGCCTATATCGCCATGGGATTGCTGTATGGTAATGGTGATTTGTATAAAACCGTCGATGTTTCCACCCGTTGCGGACAGGACTCGGATTGCAATCCAGCTAATGCCGGCGGTGTTGTTGGGGTGATGCATGGTTTTAAAAATCTACCTGAAAAATTAAAGAATGATATGAAACCCTACATGAATGAGGATTTTGAATATACTCAATTTTCGATTGAATCCGGATCTGAAGAATGCCTGCGTTTGGCGCTGGAAAATATTAAAAGAAACGGTGGACAAGTTGCTGAAGACAACGTTACGATCAAATTACAGCCTTTCAACAACACCGATCCGGCAGAAATTTCTTTCCCTACAATAGAGCCGGTTGAACGATATGTTGTGACGGATAAAAGGATTAAATGGGAGGGCAAATGGAAATTGCAGGAAAAGGGAGATGAAAGTATGCAGCGATCATTGAAAAAGAGTGCGGCAATGGAAGTCGAATTTGAAGGCAATGTTGTTTATGTGCAGGGTGATATCCGATTCGATCAGGGGATTTTAGAATATTTTATTGACGGAAAATCCGTGGGATCTCGTGATATGTATTTACCAAAAAAATGGTCCCGAGCCGATCAAAGCACCGCCGTTTGGGTAACAGGATTAGAGGATGGAAAACATACGCTTCGTGTTGTGAATACAGGAAAAAAGAATGAGGCAAGTGAAGGTACGATGATCAGCCTGGGGAAGGTTATTAGCTATAAAGGGCAGGTGGCAGAATTGCCGAAGGATAATTAAAAACCAGTCCACGAATTACACGAATAAATTAAAAATTTTGTTTCTAATTCGTGCAATTCGAGATAATTCGTGCAATTCGTGGATAAGTTCTTTGCAGACTTTAAGAAAATTTAGGAGTTTGATATGTATATATTTCGATCTAACACTCTATACTTTATCCTAACGACGGTAATCTTTTTCAGTTGTGGATCTCAGGAATCAGGGGAGACGTTAAAATTCGCCCGTGATAATCAACATGACTTGTTGACTCAACCAAACAGACCATTACCATGGACTAATTTAGACCTAAACAACGATCCTAAAAATTTTCAATTTCTCATATTAACCGATCGCACCGGTGGGAACCGACCGGGGGTATTTGAACAGGGAATTGAGAAAATAAATATTCTTCAACCTGAATTTGTCCTCAGTGTAGGTGATCTAATCGATGGCTATACGGATGATCCCTTGATAGTTAAAGAGCAGTGGAACGAATTTGACGCGTTGATAGATAAGTTGGAAATGCCCTTTTTTTATGTACCGGGGAACCATGACATCACCAACAAGATGATGGAAGAC
>Ga0209536_100014280_pt1 | contig 11421 bp, 7 predicted proteins | sample DeeMarSeWOR28_12_FD_187461 | JGI IMG/M metagenome (GOLD analysis project Ga0209536, IMG submission 187461) | Marine sediment microbial communities from White Oak River estuary, North Carolina - WOR-2-8_12 (SPAdes) (version 2) | ecosystem: Environmental > Aquatic > Marine > Intertidal zone >... | reverse complement strand
TGCCGCCGTGCCGGTAGTATTCCACCTCCACAGCGGTATCGAGCCGGATCAGCACGTCGAACTCTGTCGTGGATCCATCCTCGCGCACCGCGCGGACGTGGGCCTTTCCGCCTGGTGTGATCTCGCCTCCCGCGACACCGTCGATGTCGAAGGTCTCGCGGCCCGTCAGGCCGTGCGAGGCTGCGCTCTCACCCCGCAGGAACTGCAACGGGAGCACACCCATGCCGATCAGGTTGGAGCGGTGAATCCGCTCGTAGCTCTCGGTGAGAACCGCCCGCACCCCGAGCAGTGAGGTGCCCTTGGCCGCCCAATCGCGGGAGCTTCCCGAACCGTACTCTTTGCCGCCCAACACCACGAGAGGCGTACCGTCGCCCTGGTACTCCATGGCCGCCTCGTACATGCTGGTCACGGAGCCTGTGGGGAGGTACTTGGTCCAGTTGCCCTCCTTGCCCTCCACGAGCTTGTTCTTGATGCGGATGTTCCCGAAGGTGCCGCGCATCATGATCTCGTGGTTGCCGCGGCGGGACCCGAACGTGTTGAAGTCCACGGGCTTCACGCCGCGGTCCTGGAGCCACCGGGCGGCAGGGCTGTCCTTCGGTATCGCTCCCGCTGGCGATATGTGGTCGGTAGTCACCGAGTCTCCCAGCCATGCCAGCGTGCGGGCGCCCGCGATGTTTCCCTTCGCTGCCGGTCGCGCCTTCATCCCGGCGAAGAAGGGAGGATCGGCGATGTAGGTCGACTCGGCGTCCCACTGGTAGCGGCCGTCTCCGGCCTTCGGCACCTGCAGCGCCTGCCACGCATCGTCACCATCGAAGACGGCGCCGTATTCGCGCTCGAACATCTCGGGGTCCAGCGACTCGCTGACGGCTGCCTTGATCTCCTCCGGGCTGGGCCAGATGTCGTCCAGGTAGACGGGCTGCCCGTCTGCGTCTTCGCCGAGCGGCTCGCTGGTGAGGTCGATGTCCACGCGGCCCGCGATCGCATACGCGACCACCAACATGGGTGAGGCTAGGTAGCTCGCCCGCACCAGCGGATGCACCCGCGCCTCGAAGTTGCGGTTGCCCGACAGCACCGATGCGCACACGAGGTGATGATCGGTGATGGCTTGCGCTAGTGGCTCGGCCAGCGGTCCGCTGTTTCCGATGCACGTCGTGCAGCCGTATCCCACGACGTGGAAGCCCAGCGCCTCCAGATCGCCCAGCACCCCGGCCGTACGCAGGTAGTCCGTGACGACCTTCGACCCGGGGGCGAGGCTGGTCTTCACCCAGGGCTGGCGAGTGAGGCCCTTCGCGACCGCGTTGCGGGCCACCAGGCCGGCTCCGATCATCACCGAGGGATTCGAGGTATTGGTGCAGCTCGTGATCGCCGCGATCACCACGGCGCCGTCGCGCAGGTCGAACCGGGTGCCGTCGCACTCGATGCCGCGGACCTCGGCCAAAGGTGGGGCCGCCGCCTCGGCCACCGCCGGCGACTGACCGCCCTCGCCCGACCAGCGGTCGCCCTCGCGCTCGGTCACCTCCCGCCTGGCGCCGGCCGGCACCAGGTTGGGCAGGGTCGTGTGGAAGGACTGCTTCATGTCACCGAGCGGCACCCGGTCCTGGGGTCGGCGCGGCCCCGCGAGAGAGGGCTCCACGCTCCCCAGGTCCAGCTCCAGCACCGCGGAGTACTCCGGATCGGGGGTTTCGGGCGTGTGGAACAGGTGCTGCTCCTTGCAGTACCGCTCCACGCGCTCGACCAGCTCGGCGGGCCTGCCGGTGCGCCTGAGGTATACCAGCGTCTCGTCGTCGACCGGGAAGAAACCGATGGTGGCTCCGTACTCGGGTGACATGTTGGCCAGGGTGGCACGGTCGGCCAGCCCCAGCTTGGGGAGGCCGGGTCCGAAGTACTCCACGAACCGGCCAACCACGCCGAACTCGCGCAGCATCTGCGTCGCGGTGAGGACCAGGTCGGTCGCCGTGGCGCCGCGGGGCAGCTTTCCGGTGAGCTTCATGCCGACCACCTCCGGCAGCTGCATGAAGTAGGGCTGTCCCAGCATGACGGCCTCGGCCTCGATGCCTCCCACGCCCCAGCCCACCACACCTAGTCCGTTGATCATCGTGGTGTGCGAGTCCGTGCCGACCAGGGTGTCGGGGAAGACCACGTCGTCGCGGCCCTGCTTCACCGACCGTACGACGCTCGCGAGGTATTCCAGATTCACCTGGTGCACGATGCCCGTCCCGGGCGGTACGACCCGGAAGTTGCGAAACGCCTGCTGAGCCCACTTGAGGAGCCGGTAGCGCTCTGCGTTGCGCTCCATCTCGCGCTCCACGTTGAGCCGGAAGGCCTGTGAGGAGCCGAAGAAGTCGACCTGCACCGAGTGGTCGATCACCAGGTCAGTTTGCACGAGGGGGTTGATCTGGTTGGCATTGCCGCCCAGCGCCACGATCGCATCGCGCATCGCGGCAAGGTCCACCACTGCCGGGACACCCGTGAAGTCCTGCAGCACCACGCGACCCGGCATGAACGGCACTTCGCGGCTGCGGTCGGGCTCCGGCGTCCATCCGGCAACGGCCGAGACGTGGTCCTCCGTGACCACGCCGTTCCCGGCGTGACGCAGCACGTTCTCGAGCAGGATGCGGATCGAGAACGGAAGCCTGTCGAGGTCTGCGATGCCGGCCCGTGCCAGTGAGTCGAGCCGGAACAGAGTCACGCGGCCCTCGGGCAGCGTGAGCGTGGAGCGGGAGTCGAATGGATTTGCCATGGTCACGGTCACGTTTGAGTTGGCTGCGAGCGTGTGTGTTGAAGAATAACACGGGGGCGCTTGGCGGGCCGCGCTTCCTCGTGCCCGGAACAGGAAGCGGCCTCCTAAGCTGGTCGCCCAGTTCGGAGGCCGCTCGGCGGACTGTAGTAGTCCGCTATGATCACCGCAGTCTCTTTCGAGCCCGACCCGTGCCCAGCCTCGTAGAGAGGCTGCGGACAATCGACTCCCAGCCTTGCCAACTACCCGGTCGGTGTCGGGGAGCTGCCGCTGTGAGTCACGGGAGGACCACCACTACCACACCTGGTCCGGACACGGGCTCCTCCCGATCCACGACGAACACTACGCGGCATGGACTTAAGGGAGGATGAAGTCACCGTTAACCGGAATCGTCCGATTCGTGCTCGGGGTTGCGGTACGGTCCCGCGCCGAGCGGTCCCTGCGTGTCGACGGGATTCCTGGCGGGAGCGTCCGCCTCGACGGAGCGCCACATAGGGCAGTCCTCGCGGCGCATGTCCGGTGGCTGAACAGAGGGTGAAGCGGGCGTGAACCCGGAAGCGGTTCCTGCCGCCGCGCACCGCGTGCTATCTTCCTGCCCAATCCACGGACCCTCCGGAGGCCCCTGACATGCCCCCAGCCGGCGTGGCGCAGTCCGCCGCCCTCGACCAGCTCTGTGTCAACACCGTCCGCACTCTCTCGATGGATGCCGTCCAGCGTGCCAACTCGGGCCACCCCGGAGCGCCGATGGCGCTGGCGCCGCTGTGCTACGTGCTGTGGACCAGGCACCTGCGGCACAATCCGGCCAATCCCGCGTGGCAGGACCGGGACCGCTTCGTGCTGTCGGCCGGGCATGCCTCGATGCTGCTCTACAGCCTGCTCCACTTGACCGGCTACGAAGTCTCGCTGGACGACATCAAGAACTTCCGCCAGCTGGGCAGCACCACGCCGGGGCATCCCGAGCACGGGCACACGCCGGGAGTGGAGACCACTACCGGACCCCTGGGGCAGGGCGTGGCCAACGCGGTGGGGATGGCTCTGGCCGAGGCGCACCTGGCGCGCCGGTTCAACCGGCCGGAGCACGATGTGGTGGACCACCGCGTCTACTTCGTCGCCTCGGACGGGGACATGATGGAGGGGGTGTCCCACGAAGCGGCCTCCCTCGCGGGGCACCTGGGGCTCGGCAAGCTGATCGGGTACTACGATGACAACCGGATCACGATCGACGGCTCCACCGACCTGGCGTACAGTGACGACGCGGCGCACCGCTTCGAGGCATACGGGTGGCATGTGCAGCTCGTTGATGACGGCAACGACCTGGGCGCGATCGACGCGGCCACCGAGGCGGCAAAGGCGGAGTCGGGGCGGCCGTCGCTGATCATCGTGCGAACGCACATCGCGTTCGGCAGTCCCAACAAGCAGGACACCGCTGCGGCGCACGGCGCTCCCCTGGGCGAAGAGGAGGTGGCGCTGACCAAGCAGAACCTGGGTTGGCCGGCCAGCGAGCCGTTCGCTGTGCCACAGGAGGCGCTCGCGCAGTGGCGCGCCTGTAAGGAGCGGGGCGCGGAGCAGGAGGTGGCGTGGAACCAGGCGTTCCAGCGGTACGCGGCGGCGCATCCCGAGCTAGCCGCCGAGCTGCAGCGCCGCTGGGCCGGCGATCTGCAGCCGGGATGGGATGCGGCGATCCCGCGGTTCTCGGCCGCCGATGGGGCGCTCGCCACGCGAGCGGCGTCGGGCAAGGTGCTCAACGCCGTGGCGGACGTGGTGCCGGAGCTGCTTGGGGGCTCCGCCGACCTCGGGCCCTCCAACAACACGATCATCAAGGGCGCTCCGGACCTGGGGCCGGGCTCGCTGGACGGCCGCAACATGTACTACGGGGTCCGCGAGCACGGCATGGGCGCGGTCATGAACGGCATGGCGCTGCACGGAGGCATCATTCCCTACGGCGGCACCTTCCTCGTGTTCTCCGACTACATGCGGCCCACGATCCGCCTGGCCGCCATGATGGGACTCCGGGTGGTGTACGTGTTCACCCACGATTCCATCGGGCTCGGGGAGGACGGCCCCACGCACCAGCCGGTCGAGATGCTCGCCACGCTGCGGGCGATACCCAACCTGGTGGTGATCCGCCCCGGCGACGCGACCGAGACTGCCGAGGCCTGGCGCATCGCGCTGGAGCGGCGCGATGGTCCGACCGCGTTGGTCCTCACGCGGCAGAAGGTCCCGACGCTCGACCGCGAGTCGCTCGCTCCGGCAGAGGGCGTGCGGCGCGGCGGCTACGTGCTTGCCGACGCCGCCGATGCGGAGTTGATCATCATCGCCACGGGCTCGGAGCTCTCCCTCGCGCTCGAAGCGCGCCAGCGGCTTGCGGAGCAGGGCGTCGGCGTGCGCGTCGTGAGCATGCCGAGTCAGGAGCTGTTCGCCGCGCAGCCGCAGCACTATCGGGACGGGGTGCTGCCGCCGGACGTCACCGCGAGGCTCGCCGTCGAGGCCGCGCATCCCATGGCCTGGTACCGCTGGGTCGGAGACCGCGGAGTGGTGATCGGCATCGAGCGGTTCGGGGCGTCGGCGCCGTACCAGCAGCTGTTCGAGGTGTACGGCTTCACGGTCGAGGCGGTCGCCGAGCGTGCCCGCGCGGTCTTGGAGAGGTAGCCGGTGAGCGGGCTGCGCGACGCCATAACGCGGCGCCTGGAGCGCTTCGCAACCGATGATGTGATTGGCCGGCTGTGGTCCAGGGATCCCAGCCTGTGGACGGACGAACCCGATGAGCCGGAGCTCGCCGACCGGCTCGGTTGGCTCCGGGTGGGCGCCGAGATGCAGCGCGCGGTCCAGGACCTTCAGCTGTTCGCGGACGAGGTCCGCCGCGACTTCGACCGCGTGGTGCTGCTGGGGATGGGCGGATCCAGTCTCGCACCGGAGGTGATCTGGCGGACCTTCGGGCGCCAGTCGGGATACCCCTCGTTCCACATGCTCGACAGCACCCACCCCCGTGCGGTGGCTGCGGTTGAGGAGAGCGGCCGCCTGGAGCGCACGCTGTTCATCGTGGCGAGCAAGTCGGGAACGACGCTCGAGACCCTGAGCTTCTACCGCTACTTCTGGCGGCGGACGGGGGGCCGCGGCTCGCAGTTCGTCGCGATCACCGATCCGGACACGCCGCTGGAGCGGCTGGCGCGGGAGCAGGGGTTCCGCCGCGTGTTCCTCAACCCTCCCGACATCGGGGGCCGCTACTCGGCCCTGTCGCTCTTCGGCCTGGTGCCCGCGGCCCTGATGGGCGTCGACCCGGGCGCGCTGCTCTCCCGTGGCGAAGCGATGGCGGAGCAGTGCGGAGCCGATGTACCGCCGGCGCGCAATCCGGGAGCATGGTTGGGAGCGGTAATGGGGGAGGCGGCGGTGGCCGGCCGCAACAAGTTGACGTTCCTGCTGTCTCCGGGTGTGGCGTCGTTCGGTCTCTGGGTCGAGCAGCTCATCGCAGAGAGCACGGGCAAGTCGGGAAAGGGAATAGTGCCCGTGGTCGACGAGCCCTCACGGCGCGTGTCGACGTACGGCGCCGACCGCCTCTTCGTCACGGTGTCGCTGGCAGGTGAGGTCGCGGGGCTCGACGAGAGAGCACGCCGCCTGGCCGAGGCCGGGCACCCGGTGGTTCGTATCGTGCTGCGCGACGCGCACGACCTCGCGGCCGAGTTCTTCTGCTGGGAGTTCGCAACGGCGGTCGCGGGGTCGGTGCTGCGGGTGAACCCTTTCGACCAGCCCAACGTGGCCGAGAGCAAGCAGAACACGAAGCGGGTGCTGGACGAGGGGAGCGAATCCGAGCAGATCGCCGCCCTGCGCCGTCAGGATGTGAGTTCCTTCCTCGAAGGAGTGGCGGCGGGCGACTATGTCGCGCTGCTTGCCTACGCGAATCCGGACGCGGCCAGCGAGCGCCAGATGCGGCGGCTGAGAGCCGCGCTGGGCGACCGCATCCCGGCCCCCGTCACGGGAGGATACGGGCCGCGCTATCTGCACTCGACCGGGCAGCTGCACAAGGGTGGGCCGCAGGTGGGACACTTCATCCAGGTGCTGGAGCCCACCCAATCGCGGCTCGGCGTTCCGGGCGAGCCCTACACCTTCGACGAGTTGGTGGCCGCCCAGGCGCAGGGTGATTACCAGGCGCTGCTGGGGCGGCGGCGACCGGTGCTGAGGGTGTCGGACGCTGGTGATCTGTTGGAGAACCTCTGAGGCACTGCACATGAACCCAACGCAGGACGATCTCAAGCGACTGGCAGCCGAAGAGGCGGTGTCGTACGTCGAGTCGGGCATGGTGTTGGGACTCGGCACCGGCTCGACCTCCGCGCTCGCGGTGGACGCCATCGGGAGAAAGCTGGCTGCAGGCGAGCTCCGTGACATAGTCGGCATTCCCACCTCGAAGCGGACTCGAGAGCAGGCCGAGTCGTTGGGCATACCGCTCACCACCCTGGAGGAGCACCCAGCCGTAGACCTCACCATCGACGGCGCCGACCAGGTGGATCCGGAGGGCAACCTCATCAAGGGTGGTGGGGGAGCTCTCCTCTGGGAGAAGATCGTGGCGGCCGCGACCCGGAAGTACGTGATCGTGGTGGACGCGTCGAAGCTGGTGGAGCGATTGGGCCTCGGCTTCCCCGTGCCGGTAGAAGTGATGCCGTTCGGATGGAGGACGCACCTCTCGACCATGCAGGAGCTGGGCGGTGAGCCGGCTCTGCGCACGGGCGACGCGGGGGCTCCGTACGTGACAGACGGCGGCCACTACATAGTCGACGTCTCGTTTCCCGACGGCATGGACTTCCCGTCCCGGGTGGACGGCGTGCTCCGGTCTCGACCCGGCGTGGTGGAAACGGGTCTCTTCCTCGGCATGGCGCCCGAGGTGATAGTAGGGCGCCCGGCAGGGCAGTGAAGCGCTACGCGGCGCTCGCCATCGGCCTGGCGGCGGCCGCCCTCTTCCTGCGCCTGGGAGTGTGGCAGGTGCAGCGCCACCGCGATCGGAGCGATCGCAACGAGATGCTCGCCGGGCGGCTGGCCGCTCCCCCCATCGACCTGGACACTCTCCTGGGGAGCGCGCAGGTATCCGACTCGCTGCACTTCCGCCGCGCCTTCATGCGCGGCGCGTTCGATTTCGAGCGGCAGCTGATCGTCACGGCGCGCAGCCGCGGTGGGGTGCCCGGCGTCCACGTTGTCACCCCGCTCCTCCACGGCGAACGCGCGATTCTCGTAGAGCGCGGCTGGGTGTTCGCCCCCGACGGTCGCACCGCAGTGCTGGACTCGGTGCGAGAGGCAGACTCCGCGCTGGTGGCGGGAGTGCTGACGCTGGTCCCTGACCTGCCCGAGTTGATCGCGAGAGACACGGCCTGGCCGCGCCGCGTGCGCAGCGCAGATCCGGCCGACCTACGGGATGCGTACCCCTACCCGCTGTTCCCGCTGGTGCTGCGCCGTACCGAGCTCGAGCGCGAGGAGCCTGGCGGGCTGCGCGCAGTGCCGGTGCCCGAGCTGTCGGGCGGGCCGCATGTCTCGTACGCGATCCAGTGGTTCGCCTTCGCTGCGATCGCGCTGGTGGGAGGGGCGCTGCTGGCAAGGCGCTATTGACATCGCCCGGGCTGCGCCGCACTCTCGCTGAGCCCTCCCCAGAGCATCTTCCAACTCAAGGAGATCACCGTGTTCACGCGTCGTGACTTCCTGCGCTCGATGTTCGGCACGGCTGCCTTCACGCTGCCCGCTCTCAAGAACGACGGGCTGGACCGGATCTACGCCGCGTCGGCCGCGGTCGGGGATGCGAGTCCAGAGCAGCTCGCCGAGGACGAGGACTTCTGGTTTGCGGTCCAGCAGGCGTTCACGGTGGACCGCTCGATGGTCAACCTCAACAACGGCGGCGTGTGTCCCAGCCCCAAGGTGGTGCAGGACGCAATGCGTCGTTACCTGGAGATCTCCAACCAGGCACCCGTCTACTACATGTGGCGCATCCTCGAGCCCGAGATCGAGGCGGTAAGGGAGCGGCTGGCGCGCGCCTTCGGATGCGACAAGGAGGAGATGGCCATCACCCGCAACGCGAGTGAAGCGCTGGAGAACGTGCAGCTCGGACTCGATCTGCAGCCGGGCGACGAGATCCTGACGACCGATCAGGACTATCCCCGCATGAACACGACGTGGGACCAGCGCGTGCGGCGCGAAGGCATCGCCGTGAAGATGGTCTCGTTCGAGACCCCGCCGCCCAGCATGCAGTACCTGGTCGACGTGTTCGAGCAGGCGATCACCCCGCGGACCAAGGTGATCCACTTTTGTCACATCACCAATCTCTCGGGTCAGATCTTCCCGGTCAGGGAGATCTGCCGCCTGGCGCGCTCGCGTGGGATCTACTCCATCGTGGACGGGGCACACGCGTTTGCCCACTTCCCGTTCCAGCGTGACGACCTGGAGTGCGACTTCTACGGCACGTCGCTTCACAAGTGGCTGCTGGCGCCGATCGGCACCGGCTTCCTCTACGTCAAGCGCGACCTGATCAAGGACGTTTGGCCCCTGATGGCGGCGCCGGCCAGCAAGGACGAGGACATCCGCAAGTTCGAGGAGATCGGCACCCATCCGGCGGCCAACCACAATGCGATCGCCGAGGCGCTCACCTTCTTCGAAGGGATCGGGCCGGAGCGCAAGGCGGCGCGACTGAGGTTCCTCAGAGACCGCTGGATGCGGCGGTTGGAGGGGCAGCCCGGCGTGATCCTGCACACGAGCTTCGATCCCGCGATGTCATGCGGCCTGGCCAACGTCGGAATCGAGGGCGTCGAACCCGGAAAGCTCACGAATCATCTGTGGCGCGAGCACCGCATAATAGTGACGCCGATAGGGCACCCGTCTTGCACCGGCATCCGCGTGACGCCCAACGTGTACACGACGCTCGACGAGGTGGACCGCTTCGCCGAGGCGATGGAGACGGTAGTCGAGCACGGAGTGCCCGACTGAGCGACTCCGGCTAGCCGGCCAGGTCCGCCAGGCCTGCCCGGCCGACGGCTCCCACCGCCGTCTTCACCATCTGTCCGCGCTCGAAGCGGCCGAAGAACGGGATCGAACGGATTCCGTAGCGCTGGCTCACGGTCGGCGAGCGGTCCGTGTCCACCTTGGCCACCAGCATCTTGCCGGCCTTGTCCTGAGCGATGTCGTCCAGGATCGGCGCCATCATCTTACACGGCCCGCACCAGTCGGCGTAGAAGTCCACCAGCACCGGAACCTCCGACTTCAGCACCGTCGTGTCGAAGTGCTCCTCCTGGACCTTGACGGGCCGATCCACGAGGAACGGCTTGCCGCACTCCGCGCACTTGGGGCGCTGTGCGTGCCGGGTGAGGTCTACCTTGTTGAGCTTACCGCAGAACTGGCAGGCGAGGGTGACGTGGGGCATGGGGTTCCGATCCCTTCAGAGGCCACCCCGAAATCTACCGCGCGATCGGTGCGCCCGCGTGATGCCGCTGCCGGGCCTGCAGGGCGAGCGTCAGATCCGCTAAATGTCTCACTTACAACAACTTAACTCTACGCCACACACTTGACCCGACGGGCCGGCGCGGCGAACTTTCAAATTCGGACTTTGCGGGGAGTGGAGCGGTGGCCAAGTACTACAAAGAGCGCGTCTCGGGGAAGATCAAGCAGCAGCCCGAGACCATGATGATCGGGGACAAGAAGCTGCGCCCCGAGAGCATGATGATGAGCTACGGGTACGATCCGTCGCTCTCCGAGGGCGCGATCAAGTGCCCCATCTTCCAGACCTCCACCTTCGTCTTCAAGAACTCAGAAGCGGGCAAGGCGTTCTTCGAGATCGCCCTGGGGCTGCGTGAGCAGGGACCCACGGAGGAGCACGGCCTCATCTACAGCCGGCTCAACAACCCCGATCTCGAGATCCTAGAGGACCGGCTCTGCCTGTGGGACGGGGCCGAGCTGGGGGCAGCCTTTCAGAGTGGCATGGCAGCGATCGCCACCTGCCTGCTCGCATTCTGCCGGCCCGGCGACGCGCTGGTCATCAGTGAGCCGCTGTACGGCGGCACGGAGTACCTGATCCACCACTACCTGCCGGAGTTCGGGATCGAGGTCGTGGGATTCCCGGCCGGCTTGCCCACCGCCGAGATCGCCGAGAGCGTGCGCGAGCGCGTGGCCGGGCGCCGCGTACCAGCGGTGCTGATCGAGACGCCGGCCAATCCGACCAACGGTCTCGTGGATATCGCGGGTACGGTGGAGTTGGCGCGCTCGCTGGCGCAGGGGGGAGAGCAGCCGGTGGTGATGGTGGACAACACGTTCCTCGGTCCCGTGTTCCAGCACCCGCTGCAGCACGGAGCGGACCTGGTCATCTACTCGGCCACCAAGTTCATCGGTGGCCACAGTGACGTGGTTGCGGGCGCCTGCGTGGGCCGCCGGGAGGTCGTGGAGAAGGTGCGCACCCTGCGCACGTTCATCGGGACGGCGGCCGGGCCGTGGACCGGCTGGCTGCTGATGCGCAGCCTCGAGACCCTCAAGATGCGCATGACGGCGCAGATGAAGAACGCGCGCTACGTGGCGGACTTCCTCAACGAGCATCCCAAGGTCAAGAAGGTGCACTACCTCGGGCTGCTCACCGAGGAGCACTCCATGTTCGAGGTGTACCGCCGACAGTGTGCCGCACCCGGCTCCTTGATCGCGTTCGAGATCGAGGGGGGAGAGGCGGCGGCGTT
>Ga0209536_100014279_pt1 | contig 11421 bp, 12 predicted proteins | sample DeeMarSeWOR28_12_FD_187461 | JGI IMG/M metagenome (GOLD analysis project Ga0209536, IMG submission 187461) | Marine sediment microbial communities from White Oak River estuary, North Carolina - WOR-2-8_12 (SPAdes) (version 2) | ecosystem: Environmental > Aquatic > Marine > Intertidal zone >... | reverse complement strand
CCCTGATGATCCCTGTGAAGGCGATGGTTGATCCATCGGGCGACCACGCGGGCCGAATGTGCCGATAAGTTTGCATGATCGGGGGGGAATCCGTTGACTTCGAACAACCCGCCAGAACCATCGCGACGGCAGCTACCCCAGCCAAAAAGAAGCCAGCGAGTCGGCGAGAAGATCCTCGCAGCACAGGAGCGATGGGTTTCATGGTGATCCCCGACAGTTGTGAATCCTTGATCCAGTGATGCAAAATGGTACGCGGAATCCGCGCGAGAAGCAAGACAGGCAGAAGGGATCAGACGCCGGCAGGTGCCGCCACCTTTTCCATCATCGCGATGAACCGCCGGAAAAGATAGTCGCTGTCGTGGGGCCCCGGGGACGCCTCAGGATGATACTGAACACTGAAGATCGGCAGTTGCCGATGGCGGAGACCTTCATTGGTGCCGTCGTTCAGATTCAGGTGCGTGATCTCGATCGAGGCCGGATCAAGCGAATCGGGATCGATGGCGAAGCCGTGATTCTGGGAGGTGATTTCAATGGCCCCGGTCAGAAGGTTCTTGACTGGATGGTTCCCGCCGCGGTGGCCGAACTTCAACTTGAAGCTCTTTCCCCCGAGCGCAAGAGCGAGGAGCTGATGACCGAGACAGATGCCGAAGATCGGCTTCTTCCCGACAAGGTGTGAGATATTTCGGATGGCATAGCGTACGGCCGCTGGGTCGCCTGGGCCGTTGGAAAGAAAGACCCCATCGGGGTCCATCGCCAGAACCTCCTCGGCCGAATAGGACGAGGGAACAACTGTGAGCGAGCACCCGTACAGAGCAAGGCGCCGTAGAATGTTCCTCTTGACGCCATAGTCGTAGACAACGACCTTCCATGGCTTCTTGCCGTTGCCCACGGCCCCAGGGATCGAACCGAGTGCAAACGGCGTCGTGTCGACTTCGTTCCAGGTATAAGGTTTCTGGATCGTGACCTGCTTCGTCAGATCCAACCCGGCCATCCCGTGGATAGATCGTGCTTTTTCGACGAGGCTTTCGTCGTTGAGATCGAGTGCTGACACAACACCCCGCATCGCTCCGACTGTGCGGATGAGCTTCGTGAGCATCCTCGTGTCGATGCCCTGAATACCCATGATTCCGTGTTTTTCAAGCCAGGAGCCGAGGCTGCTCGTTGCCCTGAAATTGCTGTGAAAATCAAAGTACTCCTTCACGACAAACCCTGAGACCTGGGGCTTGACCGACTCGAGATCGTCCTCATTCACCCCGTAGTTGCCGATCAGCGGATAGGTCATGGTCACGATCTGCCCGGCGTACGACGGATCCGTCAAGATCTCCTGGTATCCCATGAGGCTTGTATTAAATACCACCTCACCCGAGATCTCTCCAGGGGCTCCAAAGGCCTCTCCGGTGAAAACCGTTCCATTCTCGAGTGCAAGCTTTGCAATCACGTTTCGTTCGTCCTGTCGCAAAAAGGTTCAGAAAAAATATGCAGAATTGGACCGTGAGTCAACTTCGTACGCGAAGAGTGGGCACTGGAGTCCTCGCACTCGGAGGAGACCCGTACCGTGTCACAGCAGGGCTTGTGCTGTCTGATGCGTGTCTTCTCCAGCGGAGAGTGTACCACCGAAGGCTCAGAATCGAGTGTTCTTGACAAAGCACCAAAAAATGGTTATTTTTACTTGAATTTTAGGGTTTTTTTGATGACTGAGGCGCAGAACAAAAACGAGACTTCGAACGACCTGAACGACCGGGAGCGCAGCATCCTTCATCACGTCGTCGATCAGTATATCCGAACGGCCGTCCCGATCGGGTCGAGGGTCATTTCGAAGAAGTTCGAGTCACACCTGAGTCCGGCGACAATTCGTAACGTCATGGCCGATCTCGAGGAACTCGGATACCTCTCGCATCCGCACACGTCCGCGGGGAGAGTCCCCACGGACATCGGTTATCGATACTACGTCGACTACTTGATGGAGGTCGAGCGGCTCAGGGCAAACGACGTCGCAGAGATCCAGGAACAGCTTGACAGGGTCAATGACCACGCCGAGCTCTTGCGTGTGACCTCGAAACTTCTCAGCAAAATCTCGCGACAGCTCAGCGTCGTCTCTTCACCACACATCAGCAGCGGCGTGCTGGAGAAACTGGAGCTGATTCCTCTCTCGAGCTCAAAGCTGCTCGTGGTCCTTTCGATCCGGTCAGGAATCGTGAAAACCATCATGCTGGAGATCGGAGGGGAAATTGACCGGCGCGACACGGAAAGGGTGAGTGGGCTGCTGAATCAGCGACTCTGCGGGCTCACGCTGAAGCAGATTCGCGAGTCGTTCGTCGACCGCCTGCGGGAGGTGCAGCACGACAAGAGCGGTCTGATTCGGCTGTTTATCGACTCAGTCGACCAATTGTACGCCGAAGAAAAGACCGAAAAACTACACATCTCGGGAACCCAGAACATCATTGAGCAGCCCGAATTCGTCAATCCCAGAAATTTTCGCAGCGTCATTGAGATGATTGAAAACGAGGAGATCATTGTGCACCTCCTCGAAAAGCGAGAGATGACGGGCGACAGCCCGACGATTACGATTGGATCTGAAAACACCGAGGAAGCCGCCCGGGACTATAGTGTCCTCACTGCAGTCTACGACGTGGAAGGGGTGTCTGGACGAGTCGGAATCATCGGTCCCCGGAGAATGCACTACGCGAAGCTGATTCCCCTTATTGAGCACGTGGCGAAGACCGTCGCCAGAATCATGGCAAGCTAGGGACCGCCACCGAACGCATCACAGAAAGAGTATGACCAAGACGACAGAACCACCCGAACATCAGAACGACCTCCCAAACGACACGTCCGGCAGCGAGCCGGCCTCCTCTGAAGAGCCGGTGACCGACGCCTCTCCCAACGCGACTGACGAAGAGCCAACAGAGGCCCCTTCGGAACTGGAAAAGCGCATCGAAGAGCTGGAACAGCAGGCGGCCCAGTATAAGGACCTTTTTCTTCGTAAAGCGGCGGATTTCGAGAATTTCAAGAGGCGCACGGAAAATGAGATCAGCGCCCTCGCCAGATTTGCCAATGAAGATCTCGTCCTGGCCTTCCTCCCTGTTGTCGACGATATTGAACGGGCCCTCAAGGCGGCAAAAGATGACGATAGCGAGGCTTCGCTGCGCAAGGGCATTGAACTCATCCTCCAGAAGATCACGAAGATCTTGGAGAACAACGGAGTGAAGCCGATGCAGACAGTCGGCAAGAGCTTTGATGTCCATTTCCACGATGTCTTGCTCCAGATCCACAAACCGGATGTGGAGCCCCATACGATTATCGAGGAGGTCGAGCGCGGCTATCTGATGCACGATAAGGTCCTGCGACACGCGAAGGTCGTTGTTGCGGCAGGATCCGATGAGGGCACAGCGCAGACGACGGAGCGCGAATCGACGATCCACAAATCCACGCCGCCGGGAGCTGACGAGACCCCATGACAAAGCGCGACTACTACGAGGTCCTGGGAGTCAACCGCTCCGCCACGCCTGAGCAGATCAAGAAGGCCTACCGCCAGATGGCCCTCAAGTATCACCCCGACCGAAACTCCGGGAATAAGGAGGCGGAGGAGAAATTCAAGGAGGCGGCAGAGGCCTACGAGGTGCTCGGCGATGCAGACAAGCGCAGGCGATATGACCAATTCGGTCACGAGGGGGTGAGGGGTTCTGCAGGATTCCGAGAGTTCACCGATATCAACGACGTCTTTTCCGCCTTCGGCGATATCTTCGGAGGCGCGATGGGAGGTGGTATCTTCGAGGAGGTCTTCGGCGCCGGCACCCGCGGAGGCAGGCGTTCAGGACCTCGCCGGGGATCTCCTGGATCCGACCTGAAGGTCAAGCTGAAACTCACACTAGAAGAGATCGCCACCGGAGTCGAGAAGAAGATAAAGATCCGCCGACAGAAGACCTGCGACACGTGCAAGGGATCCGGAGCGCGTGCGGAATCAAGTAGAGCCACATGCCCCCACTGTAACGGTACCGGCGAAATCCGCCAGGTTTCGCGGTCCATGTTCGGACAGTTTGTCAATATCGCAGCCTGCGTCAATTGCGGCGGGGAGGGGACAATAATCCGGGAGCTCTGCCAGACCTGCCGCGGCGAAGGACGGGTGCAGGGAGAGACCACCATCAAGGTCAACGTTCCGGCTGGCGTATCAGAAGGAAACTACATACCTTTGCAGGGTCAGGGCAATGCAGGCCGACGCAGTGGGCCTGCGGGCGACCTGATTGTGGTCATTGAGGAGGTTCCGCACGATCATTTCCGCCGTGAAGGAGATAATATCATCTACGATCTCCTCATTAGTTTTCCCATGGCTGTCCTTGGTGGCTCTATCGAAATTCCAACCCTCACCGGGAGGGCAAAGCTAACCATCGACCCTGGGACTCCTTCAGGACGTCTGTTGCGCATGCGCGGACGGGGCATCACACACCTGAACGGGTACGGTCATGGCGATCAGCTCGTGCGCGTGAACGTCTGGGTCCCAGAAAAACTGAGCCCAGAAGAGAAAGAGCTCCTGCGCAAGCTCGGGAAGGGGCAAAACATCACACCGAGCGAGGAAGACCAGAAGAGCGCTTCAAAGACCTTTTTCGACAAGGTTCGGGATGCCTTCTCATGACGCGAGTCGCAAAACGACTGGTCGCCTGGTTGGCCTTTACTCGGACAGAACAGAATGTCCTATTCTTCCTCGTCGGAGCGTTCGTTTTAGGATCGGGCATCCGTCTGTTTCACAACGGTGCCACAGCGAGGCTCCCAGAACCTGACGCACGCACGGACAGTGTCTTTGCGGCCCTCACGGCACTGGACCTCGGTGAGAGCGAGGGGGATTTTCCCCCGCCTGTCGACATCAATACGGCCTCGAAAGCGGAGCTGGTGGCATTGCCCGGTATTGGGGAAGTTACTGCAGAGCGTATCATTGTCTACCGGGAGGAAGTCGGTCCCTTTACCACGATAGACGAGCTACTTCAGGTAAAAGGAATCAGCAGAAAGAAACTTGAACAACTTCACGCGTTGATCACCATTCAATAATCACGCGCCCAGCGACGGAGGGACAATGTCAATATCGCGCGAATCAAAGGGATCCATCGTCCTCAAAATCATCATCGTTCTCCTGATGGCAGTGCTCGTGTACGTGATCTATGAACCGTACCAGATCCAGGCCCAGGAGGAAGCATATCGCTCGGAGTCCCGTTTGCGAATGCTCAATATTCGCGCCGCCCAGCTCCAGTACATCGGCCAAAACGGGCGATACTCATCGAGCCTCGACTCGCTAATAACCTTCATTCAGACGCTTCCTGATTCCACGCGCGCAGAAGCGTTCGTACCACTGACGACCGGCACCTTCGTACCAGAGTCTCTTCAGAGAGCACCGAAGAGTGATCGGGCCTATGTGCTCCTCGCCGTCGACACCTCAGCGATCAAGAAGTACTTGCTCGAAGATCCGGACGGCTACGGCTCCATCGGATCCCTCACGGATGATTCGCGGGTGAATAAAGCGTCCTGGGAGGACTAGGGCGCAGTTTCCCGTCAATGCCCCTGGAGCGTTGACGGAGGGTGGTTCACGAGGCCAGAGACACCATGAGCATGTTCTCCCCGAAATCTTCAGCCCGAAAAGCCGGGGTCTCCTTTCTTGGCGGCAAGGTCCAACTCCTGGAGCTTGAGCACGGCAAGAGCCCCGTTGTGATAACAGCGGTCGAAGGGGATTCCCCCCTCGACCTTCGCCTCCTATTGACCCAGGCAAATCAGGGTCCGTCGCAGGCGTCCTCCCTCACCCAGGCGATCTCACAGCTGATCAAGCGCAACAAGGTCAAAGCGAAGACCGTGTCGTTCGCCCTCCCCCCCGACGGCGTATTCGTCAACACCATTCCGGTGGCCGATTTCATCAAGGGTCCAAAGCTCGCCGAATTCCTCCGTTGGGAGGTCGGGCAGTACTTCGAGGGCTGGTCTGCAAATGACTACCTCCTGAGCGCCGCGTCCGTCCCGATCAGGGATCCCGATGCCCAGTATACCCTCGTCGTCAGCCTTCGGCGTTCAACCGTGTCCTTCTTTCGAAAAGTCGCAGAGCAGCTCGGAATGACCGTCGGGACCCTCGACCTCCAGCAGTTCTGCACAGAGAAGGCCCTTTCCGCAAATCACCCGGAGAGCCGGAGCCAGAGCATTCTCTTGGTCTCGCTGCTTGAGGGACTCATTGAGATTAGCCATCTTTCGAAGGGGCACCTGGTCGACTACCGTCGATACGTCGACCTCGATGTGAGGGGGGCACTGTACGCCCATATGAAATCGATCTCCGAGCGGGACTCCCTCCCGAAACCGCAGGCGCTGTATGTCACAGGCGACACCTTCGCCGAGGCCACAGTCGAAGAGTGTGCAGAATCTTCCGGCCTGCCGGCGACTCCTGTCGAGCCCTTTGCGAGGCTCGACGCGCCTCGCCGAATGGTGCAGGCGATTGGCGGCGGCAGTGTTCGGTTTGCGGCAGCGGCAGGCCTCGCCCTTCGAATCCCCTGATGAGGATCATCGCCGGCACATTCCGCGGCAGAACACTCACGGCCGGACAGGGTCTCGCTCTTCGACCCGCAACGGACAGGGCCCGCCAGACCATCTTCGATATTCTCACGCACCGGATTGACTTCGACGGGCTGACTGTGTTGGACTTGTTTTCTGGGACCGGCAGCCTCGGGCTGGAGAGTTTGAGTCGCGGGGCGGCCCACGTGACCTTCATCGAGTCTTCGCGTGCGTCTGTCGACGTGTTGCAGGAAAACATCCGCCGATTGCAGTGCGAGGACCAGTGCACCGTCTACCAGTCCGAGGTGTTTCGGTTTCTGCGTTCGGTTGGACGCTCCTATGATCTCGTGTTCGCCGACCCCCCCTATGGGCTTCCGGATTTGGCAAAGATTCCGCAGGCGATCGAAGAAGCGCATGTTGCAAAACCCGGGGGGTACGTGATCATGGAACATCCGACGTCGATTGCTGTCGCATTTTCCACTGACCGTTACCGCGTGACGACGCGGCAATTCGGCCAAACGATGGTCGTTATCGCCGAGTGCAGCTCACCCTGAACCCGTTCACCTCCTGAAGGAGAGCCACCACATGCGTCTTGCCATCTACCCCGGCACCTTCGACCCGATTACCAACGGCCATCTCGACCTCCTCACCCGGGCACTGAAGTTGTTTGATCGTGTCATCGTCAGTGTGGCCCGCAATCCCTCCAAGACACCCCTCTTCACGGAGCAGGAACGAATCGCGCTTATCCGATCGGTCGTCGGGCGAAATCCGCGCGTCACCGTGGATTCCTTTGACGGTCTGTTGATCGAATACGTGCAAGCGAAGAAGGCAACGGCCGTGGTACGCGGGCTACGCGCCATCTCCGATTTCGAGTACGAGCTACAGATGGCATTGATGAACCGGAAGCTGAATTCAACTGTCGAGACCGTGTTTCTGATGCCAAACGAGAAGTACACGTACCTGAATTCTTCTATTGTAAGGGAAATCGCCCGGCTTGGCGGGGACGTTCGGAGCTTTGTGCCTGCGGCGGTGCATCGAGCCCTGCGGCGGAAAATCCGCAGACCATTGATCCGGTAGCCACGTTGGAGGCCGATCGGAGGGTGCGGGCAAGCCTCCCCGTTGTGTTTCGCACACCTAGGAATGTGAAGGTTCGTTTTTGCTTTGTCGTTTCATGATTTCCCCCTACTTTTGTGAGCGTTCTTCTGAACTCTTTTGGCTTTCTTCCACGCACCGGGCACCCGGCCAGGAGGTTGACCATACTATGAGCGTAAGCAAACTGGCAGCATCCATTGCAGAATCTCCAACCCTCAAGCTAAACGAGGAAGCAGCCCGCCTGCGCGATCGGGGCGAGGCCGTTGTCCATCTTGGAGCTGGCGAGCCCAAGAACAAGGCTCCCATCAGCGCGGTTCTCAGCGCCGCGTCGAAGCTCAATGCCGGAGACGTCAAATACACGCCGACCGATGGTATTCCCTCGCTGAAGAAGGCGGTCATTCGCTTCACTGAAGAGCAGTACAACAAGGTCGTCGGCTACGACAACGTCATTGTCTCTCAGGGGGCAAAGCAGGCTCTCTTCAACCTCCTGTATGCCCTGCTCAATCCGCAGGACGAAGTGATCATCTTCGCACCCTATTGGGTGAGCTACCCGGAAATGGTCAAAATGGTGTACGGAGTCCCGGTCGTGGTCACCCCAGAAGACGGATCCTTCCATCCCACGATGAAGGACCTTGAGCCTGCGGTCAGCTCGTACACAAAAGTTATTATCGTGAACAGCCCCAACAATCCGTCCGGCATCATGTACCGGCCCGAATTCATCGGAGAACTGGTCGAGTTCTGCGAGAACAAAGGCATCTACTTGATCATGGATGATATCTATAACAAGCTGGTTTTTGACGGAAAGGCCGCTGTCTCTCCATACCACTTCACCTCGAAGGACATCGAGTCCACAAAAGTCATTACCATCAACGGCATTTCCAAGCTGTACGGGATGACAGGGTTTCGGGTAGGATGGGCGGTTGCAAGCAAAGAACTGGTCACCATCATGACCAATATCCAGGCACAGACGACTTCCTGCACTTCGGTCCTCCTGCAGGCGGCGGCGGAAGGAGCCTTGACGGGTATCCAGAGCGCCGTCGAGACCCTCCGAATGACCTTGGAGAACAACCGCAATGTCATGATGCAGGAGCTCGCGTCCTTCAACGGGATCAAAACGGTCAAGCCGGACGGCACGTACTACTGTTTGCCGGATTTTCGTGCCTACAACGGAAAGTCTGTTGAGCTTTCACAATTTCTGCTCAAGAAAGCCCTCGTGGTGACCGTACCCGGGAAGGAGTTCGGGATGGAAGGATATCTTCGCCTGAGCTACGCGACAACCGTCAAAGACGTGAAACAGGGGATCGAGCGGATCAAATGGGCCCTCGATCCTTCCTCTCCCAATGAAATCTATATCGGTGAACGCAAACTGGTCCGAGATTGGCTATGAACAACATCCTCGACATCAAGACCCCGGCACAAGGGGAAGCACACGCCGTCAAGAGTGACTATGGGCTCGAGAACCACGGGTTGACTCACCTCCGGATGGCCTACTGGAATCTCCCGACCGAGGCACTGTACGAAGAAGCGACCTTCCGCAGGGAAGCACGCATTTCTCACCTTGGGCCGCTTGTCGTCAATACGGGAAAGCACACGGCGCGAGCTGCCGGCGATAAATTCATCGTCCGCGAATCCTCCACGGAGGGACATGTGTGGTGGGGCGAGTACAATAAGCCCTTCAACAACGAGCAGTTCAGTGCTCTCTGGAGTCGACTCCAAGGATATCTCCAAAATCGTGACGTCTTTGTCCAAGACTGCTTTGCGGGAGCTGATCCATCGTACCGCCTCCCCATCCGCGTCATCACGGAGCATGCCTGGCATGGCGTGTTTGCGAGGAACATGTTTCTGCTGCCCGAGACAAACGAGGAATACCGCCGACACGTGCCGGATTTCACGATCGTCGCAGTCCCTTCCTTCAAGGGAATCCCGATGATCGACGGTACGATATCAAACACGTTTATCGTTCTGAACTTCGCACAGCGGCTCTGCGTCATCGGGAACTCCGCCTATGCCGGCGAGATTAAGAAATCGGTGTTTACGATTCTGAATTACCTCCTCCCACTTGAGGGAGTCATGCCCATGCATTGCTCGGCTAACACCGGAAAGGAGAATGACACCGCCCTCTTTTTCGGACTCTCAGGCACGGGCAAAACGACACTCTCCGCTGACCCCAAACGTCGCCTGATCGGGGACGATGAGCACGGGTGGAGCGATGAGGGGGTCTTCAACTTCGAAGGGGGGTGCTACGCGAAAGTCATCCGTTTGTCTCCAAGCGCCGAGCCCCAGATCTACGCCACGACGGCCAGATTTGGGTCCATCCTCGAGAACGTGATCTATGATCCCGTGACGCGCAAGATCGATCTGGACAGCGACGCCATCACAGAAAACACGCGGGCTTCGTACCCCCTCGAGTACATCGACAACGCCGTTCCTGAGAAGAAAGGCGGTCATCCAAAGAACATCATCTTCCTCACCTGCGACGCGTCGGGAGTGATGCCCCCGATTTCCCGATTGACTCCGGATCAGGCGCTCTACCAGTTTCTCTCGGGCTATACCTCGAAGATCGCCGGTACGGAAGTCGGTCTGGGGAAGGAACCCGAGATGACATTCAGCACCTGCTTCGGTGCCCCGTTCATGGTTCATCAGCCCTCGTTTTATGCGGATCTGCTCAAGCGGAAGATCCTAAAATACGGCGTCCACTGCTGGCTCGTGAATACTGGATGGATCGGTGGCGCATATGGCGTCGGGAAGCGGATCAGCATCGCGTACACGCGTGCTCTGCTCAACGCCGCGCTGGACGGCTCGCTCCTGAAGGTGGGTTTCTGGGAGGATCCGGTCTTCGGTTTCCAAGTTCCAAAATCGTGCGATGGCGTCCCCGCGGAGGTGCTCAATCCCGCAGAATCGTGGCCCAGCAAGAAAGTGTACATGGAAAAATACCGTCAGCTCGCCGGCCGGTTTTCAGAGAATTTCAAGAAGTATGAGACGGGGTGCCCCCCTGAAGTGAAGAAAGCCGGACCCAAAGTCTGACCCAGACGACGCGGACCACGACGAACGAACAGCAGCGGAGAACAGGGGGATGCCTACCTACGAATATCGATGTTCGGCTTGTGCTCACTCCTTCGAGGAGTTTCAATCCATCACGGCCGATCCGTTCCAGATTTGTCCACAGTGCGGCAAGACCACGCTCAGGCGGGTCCTCGGCGGCGCGGGGATGATTTTCAAAGGAAGCGGCTTCTATCTGACGGACTACAAAAAGGGGGGCGATTCGTCAAGTGCCAAGAGCCCCAAGGGCTCGGCGGAGGGTGCGTCCTCCACTCCGGAGAAGCCCTCGACGAAGTCTGGAGAGAAGACCTGACGACGCTTCACATGATCGACGTTCCACGCAGCCCTGCCGGATGTCGGCGGGGCTTACTCTTCGTACCGGTCCAGTTTGAATTTTTCGCCCAAGTAGAGCTTGCGGGCCTCCGGGTCGTTTGCGAGGAACTCCGCTGAGCCGGCCTTCAGGATCCTCCCCTCAAAGAGCAGGTAAGACCGATCAGTGATGGAGAGCGTCTCATGGACATTGTGATCAGTGATGAGCACGCCAATATTCTTCGACCGGAGATTCTTCACTATCCGCATAATCTCTTCCACGGCGATCGGATCAATTCCGGCGAACGGTTCGTCCAACAGCATGAATCGGGGATCCATCGCCAACGCCCGGGCGATTTCCGTTCTCCGTCTCTCACCCCCCGAGAGCACGTAGCCCTTGCTCTTGGCGAGATGGGTCAGGCCGAAATCCTCGAGCAGTTCAGAGCACTTCTCCTCCCGTTCCTTCTT
>Ga0209536_100014277_pt1 | contig 11423 bp, 12 predicted proteins | sample DeeMarSeWOR28_12_FD_187461 | JGI IMG/M metagenome (GOLD analysis project Ga0209536, IMG submission 187461) | Marine sediment microbial communities from White Oak River estuary, North Carolina - WOR-2-8_12 (SPAdes) (version 2) | ecosystem: Environmental > Aquatic > Marine > Intertidal zone >... | reverse complement strand
TCCGAAAATTTTTACCTCTGCCGGTCTGTCAAGAATTTTTCGCCCCAGGGTGTTTGCCGCCATATAACCTACAATTAAAATGGTATTTTTAGGATTTTCAATGTTATGAATTAAGTGTTGCAGAATCCTTCCGGCTTCGCACATGCCTGAGGAAGAGACGATAATGGCAGGTTCATTCAGACTGTTCAACTCTTTACTTTCCTCCTGGTTGGTTATGTATCGTAGTTCATTAAAACCAAAAGGATTTTTATGATGATCCAGGAAAGCCTCCCGAGTTTCCTGGTCGTAACATTCCTGATGCACTCTGAAAATGGAGGTTGCATTGGTTGCCATCGGACTATCCACATAGACAGGAATATTGGTGATTTTTTGCTGGTCACGCAGGACGTGTAAAAAATATACCAGTTCCTGGGTTCTTTCCACAGCAAAAGCCGGGATAATGATTTTGCCTCCTCTTTCAATAGTACGGTTAATCACGTCAGCCAGTTCGTTCATAGCCGTTTCGATGGGATCATGTATACGATCCCCATAAGTACTTTCCATAATGAGGTAATCCACGTCAGGAATTATTTCTGGATCTCTCAAAATAGGTAAATTTTTTCGGCCCAGGTCGCCGCTAAAACCAATTTTCATCTGTTGTCCGTTCAAATTGATTTCACAGACGGCTAATGCCGAACCGAGAATATGTCCAGCATCATAAAAAGTCATCTGAATTCCATCGAGAACCGGAAAATGTCTGTGATAGGAGACCGTAACAAAGTAATCAAGACTGTTGACCACATCCTGTTCGTTGTAAAGGGGTTGCTTATCGAAAAATTCACCTTTTTTTCTGGCCCGTTTTTTTAGAAATTCGTAATCTTTGGCCTGAATGTGAGCAGAGTCCATCATAATAAGGCTTGCCAGATCCCGGCTGGCTGGGGTTGCGTATACATTCCCATTAAATCCTTTTTGGGGAAGAACCGGAATTAATCCGGAGTGATCATAATGGGCATGGGTAAGAATTAGAGCATTCACCGCTGCGGCATCAAAGGGCCAGTTACGGTTCTTACTATCTGCTTCTTCCCGCCTTCCCTGAAATGCCCCACAATCGACCATGATTATTTTGTCTTTAATTTGTAGAAAATGTTTCGAACCTGTGACTTCCTGAGCAGCACCCCAGGAATAAAATTCAGCTCTCATAACGCCTCGTTTCTTAGGTTTTATATCCTGCTCTGAACCTTTGAAAATTTCCGGTGAGAAAAAAATTTTCAGCGTATCTTGCGACTTATCTTTCGCCATAATCCGCTGCCGAACATCTTATCTGAATTCGCCAGAATAGTCTTGATAAGATTAATTATTTCCCGCTCACCCGCCCAGTTTCGGGTAATCACTTGCGGATCAATTTCATTAATTAAATCATTGAGAACATAGGCTGTCAGTGCAATATCATCCAGATAACCAATGGGCCCGAAAATGGCTTCAGGTATGACATCTAAGGGTGAGATGAAATAAGCAATCACTCCTGCCAGCTTCGCTTTTTTCGCCAGGGGAACATCCTTATCCAGCATCAACTTACTTAACAGGTGGAAAAAATCCGGTGCCAGGATGATGATGTCAAACCAGCGTGAATTCATTGAGGACTTTTTTTCGGCCCAGGTTTTTATCTGAAAACGAATTTTTTGATAAAAATCCTGATTTTTAATGTCCATTCTATCGTACACCTTCTCTACATCTGTTAGAGGTTAAAAATTTAAAACATTTCCCTATACATTCAATGGAAAAAAAATTCTAACCTGGGTGACCTGGATTTAAACCACTTAAAAAAGCTTGATTCATTCTAGTATATTCTTTATAATCCACAACACTAAATTCCAAAACATCTGTTATGTTTATTGATTACGCCAGGATTTACGTTAAAGGAGGACAGGGAGGAAGTGGTGCATGCAGTTTTCGGAGAGAAAAACACGTCGCAAAAGGAGGACCAAATGGGGGTGACGGGGGTCAGGGTGGGAGCATCGTGTTCCAGGTCGATCCCCATTTACATACCCTGGTTGATTTTAAATATAAGAAACACTATGTGGCAAAGCACGGACAGCACGGGATGGGAAAAAACAGGAAGGGACGTGATGCCGAAGACATTATCGTAAGGGTACCTGCAGGAACGGTGGTGAAAGATGCTGAAAATGAAGAGGTTCTGGCCGATCTATTGAAAGCTGATCAGACTTTTGTAGCAGCCAGAGGCGGAAAGGGAGGAAGGGGAAATGCCCGCTTTGTTACCCCAACGCATCAGGCGCCCCGGGAATGGGAGGTGGGAGAGCCAGGTAAGGAAAAATGGCTTATTTTAGAACTTAAGGTGATTGCGGATATCGGTTTGGTGGGAAAGCCAAATGCCGGAAAATCAACCCTGCTTTCCAAATTATCCGCAGCGCGTCCAAAAATTGCGGACTATCCCTTTACCACACTCCAACCTAATTTGGGAATTGTGCGAGTAAATGAATTTGAGAGTTTCGTTATGGCGGATATTCCAGGTCTGATTGAAGGTGCTCATGCCGGAAAGGGTTTAGGATTGCAGTTTCTGCGCCATATTGAACGAACGCGCCTGATTTGCTATCTTATTGATCCCATGGAAGAGAAACCGGAAAAGACCCTTAAAATTTTAAAAAATGAGATGGGACAATACAGCAAAAAGCTAGCCCAAAAACCCTTTGTGGTTGTACTTACTAAAAGTGATTCCTGGAGTGATGAGTTGAAAAATAAAGATCATAAAAAACTACATCAGTCCCTTTTTATGGTGTCGTCACGGAGTGGAGATGGGCTGGAAGAACTGGTGAAATATCTATGGGGGAGGTTGAATCAAATGGCTCCGGAGAAGATCAGCTTGATTGAGGGGAAGACTGATTGAATCATAAAATGCATCCACCAGCCGTCCAGGATTTACTGTATTTGTTGACCATTCCCCAGATTGGGCCAGGGAGAATTCGTAAGCTGTTTCAGGCATTTGGCGGCATAGATAATATAAAAAAGACCCCGCTTCAAAATTTAATTCGTGTTGCCGGGATTGATCAGAAACTAGCACAACATTTGAAAAAAGGCGGCGATCAAGCAGCCGTAGATCAACAGTTGGCCTTGCTGGAGGAACAGAAGATTCAGTATGTCACGCTGTGGGATGATAACTATCCCCTATTATTGAAAAGGATACCGGATGCACCTGTTCTCTTATTTTATAAAGGGATTCTAAAAGAGATTCATCAAAAAGCAGTGGCGATTGTGGGAACCCGCTCTCCTTCAAATTATGGGAAATTGGTGACGGCCGAATTAGCACGGAAGCTGATCAGTCATGGGATTACAGTTGTGAGTGGAATGGCGCGTGGTGTGGATACGATTGCGCATCAGACCGCCATACAAACCGGAGGAGAGACTCTGGCAGTATTGGGATGTGGTGTTGACCGCTGCTATCCTTCCGATAATCGCCAAGTCTATAATAAAATTCCAGAACAAGGTGCGGTTATGTCTGAGTATTTTATTGGTACGGGTCCGGATGCGGTTAATTTCCCGAAAAGAAATCGAATTATCAGTGGTCTTTCTCTGGGGACTGTCGTTATTGAAGCAGGAAACCGAAGTGGTGCCCTGATCAGCGCACTCTTTGCCTTAAATCAGGATCGGGAAGTTTTTGCCGTTCCGGGAAATATCAATAGTCCCAAAAGCCAGGGGTGTAATCGGCTTATACAACAAGGCGCCAAACTGGTGCAGTCGGTAGAAGATATTCTTGAAGAGATTGGTGAGATATCATCATCTGGCCCAGTACAGAAGAATTGGACCATCCCGGAAAATTTGGGTCCCCTAGAGAAGAAAATCATGGAATATTTGTCGTCGGATCCCAAACATATTGATCGGCTGGTTATGGAACTTCGAGAGGCACCTTCCACGGTTTTATCCGGATTACTCACCCTGGAACTTCTGGGATTAGTGCAACAGCTTGCCGGTAAAATGTTTATCAGAATTTAAGGTCGGGCAGAATCTCTGATAATGAAGCATTTTCATTAAAGAAAACGAGACGATGAATTTACGATTTTCAGTTAAATGGAATTTTGTTATTTTATCCCTCTTGGTTGCTACTCTCACCGGGGTGGTAGTTTATTATTTTTTCCCTGATTATATCGGACTCGTTTCGCTGTTTTTTTATATTATCCCCTCAAATTCGTTTATCCCCTTTCCTCATGAACCGGCGATTATTTATTATGGAAAAATGTTTGGACCTACGGTAACCACTTTAACGGCAATCGTCCCGACACTCATTGCCTGTATCATCGATTATGCGGTTTTGACGCCGGTTTTCACACGCACCCGCCTCAGAGGGATGAAAGAGACCGGGATTTACAAAAAGCTTATATTTTATTATGGCAAGGCTCCATTTTTTACTAACTTTTTTGCAGCGCTTTCGCCGGTCCCGTTTTCGCCGATTAGAATATTATCAGTGTCCAGTGCCTACCCGCTCTGGAAATATAGCTGCTCTGTGGTGCTCGGAAGAATTCCCCGATATTATGTTTTGGCTTTATCCGGAACACTGCTGAATATCCCCAATTGGGTCATTCTTATTTTCTTTCTATCTTTGATTTCCATGCCACTCTATCAAAGACTAAAACGAGGAAGGAGAACTAAGTACTTGTCCGAAAGTGATAGTATGGCCACCCGTAATTCCATACAGGTAAATGAGGAATAATTGCCTTGCCATTTTAGAAATTCTGGAGTTAAAGGATTATTTTCTGATACCCGGCAAGCATAATGAGGTGTTATTATTTATCAGTAATAATGAGGATTAATCCCTTGTGCTAAAAATGATTTCATGATTATTGTAGGAACTTGGAAATATATTTTTACGCATACTGGTCATCCTGATCCCGGCTGGCCGGGAGAAGGATCTTTTTTTCATAACTTATCAAGATTCTTCGCTAAAGCTCAGAATGACAATACTTTAGGTAGCATGATACAATACCAGTTTATCCTAATTAACACAGCGGGTGAGGATTAATTTTTTTTTAGGTAATCATCGGAGGTAAAGCAAATGGTCAAAGAACTTGAAAATTATAATATAATTGTCACCGGAGGAACCGGAGATTTGGGTCAGGTAGTGATTGGGGAATTGATAAAAAATGGCGCCTCTGTTTTTACAAATTTTCGTGATCAGTCCAAGTTTACCGCCCTAAAAAAAAGTACCGGAAATTCCACACTCCTGTTCGGGAAGAAGGCCGACCTCACAAAAGAGGCGGAAGTTATTTCCTTTTTTGGAAAATCTCGGGAGAAATTTAAGCGCCTGGATGCATTTTTTCATATCATGGGAGGTTTCTGGATGGGGCCTGAACTTACAGATACCCATTGGGACAATTGGAAATTCATGATGGACTTGAATCTGAACAGTACTTTTCTGTGTACAAGAGAGGCCTTTAAGATAATGAAAGTCCAGTGCAGTGGTAAGATTTTTACCGTTTCGGCAAAAAGTGCCGAAGAATTTCCACCTAAAATGGGTGCGTACGTTATTAGCAAATCCGGAGTGCTGGCATTAACACGTGTGCTGGCTAACGAAGGAAAGCAATATAATATTCAGGCCAATGCGATCTTACCCAGTATTCTTGATACACCGGCAAACCGAAAGGCCATGCCGGATGCGGACCTGAATCAATGGATAACCCCAAAGGCAGTGGCCCGCTTAATGGTTCAAATGTGCAGACCAGAATCACAGGCAGTTTCCCACTCCTATATCAAAGTATTTGGGAAATTGTAAAAGTACTATCAAAATACATATGTCATATAAACCTTCTTCCGAACTCGAAGACTTGATTGATCAGCTTCTGGGTGAGGAAAAACAAAAATTTTTTCAAAGTATTGCTGAATCTCTTCCGCATACTATTCGTTTTAATTCCCTGAAAGGCGAGACGGACCAGCTTAAATCATTTCTTCTGGAACAGGGCATTTTTGTGGAATTATTTCCTGGTTTTAATGATATTTACCGGGTTGTTTCACAGCCCTATCCTATCGGAAAAAGTTTATCCCATTTTTTAGGGCATTTCTATGTTCAAGATATTGCTTCCATGTTGCCTGTGCGGGTGCTTTCTCCGGAAGCGGGTGAGCTGGTGTTAGACATGTCAGCCGCGCCGGGTTCTAAAACAACGCAGATCGCAGATATGATGCAAAACCGGGGTTTGATTTTTGCCAATGATATTGTTCCTAAACGACTCCGGGCATTAATAAATAATCTACAGAGGATGGGAATTATAAATACGGCTGTCATCAGGAGTTATGGTGAAAGTATTGGAAATCAGTATTTTGAAACCTTCGATAAAGTTTTACTCGACCCGGCCTGCTCGGGTCTCGGGACGCTTCATAAGTCCCCGGAAATACTAAGCTGGTGGACGCCGAAACACTGTTCTCGAATGGCTGCTAACCAAAAAAGTATGCTTTTTAGTGCGATCAAAGCTCTAAAGCCCGGAGGCATTCTGGTTTATTCCACCTGTACATTGACAACTGAAGAAAACGAGGAAGTGATCGATCAGGCTATCCGGCAGTTTCCGATACAGATTCTCGATATTGAGCTTCCAGAACTCCTTACCCGACCTGGTCTGACGAACTTTGCCAAAAAAAGATTCAACAATCAGCTGACAAAATGCCGCAGAATTTATCCTTTTGAAAATCAAACAGAAGGATTTTTTCTGGCAAGGTTACAGAAAACTGCTGGCATGGAATATAAAGCTCAAAAAAATTGGCAGCCGATTCAGTTAAATTATATTTCGGATAAAACCTCCCCGGTCAAAAAATATCTAGATTATTTTTCTCAACACTTCGAAATCCCACGGAAGGTATTTTCAGAATTTAGATACCACATTAAGAATGATATTACGGTGGTTTCACCGGAAATGGCTAATTTTACCTTTTATTCGAGACCGTTTAAGACCGGTTTAACCATGGCACGACCGATGACGCACATTGGTAAAATGACCACTGAGGGAATTCATCTATTTGGAAAACATATACAAAAGAACAAGGTAAATCTGGACGATTTGGAAACTCTCGAATCGTTTGTCAATCGGGAATCCCTTAATCTGATATCCTCCGGTAAATTACAAACCGCCCTGTTCTATCAGGATCTCCCGGTGGGTTATGGTTTGACCGAAAACGGAAAGTTTAAGAGTCAATTCCCTAAAGCGGAATGGCCTTTCCAGGTCGTTGTGACTCCTTGAGACGAATATTTGAATTAAAAAAAGTTGGAACTCCGGGTGATATGGAGGTTTAATTCAATACCCACCAATACGGTGAATTCTTGAGCGGGCTGTTCTCAAAAAAAGTTGCTTATATGGGCATTAAATATTAAGTTTTAAAGTTATTGATTTTAAAATGATTGGATAAGTATGTGTGGTGTGGCGGGATATTTTTCACGTTCAGGTGCGAATGTAGCAGGCCAGGTCATGTTAGGTCTGTATTCAGAACAACACCGCGGACAAGAAAGCTGTGGAATTGCTGTTTCAAACGGCAAAGTAATTCGTTTACATAAATCAATGGGATATGTTAAGGAGGTATTCACACCTGAAGTACTGCGCGATATTCCAGGCCATATCGCCATCGGGCAGGTTAGATATCCTACGCGGGGAAGTTCTGTTTTACAGAATGCCCAACCGTATATCATTGAAACTTTAGGTGGACCAATTTATGCGGTTGCGAGTAATGGGGATATTGTTAACTATGATGAAATCGCTCAATGGCTTCAAATACGAGGTGTTCACCTTTCCTCAAGTAATGATGGAGAATTAATCGGCCGGTTTCTGGTGTATCATCATGAACGGCAGGACATGAGTATCCCGGATGCGATCAGACTGTTAATGAATCGGGTGAAAGGTGCATATTCATCTGTCTTTCTCACCCCGAATTCACTGTATGTGTTTAGAGATGAATACGGGTTTCGTCCCCTGTTCCTGGGTGAGATTAACGGGGATGTCGCAGTTGCTTCTGAGACATGTGCCATAGATATTTTAAGACCCCACAAAATCAGAGAAATATCACCCGGAGAAATTGTGCAGATAAGCCGGGAAAAAATCACATCGTCACCCAAACCTGAACACCTGTTTAACCATAAACCCCAGGTTTTCAGACATTGTGTTTTTGAATTAATTTACTTTGCTAGACCGGACAGTTCTCAGTTTGATGAATATGTATATTCTGTCCGCCAGAAGATTGGTGCGAAGTTGGCCAGTTATGACGATTTCGAAGCTGATGTGGTATTACCTGTTCCAGATTCTGCAAATTTTATGGCCCTGGGGTATGCCAATGCTAAAAAAGTGCCCTTTGATTTTGGATTGATTCGTAATCATTATGTGGGGCGCACTTTTATTCGTCCTGATCAGCATCTACGTGATGAGTCGGTCCGTCAAAAATTTAATCCGCTGAAGGATTTTTTTACGGATAAACGTGTCGTTATTGTTGATGATTCCATTGTAAGAGGAACGACCATACGAAAAATAATCCGCATGATTCGCGGTGCTGGAGCACGGGAGATACATTTGCGGATTGGCTCGCCGCCGGTGAAACATTCCTGTTATTATGGAATTGATACACCCCGCCGTCAGGAGCTTATCGCGAATAACATGACCCTTGAAGAGATCCGGGAATATGTGGAAGTCGATTCTCTGAAATATTTGAAGATAGAGGATTTAAAAGACTGTGTTAAAAAATCAAATCATTTCTGCTATGCTTGCTTTGATGGAAATTATCCTATTCCGAAGACCCAAGAAGTGAAAACTGTGCTGGTGGAAGATGGTTCTTATGGGTAAAATTCGACTTAACAACATGATTTTCTATGCTCATCACGGGTATTACCAGGCGGAACGTGAACTGGGACAAAAATTTCAGGTAGACATGGAGCTGGAGTGCAATTTTGAAAAAGCCATCCAGAGTGATGACCTGAAGCATACGGTGAATTTTGAGGCTGTATATCAGAAAGTTCATCATATTTTTAGTAGTTATAAGTTTACCTTGCTGGAAACTCTTGCCGATCGGATCGCTATTGAGATTCTGGACAATTTTCCGGTTAATTCAGTTCTGATCCGAGTCCGTAAACCAAATGTTCCCTTAAACGGCTTCTTGGATAATGTGGAAGTTGAACATTACAGCCGAAAGAAGAATGATGTCTGAGGTAGTTATTTCCCTGGGATCTAATAAGGGAGATAGACACTCTTTTCTAAATGATGCGATGACGAAAATGAAGAAACTGGGAAAAATTTCGTCTGTATCCCCGCTTTACCGGAGCAGTGCCTATGGTTTCACCGATCAGCCAGATTTTTATAACGCTGTTATCATTCTGGAGACGGATATTTCACCTGAATCCCTATTAAAGGATTTAAAAAGAATAGAATTAGATGTGGGAAGGACTGAAACCTTCCGCTGGGGGCCCCGCGAAATTGACCTTGATATCATACTGTATGGACAGGTGCAATTACATAAACATGAATTGTCAATTCCGCATCCGGATTTCCAGAATCGTATTTTTGTTCTAAAACCGCTGGCGGATATTGCCCCTGAGTATCCAGTACCTGGGGAGAATGTAACCATCAGAGAATTGCTTAATAAATGTCAGGATGAGACGATAATCGAAATTGTAAAAAAGGACTGGTATTCAAATGGGATTACGATTTGACCATCTCCATTATATCGCAATTGAAGGTGTGATCGGCGCCGGGAAAACTTCCCTGGCTCATCCCTTACAACAGAAACTAGGCGGCCGACTGGTTCTGGAAGAATTCGAGGAAAATCCCTTTCTTGAAGATTTCTATCGGGATCCCGAGCACTATGCTTTTCAAACTCAGATATTTTTTTTACTGAGCAGATATCGCCAGCAGGAACAAATTATGCAGTACGATCTTTTCGAAAAAAAGATCATCGCAGATTATATGTTTGTAAAAGATCGCATATTTGCCACACTGAATCTTAATGAAAAAGAGATGACCTTGTACAATATGTTGGCCAGAATTTTGGAAAAAAGGATTGTGAAACCCGACTTGGCTATCTATTTAAAAGCCTCCACAAAAAAGCTGATGCACAATATCAGGAAGAGGGGCCGGCCCTACGAAAGACAGATCAAGGAAGACTATATCGACGCTCTGAATAATTTATATGAGGAATTTTTCTGGAATTACAGTTCCACGCCTTTATTAATTATCAATACCGAAAATCTTGATTTTGTAAACCATGAAAATCATCTAAACCAAATTTTGGTAGAAATTAGTCGCCACCGGAGCGGCAAAAAATTAGTCAGTTTTGATATGGGTAAAGGATTGATTTAATGGTGAGACTTATTCTATTTGCTATATTATTTTATTTAATTTTCCGGGTTGTCAGAAAATTAAAGTTTTTCTTTACCCCGCCTAAATCTGAAGTAAAAGGCCAGCCGCAGAAAAAGATCAAATCCTACGATCCTGAAAATATTGAAGATATTGATTATCAGGAAGTTGAGAAGAAATAATGACACCGAATAAGAATAATAATATAAAAAGTGAATTAAGAAAGCTGAAGCAAGAGAATAAACGGCTAAAGGTTCTGCTGCATCTCGCGGATAACTTGCAGGCACATCTTGATCTGGATAAACTTCTGCTGACCTCCATGCAGGAAGTTGCTAGAATTTTAAATGCGGACCGATGTACGGTTTTTTTACTGGACGAAGAGAAACAAGAATTGTGGTCCATTGTGGCGATGGGTATTGAGAAGGGCAAGGAGATCAGATTTCCGGCAGATAAGGGAATAGCCGGACACGTGGCCATGACCGGTGATATCCTGAATATTCCGGATGCATATAAGGATTCGCGATTTAATCCGGACATTGATAAGAAAACCGGATATCGAACCCGCAACATGTTAACGATGCCCCTGACCAACCGGGATGGAAATATCATTGGAGTCTTTCAAATTCTGAATAAGCGCAAGGGGCCCTTCGACCAAAGTGATGAAGGACTATTGGCGGCCATTTCACAAATTACCGCCACTACTGTTGAAAACTCACTATTGTATGAAGAACAAGTTGAATCTCTGAATAGTTTTGTGGAAACCCTCTCCGCCACCCTGGATACCCGGGATTATATTACAGCCGGTCATTCCCGCAGGGTCACCATGTATACCCTGGCACTGTGCGAGCAGATGCGACTCGGGGAAAATCCCTGTGAAGAATTAAGATTTGCCGGATTATTACATGACATTGGGAAACTGGGTATCCCTGAAGCGGTTCTCTTTAAAGCAGGTAAGTTAACCGAAGAAGAATACGCCATCATAAAAAGACATCCTGCTGTTACCCGGCAAATCCTGGGTAGCATTCACTTTCCGCGGAATCTGAGAAATGTAAACGAGATCGCCTCAACCCATCATGAAAAAATTAATGGGAAGGGATATCCTGACGGCCTGGAAGAAGAAGA
>Ga0209536_100014276_pt1 | contig 11423 bp, 4 predicted proteins | sample DeeMarSeWOR28_12_FD_187461 | JGI IMG/M metagenome (GOLD analysis project Ga0209536, IMG submission 187461) | Marine sediment microbial communities from White Oak River estuary, North Carolina - WOR-2-8_12 (SPAdes) (version 2) | ecosystem: Environmental > Aquatic > Marine > Intertidal zone >... | reverse complement strand
CAGGGCCATGCATATCTTAAAATTGCGGAATCCGGTATCATAGTAGGTACCGATATCCGCCGCCCAACCGATTGCTCTTTCCTGCTCGATATATTGAGCCACATACTTAAAGGTCAGGCCGAGCGAAAAACGATCGGTTAATCCGGCACCATACGAAATTCCCAGCGCGTAATCCTTGGCCGTAAAGGTTTGCCCCGTTCCGGTTCGGCTGTTGTAACCGGTGACAGCCATATCATCCATACCGAGCATGTAAAACGATACTCCGAACGTGCCGGCAAAATTGGGCGCCGGTAATACCAAGCCGGCAAACTCGTAATTAATTTCGGCCGGATAATCTATATGGGTGAATATCGCCTCTTTTTGCGTAAGAAGCGATAGCGCCGCTGGATTATAATACAGTACCGACGCGTCATCAGCGACCCCTAGAAAAGCCTCGCCCATGCCAACCGCCCGTGCCGAAACCCCGATTTCAAGGAACTGTGCCCCCGCCGTGCCAACCTTCGCCTGCCCGAAACTTACATTCGGAATCAGGAGGACGATCGCAAGGGGCAACAACAGCAATATTTTTTTCATCAGAAGCCTCCGATCCTATTTAATAATCGCTATCTTTCCAAGTTGTTTATATCCATTATCCGATTCAATGGCGTAAATGTAAATCCCGGAAACGACCGCCTGAGTATTGCGGCTGATAAGATCCCAGAAAATAACAGGATTAGCGTCAACGGCGGGATCGTATTCCAGCTGCCTGACCAGATCACCGTCAAGACTGAATATCCTTACCGTGCTTTTCGCCGGAAAACCGGAAAACCATATTCTTCTGTCAAGCTGCGTATTGCCCGATCGATCGGGATCCTCATAACCTTGCTCAAGATAATCAAGCGTGTTACTACTCTTGTAAGGATTGGGATATACATATACCTGCTCGGATGTCTCTCCGCTGGCAATGGGATACACAAACCTGGCGTTGATTGTCTGCGATGACTCCAGAGGAGAGAGATCGGTTACGGGATTGCCGTAATCGTAAGCGGTTACAGCGAAATACAGGCCCACGGTTTCTGATAAATTCGAAACCGTAAATGTATACATGTATTCTCCTTCGGCAATAGCATCGAATCCCGTGTTCCAGCCGTTTGGAATCCAGTTCTCGCTGGTCTCAATGTAATTGGCTACCCAGTCAAGAGAATCGGGATCGCTCGGAAATCTCGGAGCATTGGAACTCGTGTCATTAGGATCGAGCTGAGTACCCAGAAGCTCCATTAAAGTAAGCGGCGGTGAATCCCACGTTCTCCATACGGCGGGAGTTACGGTCGTATCGAAATAGAAGTAATCAAAGTCTATTCTATCGAAATCTGCTATCAATGTATACTGCCCCAATTGACCGGTGCGCGACATATAAATTCTGTATCCCTCGAAATCGGGAAGCTTCAGAAACGTATCCACGAAATTCTCTGTTTCGGTTCCATCCCAGTTGAGCTCTACTTCGCCTGGGGTTGTAGCGAAGGTCAGAATCGGCGATGGCGGAGGCGGAGGACCAGAGAAATCCGGCACGCCGTCACCGGCAAACCAGAATGTATCGCCCGAGGCGGATACTCTGAAATGCTCTCCCTCTACCCACCAGCCTGGACCTCCAACTTCATCAGTAGTATCGGTGTCGATACCTGGATTATCATAGACCCAGGCGGCCCACTGCGAGTTGGTAGCGAAATCGGTGAAATTAAGATTATTGTAATAGATGCTTATGCTGTTCTCATCACCTTCGTGACCATCCAGATAGGTGGAGAAATTCATCGGATCCACATGCAGGTCTTCACCGCATATATATCCCGCGGTCAGTTTCAGTTCTTCCCCGGGAAGTATCGTCTCAAACTCCCCGAAAGAAAACAGGTATCTGGTATCGTAACCGTCCGCGAGTTCGGCCGCCTGAGGCGAACGAGCTCTCCATCCTTCGTTTTCCCATCTCGTTAAATTGCACCAGATCTGATCGTAGTCGAACTCATGGTTTGACATTACTCTGTATTTGGCTTTATCTCCACCGGGGGTTCCGTCGCCACCGCCGGGGAACGGCCCCTGATAATTGACCTGCAGCTGCGGACCCCAGTCGTAGGTGGAATTAACGTTGGAAATCCACCAGTTAAATCCGAATTCAACATCTCCTGGAGCTCTCACCACCCGGACCCCGGAAAGCCCGCGGGGCGACCTGTGATCGAATGCCCCGAGCGTGGGGTTGCCGTCGTTATCGGCGATCCAGGCAGTGTTGATATAAGTGGTATCGTCGGTCAGCGAAACATAAACCGAGTCGAAACCGCAGATATCGTCCTGAGCGCCTGACTGTCCTCCCTCCGAAACGTGAAGAACGTCGGCATCAATATACATGCCGATCCATACCTTATTGACATTGTTCTGCCCGATATTGGATATGTCGAAATCGAGAAGGACAAAATCCTCGGCGTATTCATAACTCCAGGCATAGCTCCTTTGTTCAATCTCAATTCCCAGCGGAATATGCGGCCTCTGGTCGTTGGGATCGGGAACCACGAAACTCGAGGTGGACGTATCAAAATAGATGGCGACGTAATCCTGCTCTGAAATAGCATCGATGGTATCCCCGTAGGGATAGACGTTTGGCGGCCTTATGGATCTGACCATGATCTCACCGCCCGGCGCGTCGGCGGGATAGAATTCAAAAACGTTTCCCCACCAACCATCATTGCCTATTGAAACGAGCGTATCGAAAACCTGAATGGTGTTCCCGAACGCGTCGGTAGAGTCATATTGAATCTCGGCTCCGATCCAGAGCGCGCCCTGGAAAAGATAATCGAGACTCGATCCTCCAGGGAACTGGCATCCGGGAGCAGGATCATACTTTCCGGAAGCGTCTTCAAACTCCCCTTCCTGGCTGCCGAAAAACCCAAAATTCGTCACTGACAGCCATACTTTCCCGACATCATGCACCCTCAGCTGGGTGTTCGGCAACGCCGCCGGTTTCGCCGCCTGATTGCCTCCTCCATACAGGCTTTCATCCATTACCGTGGCGTTAACCGTCCCAACCATGAATGCCAATAACAGCAACCAGGTTACTTTCTTCATAATCTTAAACTCCTTTCCTCCCGGAATTTATGCGGCCAAGATAACATCTATTAGAGGAACCTCTTTTATTTTTTATTATTGCCATCTTCTTTTTTTTATTATAGGGGCCGCAAAAGCGGCCCCCTAATTCTCCTTAGAAATTGAGACTTAATCCAAACCTTATGTTTCTTCCGGCGTCGACATTGGCGGGATCATTATCCCGGGCTGCTCCGGTTAAAATCTGTCCGTTGTCATTCCAATCCGTGGTCGCCAATCCTGTGCTTTCGTACACATCGTTAACGTTATGATTATCGAACAGGTTATCAACCCGGAGAGTAGCCGCATAATTTAATTTCCAGATCTGGAAATTCTTGTCAAATCTCAAATCAACAGTTGACGTAAACGGCATCCTCCTCGAATTCCCCAGCGGTTCTTCACGCCCGATTAACACCAAACCGGGATAGTTTTCATCCGGGGTAAATGGCTTGCCGGTTTTGAACTGCCAGATAAAGTTCAATGCCCAGTCGTCCGGAAGCTTGAATATCCCTATCTTGGGATGGCGTCCTTTGGCCGCCCTGATATCGCCGGTGAGCGTTATCTGATGCCTTATATCCCAGTCAAGCGGTCTCTCAGTAATAGGAATCTCCATGTTTCTGAATCGACGGAAGTAATCGGCGCTGTTTGTTGAATTTTTTCCGTATGCATAAGTATATTCGTACTGAAATTCTCCGGCGAAGAAATGCCCGTAACGCTTCTCAAGAGAAAACTCGAATCCCCTGGTTCTGGCGTAATCGATATTACCGTAGACATCGGTCGATATCGGCCCGTATGTTTCCCTTATTGAATTTAAGAGACCGTAATAATCTTTATAGAAACCTGAAATCGTTACGATATAATCCAGCCCGATCCTGGTCTGAATTCCCAGCTCGTAAGAGATAGTCTTTTCGAAAGATAAATTCGGATTGCCGACTATACCGAAGGCGTTGGACGCCTGCGTCGGACGGCGGAAGAAATATCGAAATTCCGGTAGCTGATAAAAATGTCCGTAGTTAAAGAAGAGCTTGGCTTTATCTGATACCGGGAATGAGAATGCTACTCTCGGCTGGAATTTGTTTTGCGAACTGTAAATATCGCTTTCGACCACTGTTTCGCTCACGGCGCTGGGATCACCGAGAAGCTCATTCGCCTGGATATAAAAGTCATATCTGAAACCGATGTTGGCGATCATCTCACCGTATTCCATCTTATCCCTTATATAGAAGGAACCCTGCTTGGGTTTTCTGGTGTAGAAATCGCGGAATATACCTCTATCCGGCCAGAGTCCACCGTCCGCCGGACCATCGTAGGGAGAGTAAGGATATTGAACCTCGTTCATTTGAAGCCTCAAATCCTGAAACTTTATTCCCGATTTAACTTCATGCTGTTTGGCGACCTGGCTGGTCAAGTTCAGATCGAAAGTGTGAATTGTCTGATTGGTTTTGTGATAAAGAGCCCACTGGTCAAAACCATAATCCCAGAAACGATCGGAATAATCATGCCTTCCGTTGCCATTCAGGTCGACAAACTGCTCGCCGAGGTCATAATATCCATTGGGCTCGTCATAAAGGCCATTGTTATTTAAGTCTCTGTAGGGAACGCCCTCAACATATGGATCATCCGGTCCGTCGTGACGACCGTTGTGATTCAAATCCCAGGCGCCTATGAAAACATCCGGTCCGGTTGGAGTATTGGGCGGACCGTTGAAATAACCGTTAAGATCAACATCGATGTACGGCTCACCTATGATTATATCGCCATCGGTATATGGCTCGGGCCTGTCTTCATTGATTACGTCTCGAAGTTGAGGATCGTAAACGCCGTTGCCAAATCCCTCGGTGTCCGTATAGGCGGAATCGCCTTCATCGAAAACGCCGTTTCCGTTGACATCCGCCCAATAATGATCGTTAATCAATACTTCGGCTCCGTCCCAGATACCGTTTCCATTCAGGTCCGAAAAAGGCTCGCCGATATTATCATCGTACACACCGTTGCCGTTAAGGTCATGAGCGGCGGTATCGAAATTGTCGACGAAGGGTTCATATATGCCGTTTCTGTTTACGTCCTCGAAGGGCTCTCCGAAGAATCCATCCTCGTTATAGTCAACGAAAGGTTCCGAGGGATCCCATCGACCATTATTGTTGGAATCCGTATAACGTTCGAAATTGTCCGCCATCACGAAATCGCCGGGGACCTGGCCGCCGGGTTTCTGCTCGAACTTCTGTACATACCGGTTGACCTTCAATTCACCGAAGGTGTCTCTTAAGAAGGAGGGTGAGAACGAGAATGTCATACCGTATAACTCCTTGGATTCTGACTGGGTAGGTGCCGTTCCCGGGGTATAGAGGAACTCGTATGCGAAACCGGTGAGAGTCTGCCAGGTTTTGAAATAGTTCATTGATAGCCTGTATCTTGCATTGGCATCCATCTTCCAGGTGAGCTTCGCCGATCCCGTATATACATTCGATCGGCGATTCGGAATGGATATTCCCAAAAAGTCTTCATCTCCGTAATCTATCTTTGAATTCGGGGAGTCGAAGTTATTATAGTCAACCCAATCGTTGGTTTTTTCCGCCATAAAGCTCACAAAATAGGCCATTTTCTCGCCCGGCCACTTCAATCCCAGCGCCGGAAAAAGCCGGTCGGAAACTGCCGGAACGGGACCGGATAAATTCCATTCTATGCGATCAGAATTGAATGAGTACTTGTTCAAATCGTCAAATCCGAAATCGTCTGTCAAATACTCTATGCGGCCCGTCGTGGCCCTTACATCGCCCTCTTTTCTAACGATATTAATGATGGCTGAGTTTGAACCGCCGTATTCCGCATCGTAATTACCCTTCAGAACCGAGAGCTCGGAAATATCAGTGGCCGATATTTCGAGATTATCGCGGAGATTGGATCCGTAGCCGCCCAGAACGTTCTTAATCTCAATGCCGTCGACCATATAGGATATCTCACCGCCGCGGCCTCCGCGTGCATGAAACCTGCCACCCTGACGAACGAAACCGGATGTTGTTCTTAAAACATCCGCCACGTTGGAAACCGGCATATGCGCGATATCGTCCGCGTCTCGCTTCACCTCGGTGGTGGCCATGTACTTATCGATCGCCGGCGCTTCCGCTTCAACGATGATATCCTCGACCTTTTCGGCTTCGGATTGCAGTTCGAAATTTACTTCCGTGGTTACGTCCGCCTTAACCTTCACGTCCGTCTTGGTCACCTGGTTATAGCCAATGGTCCTTGCCACCAGCGTATAGTCACCGGGCCTTACATTTAAAATAACAAAAGATCCGTCAAACGTGGCCGCAGCGCCCATTGACGTTCCTTCGATTTGAATCGATACGCCAGGGATACCCTCACCGGTAGATTTATCGGTAATAACTCCCATAATCTTCCCCACCGTACCGGCCAGCGCGCCCCCGAATAATATTAGGGTCAGAAGCGCGACAGCGAAAATTTGCGATCTAACACAGGTAAACTTCATCAAGAACCTCCTTTATTGTCCTGTTGAAAGGAAGCGGTTATATTTTTTGTTTTTTTATTTCCAGTCCAGACCAAACGCTGAAGCACAAAACTATGCCTGTATGTCAGTTGCGTTCCTCCTCCTTGTTCTCTCCTGCTCTCCAGGTTCTTCATAACTAATTACAATCAAACCCGGATATTATTCCCCGAATTTGTCTTTTTTTTACCTCAAAGTCAAGCCATTTTTGGACAATAAAATACTCTTATTGTCAAATTTCTTAATCCATCTTTATTGTGCCACAATATCCTCAACAGTTCGCCGTAGCGGCTATGTTTCATACCCCCTTTTTTTAATTTTGACAAAAAAAAGCGGAGCCTTTTCCGGCTCCGCGTATTAAACTAATTCTCTTAGCCGCTATTTAATTAATGTCATTTTTCGTGTAGCGCTTTCATCTCCAGCTATAAGGCGGCAATAATAGACCCCCGACGAATGATCGGAAGCATCCCAACCTGCAATATGGTTTCCGGCGCTCTTTAATCCCTCAATAAGCGTCGTAACTTTAGCTCCGGTAATATCATAGATTGACAGATCTATTTCGGTCGCATTCTCCAGCTCAAACTCTATTTGAGTTGAGACATTGAAAGGATTGGGGTAATTTTGAGAAATCTTGAATGATTTTGGAGCATTTTCCTCTTCGTCAATTCCGGTTGCGGTTACTTCAAAATACATAACCGGATTATCGGTAACCGAACCCTCCGTCTGCGGAATCCCGCCGGCATCCTTATCATTTATATAGGTAATATGTAAAGATCCGTCCACATCGTCGGCTACAGATGCCCAATGATCCGAATCGCAGTTCCCCGGGGCACAGCCCGGAGTATGCGAGTCCGTCAGGTTTTGAGGCAGAGTCCAGCTTGTGCCGCCATTATTCGACAGCTGCATATAGAGATCGCCGTTGGCGTAACCTCCCGCCGAGCAATCCGTAGTATCGAAACCGGTATAGACCGCATACAGGATATTCGGTGACTCATCAACCGCAAATGACATCTTGGTAACGGCCCGGTTCCAGACTCCATAGGCACAGCCCGCCGGCCATGTTCCCGGAGTTTCGTGCATCTGGGTAATGGTCTGCGATCCGGTGCTGTAATGGAACAGATAGGTCCTGTAATAAACTCCGGCGTCCGTGACCCACTGGGCGTTCCACATAAGATGCAGATTATCGTTGTAATCGTATACGGCGTCGATATCGATATAGGCAAAAAGCGAATCTGGGGCGCCGTAATTGGTGATATTAACCTTGCCGAATCGCCAGTCCCAGGTTAAACCGTCGTCAGATTGAATATAATAAACATCATTCTCCCATTGGGAGTCGTAATTCTGGGGATGAGTATACGCTATGGCGACATTATCGGAAACGGGACTGGAAACCACCAAAGCCGACAGCGTCATCAAAGTGTCCACCTCCACCAGGGCGCTCCAGGTGTCGCCGTAGTCCGTTGATACGGTGTAGGCCATCAGATGGGGATCGCCGGCGTTAATGGCCTGTTCATTGACGACCAGATGGATTCTTTCGTTGCGGTCTACCGTCACATAGGGCCAGTAGCAACGCACCCCGCTTATGAAATCCGGTGGATCGTAATAATTGAATATCCCGAACCCGCTGAAAGCATCGATAGCCACCACCGCCCAGGGACTTATCTGCCATTGATGATAGGCAGCGACCGCCCTGTCATCGCTGGTCAACTCCAGCTGCGTATATCCCGCACCGCTCGCCTGCGAGACCGAGGAGCCTACACCGGGCACCAACCAGGTGCCGGCGTTATTCTTATAGTTATAATAAACATGCCTCAACGAGGGATAGGTAATACCGTTCATCCAATCAACGTGTACACCCCCCTGGCTGTCCAGCGCGATTCTCCTGCCGGTGGAACCGTTGGACTGGTAGTCATACTGCGTCCCGCCAATGACTTCGCCCGGCGAATCGGTGATCATCCCGGGTTGTGACGGATAAAAGGGAAAATTCTGCAATGGCTCATTCCCGATCATATACGGGAGATTCTCCGACCTCGGCCCGATCTTCTCTCCCGAAAGCGAAATAGCGAAAAGAACAAGCAGGAAAACGGGCAAAAACATTAGCGCTTTTTTCATGTTCATTCCTCCAATTATAATTACTTTAAATTTTTCATATCGCAGCAACGTTCAGTCACTTGCCGACGGCCAACTTATCATTTTCAATTTAACCAATTTTCCGATTTAAGCAACACCTAATTTAACATTGTCGTAGGTCGGGTTTCCCCGAAACCCGACGCTAAGACCGTGAATCCGGTTTGATCTCTACCAATACCGGATGCCCGTGCCCTATTTTATCATCACCATTTTCAGCGTTTTCGATCCCATCCCGGCCGCTACCTTCGCGAAATAAACCCCTGACCCGCAACCGCTTGCGTTCCAGACAACCGAATGTTTCCCCGCTTCAAGCCCACGCCGCCGAATCGTCTCCACCCTCGCCCCGCTAACATCGTAAATGATCAGCTTTACATCTCCTGGTTCAGCCAACTCGAATTCTATGGTTGTGCGAGCGTTGAAGGGGTTGGGGTAGGCGCGGAGAAAAGAAAGCATAGACGGCAATTTATATTGTGATTCATATAATCCTGTTTGCCACACGTTATATTTATGATAATAAATGGGGTTATTTATTTCCATAGCACCGCCGCTTCTGTCGTCAATATATGATAAATGTGCAAAATACTCGCCGACTCTATCGGCCAGAGAGGGCCATACCTCCGAATGGCAAGTTCCTGTTGTACAGTCAGGTGTATGCGTGTTTGTAATATTCACATTATCACTCCAGATAGATCCTCCATCCGGTGAATACTGTAAATAAATATCAGCATTCGCATATCCGTCAGCGGAACAATCACTGGTATCGAACATTGAATAAGACGCAAATAACGCTGATTCAAGACCTTCGCTTATCGCCATAGACATGTTGCATATCGGATAATTTTCTTCCGGTATCTGACACTCGGGATTCGGCGGCCAGGTGATACTGTTCATTTCAGTAATAATTCCGGAATCGAAATCGTAATGATACAGAAACATGGTCGGATTAACGCCGGTATCGGTTACCCAGAATGCGCTCCAGATTATGTGAAGATTGTCGTTGTAGTCGTATATCGCGTCAAGCTGGTTAAAGGCAAAAAGAGAATCGCCGTTCTGACCGTATTCGGTGACATTTACCGGCTGGCTTCTGTAATCTATAAAACTATCGTCAAATTTGATTTGCCTGAAATAGATGTCATTCTTTATTTGCCAGTTAAAGTCTATAGGATGACAATAGACAATAGAGACTTTATGCGATACAGGACTTGAGATAATTATCGCCGATATCGTCGTTAAGGTATCGATAGCCACGAATTTCGACCAGGCAAATCCTCCATTTACCGAATAACAATGCCCTAATATCATCGGATCGCCGGCATTGGGAGGATTCTCCGTGGCAATAATATGAATGAACTCATCCCTGTCAATAGTGAGCTTTGGCCAATAACACCTGTAGCGAATCAAATCCGGCGGATCGAAATACTGGTATATGCCAAAACCTGGAAAGGTGTCTTCTGCGTATATAACATAATTCTCAATACCGGGACTGTACGCAGAATGATATGCTATTCCTGCGCGATCTCCATGAGCTATGCTGAGTTGGGGATATCCAGAACCATTCACCGGTGAAACGGCGGTTTCCGTAAGCCAGTTTCCCTCACTATCCACGTAATTATAGTACACATATCGAAAGGATGGGTACGCTATATATTTCATCCAGGTAAAATGTACTCCGCCATCGTTGTCAACTGCTATTCTATCACCGGGTGAACCACCGGATTGAGCGGACCCATAAGTACTGCCAATGATGATAGGATCATATTGGGCGTGCAGATCCGATTCCCAGATAATAATCGCCAAAAATAATGTTATTAAGCCGGATCGAATTAACATTGCTGCCCCCTTCAGTTAACTGTTCATCCTACGGCCTGCCGTGGCCGCACTTAACTATTATCTGCCCAGATAATCGCCGCTCCTACAGAAGGCGTAAAATTAACACCTATTTCAACAACACCATCTTAATACTCTGCTCGAACCCCCCCGCCTCCATCCTCGCAAAATACACCCCCGACGCCGCGTTTTTCGCGTCCCACACCACCGAATGCCTGCCCGGCTCCAGCCCCGGCCTCCTGATGGTCTCCACCTTCGCCCCGGTGATATCGTAAATCGTAAGCTCCATATCCCCCGGCTCGGCCAGCGGGAACTCGATGGTGGTTTTGGCGTTGAAGGGGTTGGGGTAGGCGCGCAGGAGGGAAAATTCCCTCGACATTTCAATTCCATTCTGGAATATGCTCACCGGATAAGGATCAAACTTAAGGTAATAAACCGGGTTTAATACTACCGTATCTCCTCCGCTTTTATTCTCTATATATGATAAGTGCATATATCCATCCTCCGTTACCCTATCAGCCAGCGATGGCGAAATTTCCGAGCGACACTCACCCGGATTACAATTATTCGAATTAGTATTTGTAATATTGACGGGCATACGCCATGTTTGCCCTCCATCCCATGAATCCTGGAAGTAAACATCACCGTTGGCGAAGGCCGATTGATAGGCATCGCGTGCTTTCTCAAATTCTCCTGTCTCCACCCAGAGATCTCCTGCCCAGTTCATAAAATAGCCATCTATTTCCTGGTCGGAAGTTTTTGATATCAGTTCAATAGCTTCCTCAGTTCGATTGAGCTTGTTAAAGCACCTGACCTGCATGGCAATATCTTGAGAATTCCGATTTTTTGATTCGAGCAAATA
>Ga0209536_100014274_pt1 | contig 11424 bp, 7 predicted proteins | sample DeeMarSeWOR28_12_FD_187461 | JGI IMG/M metagenome (GOLD analysis project Ga0209536, IMG submission 187461) | Marine sediment microbial communities from White Oak River estuary, North Carolina - WOR-2-8_12 (SPAdes) (version 2) | ecosystem: Environmental > Aquatic > Marine > Intertidal zone >... | reverse complement strand
GAGGCGGTGGTCCGCGGTCATCTCGAGCAGGCCAGGTTCCACGAGGATGGCGTGCCCAAGGTGGTGGTCGTCGACCCGTTCCCCGGCTCGACGGTTCGAGCCGACAAGCAGTTGGAGGTAACCGTCAGCGGCCCACGAAGCCTTATCCGCGGTATGACCGAACAGCATATAAGCCGCACAATCGACCTTTCAAAAGCCACTCCCGGGACAGTACTCATACAGAATAACCCGGATTCAATTTCATTGCCGCGGGGTCTCAGCATCCTGCGGGTACAGCCGCCGACCCTGACCCTTTTGCTTGACCGACTTATCCAGAAAGAGCTACCGATCAAACCTGTTCTTACAGGGACAGTCCATAATGATTTCAGGCTTGATTCGGTGACAGCAGAGCCGCCGAATCTTGAGATCAGCGGTCCACAGGCTATCCTGAGCCAGGAAGAAATCCTGTCTACCGCTCCCATTGATGTAAATGGTATCACGCAATCCACTGTCAGGCAGATTCCTCTTGCTCTGCGCCCTGAAATTGCCGACCTTATTGGAGAACCTGTTGTGGCTGTCAGAATAAAAGTTGCTGACCTGCATAAAGAATTAGAAATTACCGATATCCCTGTGGACCTAGACATAGCTGACGGTAAACCTACCGAGATTATATACCGGGTGACTCCCCCGGTGGTTAATTTAACCGCTGAACTTCCACAAAGAATGCTCCGGGAGCCAGAGGATCTCAATCAAATCTTTTATGCCAGAATTACCCCGATTACATTTAAGACCGGCAGATACAAGCTCAAGGTGGCAATAGAAGGCCTCCCTAATGCAAAGATCCTTTCAGTGTCCCCTGAAACGGTAACCCTGGAAATCATCGAAACCCCAAAACTTAAAATTGCAAAATGAGAAAACTTTTTGGCACAGACGGGGTGCGCGGCGTTGCCAACACCTACCCCATGACCACCGAAATAGCCATGCAGCTCGGCCGAGCCATTGCCTTTCTGGTAAAAAGACAGAAACCGGAAATGGAACACAGCCCGAGAATCGTCATCGGTAAAGATACCCGGCTTTCAGGCTATATGATTGAGAATGCTCTGGCTTCAGGCATCTGCTCAATGGGTGTAAATGTTCTTTTGGTAGGACCACTGCCGACGCCCGGGATAGCCTTTATTACAACCGGCATGCGTGCCGATGCCGGTGTTGTCATCTCGGCTTCCCATAACCCCTTTCAAGATAACGGCATAAAAATATTCTCCAGGTCCGGCTTTAAGCTTCCTGATGAAGAAGAAGCTATCATTGAGGATTTAATCTTCTCAAAAAAAATGGATACCCTGCGTCCTGTAGCCGAAGAAGTTGGAAAGGCTGCCCGTATTGACGATGCCAGGGGACGCTATATTGTTTTTCTAAAAAACACCTTTCCCAGGCGTTACACTCTGGATGGTATTCATATTGTCCTGGACTGTGCTCATGGTGCTACATATGCTGTAGCTCCTCATGTTTTCGAGGAGCTTGGTGCCAAGGTCACCTCCATTGGTGTACAGCCTGACGGAAAGAATATTAACAGTGAATGCGGTGCGTTATGCCCGCAGGTCATGGCCGATCTGGTACGCAAAACTGGTGCTGATATCGGCATTGCTCTCGATGGTGATGGCGATCGACTCATTATTTCCGATGACCATGGTAAAATTGTTGATGGTGACCAGATAATGGCCATATGTGCCGCAGACATGATTGAACGACAGAAACTTGCAAAGAACACCCTGGTTGCCACTGTCATGAGCAATCTGGGCCTTGAGCGTGCTATGCAGCGCATGGGCGGGAAACTTGTTCGTACCCGGGTCGGCGACCGTTATGTGGTTGAAGAAATGCTGCGAAACGAATACAACTTCGGTGGAGAGCAGTCAGGACATCTCATCTTTCTCCGCCACAATACTACCGGGGATGGCATACTGGCAGCACTGCAGCTCCTGGTTACCATGAAGAAACACGAGAAGCCCCTTTCAGAATTGACTCAGATTATGGAGCCTTTTCCACAGGTGCTCAAAAATGTCCGGACTGCAAAAAAGACACCCGTAACCAAAATAAAAGGATTATCGGAAAAAATTGCTGCTATGGAAACAGCCCTCGGTGCAACCGGCAGGATTCTTATCCGGCCCTCAGGAACAGAGCCTGTCATCAGGGTCATGATCGAAGGCGAAAATGAATCAGTGATAAACGAAATGGCCTCTGAACTCTGCGATCATATTAGGAAGCAGTCAGACGCTTAACCCTAGAAACTTGCCTCCCGAACCATCCCCGCTCATCAATCGAAATTTCCGAAAGGTTTCCGTACCGCCATATCAAGCCATTCAGGCAGATTAAGTAATTCTGATCAGGCAACTGCCATTTTTTTATTATCGTGATATGGATTAAATCGTCCTACGCTCGTGCTTTCTCCATGGCTTTCTGAAAGCCAGCAGCTGACCGCTCAATGACATCATCTTCAACACAGAAAGCCAGCCTGAAGTAACCCGGCGTCCCGAATCCTCTGCCAGGCACAGCAAGTATTTTCTGTTCCTGAAGCAGGCCCACAAACTGACCATCATCCGTCAGCGGCGATTTAGGAAAGATGTAAAACGCTCCCTTGGGCGGCATAAATTCATACCCGGCATCCGTGAGAATTTTGCAGAATATTTCTCTTCGTCTCGTGTAAATGGAGTTATCAACTGATGCACCCTGGAGTTCAGCTACTACACGCTGCATGAGCGCCGGTGCATTCACAAAACCCAGAATACGGTTTGCCAAGGTGAGTGCCCCGATGAGAGGGGCCTTGTCATCGATTTCCGGGTGCAGGGCAATATATCCTATTCTTTCGCCGGGCAGGGAGAGGTCTTTTGAATAAGAGGAGACGACAATGCTGTTCTGATATGCCTGCATAATACTCGGCACCTCATTGTTATCAAACACGATCTTTCTATAGGGCTCATCGGCGATCAGAAATATGGTGCTGTAATATTTCCTCGATGCTGCTGCCAGCAGACTGCCCAGTTCTGCCAATGAACCTTTTGAATAAATCTGACCAGTTGGATTGTTGGGGCTATTTATGATGATGGCCTTGGTTCTTTCAGTAAGGGCATTTTCAATTGCAACTAAATCGAGGTCAAATGCTGCGTCCGTGGCAACGACTTTACTGACGCCTCCATGATTATCGACATAAAATTTATATTCCACAAAAAAAGGTGCCAGGATGAGCACCTCGTCGCCCGGATCCAACAAGGCTTTCAATGTTACATTTAACCCTCCAGCCGCCCCACAGGTCATCAACATCTCTTCGGCTGAAAGTGTTACCCCCTGCTCGGCCGAAATGCTTGCCGCAACTGCTGCACGAACAAAAGGATAGCCACCGTTTGGCATATAAGCATGTGAGCCAGGAGTATCTTTTTGGGCTAGAATAACGAGTGTTTTCTGGAATTCGGGCGGAGGAGGCAGATCGGGATTACCAAGGCTGAAATCAAAGACATTTTCAGCTCCGAACTCTGCTTTGAGCCTGGCCCCCTCTTCAAACATCTTACGGATCCATGAAGAACTCTGGGCAAAATCATTCATCTTTTTTGAAATGGCCATTTTTCCCCTCCAGTTATTTCAGATTTATCTTCGACTCGTTTTTCTTATCATTAAACCTTAATTAGCAAAGAAGAAACGATTTTCCAATCTCCAGAATGCATGATTATTATCAGGGCCCACTCTACCTTGCTGCTGGTTTTATATTTATTGCCCATATTTTTTCTTAAGAAACTCATAAGCTCTGTTGATTTCTTTCATTTTTTCCTCCGCAACCTTTTTAAACTCCTCCCCCAGATGTCCCACCTTGTCAGGATGATACTGCATACTCAATTTACGGTAAGATGCCTTAACTTCGCTGAAGCTTGCCCCAGGGGAGAGGCCGAGAATCTCGTAATGCCTTGTTTCACTGACCTCTTCTGCAGCAGCAGCCCTGTAACCCGTTTTATATTTTGCCTCAACGCTCCTCTGATCATAAATGGAGATCCCGAGGTATTCCGCGATATTCCTTGCCAGCTGCAGTTCTGCATCCGAAACTTTTGCATTGGTGTACAGGACCTGGTAGATCAATTCCAGCAATATCAGCCTCGGCTCATAAGCAAATTCACGCCTGAATTCCAGCAACAGCGACTCAATGCTGGCTGTTGAGGCAAGCGCCTCCTTAATAAGCTCTTTGACCCAGTAAAGCTGGTTCTGGGAATAATGCAGATTGTATTGAAAGAAATGCCGTATTGTTCTGACCTCATCCCGGGTTACGGTTCCGTCTATCTGGGCTATCTTTACCAAGATGTTGATCAGCAGATAGACGAACTTGTTGTGAGTTTCGGTCTGGGATTTCTCATAGGCGCTAACCTGACGCCTAATATAGAATGTAAAAGCCCAAAAGGCAGCTATGCCGGCGAGCACCAAAAAAAGCACAATGAAGAGCAGAAGACCCAGAAATTCGAACAATAGGGGTGCCCCGCCTGTGATAAACAACAGCAGAAGCAGCAGGAGAAAACAACCGCCGCAACCGGGCTGTTCATGTCGTCGATATTCCATTTTCTCTCAGGTAGTTGTTTGAAAAGAATTCCTTCCAGGTACTTTAAACTAAACCGCCGAACGAGTGGCAAAGAGGGCCTCGACAAACTCCTGCGGATTAAACTCACGCAAATCGTCAAGTTTTTCTCCTATGCCTATAAACCTGATAGGAATATTAAAGTCGTGGCAGATATTCACCACAATCCCTCCTTTTGCAGTACCATCCAGCTTGGTTAGTGCCAATCCGGTTATACCGATCGCTTCATTGAAAAGCCTTGCCTGGGAAATGCTGTTCTGCCCAGTAGTTGCATCAAGGACAAGCATGATTTCGTGGGGTGCTTCTGACAGTTTGTTACCAATTACCCTCTTGATCTTTTTAAGTTCTTCCATCAGGTTTACTTTGGTATGAAGCCGGCCGGCAGTATCAATAATTATTACATCAAATTTCCTGGAGGCTGCGTAATCCATGGCATCATAAATAACAGAGGAAGGATCAGCGCCCTGTTGTTTCGCTACCACATCAACACCAACCCGTTCTCCCCAGATCTTCAATTGATCTATGGCCGCGGCCCGGAAAGTATCTGCAGCAACAAGGAGAACACTGCTGCCGGAACGCACATATTTGTTTGCCAGTTTACCAATAGTGGTTGTTTTTCCAACTCCGTTGACACCCACTACCATTATGACAAACGGACCTGCATCCGGCGTTTTCAGTGTAGCGGTATCATCATATCCTGCAAAAAATGCCATAATCCTCTCTTTCAGTGCCAGCTTTAAGGCCTGGGAGTCCTTGAGCTCACGACGTGAAACACGAGAACGTATTTCATCGAGTAAATCAATGGCAGTATTTACCCCAAGGTCTGCCGTAATTAATATTTCCTCAAGTTCATCCAACAGTTTCGCATCAATTTCTTTCCTGCCCAGGAACAATTCATCGACCCTGTTGACAAGCGATTCACGTGTTTTACCCAACCTCTCCTGCAGACGCAAAAAAAGGCTTTTCTGCTTCTCTGGTGTCTCAGCCTGGCTTTTTATTGCTTCAGCTGCCCCCATTTCCTTATTTTCGAAGGGAGAAGTCTCGGCAGGCATTTCCGGAGCTTCCGCATTTTCGCTATTTTTCTTCTTTTTAAGCCAGTCTAGCATCTGTTACTCCAAAAAATGTTTAAACATGACCGCAAGAAAAAGACCTGCCATGTCAGCTTGCCGATGAATATGGACCAACAGCAAGCCAGGCAAGACCGGCAAGCAGATAAAAAACAGTTTCCAGGCAGAATTCTAGCCTGATCCCCTGACTTACCTTTTCTTTTTCATACAACCGGATTAACCCGATAATATATAATACGCCGGGAATCAACCAGAATCCCACCCTGGCCATGAAACCCAATAACGGCATGAGAACCAACATGACAAGCAGCAACCCCATCAGGATATGCAATATGACCAGCGTCTTTCTCTCTCCGATCCACACTGGCAGGGTTTCCTTACCGACTATCCTGTCACCCTGCACCTCTATAACATCAAAGAATGCGTTCCTCACAAAAACAAGAAGCAGGACAAACAAAAGGACCGCGAAGGTTTTTGAGTCCTGATAATCGGCGGCACTCCAGGAAGGTATGAGGGTAGTAACAAAGGCCCAGGCAACAGCCACCAGAAAGGTCCTTGAACCCGGAATCTCTTTCAGGCCCCTCACCCTGATATTTGGAAGCAGTTTCCTGGGAATAACCTGGACACTATAAAAAATTCCCAATATGCTCATTACGGTGAGAAGCAGAAATGCCTTTACCCCATGCTCAAACACGAGTGTCAGGGCAAATCCAAGGGACAGGGCTGAAATAATAAGAAGCGGCCAGCGGTATTTTTCATAAAACAACGCTCTCAGCGGGTCATTGAATTTCTGTTTTTTTCTGTCTGTAAAACGGTTCAGATTGTGCATGGCAAACAGATAAAAAAAACTTATCATGAAATGGCTGATGTCCGGCATAATCCCCTGGAGCACCTCTGCAGTATAGGTAAGGAATCCTCCGGCAAAACTGACATAGATATTAGTAGCAAGAAGCAGCCAGAGAAACTTATTGACTGCCTGTTTAAATTTTCCCTCACCTTTGCTCGGTATCGCCTCAAGTATTCTGACTACCCTGTTTATCATCCAGGTGGGCGTCGATGCACCGGCAGTCACTCCTACGGATTCATATTTTGACAGGGCGTCAACATCTAGCTCATCCTCAGTTTCAACCAGGAAAACAGGACATGCCATTCCTTCAGCGATTTCAGCCAGCCGTTTCGTATTGGCACTGTTCTTTCCTCCCACAACTACCATGGCTTCTACCTTACCGCAGAGGCTTCGTACCTCCTCCTGGCGTTTATGGGTAGCATCACAGATGGTGTTAAACACCCTGCCGCCGGGAAACCGCTCCAGGATCATGCTGCTCAGCTCAGCAAAAGCCGTTTCATCCTGGGTTGTCTGACTCACGATTATATAGGGTGGTACAAGCTGCAGACTTCTGACATCCCCCTCGTTACTTACAACCTGTCCGCGGCCTCCGGTAAAACCCAGCAAACCTTCGACTTCCGCATGATTGCGGTCGCCGATAATGACTGTAGCATATCCTTGCTTTTGATATTTTTTGATAATAACCTGGACCTTGACGACATGTGGACAGGTGGCATCCTTGACCTTGGCTCCGGCTATCTGCAACTGTTCTTTCTGGAAAGGCGGTACCCCATGCGCCCTTATGATTACTGTTCCCGACTCCTTTTCAGGTATCTCCTTGAGTATTCTGACTCCCCGTTCCTCCAACAAATTGAGGACCTGGGGGTTATGGATGAGCGGCCCAAAGGTGGAAACACCAGTATCCTCTTTCTGGATGAGATCCAGGGTGGTCTCTACCGCTCTGCGGACACCCATGCAGAACCCGGCACTTTTTGCTAGGATTACTTTCATATAAGGCTAAGAACTCGTTTTCGATAACGTTTTAGATCATATCTTTTTTTAATAACCATCAATCGGCCCCTGTCTGTGCAAAATTTTATATTTTACTATAAAAAAGAGCTGATGAAAACTGCCGGGAAGTTTCTTGATTTATAAGCTGTTCTCCCTATACTATTTTGACTGGCTGGAAGCTAGATTTCTGTTTTGTAAAAAGAGTAATCAGACTTGACTCTTTCCCTGCACAAAAAATAATACTACAAGAACAAAGGCTCTTTATCTTGAATCGTTCAATATAATATATTTATCTTGAGGTAGCTTTTGATTACCGCTGGAACTATGAGGCAGTTACTCTGAAAACAGTTTGCCACGCTTTCACCGATCTGGTTAAACTTTCAGGTGCTCAAGGATGCGCTGCAGACAAGCAAGGAAAGCAGGCCGGGACATGGAGTTGTCAGGCTAATGGAAAATCCAGGCAGAACAATACTTCCTTTTTCTCCACAACCTTTATTATGGATATAAAATGACATCACTGCCGCTTCTTCATCCCCTTACCCTCTCCGATAAAAACCTGGTCTCATCATATCTACAGCGTTATCCTCCTGTCATCTCCGAGCACACCTTTACGAATTTATTTATATGGCAGCCTTCGAGGCCTATTTTCTTTTCCGAACTGGGAAAATCCCTTATTTTCCTCGCCAGATCAGCCATTCAGGCAGACAATTATATCCTCTTCGGCCCCCCGGTCGGCAAAATAAAAATCCCTGATGTGTTCTCAGCATTTTCAGGAAACCTGATGGGTGCGGTCCGTATCCCTGGCCGAGATATTGAAAGTATTCCCGCTGCAGCATATGTTATTAATGACGACAGAGATAATGCGGATTATGTCTACCGCGTTGATGACTTGGCGGAACTTGCCGGGCGGCAATACGCCAAAAAACGCAACCATATCAAACAATGCCTCATTAATCACGTCTGTGAATATGTTCCCATTACTCCGGAACTCTTATCTGAGTGTGAAGCCATGCAGGAGAATTGGTGCATAAGCCGGGATTGTGGACGAAATCCCGGCTTATGCAACGAAGCTAATGCAATTGCCGAAACCTTTGCCCATTTCAAGGAATTCGAGCTTCTTGGCGGAGCAATAAGGGTTGACGGAACTATCCAGGCTTATGCCATAGCTGAGGAATTGCATCCTGGTACGGCTGTATGGCATTTTGAAAAGGCAATGGGCAATATTCCGGGACTCGGCCAGCTTATTAACCATTGGTTTTCAAAGTATGGCCTTCCAGGCTTTAAATATGTCAACCGTGAACAGGATCTTGGCATCCCGGGCATGCGCCAGGCAAAAGAAAGCTACTATCCCCATCACATGGTGGCAAAAAGCTGTATTTCCCTTTCAGCTGAACAGCCTATCACTGCCAGGAGCATCAAGGCAGAGGGATGCGCAGCGCATGAACACTGACTTGTTAATTTTCCTCTTTTTCCAAGGCAACCTCTAGCGCCTCCTCGATGCCCTGTACCAAGTGAAAGGTTATCCCCCTCTTTACATTGTCGGGGAGCTCAACAACATCCTTCTCATTAAGTTGAGGCAGGATAATATCCTTTATGCCAGCCCTTACCGCGGCAATCACCTTTTCCTTTATGCCCCCGACCGGCAGAACGTCTCCACGCAAAGTGATCTCCCCGGTCATGGCGACATCTTTGCGTACCGGCCTCCCGGTATACAATGATGCCAGCGAGACAACCATGGCTACCCCTGCTGAAGGCCCATCTTTTGGAATGGCTCCTTCAGGAACATGGATATGGGTATCTGTTTCGGCAAAAACCGAATCTGCAATAGAAAATCGAGAAGCCTTGGAACGCAGATAGGTCATTGCTGCAGTCGCCGACTCCTTCATGACGTCCCCAAGTTTGCCTGTAAGGGCCAATCCACCCTTGCCCGGCATTTTAGCAGATTCAATAAAGAGGATATCGCCGCCAACCGGCGTCCAGGCAAGCCCGGTTGCAAGCCCCGGCCCCCAGGTCCTGGCCATTATTTCCGGGAAAAAACGGATAGAGCCGAGATATTTGAGCAGTTCTTCCGCATCGACCAGGGTTTTGCCGGTTTTGCCTGAAACAATTTCTTTTGCAACGCCGCGACAAACTGCAGCTAACTCACGCTCAATATTACGCACGCCTGATTCGCGAGTATAGGAGCGAATAATGGTCCGGAGGGCGTCATCTGTCAGTTCCAAATTCTCACCGGTCAAACCGTGCGCAGCAAGCTGTTTTTCAATCAAGTGCTCCCGGGCGATCATCACTTTCTCATCCTCGGTGTAACCAGGCAGTTCTATGACTTCCATCCTGTCGCGTAGGGGGCCCGGGATAGTGTCAAGGATATTGGCTGTGGTGATGAACATAACCTTTGAAAGGTCAAACGGGATTTCCAGGTAATGGTCAGCAAAGCTGAAATTCTGCTCCGGATCGAGAACCTCGAGCAGGGCCGAAGAGGGATCTCCCCTGAAATCTATACCCAGTTTGTCAATCTCGTCTAGCATGAAAAGGGGATTGTTTGAGCCGGCCTTGCGCAGGCTCTGGATTATCCGTCCCGGCAGGGCACCGATGTAAGTCCTTCTGTGGCCCCTGATCTCTGCCTCGTCACGAACTCCGCCAAGGGAGATGCGGACAAATTTTCTTCCCAGGGAGCGCGCAATGGATTGTCCAAGGGAGGTTTTGCCAACGCCTGGAGGTCCCACAAAACAGAGAATGGGACCATGCATGTCCTTTTTGAGCTTCCGCACGGCAAGGAACTCTATTATCCGTTTTTTGACCTTTTCAAGACCATAATGATCCTGGTCAAGAATGCGCTGGGCAGCATCAACATCAAGTGAATCATCCGTTGAAATCTCCCATGGCAGGTCCAGGATCCACTCCAGATAGGTCCTTGATACGGTGTATTCCGGAGAAGAGGGGGGTATCTTTGCAAGCCTGTCCAACTCCTTTTCAGCTGCCTTGCGGGGTTCTTCTCCTAATTTAGCTGCTGCAACCCTCTTCCTGAGTTCGTTTATATCAGCATGTTCATCATCTTCGCCAAGTTCCTTGCGAATTGCTTTAAGCTGCTGACGCAGGAAGAATTCTCTCTGCTTTTCATCCATGTCCTCCTTGACAGCCTTCTGGATCTGGTTGCTCATCTCAACGGTTTCAAGACGCTTGGCCAGTTCTTCCGCCACTCTGCGCAGGATTTTCTTTAGTTCATCGATTTCAAGAATTGTTTGTTCCTCTTCCAAGGAAAGATTTAATTGGGAGGCGATTAAATATGCCACATGAAAGGGATCTGTAATGGCCATCACGGTCATGTAAAGTTCAGGTGGCAGCTGTGAAAGCGTTACCAGTTTCTTGAACTGATTACGCAGGTTGAGGATGTGGGCTTCAACCTCCTTGTCCTCATCTACTTTCATTTCAAGAACTTCGATACGGGCCCTCAGGTAAGGTTCCTGAGTGGTGTATTCCAATATTTTAATTTTTTTTATCGCGCTCATGACCACCTGGTAGAAGCCTTCCTGGGATTTGATAAGCTTGTGAATATAGCAGACCACCCCAATGGTGAAAAGATGATCGGATAGTTTTCCCGAGGCCTCGTTTTTGTGGGCCTTTTTGTGTGAAACCACAGCAAGCAGCCGGTCCTTCAGCAAGGCATCATCTATCAACTGCCTGGACGCTTCGTTGGAAATCTGCAGGGGGAATCCCATACCCGGGAAAAAAACAAAGTCATGCAGCGGAAGAACGGACAACTCCTCAGGGATCGGTAAATCTGCAGGATTTACATTGTGTTGTTTTTCAGTTTCTGTTTTGTCATCAGCCATAATATCTTAACCGTGTAAATCGCTAGTCAAGGGGCAGAGCAACTCTTAGATTCCTTGGGCAGCCTTATCTCAAGAATTCCGTTATGACAGCTGAAGGCGGGCGAAGAA
>Ga0209536_100014273_pt1 | contig 11424 bp, 10 predicted proteins | sample DeeMarSeWOR28_12_FD_187461 | JGI IMG/M metagenome (GOLD analysis project Ga0209536, IMG submission 187461) | Marine sediment microbial communities from White Oak River estuary, North Carolina - WOR-2-8_12 (SPAdes) (version 2) | ecosystem: Environmental > Aquatic > Marine > Intertidal zone >... | reverse complement strand
CGTGCAGAAGATGCGTGAGGACTACGAGCATCAGCTCGATGCGAAGTTTGCGGGCGCACGCGGCTACGTCGACGCGATTCTCCCACCAGAGGACACGCGTGACGTGCTCGCGTTCGCCGTTCAGGCCGCCAGTTACTACCGCGGCCCACACCTCGGACCGTTCGTCCTACCGCCTCTCGAGACCCCGGACTCGTGATGACTGCCGCTCGACGCTTCGGCCGCATCGTGCCTCCGCTCATGCTGCTGGCGGCGGCCTGCGCAACGCCCCAGGGCCCGGCCGCCGCACCTACACCCACGTACGATGCCACGTCAGAGCCGCGGGCCCTGGCAGACCGCACTGCCGTGCTGCCGCCCGAGCCTGCCCTACCGCCTCGCCTGGCGATGTACGCGGGCCTCATGCCGATCCGGAGCATCGGCGTGGACGTCTTCCGGGCGAGCCACTCGACGTTCGACGGACGCGGGACGCTCATCGCCATCCTGGATTCGGGAATCGACGCGGCGCTGCCCGGGCTCGAATGGACGTCGACCGGTGACCGCAAGCTCGTCGACCTGCGCGATTTCTCCGGGGAGGGCCGGATCGCCCTGCAGAGGGTGGAAGCGCACGATGGCGCGGTTCGCATCGAGGACCTCGAGCTCGCCGGATTCGAGATCGTCGCCGGCCGCTCGACCGGGCCCTTCTACGCCGGCGTCTTCCGGGAGATCGTGCTGGGGAGCGCCCCGTCTGGCGATCTGAACGGTGACGGGGATGTCGACGACGCCTTCGGCATCGTCGTGGCACGAGCCAGTGAGGGGTGGCTTGCCTTCATCGACACGAGCGGTGACCTCTCGCTGGCTGACGAGCGACCGATGCGCGACTACGCCGTCGCGCCCGGTTTTGTCACCTTTCGGCACACCGACGGGACCGCCGGGCCCCTCACGGTCGTCGTCAATCTGACGGAGCGTGACGGACTCCCCGTGCTGGACCTGATGATGGACAATTCCAGCCACGGGAGCCACGTGGCCGGGATCGCCGCCGGGCACCGCTTGTTTGGGCTCGAAGGCTTCGACGGGGTGGCCCCAGGGGCACAGCTCCTTGGCCTCAAGATCGCCAACAACACCCGCGGTGGCATATCGGTGACGGGCAGCATGATCGAGGCAATGCGGTACGCGGCTGACTACGCCGCGGCGCGGGATCTGCCGCTCGTGATCAACCTGAGTTACGGGGTGGGCAACGAGGTCGAAGGGGCTGCGGTCATCGATTCGCTGGTCGACGAATTCGCTGCGGCACACCCGGAGGTCCTGGTCGTGATCAGCGCCGGCAACGATGGCCCGGGTCTCTCTACCGTGGGCTTCCCCGGCTCAGCGTCTCTGGCGCTCTCCGTGTGCGCGCTCTTTCCCGGCGTGTTCGCGGAGCCGCCGCAGCCGGGCCAGGCACCGCCCGGCGACGTGCTCGGTTGGTGGAGCGCACGAGGAGGGGAGGTCGCCAAGCCCGATGTCTGCGCGCCTGGCGTCGCCTACTCGAACGTGCCGGTGTGGCGGACCGGTGAGGAGGTCTCGGGCGGCACGAGCATGGCGGCCCCGCAGATCGCCGGGGCGGCATCCCTCCTCCTCTCCGGGCTCCGCCAGTTGGGCACCACGGCGCGTGCCGTGGACGTGAAGCGTGCGCTGATGACCACCGCGACGCCGATCGGCGGAACCTCCGTTCTCGACGAAGGCAGAGGGGTGGCCAACGTCCCGCGGGCCTTTCGCTGGCTGCGCGCCGGGCACCAGAGCGGAGCGTATCGAATCCGCGCGCTCCCCGACGGTGGCAACACGTCGCGTGGCTCGGCGGCGTTGCGCCGAGCAGGTCTCGCATCGCCGGGCGACACCGTGCAGACGTTCGTGATACAGTCGGTCGGCGGCCAACCTGCCGCGCGGCTGCTGCTCAAGCCGGACGTACCCTGGCTGTCGGCCCCGGCCGTCGTAGAGCCCGGCGGTCAAGCGGTGACCGTGCGCGTCGCGTACGAGGCTGCTGCGCTCAGCGAGCCGGGCTTGTACGTCGGGACCGTGTGGGCCCGTCCCGCCACGGACACGATCGGCGGCGCCTCCTTCGGCCTCACGAACACGATCGTCGTGCCGCACGGACTCGAGCAGCCTCTCGAGGTCAGCGGCATGCTGACGCCCGGAGCTGTTGCCAGGTACTTCCTCGCAGTGCCCGACGGAGCGCCCGGCTTGCAGGTGCATCTCGGGCTCCGTGACGGGGCGGCGGGCGCGACGCTGTACTTGTTCGAGCCCGACGGCCTGCCGCACCGCAACGGGAGCAGCGTGCAGGCGGGACCGGGGCGGCGCTCAGTGGACATCGTCGTCGTGCAGGAGGACGTGCGTCCAGGTTCCTACGAGGCCGTCGTGGTCGCTCCACCCACCGAATCGGCTGCGTTCCGACTACGTGCCGCGGTACCACCGGTGCGGTTCATTCCGGATGCGGCGGGGGAGCGGATTACGCTCGAGAACACGGCGGAGCGGACGATCGCCGGCACGCTGGGCACGCGGGCGGTGGGCACTCGATACCGCCGCAGAGTGGCCGACGCGACCGACGCACGACAGAGTGCAGCGTTCGCCGTGCCGGATTCGGTAGACGCCCTACGGCTCGAGGTCGAGGTGCCGCGGGACCTCTGGCGTCAGCTGACGGATCTCGGGGTGACCGTGTTCGACGCGGGCGGCCACAAGTTGAGCGACGGACCGCTGCACTACACGATCGGACGGCAGACCGTCCAGCTGAACGGGATCGCAGCGGGCGACACGATACTCGTCGAGTTCTCGCCCGCCTTCGCCGATCCGGCATCCGAGCACGCGTGGGAGGCGGAGCTCACGGTGGATTTCCTGCGGTCAGAGCCACTCGAGCTGGTGGTTGGGTCACAGCGGACGGCAAGCTTCACGCTCGCGCCAGGTGCACTTCGGGCATTCACGCTGTCGTGGCCTGTCGATTCACTTGCTGGGCCCTGGGAGGGCCCAGCCGTCGTCGAGCACACGGTCCGCCTCGAGGACGGGACCGCAACCAGTGCGACGGGTACCATGGAGCAGCAATGACACCTGGCTCCGCCGACCGGACGGTTCGTATTGCATCCGGACAGGGATTCTGGGGCGACTGGCTGGAGGCGCCGATCCGGCAGGTGGAGGGTGGCCCGATCGACTATCTGATGATGGACTACCTCGCCGAGGTCACGATGTCCATCATGCAGAAGCAGCGGTCCCGCGATCCGTCGATGGGGTACGCCAAGGACTTCGTTCCGCTCATGGAGCGGTTGCTGCCCGCCGTCGTCGAGCGCGGCATCCGCATCGTGTCCAACGCCGGCGGCGTGAACCCGCTGTCTTGTGCGCGACACGTGTATGAGGTAGCGGAGGCGTTGGGTCTCGACGATCGGCTCACCATCGGCGTCGTCATGGGTGACGATATCCTCGATCGGCTCCCTGACCTGATGGCGCGCGGACACGAGCTCCGGAACATCGATACCGGCGAGCCGCTGGACGCCGTGCTGGAGCGGATCCAGAGCGCAAACGTCTACCTCGGCGCGTGGCCCATCGTGGAAGCGCTGCGACGCGGCGCCGACGTGATCATCACCGGTCGCGTGACCGACACGGGTCTGACGCTGGCCCCCATGATTCACGAGTTTGGGTGGGCCGAGGACGACTGGAGCCTGCTGGCGGCAGGGACCGTGGCCGGGCACATCAACGAGTGCGGCGCGCAGGCCACCGGCGGCAACTGTTTGGTGGATTGGGAGACCATCCCCGACCTCGCCGATCCCGGCTACCCGGTCATCGAAGCGGCCGCGGACGGCTCGTTCGTCGTGACCAAGCATCCGGGCACGGGAGGGCGCGTGTCCGTCGCCAGCGTGACGGAACAGCTGCTCTATGAGATGGGTGATCCTGCCAATTACATCACGCCCGACTGCGTCGTCGACTTCACGAGCATGACGCTGGCCCCGGCCGGGAGCGACCGCGTCCGGGTCGCTGGGGTGCGGGGCCGACCCGCGACGGACTCACTCAAGGTCTCGATATCCTATCTGTACGGGTACAAGTCCGTCGGGACCCTGGTCTACGCCTGGCCCGACGCCTACCGGAAGGCGCGGAAGGCCGACGAGGTCATCCGGGAACGACTCCGGCGGCTCGGGCTCCGGTTCGAGGAGATCCACACCGAGTTCGTCGGTGTCAATGCCACCCACGGCCCGCTGGCAGGCGCGCCTGACCCAGATATCGCCGAGGTCCAGCTCCGCATCGGGGTACGGGCTCGGGAAGCGGGCCCGGTGCAGCGCTTCAGTCGGGAGATCGCCCCGCTCATCCTGAACGGGCCGCCAAGTGCGACCGGGTTTGCAGGGGGCCGGCCGAAGGTAGAGGAGATCGTGGCTTACTGGCCCGCACTCTTGCCGAAGGACGAGATCCAGCCGACGGTGGCGACGGTGGAGGGGGAGGAATGAGCATGAGGGGACGTGCAGCGTGGGCGTGAAGGCGAGAAGGCGCGCCGGTGCTTCCGGGACCACGAAGCGGGTGCGGCTGCTCGATCTCGCTCATGCGAGAAGCGGGGACAAAGGGGACACGGCAAACGTCGGGATCATCGCGCGCCGCCCCGAGCTCTACCCGGTCCTCGAGCGCGAGGTGACGGCGACACGGGTTGCCCGGCACTTCGCCGGCATGATCGAGGGTGAGGTCGTCCGGTACGAGTTGCCGAATCTCGGTGCGCTGAATTTCCTGCTGTACGGCGCGCTCGGTGGTGGTGGTACCCTGTCGCTCAAGACCGACGCCCAGGGCAAGGTCTTCTCGACTGCGCTCCTTCGGATGGAGATAGACGTACCCAGGGATCTCGATGTCGGGTGATCGCCTCTTGGTCGATCTGTCCGACGGAGTTCTCGGACTCACGCTCAACCGGCCGGACAAGCGGAACGCACTCGACACGCAGTCCGTAGACGCCTTGCGGGCCGCGCTCGTGCGAGCGGAGCTAGACGCAGACGTGCGTGTCGTGACCGTGCGCGGAGCCGGACCGGATTTCTGTGCCGGAGCAGATCTCGCCGAGTTGCTGGCCACTGCCAACAACACGATGGAGGAAAACGAGGCACATGCGATGCGTCTCGGGCAGGTGTTCGTGCGGATGCGCGAGCTGCCGAAGCCCGTGGTTGCGGTCGTGCACGGTCGGGCCCTTGCCGGCGGATGCGGTCTGGCGTCGGCCTGCGACATCGTGCTGGCGCACGAGGCGGCCACGTTTGGCTATCCCGAGGTACGCCGCGGCTTCGTGCCGGCGATGGTGATGGCGATGCTACGTCGGGCGGTCGGGGAGAAGGTGGCCGTGGACCTCGTCATGACGGGGCGCCTGCTCACCGCCGCCGAAGCGGCCGGGGTGGGCCTCGTCTCCCGCGTACTACCGATGGACGGATTCGACGAGCAGGTGGGCGAGATCCTGCGCCGCCTGGCCGCGGGCGGTGCGTCCGCGCTCGCGCTCATCAAGCGCCAACTGTACGAGTTGGACGGGCTTGGGTTTGCGGATGGCATCGCGCTCGGCGCACGGGTCAACGCCACGGCGCGATCGACGCCCGACTTCGCCGCCGCCGTGGCACGCTTCCTCGACAAGACCTAGGCGGTGCCGCACGCCACCTTGCACACGAGGCGACTGGTGTTGCGCCCGCCGATGCCCGATGACGCCGATGCGATCTACCGCGGCTACGCCACCGACCCTGAGGTCACCCGGTGGGTGATCTGGACGCCCCATGCATCCATCGACGAGACGCAAGCCTTCCTGGCGACCTTCATCGCCACTGGCCGGCAGGAACAGTCCTATCCCTGGGTCATTACGCTCGCCCACGAGGGCACGCTGATTGGCGCGATGCACCTGCGGCTCGATCCCCCACGTGCGGACCTGGGGTTCAACATCGCCCGATCGTACTGGAATCGGGGGTTGGGGACGGAAGCGTGTGAGGCCGTGATCTCGTTTGCGAGCGAGCTGCCGGGCATCGAGCGGGTCCAGGCCGTCTGTCACGTCGCGAACCGGGCGTCGGCCCGCGTCCTCGAGAAAGCCGGGATGCAGCGCGAGGGAACGCTCAGGCGCTACATGGTCTTTCCGAATCTCGGACCCCACGCGCAGGACGTGCACCTGTACGCACTGGTGACGGAGCGTCCCTCCGGGAGCTAGCGGCACCCACTCGGGCCGAAGCCTCGAGGCGCTGGTGCAACCCTCGGCCGGGTGACGGTGAAGGGCGACTCCGGCGGACGAAATTGCACCGCCCGGTTCGCGTTCTGGTGGGAAGTCGAGCACCGTGTTGCCCATCGTGCTCCCCGGATCTCTCGGGGGAACGGACGATGCGGCAGGGAACGCATGGCGCGGCCGGCGGCACGATGCACAGCGAAGGGGTGCGGGGGGACGGCCGGTGAGCGCGCTGGCGCCGACGCTCAGCGACGCGGAATCCCGGCTCGCCACGGCGTGGTCGCACGTAGAGTTCAGGTATCACCAACGCAAGGTGATCCTTGCGGCGCTCCAGGGGCGGGACTGTCTCGCCGTCCTCCCCACTGGTGGTGGCAAGTCGATCTGCTATCAAGTCCCAGCGCTCATGCGCCCGGGTCTGACACTGGTGGTTTCGCCACTCATCTCCCTCATGCAGGATCAGGTTGCAGCACTCGCGCGGCGCGGCATCCCCGCAGCCTATCTCACCAGTGCTCAGCATGCGGATGAGCGCCATCGCGTCCTCCACCGCGCGGTGGCTGGCGAGTTGAAGCTCCTCTACGTGGCGCCTGAGCGCCTTGCGACCCTCGAGCACCAACTGCGCGGTCTCCACATCGCCCATCTCGCCGTGGACGAGGCCCACTGCATCAGCGAGTGGGGGCACGACTTTCGGCCACACTATCGTGCGATTGGCCGGTACCGCCGCCTCATCGGCATGCCACCGACCGTAGCGCTGACCGGTACCGCGACGCCGGAGACCCGGGATGACATCGTTCACGTGCTACGGCTGCGCAGGCCCGTCAAGGTCGTGCGCTCGTTCGACCGGGCGAACCTCCATTTTGCCGCCGTGCGGGTACGGGGCGAGAGCGAAAGGCTGGGACAGGCGCTTCGGTTGCTGCGTGACGTGCGAGGGACCGCGATCGTGTACGTGCCGACCCGGAACCGGACGGATGGGGTGGCGACGGTCCTCCGGCATTGGGGCATCGCCGCACTGCCGTACCACGCCGGGCTGCCGCCCCCGGACCGGAGCGATCTCCTGACACGGTTTCTCGACGGGCGCTGTCGCGTGATCGTTGCGACGAACGCCTTTGGAATGGGGATCGACAAGCCGGATGTCCGGCTTGTTCTTCACCTCGGGGTCCCGCCGCGCCCGGAAGCGTACGTCCAGGAAGCGGGGCGGGCAGGGCGCGACGGGCAGCGAGCGTGGTGTGTCATGTTGTGGACGCCCGGTGACCTGGTGCTCGCTCGCGCACTGCGTGATGGCGGCTCGGGACGACGGAGACCTCGGAGGGCTATCCGCGACGCCGACCGGCGCGGGCTGGACGCGATGCGTAGCTACGTGTTCGCACGCCGGTGCCGGCGGCGAATCCTCCTCGAGTACTTGGGCGAGATGGGTACTGGCTGTACCGGATGTGACCGCTGTCCACGTCAGTGACGCTGATCAACTCCCGCTTCCGGCCGCATCGCGGGAACTGACCACAAGGCGTTCACGTGGGGGAGGCGCGTCCTCGAAGCGTGAAGCGGAAATGGTCCGCCGAAGGCTCGTCACCGTCCAGTCGGCGGCGCCGACGAGGTGAGCCTACTTCCCGCGCTCGACCCGGGGCACCCTCGGCAGCGGGTGCGGGGTGCCCGGACGTGCCGGCGCGCGTGCGAGGGACGTGGGCTCGCGCGCGGCTGCCTGATCCTTCGGCGGCCGCCTCGGTCGCTCGTCCCGCATGAGGCCGGTGTCGTCGGCAAGTAGGAGCGGCCCCTCGAGCATCTGGCGCAGTCTGGTCGCCACCATGGCAACACCTCCGCGCATGTCGGGTCGCCAGACTCGTCGTCGGTGGGCGCACAAAGGGGGGAGAAGCGTCGTGCGGCGGCGGTGTCTGTCGCGACCTTCCGGTGAGACAGATTGCCCCTACGATAGGCTCGAGCTTGGATCTGTCAACCCGAACGCTTGTCGGGATTCGTGGCTGGCTGGCCGGAATCGGACGCGTGACGACCGCGATATGCCCAGCGCTGCCAAGCGCGGTGCACGACGGCCAGTGCGAGATATCCTGTCAGCACCTGCACGTATGGATGCCAGGCCGACCCCTCCCGCAGGCTCAGCCACACGGCCCACACGATCTCGCCGAGGAACGGCACGGTGAGCGTGAACAGTGCTGCAAACGCGCCTTTGGCCGTCCATGCGATCCAGACGGTCCAGAGGTGAATGGCAACACCCCCAAGCACGAGTACGTACCTCAGCGTTGCCCTCACCTGACTGCTCCCACGCTCGAGAGCCGGCGACGGTGTACGGTAGGTCCCGCCCGGCCCACCCGACTCGCAATCGTCCATCGGACTGGACCGCTCGTCCAGAAGTGCGGTCGAATGCAAGATCCGCAGGAATGCGGCGTTTCGCGTAACACGTTAAATCACAGATACTTGGCCGTTTTGAGAATCGTGGCACGCGACTTTCATCGTTTGCGATTAGAAAGCACTGCGGCTTGCTGAGCGTTCTGTCGCCAGACAGGATTTTACTCGTCGGGAGGGGACGAGCGGGACCACGCTAGCCCGAGCTCAGCAGCCGCAGCGGCTTTTCACCCCCCATCATGGTATTCGGCGGGTCATACCGCAAGCGCGTCCAGCGAATAACCGCACCGCCCGTGGTGTATACCGGCTAGCCACATGGATTGGAGTTTGGGGGCGTCGGGGGAATGACGAACTGGCGAAGTCGGTGGGAAGAGGGCGGTCCAGCCCCAGGTCAAACCGTCGCTTCGGTACGCTTTCGCAATCACTTGCGTCATCCTAACTTCCAATTTAGACAACGACTTTTCGCGGGGGAGACGGTGCTTCGGACCTCGTTGCTACTGCTGCTGACGGTTTTGCTCGCCCTGCCGTGCCGGGCGGTGGCGCAGCGGGATGTCGTGTACCGGATTCCCGTCACCGGAACGATCGAGCTCGGGCTCGCGCCGTACATCGAGCGAGTGCTGCAAGAGGCGGAGGACGCCGGTGCTCTTGCTGCCATCCTGGACGTGAACACGTTAGGCGGCCGGGTGGACGCCGCCCTCACGATCGTCGATGCCGTCAGCGTGGCCCGGATCCCGGTCTATGCCCTGGTCGATCCGCGTGCGATCTCGGCCGGCGCGCTCATCTCCGTGTCCGCCGACTCCGTGTTCATGGTGGCGGACGCCCTCATGGGAGCTTCCACGGTGGTCACGGGCAGTGCGGAGAAGGCACCCGAGAAGGCGCAGAGCGTGATGCGCGCCCAGTTCCGTGCGATTGCTGAGCGTCGCGGTATCGACCCGTCGGTCGGCGAGGCCATGGTGGACGAGGAGCTCGCGATCGAAGGGCTTGTGGAGGCGGGGAAACTCCTCACCCTCACCACCGACGAAGCGGTGCGTGTCGGCTACGCCGTCGAGGTCGGCGGCTTTGACGAGCTGCTCGAGCTCCTTGGCGTAGCGGATGCCGAGGTGCGCGTTCCGGGGGTGAATTGGGCTGAGCGTCTGGTGCGGTTCCTGTCGAATCCCCTCGTTGCTCCGCTTCTCCTGTCCATCGGCACCCTCGGCATTCTGATCGAGATCAAGACGCCGTCGTTCGGCGTCGCCGGCACGGTCGGGATCCTGTCACTGGCGGCCTTCTTCGGCAGTCACTGGATCATCGGGCTCGCAGGCATGGAGGAGTTGCTGTTGCTCGCCGCCGGGCTGGTCGCGCTCGGCATCGAGCTGTTCCTGGTGCCCGGGTTCGGCATCGCGGGGCTGATCGCGTTCCTCTGCATTGGTTCATCGATCTTCCTGGCGCTCATCGGCAACCTGCCGACCTGGAGCGACGTGACGCGCGCGAGTGGGATCATCTTCATGGCCGGCTTGATCGTGATCGCGGCGATCTACCTGATCGTGCGGCAGCTACCAGCACGGGCAGGCGCGCGTGGCATCTTCCTCCAGAGCGCGACGTCGACGGCCGATGGTTTCGTCTCCGGTACGGCGCGGCAGGACCTTGCCGGGCACGAGGGAGTGGCAATTACGGATCTGCGGCCGGCCGGCACGATCAGGATCGACGGCGAGCGGCTCGACGTCGTCTCCGACGTAGGATTCCTGCCCAAGGGAACGCGGGTACGGATCATCCGCAGCGAGAGCTACCGACATGTGGTGGAGCCCGTCGACGGCGTGGCGGGCGCCTAACGAATTTCCGAGGAAAGGCTCATGAACGACATCGCGCAGTTCGGCTCCTGGGTGGCGATCATCGCGCTCCTTGCAGGTGTGGTCCTGTTGTGGGCGCTGTTCAGCTTCATCCCGGTCCGGTTGTGGATCGAAGCGCTCGCCGCCGGCGTGCGGATTGGCCTCATGACGCTGGTCGGCATGCGACTCCGGAAGGTCAACCCGGCGGCAGTCGTGCGACCGCTCATCAATGCGACCAAGGCCGGCCTCGATCTCAAGGTCGACCTCCTCGAGGCACACTACCTCGCGGGTGGGAACGTCGACCGGGTGGTCAAGGCGCTCATCTCGGCCGACAAAGCGGGCATCGAGTTGGGATTCCAGCGCGCAGCGGCCATCGATCTGGCCGGTCGTGACGTGCTCGAGGCGGTGCAGGTGTCGGTCAATCCGAAGGTGATCCAGACACCCAAGGTCGCGGCGATGGCGAAGGACGGCATTCAGCTGATCGCGCTCGCGCGAGTGACGGTTCGGGCAAACATCAACCGTCTGGTCGGCGGCGCCGGCGAGGAGACCATCCTGGCACGCGTCGGTGAGGGCATCGTCTCGACCATCGGGTCGGCGGACTCCCACAAGGCCGTGCTGGAGAATCCCGACAACATCTCGAAGACCGTGCTCGCCAAGGGGCTCGACAGCGGCACGGCGTTCGAGATCCTCTCGATCGACATCGCCGACGTCGACGTTGGGAAGAACATTGGTGCCGAGCTACAGACCGATCAGGCCGAAGCGGACAAGCGCATCGCGCAGGCCAAGGCCGAGGAGCGGCGCGCGATGGCGGTCGCGCAGGAGCAGGAGATGAAGGCCAAGGTGCAGGAGATGCGGGCGCACGTCGTCGAGGCAGAAGCACAGGTGCCGCTCGCGATGGCCGAGGCGTTCCGCAACGGCAACCTCGGCGTGATGGACTATGTGAAGTACCGCAACGTCGAGAGCGATACGGAGATGCGTCGCAGCATCGCCAAGGCCGAAGACCAGCAGCAGCCGGGCAGCTGAGCGTGGAGGAGCTGCTTCAGTTCGCAATCATGGCCGGGGTCGCGCTCATTTGGCTTCTAGGGAGCGTGAAGAAGGCGGGGCAGCGGCGGCGGCCGCCGCCGG
>Ga0209536_100014272_pt1 | contig 11425 bp, 10 predicted proteins | sample DeeMarSeWOR28_12_FD_187461 | JGI IMG/M metagenome (GOLD analysis project Ga0209536, IMG submission 187461) | Marine sediment microbial communities from White Oak River estuary, North Carolina - WOR-2-8_12 (SPAdes) (version 2) | ecosystem: Environmental > Aquatic > Marine > Intertidal zone >... | reverse complement strand
CCGTCATCACCGGAGACGATCACACCTTCGGCAAGGGCACCGTACAGACGGTGACCCCGCTTCCGCCCGGACAGGGCGCACTGAAGATCACCACCGCCCTCTTCTTCCGGCCGGGCGGGAAGTCCACGCAGAAGGACGGCGTGCAGGCCGACATCCTGATCCCGTCGGTCCTCTCCGCCCAGGAGTTCGGCGAGGACACCCAGCGCTTCGCCCTGGACGGTCAGCGCATCTCTCCCTTCCTGTCGAGCTACGCCAACGCCATCGGGCCCCGGGACCGCTGGAGCCGCGTCTCCGACGAGCTGATCGTCGAGCTCGCGCAGCGATCCAGCGAGCGCATCGCGAAGAGCGAGGAGTTCGGCGAGATCCGCGAGAAGATCCGGGAAGCCCAGGAGAACGACGGGATGGTCCACCTCTCCGAGATCCTGAAGGAGCGCGCCGAAGACGAGGCGAACGGAGACGCTCCGGACGAGGACGCGGAGAAGGAGAAGGACGACGAGCCCGAGCCGCTCACGCCCCAGGTCGAGGAGGCGCTGAACGTGTTGGGAGACCTCGTCGGGCTCACTAGACGAGGCACCTGATAGGAGGTCCGCCCGGAGGCGGCAGCACGCTTCCCGCCCCCCGCCGACGCGCAGCGGACGTCAGCAACCCAGCCCACCGGCGCTTCGCCCGGCGGGCAGCCGAAGAGGGTCCCCCCATGGCACTTCGCATCTTGAGCTCACCCACCGCGGCCGACGACGTGGTGAAGGATCTCTCGTCGAGCATCGCCTCGGCACTTCCCGAGGCAAAGGTCGAGGTCGAAGCCACCAGCCCTGGACACTTCGAGATCCGGGTCGTCTCGTCCGCCTTCGAGGGCAAGAGCCGACTCCGCCAGCAGCAGCTCGTGTACGGCGCCATCGCGCACCTGATGAAGGGCGACGACGCGCCCGTGCACGCGGTCGATCGGCTCCAGACCGAGCTGCCGTGAGCCTGGCCCGAACGCGGTCGGTCGCCGCCGCGATCGTACTCGCCGCGTGTGGCGGCGAGCCTGCACCGCAGGTGATCGCTCCCACGCCGCTCGTCGCCGACCCCACCGTGGCGGTCATCGGAACGGAGGCACGGCACGTCGCCCTGCTGCCCGCGAGCCGGCCCGGGGGCCTGCGTTTCGCCGTGACCGTCCCTGCAGACCCGCTCCTCACCTTCGGCTTCGGCCTGCCAGAGGGAGAGATCGCCAAGGTCCGGACCCCGGGCACCTTCGAGTTCTCGATCGAGACCGAACCCGAAGGACGAACCGTGATCGGCACGCAGCGCGTGGACCCGGGGATCCTGGAGGACCGGCGCTGGTTCGACGCGCGCATGGACCTCGGCGCATGGAGCGGGAGGGAGATCATCCTCGGCTTTCGACTACGACCCGACGAGGGGAGCCCCGCACCGATCGGCGCCATCGCCCACCCCACCCTCCTGAGCAGGGGCCACCGTGACGACCGTCCCAATCTGGTGGTCGTCTCCCTCGACACCCTGCGGGCGCGCAACGTCGGGACCTACGGCTACGCCCGGGAGACGACCCCGTTCCTCGATCGCTTCGCGGAGCGCGGGACGCTCTTCGAGACGGCGATCACCACGTCCGTCACGACTGGCCCCTCGCATATGAGCATCTTTACGGGTCTCTACCCCGTGAACCACGGGATGCGCGCCGGAAACGAGCCGAAGACCGATGGTGTGGGAACGCTGCCCACCTACCTGAGGGGCGTCGGCTTCGACACCGCCGCCTTCACCGAGAACGGCTTCATCATCCGTAAGTTCGGCTTCGGCCAGGGCTTCGACAAGTACTCGGAGAACCGGGGAAGTCGCCGCCGCGCCCCGGGAGAGGCCCGGGTGACCTTCCCCCAGGCGGAGCGCTGGATCACCGAGAGGGCGCGAGAGCCCTTCTTCGCATTCATCCACACCTACGAGGTGCACTCGCCCTTCCGGCCTCCGAAACCGTACGCCGACCTCTTCGCGAAGGACGACCTGCCCGGACCCGAGCTTTCAGAAATGCGGCTGCAACGCGACAACTACGACCGCGAGATCCGATTCGTGGACGACGAGCTCCGCCGGCTCGTGAGCACGCTCGAGGAGCTGGGGCTGTTGGAGCGGACGATCGTGGTGATCCTCTCGGACCACGGCGAGGAGTTCCACGAGCACGGCCGATACCAGCACGGCGGAGCGGTCTTCGAGGAGACGCTCCGCGTTCCCCTGATCTTCGTGGGACCGGGCATCCGCAGCGGTCAGCGCATCGAGACGCAGGTGTCCCTGATCGACGTGCTGCCGACGGTTCTGGACCTCATCGGCGTGGATCGCTCGAACGACGTCGACGGCGTGAGCCTGGTCTCCGCTCTCAGCGACGGCGCAGAGCCCGAGGCCCGCACGCTCTTCGCCGAGGCAAACGCGCCGAGACGCTGGCTGATGCCCTTCCAGGGCGAGAGCTGGAACCCCCCGCTGATCGCAGTCCGGGGTCAGGGAGAGAAGTGGATCGTGCATCGGCCGAGGCAGGGCGAGGCGGATCCGCCGAAGCGCTTCGACCTGACGACCGATGCGCTCGAGCGCTCGCCCCTGCCCGTCGAGGGCGAAGCGCTCGCCGCCGTGGAAACCCTGGTGGACGAGTACCTGCGAGGTCGCGGGGGCGCGGCTGTCACGCAGCCCGTCGAGCCTCTCGACCCGGACCTCCGCCAGCGCCTCGAGCTCCTCGGCTACCTGCACGAAGAGGAGACGCCGACACCCGGGAGCCGCTGACCCCCGTGCGAGCGGAGCGGGCTAGCGGGACGCGGAGCGGACCACCGAGGGGAAGCCGCCGAGCGCGGTGCAGCAGCGGGCACCGGAGCGGGCGGCGCGCTCGAGGTTGCGGGCGAGGGGAAGCCCCTGAAGCAGACCGGCCGCGAAGGCGCCGTGGAAGGCATCGCCAGCTCCCGTGGTGTCGCGCACCTGGACCCGCGGCGTTTGGAAGCGCCGCACCCGAGCCCCGTCCAGCCAGAGCCCGCCCTTCGCTCCCTGGGTCACCACGGGATTGCAGCCGAACTCGTCGCGCAGGCGGAAGAGCGCGTCGCGGACGCGCCCGGGCGCAAACGCCCTGGCGAACGACTCGGGAACCACCGCGTGATCGACGAGCGGAAGCAGCCGCCGGATCTCCGGACTCGGGCGACTGAAGTCCCCCACCACCGGAACGCCCCGCTCCGCCGCGCGGCGAACCGCAAGGGCGGCATCCGTCGGGAAGTGACCGTCGATGAGCAGCACGCGGCCCCGTCGGATCGCCGACAGGTCGATGGGCGGTGCTCGCCGTTCGATCCCACGGCGATCGGCCACGACGAAGCGTCGCTCACCACTCCTCCGATCGACGAAGACCAGCGCGAAGGTCGTGCGGACCCGGGGCGAACGGCGCAGGAAACGCGTGCCGACGCCGGCACTGCGAAGTGCCCGAGCCGCGGCGCGCCCCGCCGCATCGTCGCCGATCACCGAGAGCACCTGCGCAGGACATCCCAGCCGCACCGCCTCGGCCATGGCCGTGGTGATCATCCCGCCCACGGAGACCAGTCGCTCGCGATAGCGGGTGCGCTCCGAGGAGATGTCGAGGTCGTCCACGACGTAGAGGTGGTCGATCACGCAGAGCCCGAGGCCCACCACACCGGCCCTTCCGGTCACGGCAGTCACCATCCCTGCGTCTTACCCGACCCGTGCCAGGTCCGCTACGCTCGGACCTCCCCCTGGAGCTTCGGACCGAGCCCGCGGCCGACCCCTGGCCGCGCGACGGAAGAGGGGGACCGCTTGGAACGCCTGCATCGGACTCGCGCGCACCCCACGCGTTCCATGCGTCCGGTGCCGGCGGGGCCGCGGGGCGCCAACCTCCGACGCCCGGAGCTGGGGTAGCGACGGAGTGACGTCGGAGACCGCGCCCCTCTGGATCCTCGCCTGGATCACGCTCCTCCTCCTCGCCCTCGGTACCGCGATGGCGACGCGGGCCTGGGTCCGTCGCCGCGGCGCGCTGGCCGGGGTCACGGGCCTCTTCGCCCTCGGCCTGGCGCGCCAGATCGGGCTGATCTTTGGCGGAGCCGGCGGTCCCTTCGCCTTCGATGCGCGAACCGGCGCGGAGTTCGCATTCCTCGGCATGACGATCGCGGGCTTCGTCGCGCTGCATGCCATCCAGTCCACGACCCGGGAGCGTGACCGCGCCGAGGACCTGCACTGGGACAGCATGGAGACGGTCCGGATGATGACGGAGCTCGCCTCCGGTCCCGGTTCGGACTTCCAGACGCGACTCACCACCCTGCTGGCGCTCGGCGCGGAACGCTTCCAGCTCGAGCAGGGCGTGGCGTGGTCGATCGAAGGCGAAGGCCGGGCGATCGCCGTCCACCCTCCGGCTCCGAAGAGCACGAAAGATCGCCTCTCCACGGATCTCCTGGGCCGCGCAGCCAGCTCGGAGCGACCGCTGGCACTGATCGACGCCTCCACGCCCCAGCCCCGCGCCTTCTTCGGAGCCTCGGTGCGCAGCGGCGGGCGGATCTTCGGAAGCCTCGCCTTCGAGGGCGCGGGGAAGTCGGCGCTTCGCTTCACCGCCACGGAGAAGGATCTCCTGAACCTGATGGCCCAGTGGCTCGCCACGGAGCTCGAGCGCAGCGAGCGGGCAGCGGCGGTCGAGCGGGCGGCGATGGGCGGCGCTCCGCCGCGAAGGCCCATCCGGCGCACGTCCCGAGACGACCTCAATGCGGCCGTCCGATACAGCGAGGTGAAGCTCCGCCGGCGCCTGGGCGCCGAGGCCACCCTCGAGCTGCACCTCGACCCGGCGATCCCCGGCACGCGACCGACACGCGTCGCACTCCCCACGCTCGCCGAGAGCCTGGTCGATGCCGCGGTGCGACTGGCTCCGACCGGGCGCATCCGACTCGAGACCCGGGCGCTCACGGGCCGCGGCACGGCGAGCGACCCGGGGCCCGACTTCGTCACCCTCGAGGTCCGGGTGGAGAGCCCGGCCGTGGACGAGCGCGCGCTCCAGCGGATCCTCGAGGCCGGCGACGAGGAGCGCGAGCACGTGGGCGCGCAGACGCTTTCCGTCTCGCGCCTCGAGAGGCTGCTGCGGCGCGGAGGCGGCGACCTCTCCGTCAGCCTCGAGCCCCGGCGAAGGGCCACGTTCACAGCGTTCCTGCCGGCGACGCTGCGGGTCGGCACATCACCCGCGCCCGGCTCGAAGAGGAAGACCGCCGCAGCGGCCGGCCCTCAGCCTTCCTGATAGGTCGTGTGGCGCGGCGGTCCGGCGAGGATGTTGTCTCGCCCCCAGCTCGTCACCTTCTTGAAGCGATCCGACGCGACGAAGTCGTCGAACGCCTGCTTGCTCTCCCAGCGCGAGACGATCAGGTAGACCGGATCGCCGCCCACCCGGTGGTAGAGGTGCGACTCGGTGTGACCCGGAATGCCCTCCATCGCCTCGACGACGCGAGCGCAGGCATCCTCGAACACCTTCTCCTTGCCTTCGAGCACGCTGTAGTTCATTCCGATCGTGACCACTCGAGCCTCCGTTGGCGACGCCGACCTCCGTAACGGCCGCGGAGGCTAGCACGGCGCCGCGAGGAATCGGGATCAGCCCCAGCGTCGATCCCGCGCGCGCGCCAGGTGACGGCGATGGGCCTCGATGCGAGCTGGATCCCGAAAGAGGACGACCAGGACCACGCCGGCGACGAATCCGCCCACGTGAGCCCAGAAGGCGACGCCCCCGCCCTGGCCTCCGAGTGTGGGCAGCCCGCCGAGGAGCTGGACGAGGAACCAGTAGCCGAGCATCAGGAAGGCGGGCACGATGATGCGCGTCACGTAGAAGCCCAGCACCAGGAGCATGTGCACCGGCATGCGGGGGTAGAGGACCGCGTAGGCGCCCATCACGCCGCCGATCGCTCCGGACGCACCCACCATCGGGACGGCGCTCGAAGGGTTCGAGGCCATCTGGGCGACCACCGCCGCCAGACCGCAGAGCAGATAGAAGGCGACGAAGCGGAGCGGTCCCATCGAGTCCTCGACGTTGTCCCCGAAGATGTAGAGGAACCAGAGGTTTCCGAGGATGTGGAACCACCCGCCGTGCATGAACATCGAGGTGAACGGCGTGGCCCAGTTGGGCGCGCCGTCGAGCACGCACCAGCTGTTCGGTCCGAGCTGGACGCGAGTCCCGACGGGCACGGTCCCGAGCAGATCGCCCGGAATCACGCCGAAGGAGCAGACGGAGTGTGCGAGCGGGATCTCGCTCCCGAGGCCCTGCACCAGCGCCCAGACCGCGAGGTTGGCCGCGATGATCGCGACGGTGGCGATCGATGCGGTAAGCGTCGGGTTGTCGTCTCGGAGCGGAAACATCGGCGCTCGCTTCGGGTCGCGCGGGGCGGCTCGCGCTAGCGGGTGCTCGAGGCCGCGAAGAGGGCGTCGTCCTGGGCGCAGCGGAAGCCGATGCGGGGATCGCGGCTCTCCGCCGTGAACGCCGCACGCGACCAGGATCGGGCCGTCCACGACTCCCCGCGCCAGGATCCTCCCCGGGCGATCCTCTGGGAGCCACCGTCTCGCACCGAGTCACCGGTCCACTCGTAGACGTTGCCCGCCATGTCGAAGAGCCCGAAGGGACTGCGCCCCTCCGAGCGACTGCCGACGGGCCAGGTCGAGTCCCGACCGCAGCCCGGCAGCTCTCCCTCCGCGATCACCGCGTGATCGCAGGTCGCCAGGTCGTTGCCCCAGGGAAAGCTGCGGCCGTCGGTTCCCCGGGCGGCCTTCTCCCACTCTCGCTCCGAGGGCAGGCGCTTCCCGACCCACGCGCAGTAGGCGTTCGCCTGGCGCCAGTCTACGCAGTTCACCGGGTGGTCGGCTCGTTCCGGGTCCGCCCAGTTGCATCCCGGCGTCGCCGCCGGCGGCGTGCAGGCGGCGGCCTCGACGCAGGCCCGATACTCCTCGGTTCTCACCTCGGTGCGGTCGATCTGGAAGGCTGCCAGGGCGATCCGGCGACCCTGCACCTCCGCCTCCTCGCAGGCCCGATCTCCCTCGGCATTGCAGCCGTAGAAGAACTCTCCCGCGGGCACGAGGACGAGCTTGATCGCGGCGCGCTCGTGGTCCGGCGGTGCCGCAGCCACCGGCGGCGGCTCCACGCGGCCCGACTCGACCGCGGAGGAGGTCACCTCCGACGCCGCAGCCACCTCTTCGGCAGGCTCCGGGACCGACGCCGCCAGGGCCTCCGACGCTTCGTCGCCGGGCGTCGTCGGGCTCCCATCGGTGGCCGTGGCCTCCGGTGCATCCGCACCGGCCGAGGGCTCCTCCTCGGCCAGCCGCTCCGCCTCGGCGGCGCGCAGCTCGGCGACGATGCGTCGTCCCTCGGCCACCGCTGCCGAGAACTGCTGCGCCGAGCGACGCAGCTCGGGCGTGGACTCCTCGAAGCGGCCCTCGGCGAGCAGCTCTCGCGCCTGCTCGAGCAGCTCGAGGCCCTGGCTGGCCGAGGGGAGCTCATCGAGCCCAGCCGAGGTCGCCAGGACCTGCCAGGCCTCGAGACCGGCCTCCGCCTCCGAGCGCGCACCGACGGCGCGCTCGGCCAGATCGAGCCGCCGCAGTGTCGCCTCGAGTCGGGTTCGGGCCTCTGCGAAGGCGGCCAGCGCCTCGGCGCCGTTGCCACCGGTGACGAGCTCGGTCCCCAGCTCGATCTTGCCGTAGGCCACGGCCAGGTCCGGGCCCGAGAGGACGTGACGCTCGGCGAGCTCGGAGAGCTCGACCGAGAGGTCGCGCCTCGCCCGGGCACGGGAGAGCTCCAGCGCGATGCGCTCGCGCTCCTCCGGGTTCATTGCGGTGACGGCTGCGCTCTCCAGCTCCTGGACCCTGGTGTTGCTCTCCTCGACCCGTGACGCCAGATCGCGGCGTTCGTCGTTGATGCGTCGGCGCAGGTACTCGGCCGTGCTGCGCGCCTCGGCCAGCTCGGCCTGGGGCGCGGAGGGCGCGAAGCGCGCGACCAGTGCGGCAGGGGCGTAGCGTTGAAGCTCTGCGGCCCAGTCGAGCCCGAGCCACCAGCCGGCGGCGAAGCCGCCGCCCGCCACCAGGACCATCAGGGAGGCCGCTGCCGCCAGGTTGCGCAGCAGCCCACGACCACGCCGGCGCCGGGCCGAGGTCCGCGCTTCGGACACGCTCTCGGGCTCGATCTGCAGCGGCTGGGGCTCGGCGCTCGCCTCGAAGGGAGCCGTGGACATCTGGGTCTCGTAGCGAGCGCCCTCCGCTCCGCCGACCGACTGGGGCTCGACCTCGCCGCGCAGCGGAGACAGGGCACACTGATGGTAAGCCGCGTCCACATCCGCCCGGGCCTCGAGACATGCTCGGCGCAGCTCCTCGGTCGGCGCGTCGCGGGCCTCCCGCTCGATCTCGTCGCAGAGCGAGACGTAGGCCGAGGCGACATCCAGCGCCGAGGCACCCGGACGCAGCCCGAGCAGCGCGAACGCATCGGCCAGCGGCTCGTCTCCCGGTCGGGGCAGGGAGAGCAGCATCTCTCTGGCGGTGTCGAGCCGCGTGCGCAGCTCGTGGAAGCGAGCGTGGACCGGCGCCGCCGACACGCGGTCGAGTCGCGCTTCCAGATCGCTGCGAAGCCGCTCGTGAGCGGCCTCGATTTCCTCGGTCGTGGCGCCGCGCGCCAGCCCGAGGCTCTCGTAAGCCTGTCGGAGGTCCATGGGGTCCAGCAGGATCCTCGGTCGAGGATCGTCCGCCTCGCGGGGGGTGGGAAAGGGCTCAGGAGAGGGAGTATGGGGCGCGCCGCCCGCTCCGCCAAGGCGCGCAGGCTCGGATCCGAGGGGATCCACCACCGAAGCCCCCGCGGGGAAGGTCTGGGGGCCGGCGGCGGACGAGCAGCCGGCGCCGGCCGGCAGGCTCACTCGAGCACGACCGCCCCGTGCGCCGTCACCACGAGCCGCGTGCTCCCGGCCTCCACCGCGGGCGGGGCCGGAGCCGCGCTGCTCAGGGCCTCCATCCGGTGCACCGGGATCGGCGGCGATCCGCCTGTCGCGATGGAGACCTCGTCGATGGCGTAGGCCTTTGCGTCGAGCTCCTTCCGCACGAGCTCGGCCCGGGCCCGGAAGGCGACCAGCACCTCGGAGACCAGCTCGGCCTCGACGCGCTCTCGCGTCTCCCGCGAGACGCTGAAGCCGAACGACTGCAGCTGCAGTCGCTCCTGGAGCATCCCCACCAGGCTGGCCATGGCCTCGGTATCGCTCCCGTTCAGCACGAGCGTCTGGCTCGCGCGCCAGCGGCGCAGGCGGCCCTGCTCGTGGACCGGGTGGGTCTGGTAGCGACCGCTCTCCGCCTCGACGCGCGGATCGGCCCGCGCTCGTTCGAGCGCCCACGCCATGGCGCGGTTCACGGTGTCCGCCAGCGCCGACGGGTCCGCGTCCTCCGCCGTGATCCCGACCACCGCCTGCACCCGGTCGTTGGGAACCGCGCGGCTGCTCTCGACGGAGAATCGCACCCGCCGACCCGCCTCGTCGGCCTCGCCCCCATCGGCGGCGGCAGCGATCGCCAGCACGCCCACGACCCCGACGACCCGACCGGCGCCGCACCATCGTCGCATGAATCCCCGGCTCTCCACCTGCATTCCTCCTCCAGCGAACCGCCCCGATAGTATCCTTCCCATCCCGGCAGATGCCGTGGTCGGCCTCGCGGCGGGCCGTTTCCCTCATGGGTCACCCTCGTGGGGCTGGCGGAGGGAGTCGATGCAGACGCAGCCCGCACAGCCGTCGGTCACGGGTGTGTCCCACGCCCTCATCGCCTACGGGATCTGGGGATTCGCGGCGGTCTACTGGAAGGCGATGGACGCCTTCCCCGCGCACGAGCTGCTCGGCTACCGGGTCCTGGCGTCCTTCGCCGTCGCCCTGATGCTGGTGAGCGGCGCGCGCGCATGGAGCGGCGTGATCGCGCTGGTGCGCCAGCCGCGCGCGCTCGCCTCCGTGGCGCTGGCAGCGAGCCTGATCGCCATGAACTGGCTGGTGTTCATCTACGCGGTCCAGACCGATCGGATCCTCGCCACGAGTCTCGGCTACTACATCAACCCCCTGGTCAACGTCGTGCTGGGACTGCTGCTGCTCGGAGAGCGGCTGAATCGCGCGCAGGGTATCGCCGTAGCGCTGGCCGCCGCCGGCGTGATGTTCCAGACCTGGCAGCTGGGCTCGCTTCCCTGGATCTCGCTGGTCCTGGCCGGCTCCTTCGGGCTCTACGGCTTCGTGCGCAAGACCGCGCCAGCACCCCCTCTGGCCGGGTTCTGTCTCGAGACGGCGATCCTCGCGCCGGTCGCTGCCGCAGCGCTGTTCTGGCTGGGTGCTCGCGGCGAAGGCAGCATCGCGTCCGCGGGCGTGGGGACCGGCCTGCTGGTGGCCGGGTCCGGGCTGCTCACCGCGGGTCCCCTGCTCGCCTTCGCCAGCGCGGCCCGGAAGCTGCCGCTCTCCACGTTGGGGATGTTCCAGTACCTGGCGCCGACGATCACTTTTCTACTGGCTGTCGGCCTCTACGACGAGCCCTTCACCGCCGCCCACGCGGCGAGCTTCGGTTGTGTCTGGGCCGCCCTCGCCCTCTGTCTGTGGGACTCGCTCCAGCGCGGCACCCCCGAGCCCGAGGCGGCTGCGCCGGACTCCTGGTCGCCACCGGAAGTGCCGCGCGGCGAGCCCTCACGCGAGCCGCTGTAGACGCGCCGGGTGGGAGCGCGCGCAGCGCTTGGCCCGGTATGCTCCGGCCGATGCCGAGCCATTCGAGGCAAGCCAGGGTCTGATGCCGACGGGGCTCGAGCTCGGTTTCCTCGATCTCCTCGACGTCGCCGTCGTGAGCGCACTGCTGTGGCTGGCGATCCGCTTCATGCGACGCACCCGGGCACGTGTCGCGCTGATCGGCCTGGCGATCCTGGGGGGGGTATACATCGCGGCCCAGTGGCTGGGGCTCGACCTCACCGCGGCGCTCTTCCGGAGCTTCTTCACGGCCGTCGTCCTCGTGCTGATCGTCGTGTTCCAGGAGGACCTGCGACGCTTCTTCGAGCAGGTCGGCTCGATGCTCACTCTCGGCGGGCGCGATGCGACGCGCCAGCTCGACGGGGGCCACATCCTGGTGCGGACCGTGAGCGCGGTGTTGTCGGGACGTGGAGCGCACTGACGACCGGCATGGCTTCGGCGCGACGTCAGCAGGTGAGGTTGGTCTCGATCGGCTCGGGTCCGTCCAGCGCGCACCGTGGTCCGCCACGCGGATTCGCTACCATGTTCCCGATGTCCGTACGATCGTCCCTGCTCTTGCCGGTTTTCGCCACCTTGTCGTTCGGACTGGTGGTCGTACCGGCCGGCGTCCTGCTTTGGCGGCACGCCTTCGAACCGTTGCCGCAGGACGCTCTGCAGGTCCTGCGTCTCGTCCACCACGAGGTGCTGGACAACTACGTGACCGAGAAGAACGCGGACGA
>Ga0209536_100014271_pt1 | contig 11426 bp, 11 predicted proteins | sample DeeMarSeWOR28_12_FD_187461 | JGI IMG/M metagenome (GOLD analysis project Ga0209536, IMG submission 187461) | Marine sediment microbial communities from White Oak River estuary, North Carolina - WOR-2-8_12 (SPAdes) (version 2) | ecosystem: Environmental > Aquatic > Marine > Intertidal zone >... | reverse complement strand
GGGCCTGGAAAGTTGACACCCCAACTCTTGCTTTCGAGACCCTGCACCCAGTGGACTATCTCATTCACTCGGCCATTCACTTAGTAATGATCCACAGAAAGGAGATGCGGTTGAGTTGGATTTATGACACGGTATTACTTGCGCAACACCTTCAAGTGGACGATGACTGGGAAACGTTACAGGATAGGAGCGTCGCCTGGAGGGCTCGGCTGCCCTTGGAACATTGTCTGAAAATGGCCCAAGTCTGGGCTGGACTCGAACTGCCGGACGGATTTGATGACTTCTCCACCTGGCCACGACCTACAGAGGACGAGTCTGCTGTTTGGGCCGATACCATGCACCACCACTGGGTGACCATTTTGTTGAAACGGTCGCTGGCGAATCCTTCCCTTCTTCTAAAAAGGGTTCCGTCTTTGCTCCGCTTGCTTTTCCCACATCCTGATATTGTGCGATTTTGCTACCCGGCGTCCAGTAATTGGCTGCTGCCGTTTTCGTATATGCGCCGTTGGTTGAGATGGATTGATGAGCTGGTTGTCAGACGGATGGTTCATAGAAACAACAGGTGCATGTAGTAATGCTCAGTTGGCTAAAATATTTTAAATCGGGACTTGCACGAGGACTGCCCAAAGACCGCATGGGAAGTCCGGGCGAAAGTTCATCCTTGAGGACGAGCCTGAAGAAACTCCGCCCCTTTGTCAGCCGGCACTGGCGCAAAGGTATGGTGGGAGTCACCCTGGTTTTGGCCAGCTCCCTTCTGGCTATGCCACAACCGCTCATCATGCGTTACCTGGTTGATGAGGTCATTCTGAGCCACCAGCTGGAGCTCTTGGCCTTAGCCATTATTCTGCTTGTCTCCATCTCGCTGGCGGAGAAGTTTGCAGGACTCTTGCAGCAATACTGTTTTGCCCGCTTTGAGCAGGAGATAACCCTCGACATCCAGCAGAATTTGTTTAATCACGTCCTAAGACTCCCCAAGAGTTTTTTTGATGGGCAGCAGACGGGCTATCTGATGTCGCGTCTCTCATCAGACCTTGAGGGTCTTCACTGGTTCTTTTCAAGTAGCATTGTATACATAATCAGCAATTTTCTGAGGTGTTGTGGAGGAATAATCTTGCTCTTCTACCTTGAGTGGAGATTGGCCATCGGTGCCCTGATAATTGTGCCCGGGCTCGTATTCTGCATCCGCTACTTCTCTGAAAAGATCCACGTCCTGAGTCACCAGGAGATGGAAAAACAGGCCGATGTTGCCAGTCACTTGCAGGAGTCACTTTCTTCAGTCTCTTTGGTAAAGGCTTTCTCTAACGAAACGCGTACTGTCAAGGGTCTTGCGTCCAAACTGAAAGAGGCGTTTTGCATTTCCCTCGAGCAAACTACGGTTAGTTCTGCTGCCAATCTGGCGATCAATTCCATGCCCGCTATTGCTAAGGTAGGTGTACTTGCAGTGGGGGCATACTGGATTATTCAGGGCCATTGGAGTCTGGGTTCTCTACTCGCTTTTATTGCTTATTTGGCCTATGTATTTGTCCCGGCGCAGTCCTTGGCCAATGCCAACCTTCAGTTTCAAAGTGCGCGAGCTGCTCTGGAGCGTGTCTTCGCCCTCTATGAAATTATTCCAGAAGAGAATATTGGTGTCGGTGAAGCTCCAGAAAGGTTGATAGGTGAGGTCGAGTTCAAGAATGTCTCTTTCTCATACGGTGAGGGCGACCCAGTGCTTCAAGACATCTCCTTCCACATCCGCGCCGGAGAACGCGTAGCTATAGTTGGTCCCAGCGGTGTGGGCAAGACAACACTCTTGAGCCTTATCCTTCGGTTCTATAGAACCAATTCAGGGGGGATTTACTTCGATGGCAGGTCGGCGTCTGACTATGAACTGAGTGCACTGCGGAGAAGGATCGGATATGTATCGCAAAGCACACTGCTTCTGTCCGGCACGATTGGGGAAAACCTCCGATATGGGAATCCTGAGGCTAGCGAGGAGGAGATTGTTCGAGCGGCTTCTGTTGCGGGTATCCATGATTTTATCGTGAGTCTAGTGCAAGGCTACGAGACCGAAATCGGCGAAAAGGGTGTGATGCTCTCGGAGGGACAAAAACAGCGTTTGGCCCTAGCTCGTGCATTAGTTAAAGATCCGGACATTCTGGTGCTGGATGAGCCGACTGCTGCACTGGACAGCCAGACGGAAAAGGCTATTTTCCAATCTCTCCCCTCTTATATACAAGGAAAAACCCTCTTTGTTGTGGCCCATCGACTTTCAACTATCTTGGAGTCGGATCGCATTTTCCTCCTGGACCAGAGCCGTCTTATTGCCGTCGGTACACATGAGTCGCTTCTGGAAACCAATGATTATTACCGGTCAATGGTAGCGGACCAGCATAGTCAACAAGAACTTCCAGTTCCGCATTAAGAAAGATACTGCATGTAGACTGTTTACTGTGGTCAGGCGGGGATCTTAGTCAGCTCGCGGCCTCCTGCGGGAAAGGGTGCAACATAGGGCTTTAAAGGTGTCTTGTATCCAAGATTAAGGCGTGACAGAAGTTTAAGATCCTGCCGTTATCGCAAAGGTAGGCCACTCCTCTGTCCACCTCTTGGAGGTCCACATTGTCGATCGTTGGCCAGCGGATGAGTCTCAGGGATAGTGTGCGAATGACTGGTTCGTGCCGCAGATATTTAGCTTTCACTGCGGATAGAAGCTCAGCCGGGCCTTTTTTCTTGACGAGTTCAGCAGCAAAGCGCAGCTTGTCGAAGATGCTCTTTCCACTCCTCCTTCTAATATAGGGAACCAAATCACCCCCTGATGGATAGCCGTGAAAATCGAGGGTAATATGATGAGTGGAATGGTATTGGGGCGACAGGTATTCAGTTAGTAAGGTCTCCCTGTCAATGTCAAGTTGCTCCGAGAGAAGGCTGACTAATTTCGACAAGAAATAACCCTCACTGTCACCGAAACGGCCTACTTGTACACAACTCCTAAAGCGCAACTGAACAATATATCCCCTTTTTCTCATGGCAAAGACAAGTAACTCTTTCAGTTCATGATCATTCAGCCCGGGATATATAGTAGCTGACAATACTGTGGGCACTCTCTCGATTTCCAGGTTGGCAAGTGCTCTTTTCTTCAACCGCAGCAGGTTCCCCGTGCCGCGGCTTCCCATCTTCACGGCGCGGTAAAAGTCCTCGATGAAGCTGTCAAATGAAAAGAAAACGTAGTCCAATCCAGCGTTTCTGAGAGTGTGAAGATACCTCTCATCCGCGAGTCTTACTCCATTCGTAACGATTCCTGCACACTTGTTTGCCCCCTTGATCTCAAGAAGAATCGACGACAAATCTTCTCGGAGGGTGGGTTCGCCCCCAGACAAAAATATCGAGGGACCGGCGAAATTTCTAATAACTCCGGCTAACTCTGGCAAAGGGATATCCTTCTGCTGGACATGAGGAGCAAAACAATAGCTGCAGCGAAGATTGCATCGGAAGGTAATCGGGATGATGAGCGTGTCAAAGGAGGCAAAACCAGTCGGTGTGAGGTGGGCGAATCTCCGATAGAAATCACTGTCCTCCTCGACGATCGCTTCGAATGTGCCGTGTTGCAAGCATTGCTTTTGGATGAAAACATGACCGTTTTTCTCGAAGATCCGCGCGGGGACTTCAGAGTAACAGAGGTCACACAAGCTCAACGTATGTTCCTTTAGCACTTTCATAGACATTGTCCTGCACCGCCCTGGAACAGGGTAACTTGTTCGAATCGGCAGAAACCACCCAAATGGTTGTCTGGGAGGACTGTGCTCCAGGCAATTAAAGAGAGAAGATAATCTGCTTTACCAATGCCAGGCATGCATTTGCCCATGAGATTCTCCGTCCTCCCGCCATTTGCAGGAATTCTCAGCATGACATCCTCAGGGACCGTTTCTGGATGGTCACCAGTCGCCATAATTCTTGAATGTCCTTGCATTGGAATGCATGGCAGCTCACTGAGGCCACATGACGGACAATATATGGGCCCGGAGGCTACCGATTCTCTCGCTGCGATATAGCTTGTTTGCCAACTCTAACCGGTTCAGCAACTCTTGACCTACCTCATGTCCTAACAAATCTTCCTTATACATGGTGAAAGAGAAATCCTTGCTTTCTAGCGCACGAGCTATGCAATCGGCGGCCACAGCTCCATACCCTAAGGAAAAAGAGATCCCTTCGCCCCACAAAGGATCGATCCCGGCTGCATCACCCACAAGGAGGACCCGGTTGGCCGAGAGCATCGATTCAGGATGGAACCACCGTATCGGATGGGACTCGAGCTGGCTTTTCTCAAGAGAAACACCTTTTTCCGCCAGGAACTCCAGCAGGATTTGCCTGAGGGAATGGGCTGGGTCTTTAGAAAGGCGGAATCCACCAACACCTACGTTGAGAAACGTCTGTCCCTGGCTGATGAGCGGAAATGACCACACATAGCCAGGAATTCCCCGCCGGAATGTGCTGGCAAGATCTATTATCCCTTCCAGATGTCTGTGTTCAGGACTAGTGGACTCCTCAACCTGGATGATTGCATTCAAGGTGCTGCAAGCGGTCCTCGGCTTTCCTCCTTTGCCCATGTGCCTGTACAACCCTCGACGCACCATGCTTTTAGCGCCATCGGCACCCACCAGAATTTGGGTGGTCAGGTTTCGTTTTGTGGTCTGAACAGCCATTGCATCGTTGTTATGAGAAAATGCAACGAGTGGCTCGTTTTCAGCAACATTGATTCCCATTCTCCTTGCTTCTAGCACCATAGCTTTATCGAATTCTTCCCTTACGACCGTTCGCAGGCCCCCATCTTGAACAACTGCATATTCTGTATGTTTATCGTGATCGACAATGATCCGCAGACGGTTCAGCTCAAGGGATGGGATCGACAATGTGATGTCAAGACGCTTCAGCCAAATATCCGCGTATGCACCAATTCCACCCCCACAAATTTTCTTTCTGGGATGGCTTGCCCTCTCCAGTACGATCATGCGCTTTCCAATGGATGGCATACATCTGGTTAGATGCATGGCTGTCGAGATACCGGCGGGGCCTGACCCCACCACAATGACGTCATAGTCTGGTTGCCGTGATCTCGTCATATCCAGATTCGCTGGCTTAGACCATATTGCAAGTTTATATTCTGTATGTTTTTTGCCACTACTTCATCTTCCAGAAGAGAGATACAAACGCTGAGACGTTCTCTAAAATTCCAGCGATGTAAGAGGTATTTTAGGATACTCACATTGCTGTAAAGGAGGCTTAGCCGACGGTTGTTCAGCATATGAATAAAGCTAGTGGAGTTTTTGGGATGAAAATGGAATACACGCTCTTCGCTGGAATGGAAGGAGATGTGGAAGCCGCTACATTCCTCGATAATAGCAAGGACAGGGTCGTCAAGATTGAGTTCTGCCACCAGTGCACCATCTCGCAAATCCCTATGGTTAAATACATAATAAATCTCCACATCGGTTCTCCCATTGAAGTACATATTAATCCCAAACATACATTCGTCATGCTTCAGGTAAGCGTCGATGTCGGCAAGAGGTGGGTGCAGGGAGAGCACCTGGTTCGCCTTTTCAGGGTACTCACTGATCATAAAATAATACTTGACTTTCGAATCACAGATCTTTTCGCGGTAATCCAGACCTACACCTATCTGAAGAATCCTTGATAAATTGAATTTGTTGTCGACGATGCTGTCTAAGAGCTTTCGGTTCAGGAGCACCTTTTCGCTCCCCTCAAGAGTGTGCAAGAAACGATTGATTGCCTCCAAACCCTTTTGAATATCTTCTTTCTGGTATCCCAATCTGAGCCTCGCCGCATGAATCCCCTTTGGAGAGATTTCTGACGAACATTCCAGCACGGAACATGGCGGTTCGGATAATAGTCCTTCAAATAAGCGAAGATACTCATTTTCTTTTAAGCAGAACTCTTTCTTGTGGAAGTAATACATTCGAATTAACGGATTTATGCACGGATCTTCCACTGCTGCTGCACCTGTCCATTCGAAATTTCAGGTTGTAAGCAATTAGGTAGAAACTCGGGCAGAACATGGATTTGTCGAATAACCTGCCTGATAGCAACCTTGCCGCTGTGGACCACCCATACCAGTCCATTTGCACGTCTGAAGTACCGCTTCCTCTGGTCTCCCCCTATAGAGCACCACGAGCTTGGGTTTCTTCCAGACCTTTTGATTCATTTCGCCCAAACCTCCTGTCGTTTCACTGCCCCCATGTGATTGAACTCCGCACCCCTGGCGTGCGCCACCTGGCAAAAGAATTCGACTGGTCTATCCAGGTCCCCCGTCTCTAGATAGGCGTGAGCAGGGCACCACATGCAGAGGTCTATGATGGGACAAATGTGGCATTTTTCCAAAAAATCCACCCTATCTGCGCACATTGCTCTCGTCCGCGAGACGAAATCGCGCCAGGCAACAGAGAGAGTCCCATTTTTAAGGTCATAAATGCAATCTGGGTGCCAGAGGGAGGAACAAAGCCGAAAAAGACCGTCGTAGCTGATGCTACAGCTCTCAGTCCCTGCACCGCACTTGAACAAGTGATTGCGGGCCGGAGAATAAAGTCTCTGAGAATGGAGCTTGGCACAATGTCTCGCAATAGCCTGACGCCGCTCGGGATCTGCCCGTTCCAGGGCCACGATCTCTGCAGGAGAAAGCCTTTCAGACTTTATCTCCCTGTTTCTTTTTGGGTTTCTGTCATATCTCAGATGCAAAAAGGGATCGAAACGGAAACAGTCCCTGGTTCTCTCTCGGCAGAAGCGGGCAATCTCTTCCTGTTCATGAAGATTGGAACGGAGGGCCATAGATTTGAGCTGCACCGGTACACCGTTTTCGAGAAGAAGGCCGAGTCCTCTACGGAAGGCGGAGTAAGAGCCTGCTTTGCCAGTCACCTCTTCATAGGTTTCTTTGGTTATACCGTACACCGTGACTTCCACATCTCTTGGCGGATACTTCTTGAAAAGCTTGACATGGTCTGCTGTTACCAGTGAAGCGTTGGTGAAAATCGATGGCAAAAGCCCCTTTTGCCTGAGATAAAGGTAAATGTCGAAGAAGTCATCCCTCAAGAGCGGTTCGCCTCCGGTTATAAGGCACCACAAAGCGCCAAGGGAGACCGCCTCATCGACGATCTCCTTAATCTCATGCAGGGAAAGCTCCCTTTTCTGCGCCCTGGCATCTCCGGCGGGAAGGTTGATATAACAGTGACGGCAGGCAAAGTTACACCGGGCCGTCACTTCCAGATCGAAGGAGAAAAGCACTCGCTTTAACGCCATCTTGTCTAGAAGGCGGGATTTTGAAAGGGAAATATGGGTAACAAGAGATTCACTCACTATTTCAAGCCTCTGGTTGCTAGGCGTGCTGCTACCCTGAAAGGAAGGAGCATGGGAGAAAGAAGGCCTTTGCGCGTCAGAAGGGCAATTAATACCTTTTCGGGACCGAGTCCAAAAGAGATTCTTTTCCCAATCCTCTCCACCGCCTTGATATATCCAAGGATGTTTGCCGGCGGCACCATGCCATCCGACTCAGGAAGGTTATCTCCTTTGAGCAAATAGGCACCATCCACTTTCCCCACTATCCGGTGGATAATCGGTCCACCCCCGCGGACAGAGACGAATACCACTACATCACCAAGAGCAGGTCCACCACTTCCTAAAGGCGCAACGGTAACCACGTCTCCATCCCTAATGAAGGGTGACATGCTAAAGCCTTTAACCCGAAATCTACAGCACATCCCCTTTGCGAGCACGCTCCTCAGAAGCTCCCCCAACGCTTCCCCGGAAAGAGAAAGTTCTTCGCCATTTTTGCTGAAGAAAGCCGGCTTGGTCTCATTCCTCACTTTTGACAACCCCCACAATCATCTTTCTTCTTTGGAGTTCTTCCACCAATCCGATAACGTCTGTTTCGATCTCTCCCGCAGGGTCAGCATATTCTGTGGAGAGGACCTTGACCACTTCCCGCAGCGTTTTATTGCCGTCCAAGTGGTCCCAAATGGCTTTTCCTGTCTCGTTTAAGGTGAATAGCTCATCCTCAAAATCCCCTATGCCCGAAACCAGGGGCACAATAATGAGTTCTCCTTCTATTAACCTTACGATTACGTCCTCGGACGGGGCATAGATTGAATCGAGAGAAACCTTGGTATCCATATAGATCTCCCCTGGCTACGGTCACATGATCGATTTCAACAAGTTTTGAGGTCGACAGTTTCTTATCCGCTCCCTCCAGTCTGTGACCTCCCAACCCATCTCCCGCCCTCTGAGTAAGCCCAGCTCTCTGGCTGAGAAATGGGCAATCGTGCAGAGATACTCCACCGGTGTATCAAGGGTGCCATGCTCCATCCACGACTTGCCCGGACACTGTTCACACAACCCTTTCAGAAAGCAGCGAGCGCAACGTTCCAGGTAGTCGGGATCTACGGCTTTTTTCTTTCTCAATTCAGGGAAGAAATTTGTCAGTCCATCTTTGAGAGAGCCGGTCTTGAGATCATAGAGGGTTTCTGGGTGCCTGAGCAAGATGCATGGTTGGCAGTACCCGTAAGCATCCACAGAGATCCTATTGAGCCCAGCCCCGCAAGGAAAGAGATTTTTACCAGGAGGGCGGATGAAAGTGGAACAGAATTCTCCCATCTCTTTCTGGTACTCCACTTTGTTCCTACTGAGAATTTCCTGAACCTGGACGGGCGTAAGTCTGAGTTGTTTGATTAATCTGTTTTTCTCTGGTGAATCCCGCCGACAGCGTAGGTCAAAAAGAACGGTACAAGAGGGAGGTGTGTCCATCCAGGGCAAGGTGGATGCCCAACTTCGGAACTCGGCCATCTCGTTCATATTGGGTGGGAGCAGAGCGGAACTTACCACAAAGGGAACCTCATTCTTCAGGAGCAACTCTATACCACGCCGATGGCATTTGTAAGAGTCAGCTACTCTGGAGATGGACTCGTAGGATCCCTGGTTCATTCCATAAACCGTTATTTCCAGGGGTTCGAGAGGAGGAATTTCTGCGAAAAGTGTGGCCAGTTCAGGAGTGAGCAGGGTCGCATTGGTAAAGATCAAAACTCTGAGACCAAGTGTGCGAGCAAAAACGTAGAGCTCATTAAAATCTTCGCGGAGAAGCGGTTCACCCCCGGTAAATTTTACCGAAAGGCAGCCCAACTGGGCTGCCTCGGCAAGAATATTTTTTATCTGCGCGGTGGAAAGCTCCCTAGCTTTACTCTCTGAATCGTCGGCAGGAAGATTGAGGTAACAGTGTATGCAATTGTTGTTGCACCGTTCGGTGAGTTCCAGGTCAAGGGACGTAAGAAGTGGGGGCTTACTCTTCCACAGGACCGCTTTGTCTGATTCCAATCGAAAGACGTAGGGACTCGACTGTTCCATTCGCTATCCTCGGACCTGTCATTACAGCTCTTGCAGCACATCCACCACCTCACCAGTTTTGTTGAAGTGGAGAATGTAGCATGGAATTTCGTGAATCATCATTTGCACTAAGCTGATCATCCTGTCCCACCAGTCGGCCGTGACCAGGGGCTTTACCAAGCAGGCCAGGAGTTTTCTTGTTACTTCCTGCTTGCGGTCAATTTTACAGAGATGGTTTTGCTTATCTTGCTCCAAGAACAAGATAGCCTTCAAGGGTGCAGAACCGGCCGAAATATCCGGCAAGTCTCCGTGGTTCCAAGTTCCGTGAATCCTAAGACCATCCTGCCATTGCCGGACAATGATTCGATCGTCGCAGAGGATTTCTCCTTTGTTCTTCAGCATAGAAGCTATGGTAGATTTGCCCGCTCCTGAATGTCCCACAAAGAGCAAGCCTTGGCTATCCAAGACCGCGCCACAAGCATGGAGGTAACACCCCTTTCTTGCGGCCAGAACTCGGGCAAGGACAATCTGGTCCGTGGGAAAAAGGGTGAGTGAATGAAGATTGCCCCTACGTAATAGGCCCTTTCGTCTATTGTATATACTAACTTTTGTATGATCGTGGTTGCAGATGGCTAAGAGGTGCAGATGGTCAGTCCCTCTGGGAGACAAGTTTGTATTTCTAGACTTTTTCTTCTTTCGACGCAGTTGGTTTGGCCAAGTATTCAAGCAGTTCCATGCACGTGAAACCAGGTTCGGTATTGTCCAAAGCCTGTCCGGCGAGATGCCTGCATAGATCCAAGAGCCATTACTTCTGCTGATAACCCAAGGGGTTTTCCGGTAGATCTGCTCTCCCTGATAGAGAATGTTTGTGTCAGGAAATTGAGAGCCGTGTCTGATTATGACATTGTCCATTCCCGGACCGTCCACCTCGAATAGCTTGAACTTGGGATGAAAGGTGGTGTCTGTTATGGGAATCTCGGCCTCAACTTGAACCGTGATGCCGGCGATTAGGTAGTAGCGTCTAAAGATCTCATCGTGACTACTAATGGGAATGTGGCTACCTCTACCTATGACATGGCAATTATTCCTGACTTTCATATTTGATCAATCACCATCAGGGTTGACGCCACTTACGTGCCACTGTCGGATTATGTTTTCGAAGTCTTTAAATTCATATTACTAGATGAGGACAATGTAAAGAGCCGATTTCAGATCTGGGTCAGATTTCTTCGAGTGCTACTTGTACACTCGGTGGATCTCGCACAGCCTGCCAGGATGTGTAATCGGGCAGTAGATGTTAGGCTTAATGGAGGAAAATATTAGTCGATCACTGAAGATCCTTCCAGGCATCCTCTACGATTTCATGTGTGACGATAGTCTTGTCCGTTAGATAGGTGGCAAGTAGGCTGCGATCGCAGATGTTGTTAATCTCCCGAGGGATACCTTTGGTATACCTGAAAACAGCCTCAAGGGCCTCTGCAGTGAAGGGCAATCTCTTGCAACCTGCTACAGTCAGGCGATGTTTGATGTAGTAAAGAGAGTCTTTATAAGCGAGGGGAGTGAGTCTGAACCGAATTGAAATTCTTTGATCCAGAGGAGCCACCTTGGCAACGTGCTCGGTCAACTCCAATTGTCCAAGGAGAATCAGGTTGACCAGAAACTTGGTTTTCGACTGGAGGTTAAGAAGCATGCGCAGTTCCTCCAGCGTTCTTTCGTTGTGAATAACCTGGGCCTCATCAACTATAAGCACGGAGCCTTTGGCCTCCACCATATTTTTTCTCAACTGGCCTTCCAGGAAATGCAGCATGTCCGCTTTTGATCGGCTATATCCATTCGGGACCTGGAACAGTCTCATGGTCATTTCGAGAAATTCCTTTGGCTCAAAGGCTGGATTGTTCATAGCGACCACCCTATAGCGGTCTTTCCTGAGCAGATCAATCAGAGCGTGGCTTATAATAGTTTTGCCGCAACCAACCCCACCAACGAGCATGGCCGCCCCTTTTCCCTGGGAGACAGTATAGTGTAGACGTTCCAGAGCCTCCTTATGCATGGAAGAAGGGTAAAAGAAA
>Ga0209536_100014270_pt1 | contig 11426 bp, 9 predicted proteins | sample DeeMarSeWOR28_12_FD_187461 | JGI IMG/M metagenome (GOLD analysis project Ga0209536, IMG submission 187461) | Marine sediment microbial communities from White Oak River estuary, North Carolina - WOR-2-8_12 (SPAdes) (version 2) | ecosystem: Environmental > Aquatic > Marine > Intertidal zone >... | reverse complement strand
CTCCATTTTAGGTGGCGCCGAGATAGCTCAGTCGGTAGAGCATCGGACTGAAAATCCGAGTGTCCCTGGTTCGAATCCTGGTCTCGGCACCATTGAATAGCAGAAGGAGCTGCACTTTGCCTGTAGCTCCTTTTTTTATTGCAGGTCCAAGGACGGTTTTTTTCTGGAACCGGATGGGGTTGTTTTGGTCGTTTTTGCTTGACAGGCAGGAGGTAAACGTGTATACCGCACGCGCACATTAAAGATCATTTATGTGCGCTGAGACATTTTTGTTTAGATCAATCGGCTGCCTAACAGGCTAGTGCTTGAGTTCATCCAAGCTGTGACGGCAGCTTCTTCTTTTGACTCATTTGTGTTGAAGAGGGAACAGGGTTGGTGCCTGCTGCCACTTAGTCTGAAGTGGAATGCGGGTTATTTTTTTATCAGCAGTATACATCTGTGCCTGGATGAAATGTGAAACTATTAAAGAGATGTATTTTGGGTGTAAATATGCTACCCAGATATTATTAGAGGAAAGTTTGAGGAAGTAACCATGAAAGCGAATTTGAACAAGTTAAGAAATATTGGGATCAGTGCCCATATTGATTCCGGAAAAACCACGCTTACCGAGCGTATTCTTTTCTATACCCAAAGAATACACGCAATACACGAAGTGCGGGGCAAGGATGGTGTCGGGGCCAAGATGGATTCCATGGAACTGGAAAAGGAAAGGGGCATTACCATCCAGTCGGCCGCGACCTATTGCAACTGGAAAGGTCATGCCATCAATATCATTGACACCCCGGGGCATGTCGATTTTACCATTGAGGTGGAAAGAGCCCTCAGGGTTCTTGACGGGGCTGTGCTCATTTTATGTTCTGTAGGTGGTGTCCAGTCCCAGAGCATAACGGTCAATCGACAGATGACCCGCTACAAGGTGCCGCGCATCGTCTTTATCAACAAATGTGACCGGACAGGTGCTAATCCTTACAGGGTTACCCGGCAGGTCAGGGATAAACTGGATCTCAATGCAGTGCTGCTGCAGATTCCTATCGGTCTTGAAGGGGACCTGAAGGGCGTTGTTGATCTGGTGACCATGAAGGCTCTCTATTTTGAAGGAGCCAATGGCGAAACCATCAGAGAGGCTGAAATACCCGCCGAACTTCGGGAAGAAGCTGAGGCAAAACGGGAGGAACTCCTTGATGCCGCCTCAATGTTTTCTGAAGAACTGATGGAGGCAATCCTGGAAGGAACACCCAGCGAAGAGATGATCCGAAAAGCGGTAAGGGCCGGAACACTCAGTTTGGAACTGGTGCCGGTTTTTGTGGGATCAGCTTACAAAAATAAAGGTGTTCAGCCCATGCTTGATGCGGTTACCAACTATCTACCTGATCCCCGGGATATTAAAAACACAGCCCTTGATCTCAAGAATGACGAGCAGGAAATCCCCCTGACGCCTGATCCTCATGCTCCCCTGACGTCCCTGGCCTTCAAACTTGAAGACGGCCGTTATGGACAGCTGACGTATATCCGGATCTACCAGGGAACCATGAAAAAAGGTGATACCATTATCAACAGCCGCGATGGTAAAAAGGTAAAGGTCGGCCGCCTGGTCCGCATGCATTCTGATGAGATGGAGGATATAGAAGAAGCGGCAGCAGGGGACATTGTAGCCCTTTTCGGGATTGACTGCGCCTCGGGCGATACCTTTACCTCGCCTGACATATCGGTTTCCATGAGTTCAATGCATGTGCCTGAGCCTGTTATTTCCCTGGCTATTCTTCCGGTGGACAACAAGGCCCAGGTCAATATGTCAAAGGCACTCAACCGCTTCACCAAAGAGGACCCGACATTCAGGACCTATGTCGATCATGAGACCAACGAAACAATTATATCCGGCATGGGTGAGCTCCATCTTGAGGTCTATATCGAGCGCATGAAACGTGAATATAAGGCCGAAGTGCAGGTAGGGCAGCCGCAGGTTGCCTATCGCGAAACAATCACCCAGAGATCTGAGTTTAATTACACACACAAGAAGCAGACAGGTGGTTCCGGTCAGTTCGGCCGTGTCGCCGGTTATATGGAGCCCATGGACGAAGGTGAATATGAGTTTGTGGACCAGATTGTGGGCGGATCTATTCCACGGGAATTTATCTCATCCTGTGACAAGGGTTTTCAGAAAAGCCTGGAAAAAGGTGCCCTGGCAGGTGCACCTGTCACAGGTGTACGGGTCGCTATCAATGATGGCGCCTCACATGCTGTCGACTCATCAGACGTTGCTTTCCAGCTGGCGGCCATTGGCGCGTTCAAGGAAGGATACCGGAAGGCGAACCCGGTAATCATGGAGCCCATCATGAAGGTGGCCGTGGAAGGTCCCTCGGAGTTTCAGGGATCGGTCATGGGCAGCCTGAATCAGAGGCGTGGCATTATTGTTGGTACTGTTGAGGAAGCGAACTATACTTCGGTGGAAGCCGAAGTCCCATTGTCGGAAATGTTTGGCTACTCTACTGTCCTGCGTTCCCTTACCCAGGGCAAAGCGGAATTTACCATGGAGTTTGCCACCTACAAGCAGGTGCCCAAGTCTGTTTCTGAGGAAATAATTAAGAAATTTCAACTGGAAAAAGAGAAGTCATAAGTAATGACCTTTATTAATCAGGTTTTAGGAGTTGTATTATGCAGAAAGAGGATTTAATCAAGAAAAATCCGTTACGTGTCCTCAATCCCTTAACACCAGAGACATTGCCTGATCATCGCTTGGGCTTGATCATGGCCCGGGCCGGACTGGGCAAGACTGCTATTCTGGTGCAGATTGCCATGGACAGCATGTTGCGGGGCCAGAAGGTATTGCATGTAAGTATTGGAGAAGGACTGGAGAAGGCCAAGGCCTGGTATGAGGATATTTTTAAATATATTGCCGAAGGTTTTCAGCTGGAACAGGCTGCGGACGTGGAAAGCGAACTCATGCGCAACCGTATGATTATGACCTTTAAGGAAGCGGCCTTCAGCAGACCGAAACTGGAAGAACGCCTCAATGATTTGGTGTACCAGAATATTTTCAGGCCGGACATCGTTCTGGTTGATGGCTATGATTTTGCCACTGCAGACTATGATTCGATCATGGATCTGAAGGAGATGATGGCTGCCATGAATGTCCAGGGCTGGTTTTCAGCATTGCGTCACCGGGAGGACAACCGCAAGAGTGCTGCCGGAGTTCCTGCTCCCTGCCACGAGGTGGACGGCCTGTTTGACACGATCATTATTTTGCAGCCAGAGAAAGATTCGATTCTTCTTAATATCATCAAGGATGAATATGACGGTGCTGCGGGCAAGATCCTTAACCTGGATCCCTCCACAATGATGGTGCAGGAGGCTTGATCCGTTTTTCATTTCGTGTAATGTAAAGCATTATGAAATTCAGGCCCTGCATAGATTTGCACAATGGAAAGGTTAAGCAAATTGTGGGCTCGACCTTGAGCGATGCCAGCCCGGATGCTCTCAGGACAAATTTTACTTCTGAATTTCCTTCATCGTATTATGCCCGGATGTACAGGCGGGACGGTCTGTACGGCGGGCATGTTATCATGCTCGGTCCCGGCAATGAAGCTGCTGCCAGCGAGGCATTTCAGGCCTTCCCACAAGGCTTGCAGGCCGGCGGCTCCATAACCCCCAAAAACGCACGATACTGGTTGGATCAGGGCGCTGCTGCCGTTATCGTTACCTCCTATGTATTCAAGGAGGGTCAGATTCTGACAGAGCGGCTCAAGGAGATGCAGGCCCTCGTCGGACGTGACAAACTGGTCATTGATCTGAGCTGCAGAAAAAAGGGAGATGATTATTATGTTGTCACTGACCGCTGGCAGAAGTTCACCAACACGGTGATCAGCCCCGAGACCCTTGAATATTTCTCCCGTTTCTGTTTCGAGTTTTTAATTCATGCGGCTGATGTGGAAGGAAAGTGCCAGGGTATTGCCGATGATCTGGTGGCAAATCTGGCTGCATGGTCACCTCTGCCAACAACCTACGCAGGCGGCGTCCGTGATTTACGTGATTTTCTGCGTATTCAGAAACTTGGCAATAACAGGCTTGATGTGACTGTGGGAAGCAGTCTTGATATTTTTGGCGGCACGGGCATGAAATACAGCGATGCCGTAGCCTTCAACCGGCAGCAGGGTGCAACCTGAATTTGTCCATATCGAGTTCAGGTCCCAAACCATCTTTTAACTGATGAAATTTTATAAGGCAGTGCAGAACGTATAAGCCCATGCCAGAGCGCTTATTCCCTGAAAATCCATCTGACCAAACCACCCAGATCCAAGGTATCCTTGAGCGGATTACCTTTCAAAACGAGGAGAACGGCTATACTGTTGCCCGCCTGCTTGAAGACTCAGAGGAAAAAGAAAAAATCACGGTTGTCGGCTTTTTGTCCGGGGTACCGGTTGGCTCCACCCTTTGCCTGAAGGGTTCCTGGATTACCGATTCCCGCTATGGCAAACAATTCAAACTGCAGAATTACGAGATAGTAAAACCCAATACTATCAACGGCATAGAGCGTTACCTGGGATCCGGGCTTATCAAGGGGATCGGTCCTGCGTATGCTGCCAGGATTGTGGCCCGTTTTGGTTTAAAAACCCTGGATATCCTGGAAAATGACCCGGACAGGTTGAATGAAATAGACGGTCTTGGCCGGACACGGGTTGAGAGCATCAAAAAGGCATGGCAGGAACAGCGGGAGATTCACAGGATCATGGTTTTTTTGCAGGGCCATGGCATTTCCGCTACCTATGCCGTCAAAATTTTTAAGACCTATGGCCGCAAGGCCCTGGCAGTGGTAAAAAACAACCCGTACCAGCTGGCAGAGGATATCTGGGGCGTGGGGTTTAGAATAGCTGACTCAATTGCCCTGTCTCTCGGTGTCCCGGCAAATGATCCCCGCCGCGCCAGGGCAGGTCTGCTTTTTGCCCTGGACGAGTCAGCCGGGGAAGGCCACTGTTTCCTGCCCAGAGGCCAATTGCTGGAACAGGCAGAATACCTCCTCAGTCTTACAGGAAAATCGGATCAATTTCCCGAACAGGAGAACCTGTATAGTGACCCTGATCTCATTGCAGAGCAGATAGAAAGCTTACTGCGTGATGATAAAATTGCCGTGGATGGCGACAATATTGCCCTGGCCCCCATTTACTTCGCTGAAAAGGGGGCGGCTGCAAAGTTGCTGGATCTTTGCATTGGCAAACCACACCATAACATTAATAATGTTGACCAGGCGGTGGACTGGGCCAGCAAAAAGCTGCACCTGGTTCTGGCACCGGAGCAGGCCGAAGCAGTAAAGATGGGTTTAAGCCAGAAGGTGTCGGTCATTACCGGCGGTCCAGGAACCGGGAAAAGCACGATTCTTGAAGCACTGCTTCTTGTCCTGGCCCAGAAAGGGACAACAGTAAAACTTGCAGCCCCGACAGGGCGCGCCGCCAAAAGGCTGTCCGAAGCCTGCGGCCGTGAAGCAAAAACCATTCACAGGCTTCTGGAATATGATGCCGCGCTGCGGACCTTCAAGAGGAACAGGGAGAATCCGCTTGAAGCCGATATGGTGATCATCGATGAATCGTCGATGATGGATATTATCCTGACTAACTTCCTTCTGAAAGCGATTGCAGGCAATGCATCCCTTGTGCTGGTCGGGGATGTTGACCAGCTGCCCTCAGTAGGGCCAGGAAATGTGCTTAAAGATATCATTAATTCAGGCCGGATTCCCGTAACCCGCCTGCAGACTGTTTTCCGGCAAGGGCCGGGCAGCCTGATAAGCCTCAATGCCTCGCGCATCAACAGGGGAGAATTTCTGGAACTGCTGCCGGATTATGAAGGTAACAAGGACTTCTATTGCATATTCAGGGAAGAGGCGGCAGAGATTGAAAAGGAAATTCTGGGCCTCTGCAGCCGGCGCCTGAAGAAACGCTACAATTTTGACCCCGTCCGGGATATTCAGGTTTTAACCCCAATGCGTAAGGGTATCATTGGTACCGAGCATCTTAATTCCCGCCTGCAGGAGACTTTGAACCCGCATAAGATGCCACCTGACGGCCGTATGCGGCGATTGCAGGTGGGGGACAAGGTCATGCAGATCCGCAACAACTATGACAAGGATGTTTTCAACGGTGATCTGGGTATCGTCTCATCGGTAGACAGCAAGGAAGACACCGTTGAAGTCAACTTTGAGGGCAGGAAGGTTCTGTATGAGTCAGCAGACCTGGGAGAAGTTGTCCTGGCCTATGCGATCACGGTGCATAAATCCCAGGGATCGGAATTCCCCTGCGTCATAATTCCCCTCCACACAACCCATTACCCGCTTCTGCAGAGAAACCTTATATATACGGCAGTCACACGTGGCAAGAATCTCGTTGTCCTGGTCGGAAGCAAAAAGGCAATAAACATAGCCATTCACAATGACCGTGTGGTGAAGCGCTATACCATGCTCAAGGAAAGGCTTCAGGCCGGTCCCCAGTCACTCTATAATTCATAGTAATTCTGCAAACACAGCTACCACGTTCTGCTGCCACAATGTGGTTGGGGTGCAATCCATTGGTCAGCCATGCGAACGGTCCAGCATCAATTATTGTTCTCAAAAAGAAAAAATATCAAAATTTGCAGTAAGGATGTTTTTTCTTGTTGATAAATCGGTTTAAACATGATAGGACATCGGCTGATTATTATGAATGACCATTCAATCATTTGTTGCTGTAAAACCTGCACTGGTGTAAGAGCAGAGATGAATTTAGAAACTTTGTTGGCCCCAAAAAAGAAGGCGATTACCCAGAAGTGGATTGCTCAGGTCCTGGACTCATACGGTTCACCTGAGTTTTTTAAAAGGCAGAAGGATCGTTTTGCCAATCCAATTGGCGCCACAGTATCAGAGGGCCTGCAGGACCTTTATGGAATCCTGCTTGCAGAAAGAGACCTGAGGGACGCAGCCGGTCCCCTCGAAAATATAATCAAGATCCGTGCTGTGCAGGATTTCACGCCATCCCAGGCTGTATCCTTTGTCTACCTTCTCAAAAGTATTGTGCGGGAAGAGTTGGCCAGAGAAAAGAACAGAGAGGATATCCAGGCAGGCTTGTCCGCACTTGAAGCACGAATAGATAAGGTTGCGCTCATGGCCTTTGATTTTTACATGGATTGTCGGGAGCGCTTGCACAAGATTCGGGTAAATGAAGTATTGAGCGGCAGGTCGGCATTGACCGATGGTACGAAGTGTGTCTCGGCAATGCTGAAGAGGCAACAAACTGAGTCGGAAGAAAACAATCAAATCAACAGACTAACCTGAAGCGAGGTAACGATAAATGAAGCACGCATTCCTTGCAGTTATTGCCCTGATAGTAATAGCATGGCTAGGTTCTCTGGTAGGACTGGACTATTTGTTCGGGGTAATTTTCCCCTATGTGGCCTTTGCAATATTTCTCGGCGGTTTTATCTACCGGGTTGCCAACTGGGCCAAGTCACCGGTTCCCTTCCGGATACCCACAACCAGCGGCCAGGGAAAATCCCTGGACTGGGTGAAGCAGGACAAGCTGGACTGTCCTGTCACCTTCTGGCAAACGGTGGGCAGGATGCTTCTGGAAGTGTTCGCTTTTCGCTCACTGTTTAAAAACACCAAGGCGGAAATGCATGACGGTCCGAAACTTGTCTACGGTTCAAGCAAGTGGCTCTGGCTCTTTGGTCTTGCATTCCATTACTGCTTCCTGATCATTGTTGTGCGTCATTTGCGGTTGTTCCTCAACCCGGTGCCGGCCTTTATCGGGAAGATCGAGTTTTTTGACGGTTTGTTCCAGATCGGCGTTCCGGTTTTATACCAAACCGATCTTATTTTTGTCGGTGCCGTCACCTTTCTGTTCCTGCGCAGGGTTCTTGTCCCCCAGGTCAGATACATCTCCTTTGCAGCAGATTATTTCCCCCTGTTTTTGATCTTTGCCATTGCAGCGACAGGCATCCTGATGCGGTATTTCATCCGGGTCGACATTGTTTCCATTAAACAGCTGACTGTAGGCCTTGCTACCTTTTCACCCGCCATTTCAGGGGATATAGGTTCACTTTTTTACATCCATATATTTCTTGTCAGCGCCCTGCTGGCATACTTTCCGTTCAGCAAGCTGATGCACCTGGGCGGCGTGTTTCTGAGTCCCACCAGGAACCTGGCCAATAACAACCGCATGGTCCGGCATGTCAATCCCTGGAATGATCCCAATATCAAACCGCATTCCTATGCGGACTATGAGGACGAGTTCAGACAGTTCATGGCTGATGCTGATATTCCGTTAGAAAAAGAATTACCACCCGAACCGGAACCGGAACCTGAACCGGAAGCTGAAGAAACTGAGAAACCTGCTGAACCTGCAGCCGAAGAAGCTTCAGGCGAAACTCCAGCTGAGAAGGAATAACGACTATGGCAGACACAAAAGTAGAACAAATGAGTGTTAACGTCGTCAAAGAACCGTCTATGATGACCGGGGCCATTCCCCGCAAGGACTGGATGGATATCCCGGTGACCTTCAAGCCAGGCAACTACTGCTATCCAGCCAAGAAAAGCATTGTCGAATATCTTGACAAGGGTTTGCCCGGGCTGTTTGGCGAGCCGCGGGAATGGACGGTGGAAAGCGACGACTGGAAACTTCCCGAGAACTGGGTTGAGATCATTCTCCAGGGGATGCGGGAGCGGCTTGACAAGTTTCGCTCCTTTAAAGTGTTCATGGACATCTGCGTGCGCTGCGGTGCCTGTGCTGACAAGTGCCATTTCTTTTTGGGTACTGGTGATCCTAAAAATATGCCGGTGCTCCGGGCCGAGCTTTTACGCTCGATTTACCGCGGCAATTTCACCAAGGCCGGCAAGATATTAGGCTCCATTGCCCGGGGGCGTGAAATGACCTTTGAGGTTCTGAAGGAATGGTTCATGTACTTTTACCAGTGCACCGAATGCCGCCGCTGTTCAGTTTTCTGTCCCTACGGTATTGATACCGCGGAAATTACCATGATGGCCCGTGAGTTGCTGCATTTGGTCGGTGTCGGCACCAACTGGATCCTGGAGCCGGCTGCCAACTCGAACCGGACAGGTAACCACCTGGGGCTGCAGCCGCACACTTTCAAGCAGAACGCCGAATTCCTCCTGGATGATATTGAGGAGGTGACAGGGGTGAAGCTTAACAGCCTTACCTTTAACCGCAAGGGTGCTGAAGTACTCTTTGTCATTCCTTCCGCCGACGTCTTTGCCGAGCCGGGTATTTTCACCTTCATGGGGTATCTGCTCATATTCGAACATATCGGTTTGGACTACACGATCAGCACCTATTCATCAGAGGGCGGCAACTTTGGTTCCTTTACCAATAACGAACTGATGAAGAAGCTGAACGGCAAGATGTATGCCGAAGCAAAAAGGCTCGGCGTCAAGTGGATACTCGGCGGCGAATGCGGCCATATGTGGCGCGTTGTGCATCAATACATGGAAACCATGAACGGTCCCCCGGACAACCTGGAAGTACCGGTTTCACCGATTACCGGGACGGTCTTTGAGAATGCTGCAGCGGCCAAAATGGTGCACATCTCCGAATTCACAGCCGACCTGATCATGCACAACAAGCTGAAGATAGACAAAAGCAGAAATGATCACCGTATCGTGACCTTCCACGATTCCTGTAACCCTTCCCGGGGTATGGGCATGCTGGAGGAACCGCGTTACATCCTGCAGAATGTCTGCAATAACTTCTACGAAATGCCTGAGAATACCATCCGGGAACAGACTTTCTGCTGCGGCAGCGGCACCGGTTTGAACACCGGCGAGATCATGGACCTGAGAATGCGGGGCGGCCTGCCGCGGGCTAACGCTGTGAAACATGTTGAGGATAAGCACGGTGTCAACATGCTCTCCTGCATATGCGCCATTGACCGGGCAACGCTGCTGGCCCTGATGGAATACTGGAATCCCAATGTAGGTGTTTGCGGTATTTCAGAGCTGGTCGGCAATGCCCTGATTATGGATGGAGAAAAAGAGAGGGATCAGGACCTGCGCTTTGAAGAATTGCTTGGAGCAGGTCAAGCAGGTGAATCCGGAAACAATGAGGAGGGTGAATAATGTACGACGGAAAATTAATCATCCCAGGGCTGATAGTATTTGTGGCCCTGATGACATTCCCAATCTGGAAAAACATGGGGAATGCCGGCCCCGTTCCGAAGCCGGAGAAGCCTAAAGGGGTAACGAAGTGTGTCGAGTCGACTCAGTTTATGCGGACCTCCCACATGAAGGTTCTTGATGACTGGCGTGACGAGGTTTTACGTGATGCTGACAGAAATCCCGTTGAAGTGGACGGTGTGAAGTACGACAAAAGTTTGATGAACGGCTGCATGAAATGCCACGCAGAGAAGAAAAAATTCTGCGATGAGTGTCATGTTTATACTTCTGTGAAACCTTATTGTTGGGATTGCCATTTCCTGCCTAAGGAGACGTTCTAATGGATATCAAGAGAAGACAATTTTTAAAGATTGCCGGATTGTCAACAATTGCAGGTATTGGTGCGCCTGCAGCTTTTAATTTACTGCTGAAGGGACAGTCTCCTCCTGTTTCATTCGCATCTTCAGGGGCCGGAGCGGAGGCAGCACATGAGGCTGCGCCGACAGGAGTGCGCTTGGGCATGGTAATTGACCAGAGGGTTTTTGATGCCAACAGGGGTCTGGCCCAGAGATGCATCACGGCCTGCCATACGGTGCACAATGTCCCCAATTTCGACAATCCCAAGGATGAGATCAAGTGGATCTTTAAGGTGCCGTATGAGAAGGCATTTACAACCATGAGCCATTATCATCAGAATGAACATCTGCACGATTCCAGGTTTCTGGTGTTATGCAACCATTGTGACAACCCGCCCTGTGTCAGGGCTTGTCCGACGAAGGCAACATTTAAAAGGAAAAAAGACGGAATCGTTGCCATGGATTATCACAGATGTATAGGCTGTCGTTTTTGCATGGCGGCCTGTCCATACGGCATGCGCAGTTTTAACTGGCGCGATCCGCGACCCTTTATTGACAAGGCTACATACAACAAGGAATTCCCGACCCGCATGCGCGGTGTAGTCGAAAAATGCAATTTCTGCGTGGAGCGGCTTGCAAAGGGGCTCCAGCCTGCCTGTGTTGAGGCCTGCGGCGGGAGCGGCGCAATGATTTTTGGTGATTTGAATGATCCCGGCTCGGAGATTCGCAGGGTTCTTGACGCGAATTTCACCATTCAGCGTAAGCCCTCTTTGGGCACCATGCCGTCGATATTTTACATCGTTTAATTGAACGGAAGAAACAAGGATTGTAAGGATATAACCTCCTGAATATAATAGGAAAAAGTGATTTTTGAATTTGCGGAGGCATCATGTTAGAAAAAGCGCTTACAGGAAGTAACAGATACTGGGGATGGATTGCAGTGCTGC
>Ga0209536_100014268_pt1 | contig 11427 bp, 14 predicted proteins | sample DeeMarSeWOR28_12_FD_187461 | JGI IMG/M metagenome (GOLD analysis project Ga0209536, IMG submission 187461) | Marine sediment microbial communities from White Oak River estuary, North Carolina - WOR-2-8_12 (SPAdes) (version 2) | ecosystem: Environmental > Aquatic > Marine > Intertidal zone >... | reverse complement strand
TAAAGAAAATTGATTTTTACGGGAAGTCTAAACCAGATGTCAAGGGTATTCCGTTTTGGACGCGATCATTGGATTGGAAGGCGGTCTTTAAATACCTGAAATTCAGTTATCTTCAGAAATTTTTACCCCACGGCGCTGGCGCTTAATTTCACTATGCTTCTTTTTAGTTGCTAAGCGGCGTTCTTTGGCTGCGCGGGAAGGCTTGGTTTTGCGCCGGGGTTTGGGCTTGACAATTGCCTGTTGTAGCATTTCAATCAGACGCGCAATGGCATCCTTGCGGTTTTTGTCCTGGCTTCTGAAACGATTGGCCTTGATGATCAGGATGCCATCCTCGGTCATTTTTTTACCGGCGATGCGTTTGAGACGTGTGCGTATTGCTTCAGACAGGGTGGCGGATTGCCACACGTTAAAGCGCAGTTGCACAGCGGTGGACACTTTGTTGACATGCTGACCTCCCGGACCGGAGGAACGCACAAAATCCAACTCGATGTCAGATTCATCGATAAACAATGTTTCGGTGACTTGAATCATCATGCTATCCTTTTTTATACATCAACTTGCGGTCAAATACCAGCTGATGCTTTTAAGGCCTTAGTTTGATGCACGCCATAAAACAAATGCTTTACGTTTCACGTGAAAACACATTCAGTGGTGTATCTGTCAGGATATCAGCTCTATAATTTGATTATTGCATCTACTTATTTAAATTTTACATCTGTTTGATGCATTGGATTTGCTTTAATGCACTTAATATAAAACATGCATATATTTTAATAGCTTATGTCAATAAAAAAAGAGAAATATTTAAATTATTGCCATCTATATTAAGGTATAAATTTATATTTTATTAAATATTATATTGAAAATAATATATATAATATATTTTTATTTTTTTGATGCGGTTTGGGTAGACGTTTAAAAAAGGCTATGCTAAAACGATGAAAAAAATAGGGTATCGCGATGACGTGCATTTTTTGAAAACAGGTGCGTTTATGGGAAAGAACAATGCAGGTAAAGGAGGACGAGATGAAAATTTTGGTAGGGTATGATGGAACCAACTCTGCAAAAGAGGCATTAAATTTAGCTAAATCCCATGCCAAAGCATTTGGGGCATCTGTTGATGTCGTCACTTCTATGCAAAAAGGCACCGAGTCGGATAGGAATGACATTGAACAAGCTGAACGGGGCTTGGAATATGCCAAATCTTTGTTTGCGGAAGCTGACATTTCTTGCAATACCCATTTGCTCATCCGTGGTCTTTCGCCCGGTGAAGATTTGGTGGAATTCGCCAACGAGAATCAAATTAAAGAAATTGTAGTAGGTGTCAAACGCCGATCAAAAGTCGGAAAGCTGTTGATGGGATCTACCGCACAGTATGTCATTTTAAAAGCTGATTGTCCTGTGATTACGGTAAAATAACCCTTCAATGCCTATTTTTGCCCAAACCATCGACCACAACGAATCAAGTGAATAAAACCTCGTGATGCTAAACATATCGCGGAGTTTTTTATGCAGCGTTTTTGCTGAGCGCGTTCTCGAGTTTAGCCACCCCCAGAGAGCATGTCAGGGTCAATACCAAATACATGCCGGTTATCGTAATCCAGATCTCAAACGTAAAATAGGTTGTGGCCATCAGCTCCATTCCCTGAAACGTCAATTCCTGAATGGAGATTACCGATACAATTGCTGAATCTTTGATGGTTGAAATAAATTGTCCAGCCAAAGGCGGCAGAATACGCTGAATGGCCTGGGGCAGGATGATCAAACGCATGCGCTGCCATCTAGATAATCCCAGTGCGTCGGCAGCCTCCCATTGGCCCTTTTCAATGGACTGGATTCCCGCACGCACGATTTCGGTCATATAGGCACCTTCAAATATGGAAAGCGTGATCAACGCGGAAATAAATGCGGTAAACAGGGGCGGGGCTGCAAATAAAAACGTCAGCAGGTCCTGAGTATTTTCGCTGCGGGATCGAATAAACGCTTCCACACCCAGGACCGGCAAAATCTGGTCGCTAATGAAGAAATAGAAAATAAAAATCAACACCAATGGCGGCAGATTACGGGTTAATTCGACATAGGTTCCCGCCAGCAAGCGTCTGAATAGACTTCGACTAACGCGCATCATCCCCATCACAATTCCGATAAGGGTGGCCGAAAGGGTTGCCCAGATGCTCAGTCGGATGGTGGTTAAGAAGCCTTCCAATAAAATGTTGGGAACCCATTGACGCGTATCCGGATCTAGACGAAAAAAATACTGGGGCATGGCGCCCCAATTCCACCTGTAATTTACACCCGTCGAAACCTTATAAACGATGAATATTCCAGCAGCGATAATCAGGGCGCCTGCAATGACATCAAATTTGGTTATTTTGAATTTGCTGGATATCACGATGCGTCTATTTGATCTGGTCTTCCCAGTCCTTGGTCTCAAACCAGTACTGCTTTCGTTCTGCCAGCCATCCTTTGGCCTCTGTCACGCGGATCCAGTTGTTAAAATAATTGAGCGTATCGACATCGCCTTTTCTGAGGGCAAATCCGATCGGCTCTTTGGTGAAGGTGCCCGTTATCGGTAAAAATAACTGATCAGGATATTTTATGGCCTGGAATGCGGGCAAAGGCGCAGATGCGACAGCCGCATGTGCCCGGCCGTTGAGAACTTCCTGAATCACCTGAGCTTCATCATCGAAGAATTTTTTCTGGGCAGCCGGCATGTATTTGTTGGCCGCATCGGCAGCCGTTGAACCCAGTCGAGCGGTAATGATCACATCGGACCGATTGAAATCTGCCAGACGCTTGAAGCCGGCTGCTAATTTTTTGTTGGCAACAATTGATTGTCCGGCGTAATCATAGGGAAGGGTGAAATTGACCTTCAAATTGCGATCCGGCCGGACACTCATTCCGCCGATGATCACATCGAACTTACCGGTCAGCAGTGCCGGGATAATCCCGGCCCATTTGGTCGGGACAAATTCTATTTTTACGCCCATATCCGCAGCCAGTTGACGGGCGACATCAATCTCAAAGCCAATCAGTTTGCCGGTCTTGTCTTTCATGGCCCAGGGGACAAATGTGGACATGCCGACTCTGAGTGTTCCGCGTTTGATGACTTGCTCAATGGTACTTTCCTGAACCAGCTGTTGTTGGATTTCACCGGCAAGGACCGGGCCGGATAGGCCGCTGACAACGGCCAGAATCGTCGCGATTACTAGCAGCCGATAGATGGTTTGCATGAGTTACCTCCTTTTTAAGTGTCAACCCTTAAACGCTTTTCCATATAAGAAACGGTTGCTGACAAGATCAGCGTAATGGATAGATATATAGCGGCGACGGTAAACCAGATTTCAAAAACCAGAAAGGTTTCGGCGATAATGGTTTGCCCACGCATGGTTAGATCATAAATTGCAATGGTGCTCACCAAAGCAGAGTCTTTTATAAGAGAGATCGCCTGGCTGGTTAACGGCGGTAAAATGCGACGCAACGCCTGGGGTAAAACAACCAAGCGATATGTTTGATAGGTATTGAGCCCGACGCTAAAGGCGGCTTCCCATTGCCCGCGTTGAATCGAAACGATACCGGCGCGAAAGATTTCCGATGCATAAGCACCTTCAAAAAGGCTCAAAGCCAGCACGGCCGATACAAACCCGCTGATATCCAATACCGGCCCCAGAACAAAATAGATAAAGAATAGCTGAACCAATAAAGGGGTATTGCGGATAATTTCAAGGTATCCCCGGGCAATGCTGCGCGCCAAGAATGAGCGTGAGAGCCGCATCAAAGCAGTTGCTAATCCAAAGACAAAGGCCAGTAGCAGGCTGATGGCGGTTATGCGTAAGGTTATCGCCAAGCCCTGGATCAGAGGACCGGGCACCGGTTGTGCATCGGTCACAGAGACGATGTATTGAGGTACCCGGTACCACTGCCAGTTATAGCCGAGTTGCCGGGTTCCATTCAATATCAACCAACTGAAAGCAGCCACGACAACCAGGTACTTAGCGACATCGATCAGTATCTTTCGTTTCAAGCCGGGTTCAACAGAGGGGCGTTTGATTTGTGGGAATGGTTCCATCGTCAATCTTATCAATCATGAACACTTGATTGCACAAGGGTTGAAGTGTGGTAATTTTAGCCAGGCTTTTTTCTTACCGTAAGCTTCGCAGCCCGGTTACATTCGCAACGATTGGCGCATTGCCGCATTTTTATGGATTCCGCATCTAACCGTAAAAACGATTTGTCTGTTCTGTGGGTTGTGGTAACTCAGTTTGTCAGGCTTTGCAATGGAGCGGGTATCAATCCGCCGCGCCGGACAAATGGATTTGGATTGCTGCCATTGTTTACCGGAATAATGGTAGACTGACCCAGAAGTCCGCCAAAATAAGCGCTCTCCCCGGCGATTTTACCGGGAACCGGAATCAAGCGCGTCGCTGTGGTCTTGTTGTTGATGACGCCAATGGCCATTTCGTCGGCAATAATGGCGGCAATGGTTTCGGCAGTCGTATCGCCGGGTAGGGCGATCATATCCAGTCCCACCGAACAAACAGCGGTGATGGCTTCCAGTTTATCCAATCCAATATAACCCTTGCGGGCCGCTTCGGATATATTCAGATCTTCGCTTACCGGGATAAAAGCACCGCTTAATCCCCCTACCCGGGAACTGGCGAATGCCCCGCCTTTTTTGACGGCATCGTTAATGAGTGCCAGCGCCGCTGTTGTTCCGGGCACCCCGATGCTTAAAAGACCCAGGCTCTGGAAGATTTCTCCGACGCTATCGCCAACGTTGGGTGTTGGGGCGAGCGACAGATCAACAACACCGAATCGTATATTGAGGTGATTGGCAACCTCCTGACCGATAAGCTCACCGACCCGGGTTACTTTATAAGCGGTTTTTTTAATCAGTTCAGAGATCTGGCCGAGATCCAGCTGGTCGTTGGATTGTAGAGCGCGTTCGATGGCGTTTTTAACTACCCCTGGGCCGCTGACCCCGACATTAATAACGGCATCGGCTTCGCCGATACCCATGTAGGCCCCGGCCATAAAAGGAATATCCTGTGGAATGTTGGCGAACACACAAAGCTTGGCACAGGCAATTCCATTTTTTTGGGCGGTCAGTTGGGCCGCTTGTTTGATGGCTTTGCCCATCAGCAAAACGGCATCCATATTGATGCCGGCCTTTGTTGAGGCCACATTCACTGAAGCGCAAACACGATGGGTCTCGGCCAATGCGTGCGGAATCGCCTCCAACAGCGCCATATCGCCCCGGGCAATTCCCTTTTCAACAAGGGCAGTGAACCCACCGATAAAATCGACATCAACAGCCTCAGCGGCTTCGTCTAATACCCGCGCAACGGCCACCAGCTGAGAAGACGACATGGCGGCACCCACCGCAGCAATAGGGCTGACCGCTATTCTTTTATTCACCACCGGTATACCGTATTTTTGACCGATGTGATTGCAGGCGCGTACCAGGTGCTCGGCATAATGTGTAATACGGGTATGGATTTTGTGGGTCAGTTTTTCCAGATCATGACTGGCGCAATCTAGCAAATTGATGCCCAGGGTGACGGTTCGGACATCTAGATGCTCATTTTTCAGCATTTCAAGGGTCGAAAGTATTTCTCTTTGCGTTAGCATGGCCGGTCCCTTAATTTTTATGTTGATAATGTTTTAATCCACATTGGCCAGTTTAACAGCCATCTTACTTCAACAAAAAGTTACTCGTTATTAGTTATTCGTTATCGGAAGACTATTTGCAGCAGTTAGTTGAGACCAATAACAGATAACCAATAACGAATAACCTTCTCCACTCTAAATGCGGTGGATCGCTTCAAATATATTGCGATGTTGGATATCAATATCCAACGCCAATTCTTGCGCGCGTTTTTTTAGTTCTTGGTACAAAGCTTGCTGATCCGTCTGCGGGGGGATATCAACTTCATAAATCATAATGTTATCGCCGGGATCATCGCCGCCTTTAAAAACCGCTTGCAGATTGGTGATATTGCCTTCAAAGCGAGCGAGTACTTCGCTAATCCCGGCGACCAAACCTTTCCGATCGGGTCCTTTGGTTGTCACGATGTAGGCTTCACTTTGCGACGAAGAGACCGGAGTGATCTCGGATTCAAGCACTGTAATATGGACCTCGAGTCCTAAGGGAGTCATCTCTGCGGTTAAGTTTTGATGCAAAGATTCTGGCGAAAGATCTTCGGGCATGGATACGATAAAAATACCGGCAAAAATGAATTGAAGCGTTGTTTGACTCACGTTTTCAATATTGCAGTCTTGTTCGAAGAGAATTTTGGAGACAGCCGCAACAATACCGGGTCTGTCCTGCCCTAAAATTGCTAGAATTGCTTTATTCATGGGGGATAATCTCATTAATTTGGTTCATAATATATTGACCCAGCGCTTCTGCCCTGGCAGTCTTGATGGTCGGAATGTCCGCGGACAAACTTTCGATTTTACTTTCATTGATATCGGTCATTTTATTGACTAAAAAGCTGTCGACTTCACCATTATCGAGCAGAAAGCCACATGCGCCGACAGCGCCGACAAATTCCTGGTTCGCAAAAATCGGTACAACAAGTTTGAGCATTCCTGCATCACATTCCTCGATAACCGGTTTTTGTGATCGCATCGCTAAGGTCGCGATGTTCATGTGCGCTGGGGCACAGATAAAACTTTGGCCTTTGTCGGTGGCTTTGATTGCCGGGCACAATTGATTGGCCCAGTTTTTAAATTCTGAGATACGGTATCCTTTGGTGTCAAAAACATTGACGTCCAAGCCGGATTTTTGATGAATGTCTTTTTCAAGTTCAATCCATCTCTCAAGCGGTGCCAGATCTGTTAATTGCATCTAATGTCTCCTCGTCAAAGTTACACCGAAATTTAATGTTTTCGATGATCGGGGTCAACACAAATTCAGGTCAGGCTGTTATTCTCGAAAGAGGCATATATATCAAAATCGATAGATTTTGCAAGTTGGTCAATTAGAAAGGGCCTCAAATCCATCTCGCGTGATGCGTGCAAAAGAAAATGGACCGGCAATTTCATCATGCGCACTGCTTTGCTTATCAAGACAATCTCGGATGAGGGGTATGATCTGGTTAAGCGGTTCATTTCTCAAAAATAGTAGATCACGCTTTGCGGTTGGCCAGTTGAGTCTGACTCCGGCGGATTGAGCCCGAAAAAAGCGGAAAACTGTTGAATTTTTTTAACCAGCGAACGGGTTAATCCACCAAAGGCGGACAAGCCGGTAACGGTATCAACCTGTAGAACTTGAATAATTTGAATCGATTTGGCTCAAATTCCTTAGGTGCCTGTCCGCCGAAGGCGGGTTAGATAAATTTTGAAGTTGGTTTCTACTGACAGCCATAAAATAATACGCCTGTTTAGTATCATAAAACAAAAGCAGTTATTGCAACCCGTTTTTTTAAAAGATAAGCATCCCACCTCTATTTTTAGAACCCATCTCAAAAAGTGCATCTAACGCTCAAGGGCTTTGTTGCGATTCAGTTTAAAATGCTCACGTACTACGTGTACGCTCCGCTTTTAAACCGAATCGACGCCTCACCCTCGAGCGTGATCTACTATTTTTGAGATGGCTTCTAGTCTCAGAGAAAAGAATAACGATGGATAGTCGCCTTTGTTTTTTTGTAGAAATTTTCACCTGAACGCTATATTGATTATCTTCTAGTTTCTGATTTCTTCGTTTATTACTTGACAAAATTATAAACGGTCGCTAAAATTTTAAAACAAATTTAACTACTAGCAAACATGTGATCGTGCGTTTTGCGGTTAAGGGTTGTTTTTCTTAATAGTTTTGATTAAATCGATAGGCATCGCTCTATCGTTATATTAAGAAGAACATAAGTTAAACTATTTTAAGGAGGAAGAATATCATGGCTATTCTAAAAAGAGATTTGCAATCCGTTAAAAGGGACATTAAAGCACTTGAGAAGAAGTTAGAAAAATTGTTGAAAGATTACGCAAAACCACAAAAACCAAAAGCCGCCAAGAAAGTAAAGCGCAGAGTTGTAAAAGCCAAAACCAAGCGCAAAGTGGTCGCTAGGAAACCTGCGGGCCGCAAACGGACACCGCAAATGACGGCAACAGAACAAATACTGAGAATTGTCAGGCGATCAAGAAAAGGTGTGGACGTTCCCACATTAAAAACCAAAACTGGATTTCCAGATAAAAAAGTTAGAAATATTATTTTTAGAGCCTCAAAGGAAGGTAAGATTAAAAAGGTCGGCAGAGGAATTTACATCGGCGCAAAATAAGTTTTTTGTACTTTAAAATATCGACTTTTTAGAAGAAGCAGTTTATTGGAATAAGATCATCAATGAGCGCATATCAAAAAGAGCAACTTGCCGCACTCGAAATGGTGCGCGCGCACCTTAAAGCCATGCCGGCGGCAAATAGACAGCTGTTGACAGATTTAACGGCTGAATACCGTGCGTATCGTCAAGATGTCAACGCATTTTTATCGGCGCACCTGGCAAGGATTTGTACCCAAAAATGCTATCAAAGCCGTTTAAGTGCTTGTTGTTCGAAAGAAGGTATCGTGACCTTTTTTGCAGATGTGGCGATCAATGCGCTAATTTCAAGCGAAAGCCGTATTCGTTCACTGATTCAAGTGTTGCAAGTCCCCAATAGGGGGTATAAATGTGTCTATCTTGGGCCCGATGGTTGCCGCTGGCAGTTGAAACCGATCGTCTGCGAAATGTTTATCTGTGAGTCTGCTCAAAAGCAGGTATTGGATTCATCAGCTGCGGTCAGACAGGAGTGGGAAGCATTAAAGCAGATAAAAAAGCAGTTTACTTGGCCGGATCGGCCAGTGCTGTTTGATACGATTGAGGCCTTATTTATTAAGGCAGGTTATTCATCACCACTGATGTATATGCATAACAGCCCGGGACTGCTGCGGGTGAAGCAGCGAGCCCGATTAAAATATGCTGGGACAGGTGCCAAAAGCTGAACCAGTCCTTTTCGGTTGATGGCGCCAAATAGATCAATAGTGCTCCGACGGCGTTATGGGTGTTTGCAGTATGTCAAGATTCCTCCGGTTGATCGAATGCCTCATCCTTCTGTAGGCCAGGCCATAAAAAAAGACATCTCGCTTCAGAGCTGCGAGATGCCTTAAAAAGTGGCCTCGATTGATTTATTGCTTTTCTACATTTTTTGCAGCCGGTCCCCGCTCGCCCGCTTCAATCTCAAAAGAAACCCGGTCTCCCTCAGAGAGCGTTCGGAATCCAGGCATATTGATCGCAGAATGGTGCACAAATATATCGTCACCTTCTTCTTGTTCGATAAAGCCATATCCTTTTCGATTACTAAACCATTTTACGACTCCGTTGGGCAAAACACGATCCTCCTCTCATTTGTTGATGTCATTATCAGTGCAAATTCCTGCTGGTCTTCAGCCGTTTGCTTTTCATAAAATTTGAAAACAAATTGATCTTCAAGGTCAAGACAAAATGTGAGCCAGCCATACACGTAAGTTAAGTCTTGGCTTCGAACTTCAAGTTTCATCGACATATTAAAATCGAGGTCCCGCGACCTATTATTCCATCTATCCACTCTTCTATTATTGCACCGGCTAATCTATAGTAAAAAGTTGTTTCGGCATGCAAGCCAGAATGACCTTAGCCGGTCCAGGAATATATCTTGGGCTTAAAACATTTCCTTGATATAAAAGAAAAGCACTACAGCCGTAAAGGCGAGTTTCAGTCCGACGCTCAGCACATTGCCAATCAGTATACCCCATCCCGCACGCAGCGCTGAGCGACCTGTTTTTCCGGATGCCAGTTCTCCCCCCAGTGCTCCGATAAAAGCGCCCACAATAATGCCCCAGGGTGGAATAAAGAAAATGCCTATGATCATACCAATGACTGATCCCCACAGGCCGAATTTTGAGGCACCATACTTTTTGGCCCCCAAGGCAGGAGCGACATAGTCCAACAAGATTAGCAAAACGGTCACGGCCCCCATGACCATTAAAAAACTCTGGCTGAAGATTTGCCAATTTTTAATCCAAGACAGAAGTATGAGAGCGCAGAAACTCAGAATAGGGCCTGGAAGGATCGGAAGAATACAGCCGACCATGCCGGCGATGGCTAAAATCAATCCGACGATGATGAGCAAAATATTCAAATGGTTTGTCTACTTTCTGATAGGTTACGTATATCAATTGATACCAAACAGCATGGCATACATTCGAGCCTGCCCCTATCATTTACAGAATGACAATGTCAAGTAAGCGTTAGTTTGAAAACAACTATTCCCCATTAACCTCCCTTAACCAGCATACCCGCTGATGTCACAATCTTCACCTTATTCCTGATGCCATATCGAAACCATTGTTTTCATTGAGCAGCGCTTCATATCAGGTTTTTTAAACAATGGATGCGTAAATTTATTTAATGCTAGCATTATTAAATTAATAAAAAAATTTTATAAATAAATTTATTTTTCTTGATTTATTTTTTTACATAATATAAGGTTTATTGCATGAGTGCAAAGAAGACCTTTTCAACCCGGATCGACCAGGAAATCCTCAAGGCCCTGAAGCACCTTGCCGTCGATCTGGACAAGTCTCTGGGTACTTTACTGGAAGAAGCGATCAAAGATCTTCTGAAAAAATACAAGGCAAAATAAACCGAGGTCTTGGGGCTGATTGTCTTATTTGCACGTTGTCAAAACGAAACATACAGCCGTGTACGGCGGATTAAAAAACTAAAAATACCAACGGAAAGGAGCGGTCCAACAAGGGGGGAAACGCCAAAAAGACGAATCAAAAGGACTTAAATCTTTTAGCTCAAGGAGAGATTAAAATGGCCGCATCCCAAAAAAAACAGCCGCTAAATGACAAGGACGCCGTCGTCCGTCAAATCAAATTAAAGGAACCACTGACGGTAAGTTGTATTTGCCCCAAATGTGGCAGCCAGCATCGCATGAAGCTGATCTGGACCGGACGGGGCAAACCCAAGAAGTTTTGTCCACCTTGTAAAATTTTTGCTTCAACTATCGAGCACGTTGATCTATGTGCAATGCCGACCCAAGCGGATAGCCGCATCGACTAACCATGATTGGGGCAATTGCCGGGGATATCATCGGGTCCGTATTCGAGCAGCATCCGATAAAATCAACCACATTTCCACTCTTTATTCAATCATCCAAGTTCACAGATGATACGGTATTAACGATTGCCATTGCAGATGCCATTTTGCACCAACGCGATTATGCGACGGTTTTAAAAACATATGGCCGCATGTACCCTTCGGCTGGATACGGCATGTCCTTTTTCAGCTGGATGCATTCTGATGATCCTAAACCCTATAACAGCTGGGGCAATGGTTCTGCCATGCGGGTCAGTGCGGGCGGATTTGCATTTGATTCCATTCGGGAAGGTTTGATTGAAGCAAAAAA
>Ga0209536_100014267_pt1 | contig 11428 bp, 9 predicted proteins | sample DeeMarSeWOR28_12_FD_187461 | JGI IMG/M metagenome (GOLD analysis project Ga0209536, IMG submission 187461) | Marine sediment microbial communities from White Oak River estuary, North Carolina - WOR-2-8_12 (SPAdes) (version 2) | ecosystem: Environmental > Aquatic > Marine > Intertidal zone >... | reverse complement strand
TCTGCTGCGACCTTCTTCATAGCCAATGTCTACCTCACCGTCAAAGTAGCGTTGGGCTTTGATACGTTGTGGTGCAATCTCGCTGTCCACAAAGTCCACCGCATCTTGGATTGCTTTGGAAACAATGCTTTCAATCTGTGTTTGATCTAGTGGTTCTAACCGCATCTATTGTCTCCTACTGCGTCAACAAGCCTACGCCCATCATGGGCAAGCCGCTTTCTGGATCATGACGTCCGTAATTCGCCATGTCGATATGGGCATCAGCAAAATGCAGGAGCGTTGGCATCCGGTTTATCCTTGGACACCCAGGCGGGTTAACTGCTCCCAGCCAGGACCGAAGTTTGGATTTAAACGCACGGATTCGCGGAAATCAGCAATCGCGCCATCGAGGTCCCCGATAGCCTCACGGGCGAGAGCCCGCCAGTAGAAGCTTTCTTCTAATACGGGCTCACTGATCGTGTCGTTCAACGTTGTATCGGCAAGGGTGATCACATCCTGGTAGCGTCCACTGTAATAATATGCCCAATAAGGCCAGGTCTGGTACCAGAGGATACGGTAGGGGCGCAGCTCATCTTCAGGCAGCCCGGCATACAACCCGAAAGCGCGGTCGAAAGCTGCGCTGGCGTCGACGTACTGCAGCAGGTTGACATGACTGGTACCTTCATTGAACTGGGCGAAAAACTGGTTGATCCCCTGCAAAGACCGGACCTCACTCTGGGAAATTTCAAGCGCATGCTGATTTGCCCAGGTGGGATCAGCCCACGGACCGAGGGCAGTTAATACTTCATTAACTTGTTCCTGGGGGTAAACCACCAACAAGGTGTAATTAAATGGCCGCCAGCCTTCGATGAATTCTTCATAGCTGATGCGGTAATTATTCCCGCCATCCACGTATGTATCCTGAACGATGAAAACACCCTGGTTGTTATCGTAGCCGTTGACGAACTGGTAATGTCCCAACCAGCCCAGCTGCCCAGTGTAATCATATTCATAATAACCTTTCTCCGCTACTACCGGAAAGCCAGCCGCCAGCATTCGTTTTATCAGCTCGGTATCCGCGCCCATGCGCACAAGGGCACCCATGCCATCAGTCTGCGTTTCAACAAAATCCTGCATCTCGTATGGCATGACGTTCTTGTCCTTATCGGATGGTTTTACATATTCACCGACCACGTCGCGGTTCCCTTCCCAACCCCAGAAGGTTAGCGCCATGGAAAGATTGGCAGGTCCGCAGTAATTCCAGCGATTATGCTGATCCTCGTACTTTACTCCTTCCAGGATAACCGAGTCCGGGAGAGGAGTAGGCGTTGTGGTTGGGGTCGCTGAAGGGGCAGGGGTTTCCGTGGGACCTTCCTTGGTTGGGGTAATTGTAGCAGTGGGGGTTGGTGAAGGGAGAATGAGTGAAGGGGTTGGTGATCCACTGCTTGATTCTTGCTCCTGGGGAATGAAAACGGCTTCTTCTGGTGGGTTTAGGGCATAAGCGATGCGGGTTCGCCATTGATCAATGCGCGGTGCGAGCCGGGTTTCGACCGCAGGAATATTGTAAACGCCGATCGATAATAAACAAAGGATTGGGACGATAATCAGGACTGCAAATAATATCCTGCGCATAAGGACTTAGCTACCTTGGGGATTAATTTGTCTCGACACCCAGCTCATCGAGAGCAATACGGGCAGGTGTGAACCTGGGATTCAACTCGAGTACTTTCTTCAGGTCAAAAACAGCTCCATTATAGTCGTCAAGAGCTAGCTTTGCCATCCCGCGCCAGTAGAAAGATTCCTCGAGGGTGTACTCCCCGAGCGCGAAAAATGTCGTGTTCGCCAAGTTAATGACATCCTCATACCGCCCCTCGTGGTAGTAAGCCGCATAAGGTCCATCCTGGTACCACATCACCCGCCAGGGTCTTTCGTCTTCGGGAATACTGGGATAGACGGTAAAGGCCTTGTCATAAGCAGCTGCGGCGCCTGAATAATCCTCGAGCGCCACCAGGTTGCTGCCGATGTTGAACCAGGCGAAATACAAGTCACGTCCTGATAGTTCTTCGATCTCCTGGCGAGCATTTTGAACGGCATGCTCGAAATTTGCCACCGGATCGATTTGCTGTCCGATTATCTCTTCCAGCTCCCCAGCCCGGTCGAGGGGATAGATTACCAGGTACACATGGTTGAAATCTCGCCAGCGTTGATCAACCACGTCGTACGGCAGTGGAAAATCTGGCATGATCAGCGAATCCTGGGCGGTGAATATTCCCTGGCTGTCATCATAACCGTTCAGGGTCAGGTAGTGTCCCATCCAATCATCGTCCGGTGGATCGTATCCTTTCTCAATCACGACCGGGAAGCCAGCCGCAAGCAATTTCTTGATGGTCTGCAGATCACCGCCCACGCGGGTGAGTGCCTGGAAATTGGTGTTGTCCGCAACGAAGGCCTGCATTTCACCTGGCATGACGTTTTTATCATATGTGCTGTACCGGAGATAGGAACCAGTATCGCTCTGGTTTCCATCCCAACCCCAATAGGAAAGCGCCATGGAAAGATTCGCAGGACCGCAGTTGTTGAACTGCTGGTATTCATGACGGATACCTTCGAGCAGGACTTGGTCTGGGATAGGTGTTGGAGAGGGGGTCAGGGTAGGTGTAGCGGAAGGTACTATGCTGACTGTTGACTCAAGGCTTGTTGGCGTGGCCTCTTTTTTTGGAGTTGTGGTTGCAGGCGGTGAAGGGTTCATGGCTGCCAATGTATTCTCAACGGCATCGTTGACCTGTTCCTGTGGGACAAATACGACCTGTTCTGGTGGGTTGATCATATACCGAACCCGGGTCTGCAGTTTTACCAGCCGGTAGGATAAGCTATCATGAAAACGGGGGAGGTTATAGATACCAATGCTTGCCAGGCAAAGTATGCAAACCATCACCAAGGAGATGCCGAGAAGGCGCTTTGCCATGCGGCGATTATACCGCAGGGCTAACAGGGGAGATGGTTAAGGGATGATTAGCCCAGATCGAAGGATTTTACCAAGTAAGGGAGATTAATCTTCGCCAACCGGGGGAGCGGCTGGTCCATAATCCAGCACTTCCAAACCCTGGGTCCCGGGTTGGGATGGTCCGACGATGCCTTTCTCCTGCATGGTTTCAATCAGGCGAGCGGCGCGGGTGTAGCCGATTCGCAGCCGGCGCTGGAGCATCGAGATCGAGGCACGCCCCTGGCGGCGTACGAGGTCTACGGCTTCATCGAACAGGGGATCAAGGTCCTCTTCGGGCTCCATTTGATCCCAGAGGGGGATCTGTTTAAGAGGTACACCGCGTGGCAGTTCGTCGACCACGCCCTCTGTGGCCATCGCAGCCGCGTCCAGAGTGCCTGCCTGGCGCCGCCAGAAGGTCACAAGACGTTGGATCTCTGGATCGGAGACGAATGTGCCTTGCATGCGGACCGGGGCAGCGGCATCTGGGGCTTGGAAGAGCATGTCCCCCTGCCCGAGCAGGCGTTCCGCGCCTGGTTGGTCGAGGATCACGCGGCTGTCAACACCAGATGCTACGGCAAACGCAATGCGAGCGGGAAAATTCGCCTTGATTAAACCGGTGACAACATCCACTGATGGGCGCTGGGTGGAGATCACCAAGTGAATGCCGGTAGCACGCGCCAACTGTGCAAGGCGGGTGATGGTGCGCTCGGTCTCATCTGGAGCAAGCATCATTAAATCAGCCAACTCGTCGATGATCACGACCAGGTAGGGCAGCCTGTTTTCACCCTGTGCGGCTAGCCGACTGTTGTAATCAACGATATTGCGGGCGCCTTGCTCTGCCAGCTTATGGTAGCGCTGGTCCATTTCCCGGGCGACCCATTGCAAGGCACCCACGACGCGCTCCAGGTCAACAACCACTGGAGCCAGCAGGTGAGGGATACCGTTATAGCCGGTTAATTCGACACGCTTGGGGTCTACCATGAGCAAGCGTAGATCATCCGGGGCGTTATTGAGCAGCAATCCACAGATGATCGCGTTCACAGAAACTGATTTCCCGGAACCAGTCGCACCAGCAATCAGCAGGTGGGGCATAGCAGATAAATCGGCGGCAGCGGGATTCCCGGCAACATCCTGCCCAAGGGCAAAGCGCAAGGGCGATTTCAAGCGCTGAAAAGCTTCGCTCTCGAGCACGTCTCGCAGAGCAACCAGGGATACCGACTCGTTCGGCACCTCGATGCCGACGTAGTTCTTTCCAGGAACAGGAGCCTGAATGCGGATGCGTTTGGCGGATAGGGTCAGAGCCAGATCATCGGCCAGGGCGGATATCTTGTTCACCCGCACGCGCATTTGTCCACCACGTGATTCTACGAAACCCGGTTCAACGCCAAACTGGGTGATAGTCGGACCGCGATTGATCTCAACGACCTTGGCAGGTGCGCCAAAGGAGGCGAGGGTATCTTCGATTAAACGTGCCCGTTGCCGGTCGAACTCATCATCGAAGGAGAAATCATCACCAGATTCCAGAATCTCCTCGATCACTGGCAGTGCCCATTCCTTGGGTCCTTGTGTCTCGTCAGGGGAGATTAACCCGAGGGCAACGCGGGGACTCTCCTGAACCGGGTCTGTGGCTGGTAGAGTAGCGTTTAAGGGCTGTTCAGCTGTGGGCTTTGTGAGGCGTGTTGCGACCCAGGTGATCAGCCCACTCCATTTCTCTCGCAGCCATTCTGAGATTGGAGCCATCCAGCTGAACATCTCTGGGAGGGATAAATCTAATGTAAAAGCCAATGCAATCAAGGTGCCGGCCAGCAAGGCGATGGCTGCGCCTAACCAACCAAAATTGGGCTGCAATAAAGCAACCAGACCACCGCCCAGGTAGCCGCCTCCCTGGCTTTGGGCGGCAAGTTCGAATGCATGCGCCTGGTTTTCCGGGAAACTGAACAGGTGCAACCAGGCGAGCAGCAAGAGGAAGAATAAGAATAATCCCACCAGGCGTATGGGTTCCAACCGGGGAAGCTGTTCAAAATGCCGCAAGATCAGCCACAAGCCAAGGGCAAACAATCCAATAGGCAGCAGGTACATGCCCCAGCCGAAGGATTTGCCGATAATCGCCAGCCATCCTCCTGATAACCAGCCGTTGTTGCTTGAGAGCAAGCTGAGCAAGGTTAGCAAACCAAGCAACACCATGCTGATGCCGAGGATATCCAGCTTGCGATCGAGGGTCAAGCTGCTCCAAATTGGGAGATTCCGAGGTTCCTGGCGCGTTTTCGCAGGCTTGCGGCTGTTTTTTTTTGCCGTAGAGCGCCTGGTCCGGGAAGATGTTTTTCTTGACTTTTTCGCTGGCATAATTGCGAATTACTTTCCAAGGTATGCTCGAGGATTATAGCACAAATGGTCTGGCAAACCCCTTGTACATCCCCCGGTAGAAGTAAGGGTAGTCTGGGGAATCAACGTGCTGCTGAAAAGCGCCTAGTGATGAATTTTATTGTTGATGGGGTGCCCCTTCTATCATCATTTTCAAAATGGATATATCCAGGAGTATATTTCATATGCAGTCCAAACGGCTTAGGTACTAGTATCGAAGGGAATCGGATCGCAGGTTTAAACAGTCCCAAGGATGAATTCGATGCAGCTGGTAGTAGCTCTGACCTGGGATGGCCTCAGGTTTAAGAGAGTTAATCATTGACTGGTTCTCCTGGTGAATGTTGATGTTAGTTACGGGTGATCATGAAAAAGAAAGCAATCCATATGATTTTTCCTGCCAAGCTAACTTCCGGTAAAGAGGATAACAGATCGAGTTGAGGTACAATTCATAAATCCATCAGATTTTCTCGCCTTGTCAAATAAATTAATCGTAAGGTTGTTGCCATGTTCGATATCATCTTTCTGGGTACATCAGCATCTGCACCATCGATTCACCGGGGTCTGACGGCACAGATTGTCAAACATGATGAATACCGCTTCCTGATCGATTGTGGAGAGGGCACCCAGCGCCAGATATTAAAGTCTGGGATAGGATTTAAACGCCTTAACCGCATCCTGATCACTCACGGGCACCTGGATCATATTCTCGGGCTGGCAGGATTACTGTCGACATTCTCACGCTGGGAAACCATTGACGAGTTAGAAATTTATGCCGGTCGTTGGGCGTTAGAACGCATTCGTGACCTGGTTTTCGGTGTGGTCTTGAGAGGTGCTCGACCACCGATGGAAATCCAACTGATCGAAGTAGAAGCGGGAGTGCTGTTCGACACGGATGATTTCTCGGTATCTGCATTCCCGGTGCACCACAGGGGTCCGGATTGTTTCGGATACCTTTTTGAAGAACGGTCCCGGCGCCCATTTTTGCCTAAGAAAGCAGAACAGCTGGGGATCCCACCAGGACCCTTGAGACGACAGCTGGTTGCCGGGCAGGTGGTTCAACTGGCTGATGGGCGGCTTGTTGAACCTGACCAGGTGCTCGGTGCTGCTCGCCCAGGTACCCACATGGTGCATGTCGGTGATTCTGGGCGTACAGATAACCTGTTAGATGTCTGCAACCAGGCTGATCTATTGGTGATTGAGGCAACTTACCTGTCTGGGGAGGTTGACATGGCCCGTAGTTTTGCCCACCTGACTGCGCTCCAAGCAGCAGAATTAGCCAAGGAAGCAGGAGTGAAAAACCTGATCTTGACCCATATTTCCCGCCGTTACAGGGAAAAGGATGTGTTGTTAGAGGCCCGGGAGGTGTTTCCACAAACCTTTGTGGCGCGCGATTTTGATGTTTTCCAGGTGAAAAGGGACCAGTGCCTGAAAATCGAGGGGAACTAATACGGGTTTGGATCTTTAGACAGTTACACCCGTGAAATTAAATCCAGATAATTTAAGCGATGGAACGAGTTTCGCGTGGCTGCCGTACTCAGATTTAAGCAAACATGTGTCTTTACCGATCATCTCGACATTGGCCAAAGCATCCACATAAGATTGGGTGAAGCGTAGATTCTTCACGGGGTAAGCAATCTCGCCACCTTCGATCATGAAGACACCATCGCGGGTCATACCTGTCACAACACAGTCACGGGGGTGGACCAAGCGCGTATACCAGAAGCGGGTGATGTACAAACCCTTCTTTGTGCTGGAGATCATCTCTTCAAGGCTTGCATCGCCGGGAGCCATGAAAAGGTTCAGGCCAATAGGACCCAGGGTATGCATAAATGAAGGGAAGTAAGGGGGGACGGCATGACCTGTGCTCTCAACACCTGCTTTTATCCCGGTTGAACGATCATGAACAGGGCTGGTTGCTACACCTTTAGAAACGATTGAAACTTTCTGCTTTTCAACGCCTTCTGCGTCAAACGGCATGGGCATACCACTTGTATCGTGTCCATCATCCCAGATGGTGACCCTAGAACTCATGACCTGTTCGCCGATGCGGTCATTCATCCATGACCTGCCATCAAGGATTGCCTGACCACCCATCCCGTACATGTTCAACATGTCCAGCAGGTCATCAGTTACGTAAGGGTCGAGGATGACTGGATAATCTCCAGGATCGATGTTCCTGGGATTGCGTCCCAATTCTGCTTTGTTTATCGCCTCGTGCCCGATAGTTTCGGTATCAAGGTCAGAAACTTTCCAACTGGAAGCCTGTGCTCGCCCTGATGAATCTTCTGACATAACCACGGTTTGAAAATCTGCTTCGCTGATAGCATGATAAGTAAAGAGATCATTCGAGTTGGCCACAGAAAATGCGTTTGTGCCGCTTGAAAAAGCACCGGAGGCGTTCAATCCTTTCGCGGCAGCAAGGCGGCAGGTGATAGCCACCTGATCAGCGCGTGACTCAGGAGAATAATCAGCAGTTTGCTGGTCATAAGCGGATGCCAGGGTGCGGCTACTATCATCTGGAAAATCCAGGAACTCCGGGACCTCGGGGCTTGCGGATGCGTTCACCCGGGCGCGGGCTACCAAATCATCCAGCGCATCGGAATCATGACGGTTTGATGATGCTAAACCTCTGCGTTTACCCTGCTGGAGACGAAGATAAATGGTGTTATTGAGTTCAGCAACATTCTGGTGAATAGTGTTGTTTGCGAAGCGAGTAAGTGCGTGATCCTTGTAAATAAGCACAATTTCCGCGGGATCGGATCCACAGCGTTTCAATATCTGCTGGCTAATATTCCTGGCTTGATCTTGCTCAAGCATATCGGGCTCCTGTTTGATTGGTCATAAGTTATCCATCTTCAGCATCACAAGACATTTTATGCGATTACGAAAATATCCCTTGTTATGGTGGCCAATGCGTCAGCTGCCTAGATGACTCCTACCCTGATATTACGGAAACGGGCAGGCGCAGCGCCATGGCCGGTGTGAGCGATTTGCCCGGGTTGGCCTTTACCGCAGTTCGGCGTGCCGTACATCTGCCAGTGATTAGCGTTCGCCACCGCATCGCAGCTGTTCCAAAACTGGGGGGTAATGCCAGTATAAGTAGGGTTGCGCAGCATGCGCCCCAACTTCCCTTTTTTGATTTCGTAGCCGATCTCTGTACCAAATTGGAAGTTGTAGCGCTTGTCATCGATTGACCATGAACGGTTGGTCTCCATGAAAATCCCCTGGTCTGTATCAGCTATCATATCTTCCAGGTCCCAGGTGCCGGCCTCCAGGCTGACATTGGTCATACGGACAAGTGGTGTACGGTTCCATCCGGAGGCACGCATGCAACCATTTGAGACTTCACCCAAGCGGGAGGCGGTTTCACGCGACATCAGGTAGCCAACAAATAAACCCTCTTTGACGATCGGTGTTGATTGGGCTGGGATTCCTTCATCATCCCATCCGAAAGTGCCCAAACCCAAGGGGCGCTGGCTTTCAGCGGTCAGGTTAACAGCCGGAGAACCATATTGGAAAGTGCCCAATTTTTCCGGGGTAAGGAATGAAGTTCCTGCATAAGCTGCCTCGGTACCGAAGACCCGATCGAGCTCGATGGGGTGCCCGCATGATTCATGGACCTGCAGGGCAACCTGGTCGCCACCCAGGATAACATCGGTGACCAGATCACGAGGACAGGGATCAGCAGTCAATAAGGCTATAGCTTCGCTGGCAATTCTCTCGGCATTTCCTGGCAAATCCCACTGTTGGACTGCTTCCCACCCGGCAGTTACCTGCTGGCGACCAAAGGATGAGGGGTATGATCGGGACTGTACTTCTCCGTTGCCCACCGCAATAGCCTGAATTCCCCCACCTGTTTCGTAAATTGTTTGCTCAGTATATGCTCCTTCTGTGTTCGCAAACCATTTATCCTCCCTGATGAAAGTTAAATTGCTGCGCCGGACGGTTATCTTTTCATAGCCAGCCATGGCATCATCGGCAGAAAATAACTCAGCCAGCTTGGTTTCTGGTGAGATAGATAATGGGTCGATTTTGAGCGGTGTCTGGTATGTGCCTCGACTGTTTACAGCTGGACCGAGATCGATGCTTCCACCCGGGGTACGACTCGAAGCTGCGGCGATTTCGATCGCCAGGGCTGTGATGCGTTTGACCTCGTCAGTCGAGAGGATATGACTGGATGCAAAGCCCCAGGCTCCTGCTACAAGGGTGCGAACACCAAAACCGATTGTTTCGCTATCATTGAGCGTTTCCACAACCCCGTTTTTAACCACGAGTATTTCAGTGCGGTTTTGGACAACGCGCATATCGGCATACTGCGCCTGTTTCATTTGGGCGTAATTCAGAGCATGGTCGATGAGATCTTTCAACATAAACTCCTTAATTGAAAAAGACTGGAGCCCGATGGCTCCAGGTTGTTATCTAAAGCGCTGTTCCCGCCAGACATCGGCATCGTTGTGATAGCCAGCCTGCTCCCAGAAACCCAGCTGGTCCTGGTCAAGGAACTGCAGTCCGCGCAGCCACTTGGCACCCTTCCAGAAATACGGGGTCATCAATTCAGGTTTGTCCACGATGTGCCCAATAACGCCGCGCAGGGGGTAACCATGATCTGGGGTGATGGGTTCACCGTTGAAGTGGGTGGCGAGCAGGAAATTCTCCTGCAGGACAATCTCCAGTGGTAAATTGGCCGTAAAGCCATATTCCGCGTGCTGGAGCACGTATTTTGTCTTAGGCCGTAATGATATCAAGCCACCTTCGATCAAAGACCTCACTGATACGCCTTCCCACTCCGTATCGAACTTGCTCCAACGAGTCACACAGTGGATATCCATTACGATTTTCGTGCGCGGTAGCTGGCTGAATTGATCCCATGTCCACTGGCGTTCTTCACGCACCTCTCCCCAAATGCGGAAATCCCAGGTGGCCGGGTTGAAGCCTGGCACCGGTCCATAGTGCAGGACAGGGAACTTCTGGGTCAGGGATTGGCCGGGAGGCAGCCGTCCCTCATCACGCACCCGGTTTTCATCTTCTTTGCGCTTGAATATGCTATTTAGCATGGTGCCCTCCAAGTGGGGAGATTATATCAATCGGGGATGACGAGAGGCAGGAACCTAAATGGTTACAGATTCTCCAGGAGAAATGAGATTTACTTTCGCATCAGTCTCACTTTCGACCCGCTCAGCCCATGATTTGGGGTCCTGGGAGATTACATCGAACGTGTTGTAATGTATGGGAATAATCTGACCTGGCTCCAGCATCTTGACAGCACGCAGAGCGTCGTCGGGTCCCATGGTGTAATTGTCCCCGATGGGAAGAACTGCGAGATCGATACCTTCTTCACCAATCAGGCGCATATCTCCGAACAAACCAGTGTCACAGGCCATATAAATCTTCTTCTGGTCGTTGGTAGTGAGTAGAAAACCGGCCGGGTTGCCACCGTAAGATCCATCCGGGAGGCCTGAGCCGTGGATGGCCAAGGTTAATTTCAGGTAGCCAAAGGGGTGTTTGAAACCCCCACCAAGGTGCTGACCATGGGAGCGGACACCTTGCTTGTCCAACCACCCACTCAGCTCGGCATTGGTGATTACAACTGCCCCAGTACGCTTAGCAATAACGACTGTATCTCCGAGGTGGTCTCCATGCCCGTGACTCAAGAGAATGAAATCGGCTTTTACATCTTGCGGCGAAGCCGCAGCAGACGGGTTGCCAGAGAGAAAAGGATCAACCAGTATATTGAAACCACCAGTCTCAAGGCTTAATGCGGCATGCCCTAACCAGGTAACCTTGGTGCTCATGAATTGCTCCTCTCAGTGTTTATCATATTTAGATAATTAATATATTCGGATAAAGATTGAGTTTCGCGCAAGTCTTTTTAATTGAACGGTGACATTAATGACCCAATCGGGTGTGCAGACGATACATCGCTAGGGCGTTATGAAGCCTTGGTGTGCCGCCGGAAGGGAATTTGGAAAATAAAACCTACCACGATGACTATCTCTCCAAACAGGACTCCCATGGACTGCCATGGCCCATAGTAGGGGATCTCGGGGGAGAGCTGGGTCCCGAAACCAAAAATGTCTGCCATGCCGGAGATAACAGCAATCACAA
>Ga0209536_100014266_pt1 | contig 11428 bp, 10 predicted proteins | sample DeeMarSeWOR28_12_FD_187461 | JGI IMG/M metagenome (GOLD analysis project Ga0209536, IMG submission 187461) | Marine sediment microbial communities from White Oak River estuary, North Carolina - WOR-2-8_12 (SPAdes) (version 2) | ecosystem: Environmental > Aquatic > Marine > Intertidal zone >... | reverse complement strand
GCCGGAAATGAGCCTTTTTGGCAAGGCGCATTTTTTGCTGGCAGCCCTGGGCGTGTCTGGTTCGGAAAGCATACGAACGGAAGTCTGTCATCTGATTCTGGCCCATGCCAATCAATCCGGCGGCAAATTTGTATTCAGCGAAGTCATCGACGACAGCTATACGCGCATCCTCTCCTCGGCTTTGCGGACCAACGGAGCCGTTCTGAGTGCCCTGGTTGAATACGGTAAGACCTCTACCGGCCAGCAAATGGTGGGAGATATTCCCTTTAAGCTGGTGCGATACATTGCCCAAACCCGCAAGAAACGCGATCATTGGGAAAACACCCAGGAAAACATGTTTTGCATGAATGCCCTGATAGATTACAGTCGGGTGTATGAAAAAGACCAACCGGACCTGAACTTACGTGCTCTGTTCGATAAGGAGGAAATCGGTCAAACCAGATTCGCCGACATCCGCGATGATGCGGTCGAATTTCAGCGCTCGATCCAGACCGATGACCCGGGCCGCAGATCTACACTTGAGCTGGAAAGAGAAGGGCGGGGGCGCGCATATTATGGGCTACGGCTGTTTTATGCGCCAAAGCATTTGCAGTCTGATCCGATCAATGCCGGCATAGAGATTCACCGGGAATATAGCGTGGAACGTGACGGCCAGTGGGTTTTGCTCAAAAGCCCCATGCAATTGAAACGGGGAGAACTGGTGCGGGTGGATTTGTTTGTTTCCCTGCCCGGCGCGAGAAACTTCGTGGTGGTCGACGATCCGGTTCCCGGTGGGCTGGAAGCTGTCAACCGGGATCTGGCCACCGCTTCCACCGTGGATGCAGATAAGGGTGAATTTGATCATGCCGGTGGCTCCTGGTGGTTTCGTTACGGGGATTGGTCTTCCTATGGTGTCTCCCGCTGGAGTTTTTATCACCAGGAACTGCGCCACGATTCCGCCAGGTTTTATTCGGAATATCTACCGGCCGGCAATTATCATTTGTCCTACACCGCCCAGGCCATTGCCCCGGGCGAGTTTGTGGTGATGCCGGTGCATTCCGAAGAAATGTATGATCCGGATGTTTTTGGGAAAGGGGTTGCGGCGCAATTGGTTGTGAGTCGAGAAGAGTAGGTGAGATGGGTAATTAACCGCAGATGAACGCAGACAGATTTCTAAAATAAATTAATAGAAATGCACTCTAAATCAACTACACGCCATTTACTGTTTGCAACTGTCGCGATAGGATTGGCTATAGCTTTTGGGGTATTCATCTGGAAGACCGATACGGATCTTTTGCCGATACCCGATTCTCTCACCCTGGATGCCGCCGATATACGCAAGGTTCAGGTGCTGGATCGCAACGATATTCCCTTGACCATTACCTATCAGAACCGCTGGAACATTCATGATTATGTACCCCTGCACGAAATCCCAGTTTTCCTGCAACAGGCATTTATTATTTCTGAAGACAAACGCTTCTATAAACACAGCGGTGTGGATTGGATAGCGCGCTGGCACGCGCTCTGGCAAAATCTTAAGGCCTTTGGCAGGATGCGCGGGGCCAGCACCATCAGCGAACAGGTTGTGCGCATGTGGCATCCCAGAGCCCGCACAGTTTGGTCGCGCTGGCTGGAAGGACTTGAGGCTGCCCATCTGGAGGAAAGGTTTTCCAAGGCCGATGTTTTCGAATTTTATCTCAATCAGGTCCCCTATGCAAGTCAACGCAGAGGGGTAGCACAGGCAGCGCGGTATTATTTTGACCGTGACCTGGATACATTGAGCCGCAAGGAGATGCTGGCGCTGGCTGTCCTGGTTCGGGCTCCTGGACGATTGGATTTGCACCGGGGAGCATGCGAAATTCAGCAACCCATCCGCGAACTTCTCACCCGCCTTTATAAGATGGGAATCGTCGACAGAGCGCAGTATGCTCAGATCCATGCAGATAAGGTCCAGCTTGAAAAATCTCATCTTGCGGTGCAGGCCAGTCATTTTGTGCATCACCTTTATCGGTCGTTGGATGTAATTGATATGCAACATCGCGTCCGATTGCGGACCACCCTGGATGCCACGCTACAGGCTAAAATCCAGGCTATTTTACAGCAGCGTCTCAAGGATTTACAGAGACGGCGGGTGAGCAACGGCGCCGTTTTAGTTGTCGATCATCAGCATCAGCAAGTATTGGCCTGGGCAAACGCCAGCCAAAAAGAAGACAGCATGTCGGTCAGCTGGATTGATGCGGTAACTGCACAGCGACAGCCCGGTTCGACCCTGAAACCCTTTCTTTATGCCACGGCTATGGAAAAGGGTTGGACTGCGGCCACGCCGGTGGATGACCACCCCCTGGCCGAGCCGATTGGTTATGGGTTGCATACATTTCACAACTACAGCCGCATCCATTACGGCCACCTGCTGGTGCGGGATGCCCTCGGCAATTCGTTGAATGTTCCGGCGGTGCGGGCCATTCGATATGTCGGCGTCGACACGTTTTTAAATCGTCTTCATGATTTGGGTATCCAATCTTTGCACCGGCACCCGGATTATTACGGCGATGGCCTGGCCTTAGGAAACGGTGAAATCACGTTGTTTGAACTCGTGCAGGCCTATACGGTGCTGGCGGCTCAAGGGGTATACCGTCCTTTGAAATTGTTGATTGATGATGGTTCATCGTCCCCTGCCTTGCGAAGGATATTTTCGCCGGAAGTTGCTTCTTTGATCGGCAATATTCTCTCTGACCCGAATGCGCGCAGCCTGGAATTTGGAGAAGGCAGCCTGCTGCGTCTGCCGGTGCAGACCGCCATTAAAACCGGAACCTCCAATGATTATCGGGATGCCTGGGCGATTGGCTTTAATCACCGCTATACGGTCGGCGTCTGGATGGGAAATCTGGATCATAGATCCATGGATGGGATTACCGGGTCCAGTGGACCGGCGCTGGTGCTGCGTTCTGTTTTTGCGGAACTCAATCGTCATCGGGTAACCCATCCGCTCTATTTAAGCCCGCGACTTGTTCAAATCGAAATTTGCCGAGATACGGGAAGCCCGGCCGATGACCATTGCTCCAGTTACCGTGAATGGTTTATTCCGGGAACTGAGCCAGGAGCACGCGAGTCGATTCATAATTTCCCAAAATCGTTACACTTGATTCAACCCACCAACGGCCTGCAATTGGCGATGGACCCCAGAATTCCGGATGATCAGGAAGCGTTTTGCTTTAAGATGGCAAAGATCTCACAGGTCGAAGCGGTAGACTGGTTCGTGGATGATCAATTTCTGGCCACCACGTCCGCGGGTGAATATTTATGGTCCCTGCAACCCGGCATGCATCATGTTGGAGCCAGGGTCTGGTTGGAACATCGCCGTCATCCTGTGGTCATATCCCCGGTCAAATTTATCGTAAAATAAGATCTTGACAGTCGTTTCGTATCCTCTCAACATCAAGACCATTCGCATAATTCCGTTCCAAAATTATCGACAACATAACGATTACAGATTGATTGGAAAGCTAAGTATCTGAAAACAAATAACTATAAGGACGAAAAACCCTTGACTTATAATAAAAAATTCTTCATCTATAGGTGAGATTGATTTACAACCAAAGGAGGCTACATGTTAAAGAAAGCAAAGAAGGATGAAAGAGACCAGTTTTCTGCTTCCAGTGAGATCACCGAAGAAGAAAAATCATTATTGGTTTCAGCCTCTGAGACCAGGGATGAAAAAACAATCATCGGTGAGTATATTACCATTGAAGGCAGCATTTCTGGTGAGGAACATCTCGTCATTGAAGGATCCATGAAGGGAACCATCGATTTGAAAAGGCATAACTTTGCCATCGGTTCCAAAGGGCGGTTTGAGGGCGAAATCCGGGCCCAAAAAGTCAGTATCAGCGGCGAGATGAATGGCAGCATCAAGGCTCAAGACAAAATCAGAATTACCAAAGAGGCTGATTTTGTCGGTGAGATTCGAGCGAAAAGCATTTCGGTAGAGGATGGCGCATACTTCAAGGGATCAATTGAACTGGAACGAGAACCCAACAGGAAATCCGCGACAAAGGAAAAAGCGCCGACCTTAGCTTCTCCCCGGCCCGATAAAGAACCAGATAGCTTGGCGCCCAAAGAAACCAAGCAGGGGAATTGATTTTTGGAAAACGCAACCATTCCTTTGGAGGAAAATGCCGGCGCGTTGCCTTCTCCTGCTGATTACAGCAGTACATTGCTGCGGACATATATCGAACATCTCAAGCAAGATCAGGCGGCAGAAGTGCTCGACATGGGACCCGTATGTGAAGAGAACATTATGTTTTTCGCACGGCAGGTAAAACGACACTGTGCCTGCGATATGTTTATCCGCCTGGACCGCACGCGACGCAAAAAGTTACCATTAAAACAATTATGGAACCATCTGGACTATGCCCGGCAGCGCTTCCGAGGAATCCTTCTCTGGGATTTTATAGATCATTTGGATGGCAATCAAGTCGGCAAATTGATAGAATTGTGTGACCACATGCTGCAGCCGAGCGCGATGTTGATGGCCAATACCTTTGAAGAACGCTCGGCACCAGATTTTGTATACTCCTATGTTATCCAGGATAATTATCGCATCGCTTTCCGGCCCCAGCAGCACCTGGATCTTCCCTGGCATTACCGCAGTAACCGGGAACTGATATCCTTGCTGGCCACATTTCGTCTCGTCAAGTCTTTCATCTATCGAAACGGTGTCAGGGAATTTCTTTTTCAAAGGGCTTGAATTCTCCTGACACCGCCTTCAATCGTTTTTTTCCGTCTTTTTCGTTCAAGAATCTGACCGCAAGGCTGACATCCATGCTCTATGATCCGGTTAAAGCCGTTCGCACTGAAGCCGCCAGGCGGATGGCAGAACAAATGGTGGCCAAACATCCACTGAACGCCACCTGGCACCATCTGCTCGAATTTATCAACAAGAGACTTCAGACAAAGACTGGACCGTAAAAGGCATAACACTTTTAAAGAAAAATGACGGCCATTTGGGTCGGCAAATATGAATGGGTTGACTTCGATTTTCGCCTGACTTATTGTAAAAACAAAAGAATAAATAACAAAATCGTTCGTGAAATTCAGAAGCAGTTCGAAAATTAAGGCGATAAGGAATTTATCGTTTTATCATCAAACATTGAGAAACGGTTTCAGGGGAGGGCCATGATGACAAAAAAAACGCTTTGGGTAATCATCTGTATTGGATTTATGTTCGCTTTTACGGGATGTGCCGGGGTACAGGTGTATTCAAGTGACCCGGCCATCCAAAAGGTCGGCAATGATTATTTTGAGATTGAGTTTGAACCGGAACTGGCGGCCGGCTATCACTTTTTCAATACATTTCGCTTTGTGGTTGCCAACAAAACCGATAAAGATTTTACCATTGCCTGGGAAGAGACGTATTACCTCTTCAATGGCCGCAGATATGGACGATTTGTAGGGGAAGGCATTCTGAAAAAAGAAGGTCTGGACTTTCAAAAATACAAAGAACTTACAGAAGGACTCGTGGTTACTATTCCTGCAGGACAGACGAAATCCCAACTCCTTTATCCCGTAAAACTTATCGCCCGACAACCCATGGTAGATCCATACGGCAGACAGCCGAAATCGCGGGGAGGAGCCTATTCCCCCGGGCCCCTACCGGCAGGTAAAAGCGGAATCGAGTTCGTGGTCAGACAAAATGGAAAAGAAAAACGCGAAGAGTTGAATGTCGACGTAACCGCGCACAATTATACGAAGTAAATTTATTTTCACCGGTTCCCATCAGCGGCGGTAGTCATAGAACTCACTTATCGCCGCTGATTTTTTGGTTATAGTTAAATTCGCTATTGCGAAAGGATATAAAATCATGGAAAAATCAATACCTGTGAAAAAGACATTCCTGTTCAATAGAGTTGTTATTTTATCCCTGGTGGCTATTATCGTTTTTTTTGCCGGTTTTTCAAAGGCGGTGCATGCCAAAACGGCCAGGGAAATCGACGCCAGCGCTGATGCGGCCCTGGATCGATTTTATGAACAGGTAGAAGGTGCAAAGGAGGTTGCCCGCAAGGCAAAGGGATTGCTGATTTTGCCGGATGTGAAAAAAGCGGGACTGATCGTCGGTGGTGAATACGGCCAGGGAGCATTAAGAATTCGGGGAAAGACGGTTGATTATTACCGCCTCATATCCGGCTCCATCGGCATACAAATCGGTGCACAAGCCAAAGATATCGTTATCGCCTTTATGACGAATGATGCCTTGAAGAGCTTTCGGACAAGTAAAGGTTGGGAAGCCGGCCTTGACGGCAACGTAGCCCTTATTACCGTGGGTGGCGGTGCCAGTGTCACGACGATGATCTCGAACCATCCGATTCTCGGGTTTGTATATGATGTCAAGGGCTTTATCGGGGATTTTTCCCTCAAGGGAGCGAAATTTACCAAAATCGATATGTCGCAATAAATACTGTTTCCCAAGCGTATGACTTTATTGGTCTCTTTTGGAATGCGGAATTCGGAATGCGGCCTGCGACGAGCGCAGCCGCGTCGAATGCGGAAGAAGAAAAGAATTGAAAGATTTAGGGATTTAGTAACTATTAGGATTAGACCTTGAACCTGAACCTGATTGTACCTGAAACCTATTTATTACTGAGCTTGTTCATCATAACTTTATTGATGCTCGCTTAGAAGATCTGCAGAGGATATTGGGCCATGCCGAACGAATTGCGCATTTCATCTGAAGAAATTTTGGATTGCCTCAGTGAAGGCGTTTACGTGTGTGATCGCGAGCGCCGGATTATATACTGGAGCAAGTCTGCCGAACGGATTACGGGCTGGCGTTCTGAGGATGTGTTGGGCCGTGCCTGTCTGGAAGACATTCTTAACCATGAGGACAAGGACGGACACCGGCTGTGCGGAGAAGAGTATTGTCCCTTGCATCGTGCCATGGTCACCGGGGTCACCACCAGCGTGCCGGTGATTGTTTTTGCGCTTTGCAAAAACGGCCGCAGGGTACCCACGCAGGTCACCACCGCACCGATTCGCAACAAAGCCGGTGAAGTCATCGGCGGGGTCGAAACGTTTCGTGATGTATCGCCGATGCTGGTGGATCTTGAGCGGGCCAAAATAATCCAGGCCCAGAACCTTGAACAGGACTTGCCCGATGATCCGCGCTTGCGGTTCTCGACCTTTTTTTTGTCCTATGACATCGTGGGCGGGGACTATTATGCCTTACGAAAGCTGGATGCGGACCGCTATGGATTTTTGCTGGCGGATATGGAGGGGCATGGTGTGGCCGCTGCCCTTTACACCATGCATTTAAGCATCCTGTGGAACCGGCATTACCGATTGCTGAAAAATCCGGCAGAGTTTGCCGCGGCGGTGAACAGAGATCTTGTCCAGATTTTCGGCAGCGTGGTGACCTTTGCCGCGGCGATTTGCGGCGTTGTTGATGCCCGCGCCGGAACCCTGAGTTTTACCGGGGCCGGCGGACCGCAACCTTTGATCATACGGGCCAATTGGGATGTTGAGCACCCAAAAGCCAGCGGCCCGCCCCTGGGCGTTGTTGATGATGCACCTTACAAATTGCAAACGGTAAACCTGAAACCCGGTGACTCGATCCTTTGTTTCAGCGACGGTGCTGTTGAAATTCAAAATGCCAGCCAGAAATGGCTTGGTGTCGATGGCTTTACCCAGATCCTCAAAAGCCTCGACTATCCCCGGACTGAACTCCGCATGGATGTGCTGGAAGAGAAATTGTTGAAATTTTCAAACGACATTCGGCTGCAGGACGATATCACCATTATCGAAATTCAGTATTTGAGAAGCGCCGCCTCAAGAGAATCATAGAATCAAATAAGGTAAAAGATTCATCGATCGTCGGATTGTTTATCGGATACTTTCCTTGCAGGAATTGGTTATGGAACCGTTAAAAGAATCTAAAAATTTTAGAGGGCCTGAAGGGCCGGTTGTTTTGGCTATTCTGGATGGGGTTGGCATCGGCACTTGCCAGGAGGGCGATTTGGTCAGCAAGGCCAATACCCCGGCATTGGACTGGCTTTCTAAAAATGCCCTGGCCACCAAGCTTAAAGCCCATGGAACCGCTGTGGGGATGCCCTCTGATGCGGATATGGGCAACAGCGAGATCGGTCACAATGCCATCGGATGCGGGCGCGTCTTTGCGCAGGGTGCAAAGCTCGTCAATGAATCAATTGAGAAAAGAATTCTTTTTGAAGGAGAAGTGTGGAAAGAATTGATCCAAAACGTGGTCAAACATGATTCCAAGCTACATTTTATCGGTCTTTTTTCAGATGGCAACGTTCACAGCCATATCAACCATCTGGAGGCTCTTCTGAAGGAGGCCAAAAGCGCGCGGGTTAAAAAGGCTTGCGTTCATATTCTTTTGGACGGCAGGGATGTTCCCCCTACATCGGCTTTGGAATATATCGACCGGCTCGAAAATTTTTTAGATGAACTCGAAAAGGACGGCGATATTGATTTTGCGATCGCTTCCGGCGGAGGTCGCATGAAGATCACCATGGATCGCTACGGAGCAAACTGGGGCATGGTCGAGCTGGGATGGAAAACACATGTCCTGGGCGAGGGTAGAAAATTCGAATCTGCCCGGGAGGCGATTGAAACACTGCGAGCTGAAAATCCAGGGGTTATCGACCAGGATCTTCCTCCATTTGTCATCGGGCGAAACAATGTGTCCTTGGGTCCCGTCGATGAAAACGACAGTGTCATATTTTTCAATTTTCGCGGCGATAGAGCCATCGAGATTAGCATGGCTTTTGAAGAGGAAGGTTTCGATAAATTCCCCCGCGGACCGAAGCGAAATGTGCTGTATGCCGGTATGATGCAATACGACGGCGATGCCTTGATCCCGAAAAAATTTTTAGTCAATCCACCCGGAATCGATCGAACCGTTGGCGAATATCTTGTCAAGGCCGGTGTGAAACAGCTTGCCATCAGTGAAACTCAAAAATTCGGCCACGTGACCTATTTTTTTAATGGAAACCGGTCCGGTAAGTTTGACGATGACTTGGAAGACTACGTCGAGGTTCCTTCCGACATTGTTCCTTTTGAGGAGCGGCCCTGGATGAAAGCTGCCGAGATAACCGACAGGGTCATTGAAGCAATTAAAACCGGTGAATACAGATTCATCCGGCTCAACTATGCCAACGGTGACATGGTCGGCCATACGGGTATAATCCAGGCCGTTGAGATCGCCATCGAGACCGTAGATTTGTGTGTCGGTCGACTCGTCAAAGCCATCAAGGCTGCCGGCGGGAGTTTGATTGTGACGGCCGACCACGGCAATTCGGATGATATGTATGAATGCGATATGAAGACCGGCGAAATCCTTTACGATGAGAAGACCGGCCAACCCAAAACGAGAACGGCGCACTCATTAAATCCGGTATTCGCTTATATATATGAGCCAAGCGGCAAGATAAACCTGCGGCTGTCGAAGTACACTGATCTTGGAATCAGCAGCATAGCGGCTACTTGCCTGAGGCTGCTCGGATTTGAGCCGCCGGAGGATTATACGCCCAGTATCGTCGATGTTGGTTGATCTATTGAAGCTCGAACTAATTATTTTTTTATATAAATTTTTAAATAAATCGTGGTGTTTTAGACCTCCTAAGAATTGCCAATAAGCACCGATCCCAGTAATCTTAATCATTGAGGACAGTTACAATGACAGGTATTGAAAAAATTAAAAAATTACTGCATCGGATCTATGGTGAGCAAGCCGGCAATCGGGCACTGGAAAAAATTCGTATAATGATCGATGCTTTTCCGAAAAAAGCTTCTGAAAAGGCTATGTTTTTTTCTGAGAAAGATGTTATCTTGATCACCTATGGCGATTCTTTGAAAAGAGAAGGCCAGGCTCCGATTGACACCCTGCACGACTTCGCGAAAACTTACCTTAAGGGTGCGATCTCGACCATTCATTTCTTACCTTTTTTCCCCTTTTCATCTGATGACGGCTTTTCCGTAATGGATTTTTATGCCATCAACTCGGAGCTGGGCTCCTGGGCCGACGTTGCCGCCGTCAGCCGCGATTTTCGACTCATGTTTGACTATGTGGTCAATCATTTTTCCTCACAGGGACAGTGGTTTGAAAACTATCTGGCGGGCAAAGCAGGATTTCAAGACTTTGCCATCGAAATCGATCCGTCAACGGATCTATCTCAAGTCACCCGGCCGAGATCGTTGCCGCTTCTCAGCGAATATCAAAAACACGATGGGTCCTTTGTTCACCTATGGACCACTTTTAGTGCCGATCAGATCGATTTCAATTTTAAGAGCCTCGATGTGCTCGAACGCATGGTCGATGTTCTGCTTTTTTATGTAAAACAGGGTGCCAGCATTTTAAGATTGGATGCCATTGCCTATCTGTGGAAAGAAATCGGTACCAGTTGCATCCATTTGAGTCAGACCCATGACATGGTAAAGCTTTTCCGGAGTGTTTTGGATATCGTGGCACCCGATGTCATGATTATTACGGAAACCAATGTGCCGCATCCCGAGAACATCAGTTATTTTGGAAACGGCCGCGACGAAGCCCAAATGGTGTACAACTTCACGTTACCGCCGCTGCTTTTTTATTCCTTTGTAAAAGAGGATGCCTCCGTGCTTTCACAATGGGCCCGGGGACTGCATTTAGAATCTGAAGCCAATACGTTTTTTAATTTCACAGCCTCTCATGACGGTGTGGGGGTGCGGCCGCTTGAAGGCATATTGCCGCCACAAGAAATCGAAGGCCTCATCGAAGTGGTCACCGCCAGTGACGGACGGGTTTCCTATAAGCGCAATCCGGATGGATCCGACAGCCCCTACGAATTGAACATTACCTATGTGGACGCCATATTAGCCAGTAAAGCTTCCGATCAGGCGCAAAAATTTCTGGCTTCCCAGGCGATTCAATATGTCCTGCCGGGGGTGCCGGCAACCTATATTCACAGTTTGTTGGGCTCGCGCAACTGGTTGGAGGGGATGCAACAGACCGGCAGGGCTCGTACCATCAACCGGCAAAAGCTCCAGGTTGAAGAGATACTCTCGGAACTAAAGAATCCCGACTCATTCCGTGCCAGGGTGTTTTTTCCATATCTAAACTTAATCAAGGTTCGCAAAAAACAACCTGCCTTTCATCCCAAGGCGGCTTTTGACATACTGGATCTTGATTCGAAAGTGTTTGCCGTCAAAAGATCTTCAAAAACGCAGGATATCTATGCCTTAACTAATATTTCCGCGCAGGCGGTTTCGGTATCTTTATCCGCAGAGAATATTTCCGAAACCATGGTAGATCTTATTGCGGGAGATGAGATCCATACGGACTCCATCACGCTGAGGCCCTATCAATTTATGTGGTTGACAACCGATAGGCCATAACTTTTGAGGGAGAAATAGATGGCTGCACAAAATACTGTTGTTCAGCAAATGCGGCAGCAGGCCC
>Ga0209536_100014263_pt1 | contig 11428 bp, 10 predicted proteins | sample DeeMarSeWOR28_12_FD_187461 | JGI IMG/M metagenome (GOLD analysis project Ga0209536, IMG submission 187461) | Marine sediment microbial communities from White Oak River estuary, North Carolina - WOR-2-8_12 (SPAdes) (version 2) | ecosystem: Environmental > Aquatic > Marine > Intertidal zone >... | reverse complement strand
CTTCAAACTCTTCCACAGTTTTTATGCGGGCCATGAGATTTACCACTTGAATGGAAGGATCTTCCAGCATCGGATTAAGGGCTGCCTCAATCATCTGGGGAGCGACCATTGGTTCATCACCCTGAACCATGACCACGATGTCTACCTTCCCACCCGTGGCAGATTCTACCTTCAGCATGGCTTCAGCCGTGCGATCGGAACAGCGTTCATGGCTGTCCGAGGTCATAATAGCTTTACCACCTGCCGAGCTGATGTAATCATAAATCTCCTGGTCGCAGGTGGCTACATATGTTTCCCTCAAGAGGGAGCACATTTTGGTGCGAAAATAAACGTGGCCAACCATAGGAACCCCATGAATTTTAGCCATCGGTTTTCCTGGAAAGCGGGTAGAGCCCATGCGTGCCGGAATTATCGCAATGATCTCTTTCATCGACTTTTGCTCCGAATTGCATCTAAACCGCTACGGCATGCATGATCAAGCATACGAATATCTAGGCTGTACGCTACAAAGCTATAACCCGCATCCAATCTTTGCCGGAGTTCCTCTACATTTGGCTCAATTACGTGAATTCCAAAAACTTTACCCGAAGAAAGGCCAACTGTTTTGATTCGCTCCATGGCTTCTTTCATCGACGGATGATCGAATTGTCCTGGCACTCCCAGAGAACCAGAAAGGTCGTAGGGCCCGACGATAAAGCCGTCAACGCCTTCAATCGCTAAAATCGCCTCCAGGTTGTCGACCGCCTCGATGTGTTCCACCTGGACAATCACTACACTTTCTCGATTTATCCACTCCCTATAGTGGTCGAAAGAACTTCCGTATCCTTGGGCCCGCGCCAGGCCTACTCCACGCTTACCCATAGGTGGATAGCGCACTGCTTCCACGGCCGCTTCAGCATCCGCAGGAGAGTTCACCATGGGAACGATCACACCGTGGGCCCCTGCGTCCATCACCCGTTTGATCTGCACGGGATCATTGACTGAAAGCCGCACCAGCGGAGCCACTCCCAAAAGCTCGACAATCCGAATCAGTTCTTCCGCCTCCCTGATGGTTATTACGCTGTGCTCCAGGTCTATGGTAAGCCAGTCAAACCCAGCTCTCGCCATGATCTCGGCAATCGCAGGGTGGGCTAGAGTTAACCATGAACCTACAGTAACCTGGCCTTCTGCCAGCCTCGACTTTAATGGTTTCATTTGCGATTCTCTTTTTTCTTAAAACACAAAGCATGTAAGTCAGCAGAAGCAATTGACTGCAGCCCTGAAACTTCGAAGCATGACATATAACCAATCATGACTTTCAGCTAGGAAGCCCCAGAATTTACAATGAACTCCTCGTAATCCCGGAGCACGTCCCTTTCACTCTGCCCACCATAGATAACTTCTGCCAGCCACCTATCGACATTCTCATCAGTGTAAGGCACATGCCCCTGTCTTTCTCGCAAAGACGACAGTGCGTTCTGTAACTCATTTTCATTGTGTATAATCCAGCAGGCTCCGAACTCCTCGTACTCGGTAGTGTTCTCATGAAGATATTTCAGGTAAAGGGCAGGTTTGCCTCGCGTCAGTGCCTCAATTATAATGCTCGAGCCAACAACCAGCATAACATCAGCCCACTCAGCCAATTCTACTGAGGAGATATCGGCAACATTGGATAAGGGCAGGTTCTTATACATCTCTGCCTCCTTACCGGTTCTAGTATGAGGCTTGATTACCGCCTGAATATCATCAAAAGTTGCAAGTATATCAAAAGTTCTCAACATTCTCTCGACATGTATCTTGTAATGAGGTCTGGTGGTCATAAAAACCACTTTTAATTTACCTGAATTATTGCCGTTTAATTTCATCTTTCTGGGCAATATCTTCTTATTTTGCGTCATCCATTCATTACAATATCTTGTGCTTCCAAGCACAAAAATCTTTTTTTCATTAACACCCGACTTTGATATTATTTCTTTGAATAACTTATTTTGCACAACCACATAATCATAGTGATTATATCTTTCAAATTGTCCTTCTTCTTTCGACTCGATCTGTACAAGATCGTTAGTATACAAGAAAACTCCGTGCGGCAGTGCCACTGTAGGTATAGACATTTCCTTGGCTTTGCTTAGAAGTATATCGACCACGTACTTTCGGGGTCTTACCCAATCGAAACAGAGGACCTGTGCCCCGGATTGCTCGAGGAACTTATGAGCCCAATTTCCGGTGTAATATTTGTCCTTGGCGAATAGATAAATCCAAGATCCCATTTCTTGGGCAAGCCGGCCAAGCATTTTCGACAAGAATGTTCTCTCAGTACTGCCGTTGAAATTCAGTCTCCTTGCAACAGCGAAACTCCGGAGAATAAGAAACCTTACAACTCCATGGAGGAAACCAAGGTGCTGATCAACGCCATTATAGATGAAATCAACTGTAACCCCTCGTTCTTTCAAAAAATTGAGACGATAATCATTGTCAATATCATATTGAGGATCTATGCAGTAAACAGACACAGAATACTTATCCATGCTCATTTTCCACACAATTGGGGTAATATGATCTATGTCGTTAAATGCTCTAACGAAAAACAAATACATTTTTCCGTATCCTTAGTTATCCATTTCCCATTCGATTTAAACGAAACCAGCCAATTTTCACAAAAAACCTTGGATACCCATCCCTTCTCTCGCAAAACGAGACCTTCCCGTACGCTTCATACTTCCGGAATGCTAAGTTTCGCTGTAACCCCGCCTATTTTTCGCGCCTAACCTAACTTTTCCTTCTCATTTTGTCAATGGTAACGTATTCTTCGGATAGGTTGAATAAAGCTCATCCAAAGGCTGTCGCTCTGAGGTGTTCAAGAGAGTAATGAAAGCCAAGCCCGAGGGTAATATATGCTTGACACTAAATCTTTCTTCGGGCTAGTATTCCCACTTCCTGGATGGAAAAATAGAGCGTAAAAGTTTTGGCGATGCCTTACGTACAACCATCAAAGCCAAACCTCTCATGCTGTGCATGCTGAGCAAACAGCCATCTCCATGCAAGTAGGAGGTCATGCAAGAGCGTGAATTCAGTCAAAACCACATTGCTCATGCCAATTGAGAATCAGGTCCGCGAACTTGATTCCAGACTCCTCCTCGCGTGTGTTGCCGCAAGGCGCGGGTTTTCCTCGGTGATCGGGCCCCGTCGAGAAATGCACATTCAGATAACTACTTTTCCCAGATCCATCTATCTCGCCAAAAGCCTGCCAGTTCATCACAATATCATATTCCTGATTATGCGCAAGCTTGGCCATGAAATAGTGGCGTGGGATGAAGAAGCACTGGTTCACCCGCAACCCGACACGTATTACCGGCGGAGAGTATGTCCTTTAGGGATAAGATATGTGTCCCATCTCTTTGCTTGGGGAGAAGATAACGCACAGTTATGGCAACAGTATCCCGAGTTACCCCCAGGGATGCCAATTCACGTTACCGGTAATCCTCGGGGTGATTTGCTGCGAGCTGAAATGCGCGATATTTACAGGGGGGATGTCAAACATCTTCTTAATATCTATGGCGATTTTATTCTCGTTAATACCAATTTTAATCACGTAAATGCTTTTTCACCAGACCTGAATCTCTTTCGACCAGTTAAGAAACCCGGAGAGGAGCCCAAGTTTGGCCGAGCTGCCAAGGGCATGAGTCGAGAATATGCTGAAGGGCTACGAGACCACAAGAAGGCTATTTTCGAAAATTTCCAGATACTTATCCCTGCTCTCGAGAAAGCATTTCCCCGATTCGTGGTTATCGTCCGACCTCACCCCACGGAAAATCAAGAAATTTACAAGAATATTGCAGCACAATGCAAAAGAGTGCGGGTAACCAACGAAGGCAATGTTGTGCCATGGATTTTGGCCTCGCAGGCGGTCATACACAACGGCTGTACCACTGGGGTGGAGGCGTATGTTCTGGGGGTACCTGCCCTTTCCTATAGGCCTACAATAAACGATTACTATGACTTGGGCTTTTATCGTCTGCCAAATTTGCTTAGCTACCAGTGCTTCGATTTCGGTGAGTTGCGGGTAACGGTTGAAGATATTCTTGCTGGCAAACTCGGACCTCTAGATGGCGACGAGCGTGACACCCTTATTAAGCAATATCTGGAAGCGCTGGATGGCCCTCTTGCCTGTGAGCGCATGGTTGACGTGCTCGAAGGAGTGATTGAGGGCGGATCTGAATTGCCAAAGCCCTCAGTTCGTAATCGCTTGGAAGGCTGGTCTATGTCAACCGTTCGCACCCTGATAAAGCGATCCAAGGAACGTATTCCTGGCTCACATAACCGACCGGAATTCCAGCGCCATCGTTACCCCAAAGTTTCCCTCCAAAAAATTCGCGCCCGTCTATCCCAGTTCCGTCAGCTGCTAGGCGAGAACAAAGAAATCCAGCTGGAACAGATATCTGATCAGTTCTTTCGAATTGGCGCCTAAGGAAAAGGGGATCTTCTATCGCACTGCTGCCGATCCTAACTCTCTCATACGATAAAACTCCTGTTGCGAAGCAAGACCAGGAAAAATGGACCTCAAAACGAAGTCCATATTGTACTGGAGACCGCCCTAGAATATTCAACAACTGTCCGGCAACAATTCGCCCTTGACACGGGTGCCTAGTTAATCTATAGTCGCCACCGCGAAAAGGGAATATTTGTTTCTGGCACCAATTTCTCAGTCGCCCAAGCGTTGCGCAGATGGACTCAAGTCTCTACGACTAAGCCTTGAACTTTTTTGGAGCATTTGCATGAGAATATTAGTATTGGGGCGTGGAAAGACCGGAACCACCGCTATCCTGTTCAAAATAGCCACTGGATTGCCAAATTGCAAAGCCTTCTCCGGAGGCGATATTGGCAAACACTTGGGTGATTACGAAAACGCTGTTTACAAGCACACTTATAGCGAGCGAAAAGGTAGGACTCTGGAAGCTTACAGAGATCATGCCACTAAGATAGATTACGATCGTAAAATCTGGATGGCCCGAGATCCTCGAGATGCAGCAGTCAGTCGAATGCTCTTCAGGTGGCACAAGGGCAACTGGGGGCAGTGGAAGCGGTATCGAAAACACCTTGAACTGGTCCAGAGGAAGGAGCAGGACCCCAGATCCATCCCCTTTCACGTCCTTTTCAGTTACATTGGAGAAGATAGCCGTCCCATGACTAAGGATGAATTGGTAGAAATGGAGCGCGTGCGTTATCAGCAAATGAGTGATTTTGCTGAATCCCTGACCAGCGACTGGTTCATTTTCAAATATGAAGACATGATCGACAAGAACTATGATGGTTTGAATGAATATCTCGGATTCGAAATAAAGGACGACGCTGAAATTCCGACGACGACTAAGAAATCCAAAGTGGTCAGAAAAAAAGCTTACGGTGATTGGCGTCACTGGTATACCGAGGAGGATGTGGATCTTTTCAAACCTGCTTACTTGCCCTATATGAAGACTATTGGCTACGACTGCGATGACTGGACCCTGTGTTCCAACGCCGTAATCGAACCCGAATTCTCATCCATGTATATGAAGGGCCTGGTCCAGAAGTATAATCGGCAAATCATCCGCAGTGTCAAGGATTTTGTCCTAAGGCCTTTTGTGAAATCCAGGTAAGTAGCGAGATTTCATTAACTAAGGGCTTGCGATCACTTATTTCACCTAATCATTAGTTTTCATTCTGAAACTGCACCTTGTAATAAGGAAAAAAGCAATGACTAAGTTTCTAATTGTGACCCAACCCCGAAGCGGGGCGGCTTGGTTCATGAGCTGCTTAAACAGTCATCCCCAAATATATTGTCCAAGACTACCAACGTTATTTAGCAAACATAACTTGTCGCCAATTAAATGGTTTAAGCCCCATTTTCTCACGGTAGATAAATCAATATCACCTTATTATAAATATAGATCTAGTTCTTTTAAGAGACAAATCGCTCATCGATTTAACCGAGATAAACTTATGTATGATTTTCTTTCCGACTTGTACGCCGAACGCCATGATGTCAAAGCAGTTGGTTACAAAGTGAATTATTCACAAATCAAGAAGTATCGGGTAACGATTTCTTGGATTGAACAGAATGATGTCAAAATTATACATCTAGTACGGGATAACCTTTTAAAAAGACTTGTTTCTCATAAAATTGCCCGTGCCCGCAATTTGATGCACTCGACTCAAGCAGTTAAGCCGATTAAAGTTCGCATAGATCCAAAAAACCTTACAGAACATCTTCGAAAACGTCAAATACGCTTCGATAACTACAGAAAGCTCTTTATTGAAGTTCTTGCCGTTCCATTCCTTGAAGTTTCATATGAATCATTGCTTGCAGATCACGATGCAGCAACCCGCAAGGTTTTAACATTTTTAGGCATTGATAAGTTTATGCCATTGACCAGCGAACTCGTTAAGGTAAATCCTGACTCCCTTGAAGATATTATTGAAAATTACAGCGAAGTAAAACAAACTCTCATAAACACGGAATTTGAAAATTTCTTGTATTGAACAACAAGGTGACCTGAATTGAGCCCGAATTCTCATCCATGTACATGAAGGGACTGGTTCAGAAGCATAATCGGCATACTATCCGAAGCCTTAAAGACTCTGTATTGAGGCCCTTTGTAAAATAGACATAAATAAGGAATTACGATCTCAGAGTTAACGTTCATTGAACTCTGACCACCTCGTTGAGTACCAGTGGATATGTCTCACTGGTCATCCTTTCAACGGTATTTAGTTCCTCTCCCGTCAACGTTGTCTCTCTCATGAGAGAACTGTTCACAATGCCATGATCTGCTGCTTTGAAGCTAGCATTTGCTCTGAGAGCGAATTTATTGAAGGTCGGCACCAACAGAATATCATCAAATTGAATACTGAGTAATTTTGCCAAATAACGCATAACTGCTTCAGTTTTGCTGACCAAATCTTCGAACTTGATAAGACAAACTCGATCACCATATCTCCCTTTATTCCAAAGAATGGCTTGAGCGCTCTCATTCCATTGGCTTGCTGCCCGCTCAACATCCCCATATCTTCCGGGCCAGTGTCTTTTGACAGACGAAAACCAATTCTTGGGATCTCTGACGAGAGAAATTAGTCGGCCATCGGGATAAACCTCAAAGAAGGACTCCACATTCTCTTTTATCATTGCCAAGCTCGTAGTTAGTGCCGTAACGAACTTTTTTTGACCGACGTAGTTTTGATTACTGAGCCAGGCGCCGAAATAAGAGGTCATGTAGGCGTCGAAAACATCGCGCAGAGTTACGGATTGAAATGAATCTAGGTAGTTCAGAAAAACCTCTCTTTGGAGAGACGGAATAAAAACAAGAGGAAAAGTTTCTTTGTGCTCTTTATACCCTTCTCTGTTATATTCGCTAACAATATCCTCAAAAAGAACTTCGAACCATCTCTCAGGATGGTCGCTGAGATCTATTCTCGGCCAGATGTGTGTTTCGGGGTATCCAATTAACAATTCGTGAGGGTGGCTATGGAGCTCAGGATGCCCATCAAAGAGCTGGTTCAGAAGTGATCCGCCAGAGCCTAGAATCTGAGAGATCAAGGCGAGGGGACAAGTCACGGGAGAAATATGCTCCAAACATATTCGACAAAGATCTTGCAGATTTAGTTTCCCTTCATTGGCCTCCTTCCTAGACATCCACATTCTGTATCTGATCTTGACGTAGTTACCTATGAGATGGCTTATAATTCTTTCACCGAAGGTTGCCTTGGGGTCTTCGGCTTTATTAAGATGCTTGAATTTCACCCAAAAAATCCTTCTATTTTTTGATTGGACTAAGTTTTTTTCCCTTCACCTAACGAGAAGATTCTGTTTTTTCTCTAGGAGAATTTTATCCAGTAAAGGTAGGAAAAATTAATATGCCTACCCCGGTCTTTACATAGCCGTGACCACGGTTAACTGAAACAAAGCACCACAGCTCAAATGCTAAGGGCTAATTTGCTCTCTACTTCAGTGAAGTCTTTTGTGTATCTTATCCCTGGCTGAGCCCTGACCAAAGGGGTATCTTTATCTTTCGCGATTCCAATGAACTTTACCCCACAGGTATAAGCTGCTTTATAATCACTTTCGGTATCACCGAAAAGACAACATTTCGCAGGCTTCAAACGAAATTTATCTAGCAGTCTTGCTAAATTATCATTTTTGCTGGCTGGAGCACCAAGAACTTCCTTAAAATAGTTTGTCATACCCCTGCGCCTTATAATCTCACGAATCTCCTCCTCTGGAGTGGCTGAGATGACGAAGCAGGGCAGTCGAAAACACCATTTGTTTAGGAACTCCCCTGCCCCGTTGATCTCCTGTGCCGCAACTACCTCGTCAACCACTAATTCCGAAAATTGCTGGCACAACTCAGCCATCTCTTTCACGCTCAACTCCCTTCCCAGGTAATTGCGATGATAATAACGAAATTTGTCTGTACGGGTCATCCCCCCATGGCGACGATGATGTTCAATGACCTGAACCACAACTTCAGGTCCATAGGGCTCATAAAGCTTTGCAAAAGCTTCGGTTTTAACTTCCACCGAATCAGCCAGCACACCATCAAAGTCAAAAAAGAATGCCTCGTATCGCACGATAATCCTTTTGTTTATTTGCTATGTAAGGGTAGGAAGAAAGTATGTCGTTTCTAATTATCGGAACATTTAGTTATGAAGTGAACGTAGTCTCTTAGTACGTCCCTATTGTTTTGGCCACCGTAAACAACTTCTGATAGAAATCTGGTCACATTCTCATCCCCATAGGGCACATCCATGCTCTTATTTCTTAATGACTGTAATGCCTGCTCCAGCTCAGCTTCGTTATGTATTGTCCAACACGCCCCACACTCTTCAAATAACATTGTGTTTGCATGGAGATATTTCAGATAGAGAACCGGTTTGCCTTGCATGAGTGCCTCTGTGATGACGCTGGAACCAATGATCAGGACTGCGTCCGCCCATTCACACAATTCTGAAGTAAGTACATGGGAAACATTGGGCAGCTGCATGTTTTCAAAAAGATGGGCCTCTCTACCAATGCGCGTATGAGGCTTAACAACTGCGTCAATCTCGCTGAGATTTGCCAACAGGTCAATCGTGTTGTGCATCCTCTTTACATCAAGTCTGCACTGCGGTTTCGATGGCATGAAGACTACTCTTAATTTTCCTCCATGCTTGCCAGTTGAATCAATCATTCTTGGCAATATTTTCTTGTTTTTAGCCAACCACTCACCACAAAATCTAGCACTTCCCAATACAACTATTTTTTCTCTGGCGATGCCTGACCGTACCAGAACATCCTTTCTTAAATGGTTCTGGACGATCACGTAATCGAATCGATTAAACTTATAAAATCTCTGCCTTGACGAGGATCCGGCTTTATAGAATTTATTAGTGTACAAATAGACGCCATGAGGTAGGGCTAAAGTCGGAATAGATTTCTTTTTGGCCGCCCTCAGAAGAACATTTACGACATATCGGTTTGGTATTATATGATCAAAACACAAAGCTTGTGCTTTGCTCTGTTCAAGAACATAGTGGGCCCAATTAGTTTGGTAAAACCCCACCCTCGTTATCTCATATAATATTCGGCCTATTAGCCCAGCCGTTTGTTGACTCAGTTTTACGAAAAGCGATTTCTCTGCTCGACCATGGAAATTAGATTTCCTGCGGTCGGCCAAAAACCATTGGAAAAGACGGCGCATAGCATGATGGAGGCCGTTCATTTTCTGGTCAAAAGCATTATAAATATATTCGACTATAACTCCTTGTTCCTTCAAAAAATTGAGACGATAATCAGCCCCAACCGCATATTTGGGATTTATACAATAGACAGCAACAGGGTAATCCTCTTGCTTCATCTTCCATACTATGGGCGCAATATGATCAATATCGTTGAAGTGTCTAACGCAAAACAAGTACATCACTATTCCTTAGAAGTGGATAGCCAAACTTAGCACTTGCCCATAAAGCTCTTTGGCAGCACTCTTGATATATTCGAGTTCCTCGCGGGTGAGTGTCTTGTATCGATTGAGAGTACTATCTATAATACCGTTTTTCTCTGCTTCAAAACTGGTGTTAGCCCTGATTGGATATTTATTAAACGTGGGTTCCAACAAGATATCCTCAAATTTTACTCCTAGAAATTCAGCGAGATAGCGCATAACTGACTCAGTTTTGCTAATCAAGTCTTCAAACATCAATATACAAACACGATCTCCATATCTGCTTTTGTTCCATAACATTGCCTGAGCACTTTTTTTCCACAAATCTATTCCATCCCGAATACCCCGGCAAATTTTTGGTTTATGCCTGATCGCCGAGGGATACCAGTTTTTTGGATCCCTAACAATGGAAATCAATCTGCCGTCGGGATATATTTCGAAAAACAACTGCATATTCTCCTTGCTCATTGCCAGTCTTGCTGTGAAGGCAGTAATGAATCTCTTTTTGCCGTAACTGTTTTGATTATTTAGCCAGGCGCCAAAATAAGAGGTCATATAACCGTCGAAGATATCCCTGGGTGTTGGCGAATCGATTGAACCCACGTGATCTAAAAATATTTCCCTTTGCACAGAGGGCAGAAATAGAAAGAGAAATGCGTCTTCTCGCTTTTTTTCTTTCTTATAGCCCTTTTTAAAATGACTGAGGACGCTATACTCGAAGAGGGTTTCCAACCAATGGTTTGGGTCATCCCTCAGATCTAATTTCGGCCAAGTATATTTTGTCGGGTACCCAATCTTCAGTTCGTGGGGATGAGCGTGGAGTTCTGGATGGCCGTCAAAAAGTTGACTCAGTAAAGTTCCACCGGAACGCTGTATCTGAGAAATCAGAGCCAGAGGAGCGGTAACAGGCCGAGTGTGCTCCAAACACGCCTGGGACAAAGAATCCAGGTAGATTTTACTTTGTCTAAACTCCTGATTTATCTTCTTTGTGCGCGAAATAGTCACCATATTCCCTGCATAAGGTTGATATAGTACTTTGGTTAATTTCGCGCCTAACCTAACTTCTTCCCCTTATTTTGTCAATGGCAACATACTGTTCTGATCAATAGGATCAAGCTAGACCTCATGGCCGTCACTTTAAGGGCAATTAAGATAGTGGATAGAGCCAAAGCCACGGGATTACCTGCTTGACAGGAAATCTTCCTTCAGGCTAGTATTCCATCGCACTCAAAGGAATGAACAGGCAAGGATGAGGTTTGCGACGTCTTAGCAGGTGATAGCATGAAATCTGCCGACAAAGGGACGCTAATTATCCCCGTTGAGAATCAAGTTCGGGAGCTTGATCCCAAGCTCTTGCTCGCCTATGTAGCAGCGAAACGCGGCTTTTCTTCCATACTCGGCTTTCGCCGGCAGATACATTTTCACATTTCTTCTTTCCCAACGGGGATCTACCTTTCTAAGAGCATGACCGCAGCCAGCGATCTCATGTTTCAAAT
>Ga0209536_100014262_pt1 | contig 11429 bp, 13 predicted proteins | sample DeeMarSeWOR28_12_FD_187461 | JGI IMG/M metagenome (GOLD analysis project Ga0209536, IMG submission 187461) | Marine sediment microbial communities from White Oak River estuary, North Carolina - WOR-2-8_12 (SPAdes) (version 2) | ecosystem: Environmental > Aquatic > Marine > Intertidal zone >... | reverse complement strand
GATCGTAGTCGGGATCGAGGTTACAGCTCTCGACGTAGTGATCGAATAACTCGTCGTCACTCTCCGGCATCTCGATCGCCACGGGATCCCATCCCTTGACGGTTATTTCCACGGTTCCGCCGTCGCGGGCGGCATGAAATATCGCCGCCGTGCTGGCGAATTCGCGCGCCATGAACAGGCGGCTGTTGGACATGGATACCCAGTCCTCCGTGACCGGGGCGCCATCGTCGATGCGATACGTCAGTTCCCAGTCGCGCGGACGGCGGACACCCTCCCTCAACGCCTTCGAAAGATCCGCCGGACGCACAGCGAGGAGGGCGTACATCCTGCCCTCCTCGCAGCGAAACGCGATACCGGGCCGATCGGGATCGACCGTGTGCAGCAGCAGCGTCTCCATCTCTTTTGTAACAGGAGTGCTGTAGGCGGATGTGGCGTTCTTCGCCCGGAGCTTCAGCTTGAGGTCGCTCATTTCCCAGAACTCGCCGGTAGCGTGCTCATCGGCGACGGTTACGCCGGGTAACAGCATTGCGAACGTGGCCAGTAACAGGGTGGCGGCGGCCCATCGCGTGGAAATCGTCATTGCTTCGGTCATGATCTTTCCACTGGAACAGTCGGCAGAACCGACACCTGACCAATATTGCCGAACCAAGTCAAGCCGGCACGCGTCAGCCGCCTTTGAGCCGCTTTGCGCCGACCATCTGCAGCACGAGCTTCTCGTAATACGGTTCCGTCTTCGCCGCGCGAACCTTGTGCAGGAAGTATTTCTCGTAGGCGACCTTGGCGAGATGCACCCACTTGCCCGCCGACGACCAGTTGGTGTTGCGGGGCGGAATCTGTGGCAGCGCCACGAACGCGACGCCGCTATCACCGAAGTCCGCCAGGCACACGGCGTTCCAGGTCGGATGCTGGTCGGGCTCTTTGCCGGCAAGTTCGCTGCAGATGTTATGGGTCGTTGCCGTGACCATCGACTCGATCATGTAGCCGGTCTTCGGCGCACCGGTCGGCACGGGTGTCGGCCCGACGGGCGGGATCGCAACGCAGACGCCGACGGCATAGATGTTCTTGAAAGTCGGGTTACGCTGGAATTCGTCGATCAGGATGAAGCCACGCGGGTTGGTCAGGCCTTCGATGTCCATCACTGCGTCGACGCCCTTGAACGCCGGCAGGATCATCGAGTGCACGAACGGCAGCTCGTGTTTCTTGCGCTCGTTGCCGTCTTCGTCGAACTCGGTGAACTGCATCTTGCCGTCCTCTACGGCGGTGATTTTCGCGTTACAGGTCCACTGGATATGCCGGTCGCGAAGCTCAGACTCCATGAGGCCCTTGGTATCGCCGACGCCGTCGAGGCCCAGGTGGCCGGCATAGGGCTCGGGCGTCACGAAATGCATCGGCACCCTGTCGCGCACCTTGCGCTTCTTGAGTTCGGTATCGAGGATGAATGCATACTCGTATGCGGGACCGAAGCACGATGCGCCTGCAGCCGCACCGACGATCACCGGGCCCGGGTTGTCGACCAGTTTTTCGAAGTCGGCTCGCGAATCGGCCGCATGGCCCGTCTTGCAGACCGACTGCGTGTACCCGTCGTGCGGACCCAGGCCGGGGACTTCCTCGAAGGCGAGCTTCGGCCCTGTGGCGATGACGAGATAGTCGTAGTCGACGAAACTGCCGTCATTCATTTCGAGCCTGTTGTCGTCCGGGTGCAGCCGCTTGACGCCCTGGCCATCGAAACCGATGCCGTATTTTTTCATCAGGTCCGGCAGGTCGATGACGATCTGTTCGGCCTTGCGCGTACCGACGGCCACCCACGGGTTCGACGGCGTGAATTCGAAGCGGTCGGAGTCGTTGACCACCATCACCTCATGCGTCTTCCCCAGTTCCTTGCGCAATTCGTAGGCCTGCGTGATGCCGCCAATGCCGGCACCCATGATCACTATCTTCGCCATGACGGGTCCTCGCTGCTCTCGTATCCGGAATCGGCCCCAATATATTACCGACACTTACATTAGTCTAGTCTAATTTATAGATTTCTAATTTATTATTCGCTATAGTATCTGTTAACCAACGCCCTGCGCGGGGAACACGGGTGAAAAGCGACAACGATTCGGCTGGCAAGCCAGCATCTGCGACATCGGATCTCAACGAGATGCAGTCACACGCGGCAGACGCGGCGAGCCTGATGCGCGCCTTCGGCAACGAGAGCCGGCTGATGATCCTGTGCACGCTTGCGGAAGGCGAGCACTCGGTCGGTGAGCTCAACGAGGTCATACCGTTGAGCCAGTCAGCGTTGTCGCAGCAGCTCGCGCGCCTGCGCCGCGAGGGCCTGGTCAAGACCCGGCGCGAGTCACAGGTCATCCACTACTCGCTGTGCGACGGGCCGGCTGACCGCGTCATTAACGTACTTCACGATATTTTTTGCGGGACGGGTAATCCCGCCAGGACGAGGGAAGCACACTGATGGATACCAAATTCGGATTCGGCAAACCCGTCGACCTCGGTTTCGAGGAAGCGGTCGAGACAGTCACCGAGGAACTCGGCAAGGAGGGATTCGGCGTGCTGACGGAAATCGACGTCCAGGCCACCCTGAAGAAGAAACTGGGCGAGGACATGCCGCCCTACCGGATTCTCGGCGCATGCAACCCGCCGCTGGCGCACCAGGCCGTTACCGCGGTTCCGGAGATCGGCCTGCTGCTGCCGTGCAACGTGCTCGTCCGTGAAGACGACGCGGGCAAGGTGCACGTGAGCTTCATGGACCCGGGCAGCGTGCTCGGCCTCGTCGACAACCCCGATGTCGTGCCGCTCGCCGAGCAGGTGAGGGAGAAACTGGAGCGCGTCCTCGCGGCCTTATGAGCACGCCTTCCGTCACGGCGTTCTTCGACGAAGCCACGTTCACCGTCACCTACGTTGTCGCCGATCCCGACTCGGCGCATGCGGCGATTGTCGACCCGGTCCTCGATTACGATCCGGCGTCGGGACGTACGTCCACGGCTTCCGCGGACAAGGCTGCCGACTTCGTCAGCGATAACGGCCTCAACGTCGACTGGATTCTCGAAACCCACGTGCATGCGGATCATCTCAGCGCCGCTCCGTATCTAAGGGAGAAGCTGGGGGGTAAGGTCGCCATCGGCAGGCACGTTGCCGCGGTACAGGAGACCTTCAAGAGCGTATTCGATATCGAGGACCTGGCGACCGATGGCAGCCAGTTCGACCATCTGTTCGAGGACGGCGACGAGTTCCGGGTAGGCAGCATCGCAGGTTCGGTTATTGCCACCCCCGGCCACACCCCCGCCTGCGTTACCTACGTCATCGGCGACGCCGCCTTCGTCGGCGACACGCTTTTCATGCCGGACTTCGGCACCGCACGTACCGACTTCCCCGGCGGTGATGCGGGAATGCTCTACGATTCGATACAGAGGATTTTTTCACTGCCCGACGACACGCGCCTGTTCATGTGCCATGACTACAAGGCGCCCGGGCGCGACGAGTTTGCCTGGCAGACCTCGGTCGCGGAACAGCGCAAATCAAACATCCACATCAACCAGAGCGTATCGCGGGATGAGTTCGTGGCCATGCGGGAAGGACGCGACGCCGAACTCGGCATGCCCAAACTGATCCTGCCATCGATACAGGTCAATGTGCGCGCGGGACAGCTTCCGGACGCGGCAGCCAACGGCGTGCGCTACCTGAAGATACCCCTGAACGCCCTTTAGTTAGAGGCCCCACTCCGGGTCCCGCCCTATGTTCGCATCCATCATGGCATGGCCCGGCGCCATCGCAATCGGCGTAAGCCTGGGCCTCCTGGGCTCAGGCGGCTCGATCCTGACCGTACCGGTTCTCGTCTACCTGGTCGGGCAGGACGAAAAAGTCGCGATCGCGGGATCGCTGTTCATCGTGGGCAGTATCGCGCTGGCAGGCAGCCTGCAGTTCCTTCGCGCCGGCCTCATCAACTGGCGCAGCGTCGCGACCTTCGGCCTGCCCGGCATGGTCGGAACCTATGCAGGCGCGGCAATCGCCGCTTACGTCAGCGGGATGATGCAGCTCGCGCTATTCGCCGTCGTCATGCTGCTCGCGTCCTACCTGATGCTGCGGCCCATCAAACTCTCCGACAGCGAACACGCGCCTCGCGCACTGTGGAAGATTGCGGGCGACGGCCTCGTCGTCGGGATCATCACGGGGCTCGTGGGCGTCGGCGGCGGTTTCCTCATCGTACCTGCGCTCGTGCTTCTCGGCGGCCTCTCGATGCACCAGGCGGTCGCGACGAGTCTCGTCGTCATCGCGTTGAAGTCCTTCAGCGGCTTCTACAAGTATCTCGACGTCCTCGGTGATCAGGACCTTCACCTCGACTGGCCGGTGCTCGCTCTGGTCACCGTGCTCGGCATCGCCGGAAGCATCGCGGGCAGCCGTCTCGCGCGGCGCGTCCACCAGGACAGGCTGAAACGCTGGTTCGGCTACTTCCTGATCGTCATGGGAATCTATATTCTTGCCAGGTCGTTGCCCGGCGCACTGGGCTTTACGCCGTGAGAAAATAATCGTAATGCAATCCGCGAAACTCTCCGACAGCTACTCCGTTGCCACGCAGATCGATCCGGCGGACGTCGAGCACTTCGCTCGCGAGGGCTTCACGGCCATCGTCTGCAACCGGCCTGACGGTGAGGACCCGGGGCAACCAACGAGCGACTCCATCCGCGAGGCCTGTGAGCGGCATGGCATCGCCTTCCACATGATTCCGGTGCAGGGCAGCATGATCAGCCCCGACACCGTGCAGCAGTTTCTCGACGTGATGAAGAACTCAGACGGCCCGGTGCTCGGCTACTGCCGCAGCGCCACGCGCTCCGCCATACTCTGGCAGATTGCGTCGCAGGCGCAGGCGCGCGGCTGACGGGCCTTCCATCTCGGGGGGTCAGCGCCCACAATGGTGCGCCCGGTGCCGGCCAACGGCCTGCAAAGAAAAGGACAATAACGATGAATCTTGGGATTACAGACCGCCTCGCTCCGGTCCTCGAGGCCGTCAGGACCTTCATTCGGGAAAGGGTTGAACCCGTCGAAGAGGAATACCTGGCCGAAGTCGAGAACGGCGAGCGCTGGGCCCTCAATGAACGACAGCAGGAAATCCTCGAGGGCCTCAAGAGCGCGGCGCGCGAACAGGGACTGTGGAACTTCTGGCTGACCGACAGCGACCGCGGTCACGGACTGACCACGGTTGAATACGCCTACATCGCCGAAGAGACGGGGCGTTCCCACCTGGCCGCAGAAGCCTTCAACTGCAGCGCCCCCGACACCGGCAACATGGAGGTGCTCGAGCGTTTCGGTTCGGACGCACAGAAACGCGAATGGCTCGAGCCCCTGCTCGAGGGAAAGATTCGCTCTGCCTACGCGATGACGGAACCGGACGTCGCATCATCGGACGCCACCAACATCTCGACGACGGCCGTGCTTGAAGACGGCGAGTGGATCATCAACGGCGAGAAGACCTACATATCCGGCGCCGGCGATCATCGCTGCAAGATACTGATCGTCATGGCGCTGACGAACCCGGATGCCGCCCGCCACCAGCAGCACTCGCAGATCCTGGTGCCGATGGATGCGCCGGGCGTGGAAGTCGTACGGCCAATGGGCGTCTTCGGCGACGACCATGCGCCGCACGGCCACATGCACCTGCGCTTCACCGACGTGCGCGTACCGGAGGACAACGTCATCCTCGGGCCGGGTCGCGGTTTCGAGATCGCGCAGGGCCGGCTCGGGCCGGGCCGGATTCACCACTGCATGCGCGCGGTCGGCATGGCCGAAAAAGCGCTCGAGCTCATGTGCAGGCGCTCGATATCGAGAACGGCGTTCGGAAAGCCGCTCGCCAAGCTCGGCGGCAACTACGACCGCATTGCCGAGGCGCGCATGGACATCGACATGGCGCGGCTGCTCACGCTGCGCACGGCGTACGCGATCGACACGGCAGGCATTCCGGAAGCCCAGGTGTGGATCTCCAAGATCAAGGCGGCCGTGCCGAAAATCGCCATCGATATCATCGACGACGCCATCCAGATGCACGGTGCCGCGGGGGTGTCACAGGACTTCCCGCTCGCCTTCATGTACGCGAACGCCCGCACGCTGCGGCTCGCCGACGGCCCGGACGAAGTGCATCGCATGGTCGTCGCCCGCAGCGAATTGCGCCCCTACCTCGGGCCGCGGCAAGCTTGAATGGGGACGTCGATCACGGCACAGGACCTGCCGTCGCTGGTGGGAAAGGAACTCGAGCCTTCGGACTGGCTGGAGATCACGCAGGCACGCGTCAACCAGTTTGCCGACGCGACCAATGACCACCAGTTCATTCACGTAAAGCCGCTGCGCGCGAAGTTCACGCCCTTTCGAGGCACTATCGCGCACGGCTTCCTGGTGCTGTCGCTGGTAAGCTACCTCGCCCAGCAAAACGCACTACGTCCCGACGGCCTGAAAATGGCGCTCAACTATGGCTCGGACAAGGTGCGCTTCCTGGCGCCAGTGCGTGTCGGCAAACGCATACGCGCGCGGCAACGAATCATCGACGTCACCGAGAGGAAACCCGGCCACTGGCTGGTAAAGACCGAGATCACGATCGATATCGAAAACGAAGACAAGCCAGCGCTCGTCGCCGAGATGCTGGCGATGTACATCTTCTGAACCCGCAATAAGGAAACCCGACATGCGCGAAGCCGTAATTGTCTCCACTGCACGCACACCCATTGGCAAGGCCTACCGTGGCGCTTTCAACAACACGGAAGCCGCAACGCTCGGCGGCCACGTCGTTCGGCACGCAGTAGAGCGTGCCGGGCTGGATCCGGCGGAAGTCGAGGACGTCGTCATGGGTTGTGCCCTGCCGCAGGGCACACAGGGTCACAATATCGCACGCCAGACGGCGCTCGCCGGCGGCCTGCCGGTGACGACGGCGGGAATGACCGTCGACCGCCAGTGCTCCTCGGGGATGATGGCCATTGCCGTTGCTGCCAGGACGATCATGGTCGACAAGGTCGACATCATGGTCGGTGGCGGGCTCGAATCCATCAGCCTGGTGCAGAACGAGCACATGAACCTGTTCCGTGCCAAAGATCCGCGTCTCCTCGAGCTGCACGAACACATCTATATGCCCATGATCGATACGGCCGAAGTCGTGGCACGGCGTTACGAGGTCAGCCGCGACGCGCAGGACGAATACGCGCTGCAAAGCCAGCAGCGCACGGCGGCGGCGCAGGAGGCCGGGCGCTTCGACGAGGAGATCGTCCCGCTGCCGTCGAACAAGGGCGTCATGAACAAGGAGACCGGTGAGATCACGTTCGAGGACGTCGTGCTCGAGAAGGACGAGGGCAACCGGCCGTCCACCAACCTCGAAGGACTGCAGGGATTGCCCCCGGTCAGGGAAGACGGCTTCATCACGGCGGGTAACGCGAGCCAGCTGTCGGATGGCGCATCCGCGGCCGTCGTCATGGAAGCCGGCGTGGCCGCAAAGCGCGGCCTAGAGCCGCTCGGCATTTACCGCGGCACTGCCGTCGCGGGCTGCGAGCCCGACGAAATGGGCATCGGCCCCGTGTTTGCCGTGCCGAAGCTCCTCGAGCGCACCGGCCTGAAAATGGATGACGTCGGCCTGTGGGAACTCAACGAGGCGTTTGCCGTGCAGGTCGTCTATTGCCGCGACAAGCTCGGCATCCCGAACGACATCCTCAACGTCGATGGTGGCGCGATATCGATCGGGCATCCCTACGGCATGTCGGGCGCGCGCATGGTCGGACATGCCCTGATCGAGGGCAAACGCCGTGGCGTGAAATACGTCGTGTGCACGATGTGCATCGGCGGTGGACAGGGTGCAGCGTCGCTGTTCGAGGTCGCCTGATGCGGGCACTCGTCTGCAAAGATTACGGCTCTCCGGACGACCTGGTCGTGGAGAACGTGGACGACCCGACTGCGGGCCCCGGCGAGATCGTCGTCGACATCAAGGCCGCCGGCCTGAACTTCCCGGACGTACTGGTAATCGGCGGTCAGTACCAGGTAAAGACGCCACTGCCTTTCATTCCGGGACATGAAGCCGCCGGAATCGTGGCCGCAGCCGGCGAGGGTGCGGACCGTTTCGCCGCGGGCGACAAGGTCATCATCACCCCGTCAACCGGCGCGTTCGCGGAACGTTGCGCGGTCCCGGAACACCTTGCGATGCCGATTCCCGACGGTCTGGACTTCGGCCAGGCCGCCGGATTCACGATCACCTACAGCACGAGCTACCACGCGCTCGTTCAGCATGCCGCACTGCGGGAGGGCGAAACGGTGCTCGTCCTCGGCGCGGCGGGTGGTGTAGGCATCACCGCCGTCGAGATTGCGAAAGCGCTGGGCGCGCGCGTTATCGCCGCGGCCAGCACGAGCGAGAAACTCGACTTCGCAAAGTCCGCGGGCGCCGACGCTACCATCAATTACGGCGAGACTTCGATCAGGGATGCTGTCCGCGAGATCACCGGCGGCGCAGGCGCCGACGTAATCTACGACCCGGTCGGCGGCGAGATCGGAGAACAGGCGCTGCGATCGATTGCGCGCGGCGGGCGTTATCTCGTGATCGGGTTTGCAAGCGGTGCAATCCCGAACTTCCCGGCCAACCTCTTGTTGCTCAAGGAAGCCAATGCCATGGGCGTTTGGTGGGGCCCCTGGGCAACGAGGAACCCGGCGTTACAGGCGCAGAACCTGCGTGCGATGGGAGGCATGATCGATAAAGGGTTGCTGCGGCCGAGGGTCACGGGCTCTTATTCGCTCGACGAGTTCAGCGAGGCATTTCGCGCCATCACGGCCCGCCGCGTCCGCGGCAAGGTCGTATTCCACATGGACTGAAACTCAGCCCAGCGTTGCGCCACCATCCATCACGAGCGTCGTGCCGGTCGTGTAGGCCGCTTCATCGGAAACCAGGTAGAGGACGCCGGCCACCATGTCCTGCGGCTGCCCCGCCCTCGCGACCGGCAGCCGCTTCAGCCACTTCTGCACGCCGGGATCGGACGTGAGCGCTTCCGCGAACTTCGTCTCCACGACGCCGGGCAGGATCGCGTTGGCCCTGACCCCGGCCTGGCCGTACTCGCGTGCGAACGAGCGCGTGATGCTGATCAGGCCCGCCTTGGTCATCGAGTAAACGGCCTGACCCGGCATCGACAGCAGCGCCGCGATCGACGCGACGTTGACGATCGCCCCGCCACCCGACTCGATCATGAGCGGTACGGCGCGGCTCATGAAGTAATAGGGTCCTTTCAGATTCACCGCGACCGTCTTGTCGAACGCATCCGGCGGCAGATCCGTTGCCGGCCCGTAATAGGGGTTGGCTGCCGCGTTGTTGATCAGGATATCGAGGCGGCCGCACTCGTCCTTTATATAGGTCATCAGTGCATCGATCTGCTCGAGGTCGCCGGCATTGCACGTATTCGCCAGCGCCTCGCCGCCCGCCGCCACGATCGCGTCGGCAACCGCCTGCACACCCTCGATCTTGCGACTGGTGCAAACGACTTTTGCACCACAGTCGGCGAGACCGTGTGCGATTGCTTCTCCGATGCCCCGTGATGCCCCGTTGACGAGCGCCACCTTTCCAGACAGGTCCGTTTTCATGATTCTTCTCCCTCGAGTTTGCGCCGGAAACGCTGCATGCCGGCGATCCAGCGATCGTAATCGGCCGCCTTGCGCTGAAAGTACGTCTGCACCTGCCGGTGCGGCAGCACGAGAAAACGCCCTGCGCGAATTCCAGCCACGATGTCGTCGGCCACCTGGTCCGGCGACAGGATGCCGTCGACGTCGTTGCCACCGAAGCCGCCGTCGAACGATTCGGCATCGTCCTCGATGCCGATCATGCGGGTTGCCACCGCTTGCGGGCAAACGACGGACACCTTGATGCCCTGTTCGCCGTGCGTGATCGCGAGTGACTCGGCGAACGCGACCGCCGCGTGCTTGGTCGCAGAATAAGCGGCGTCGCCGATCTGGCTCAGGAGCCCGGCGGCCGATGCGACGTTGACGAGATAGCCGCCGCCACGCTCGATCATGCGCGGCAGCAGGGCGCGAGCCGCATAGACGTGTGCCATGACGTTGACGTTCCAGCAGGCGGCCCAGCGATCGTCCACGGGAATCATGCCGCCTTCCCTCGAGGCCGCGCTGCCGTCTGCGTCGCCAAACCCCACGCCCGCGTTGGACACGAAGAGATCGATCGCTCCCGTATCGCGTTCCACGGTGTCGACCAGGGCCTGCACCGCCGCTTCGTCGGATACATCGAGGACATGCGCAGTACCCCCGACGTCCGCAGCCACTCTCGCTGCAGCATCCGGCTCACGATCGACGACCACCACCGTGACGCCGTCGCGGGCCAGGCGTTTACACAAGGCACGGCCAATGCCGTGGCCGCCGCCGGTAACGACGGCAATGTTGATAGCGGCGGTCATTCGTTTCTCGCTGCGGTGGTAGGCAGGTTCCGCACTTGCGTCAGCCTGAAGGGCGGTAACATACTGTACGCACAGGAGGTGGTCCAATGCTGCGCGTACTGATGTTTTTGTCCCTGGCCGTTCTGTGTACTGCGTGTCAGCAGGCGGATCGCAATGATCATAGTCCGCAAAGTGCCGACAGTGGCTCCAAACCGAGCCATGTGACGCCGAAAGTGGCCTACGAACTGGCGTGCGCGGACTGCCACGAGGAAGGCAAGGACGGTGCGCCACGTACCGGCGACCCGGAGGCCTGGGCCGGACGTTCCTCGCTCTGGGAAGCCGTGCTCTTCGAACACGCGGAAAAGGGCTACTTCGACATGCCGCCCCACGGCCTGGACGGCCGGTTTTCCGACGACGAAGTCGCGCTTGCTGCGCAATACATGCTGGAAATCACGCACCCTGACAGGCCACGGGACTAGCACGTTCGCGGCTCGAGAACCGCTCCTGTAACAGCAGTGCAAACCGCAGGAGCGTGCCTCGGCGCGCGATCGTTCATTACTCGGCTGCTGCGATCGCCCTGCCGTCGAGGTACCTGATCGCCTGATCGATATACTTCGGCTGCGGCAGGCGCCGGCGGCGCGTCTGCGCGGTTATGAGCTCCACGGCCTCGAATCCGGCTTTGCGGTACTCGTCGTACACGCCTTTGACCTCCCGCTCCCTGGGATCAAAACAACCCCTCACGAAAACATGCCGATTGGAGCGCATCAGGTCGAGCTTCGCGGGCGTTTTCTCGCCCCAGAACAGCGCACCGCAGATATATATCCCGCCCCTGAACGCCTCCGGGTCCGCTGCCTGCACCAGGTTTGCGACCTTGCCGCCATCCGAGAATCCGGCGATATAGACGCGTTCGTTGTTGACCGTGTAATCGATGTCGACGACGCGCGGTGCGAGAATCGACTTGATCATCCGCTCCTGTACCGGTGCCGATCCCCCCGCCTGGCCGGGGCTGATCCAGATGAGGTTATGGGCATCCATTACCGG
>Ga0209536_100014261_pt1 | contig 11429 bp, 10 predicted proteins | sample DeeMarSeWOR28_12_FD_187461 | JGI IMG/M metagenome (GOLD analysis project Ga0209536, IMG submission 187461) | Marine sediment microbial communities from White Oak River estuary, North Carolina - WOR-2-8_12 (SPAdes) (version 2) | ecosystem: Environmental > Aquatic > Marine > Intertidal zone >... | reverse complement strand
GTTTGGAGGAGCAGATGATAAAACGGGCCCTCGAAAATGCAAATTTTGTCCAGGCACGGGCGGCGGAAAGCCTTGGGATTACCAAAAGCCTGCTGCAGTATAAGATGAAGAAATACCAGGTGCAGAAGAAGTAGAAACGGGGAGTTTCAAGTGCCTAAAGTTGCGAGTGCCTAAAGTGTCAAAGTTTAAAAATAAAGGCACAGGGTGCAGGGCACAAGGTGCAAGGTTAAAGACCAGGTGCTAGTGCTAGGCACTTGTTGCTGGGTAATAGCAAAATCTGGAATCCAGTGCCCAGAACCCAGCTTTTTCGCTTGGCCCCTCGAACCCTCGAATCCTTCTTTCATTTCGGCAGCTTCGGGATCTTGTTCCCAGTGCCGCCCCAGTTGAGTTTATTGCGCAGGATCTCGAAATAGCCTTTCTTGGGCATACTGATAAGATGCAGGGGTTTGCTGGATGTTTTTACCTCAAGCCGTGAATTTTCCACCATTTTCCAGGTGAAACGCCCATCCACGATGACTTTAACGTTGTGTGCCTTTCCCGCCAGCTGTGTTACAAGGGTTACACCCGGTGAGAGCAGGACCGGCCTGCTTTCCAGCATAAATGGACAGATAGGGGTAACAAGAATGCAGGGCAGTCCGGGCTGGACAATTGGGCCGCCGGAAGAGAGATTATACGCAGTTGAACCCGTAGGAGTAGAGAATATAAGGCCATCAGCCCTGTAAGTAGTAATAAATTCCTGGTCTGACCAGGTCCTTAGTTTTACAATCTGATCGACATCGCCCTTGCTGATAACTACATCATTAAGGGCATACAGATACTTACCTGGCGACGAATCAGCATCAGGTTTAGCAAGCAGCCTGGTTTTGAGGAGCATCCTTTTCTCGACCGTCATTTTTCCCTGCAGGAGTAACTCCAATGCTTCAAAGCGCTCCTTGGCAGATACTGCCGTAAGAAAGCCCAGGCCACCGAGATTGATGCCCATGACAGGTATTTCATACCTGCTTGCCTTGTCAGCTATATGCAACAGGGTGCCGTCACCACCAAGTATTATGAGGATATCCATATCCTCGGCAACCTGGTCAACGACAGTTTCAACCCCTTTGGCGGCAAGCCAGCTTATGATCTCTTCGCCTATCCTTCGAGGTTTCTTGAAACCTTTTTTCAGGATTATACCTGCTTTTCTGATTTTCATTTTCCAAGCTCTTTGGATCTTTCAGTGGCCGCTTCTACAGCATCCATTATGATGCCGCTGAAGCCCGCTGCTTCCAGTTCGTGCAGTCCGGCAATAGTCGTTCCGCCAGGAGAGGTTACCATTGCCCGCAATTGGGCCGGATGCTCTTTACTGCTCATGGCAAGCTTGACAGACCCCAAAACAGTCTGCATGACAAGGATTTCCGCATCAGACCTGTTTAATCCGACTTTTAAGCCTGCATCGATCAGGGCTTCAATAAATGTAAAGACATAGGCAGGTCCGCTGCCGCTCAAACCTGTGACAGCATCGAAATATTTCTCATCAAGGGTGATGCTTTTTCCAATGGAGTTGAAAATTGTCACTGCTGTGTCCATGTCCTCAGGGGTTGCTCTGGGACCTGGACTCAGTGCTGATGCAGCCTCAAGGACAAAAGCCGGGGTATTGGGCATTACCCGTATGATTCTGCAGTTACAGCCCGCAAGGGTTGTGTCGATAAGAGAAGAAGGAATGCCCGCTGCAATGGATATCAGCAGATGCGAATCGTTGATCTTGTCTTTCGCTGCCAGGAGCATTTCCTGCATTATCTGGGGTTTGACAGCCAGAATGATGGTGGAACAAAGGGACCAGATATTTTCATCCTCATTGGTATTATATGTTTTGACCATGTAAGTTTCAGTAAGATAGACTCTTCTTTCGGCAACAGGATCACTTACCAGTATATCTCCAGCTGCACTGATGCCTGACTTGAGAATCCCCTGGATCAGGGCTTCCCCCATTCTGCCACCGCCTATAAAACCTAATTTGCCATGCAATGTCATGATTAATCTCCATTAGAGAAACTTTTGAATCACCTTAAAGACTGATAACAGTTATTTTTTCTTATTGCTGTATTTTTTACAACAGGATTGTCGGCCTCGGACAAAAAACTCCGCCGACAGGTTTTATGCAGAATAAGATGTCGAGAATTTAAGGCCCTGGTGCTGCCCGGGGGGATTTTTTATACAGCAGGAATTGTTTCATAAAAAAGGCCTGTTGGATGCTGAAAGCTTCAACAGGCCTTTTTTATGTAAGGTTGTATGGAGAGTTTTAAATGTAAGAAAATTACTGTGCAGAAACTGGTCTTTTATGTGAAACAGGTGCCAGGACTGGCAGGAGACGGTTGCCTGCTTCCTTTGTCCTGGAAACGACCTTATTCAGTATTGAAAGCTGGCCGTTTTTCTTCAGTTCGACAAACTCCCAGGCTTCAGGTGTGGCAGCAATTGTTTCCATCAGCTTGAGGTGCTGACTGTGTCCAGACTTGTATGCGACAATATGGCCGAGGACAGGACAGCCAAGAAGTGTCATATCTCCAATTATATCGATTATTTTATGCCGTACGAATTCGTTGTCATAGCGTAAGCCTTCCTTGTTTAATACGCCGTTTTGGTCCATGCCGACAGCATTATCAAGAGAAGCGCCAAGGGCCAAGCCGTTTTCCTGCAGCATTTTAACATCTTCAAGAAAACCAAAGGTCCTTGCCCTTGATATTTCTGCAACAAATTTCCTGGGTGATACAGCCAGAGAATATACCTGACGTTTGATAGTGTCATGCTTGAAATTTATCTCTGCTGTTATTTTAAATCCGTCGTAGGGGTAAATGCTGATGTGTCTGTCGCCGTCACGGAACGAGATTTCCCGCGTAATTTTCACAAGCCTTCTATAACTTTTCTGCTGCCGGATACCGGCCTCAAGAAGCAGGTCAACAAATGGGGCAGAACTGCCATCCATAATGGGTACTTCAGGGCCATCCACCTCGATAATGATATTATCTATGGAAAGACCGTTGATCGCAGCCAGAAGATGTTCAGTTGTGGCTACAGAAGTATGACCTTCAGAGATGGTTGTAGCCATGGTAGTGTCAACAACACGGTTCATGAAGGCAGGAACAAGGCTGTTGGTTTCAAGGTCCGTGCGCATAAAGCGGATACCTGTATTTGCCCCAGCAGGTCTGAGCGTCAAATTTATGCGGCTGCCGGAATGCAGACCAACCCCGCTGCTGTGAACCTCTTTTCTGATCGTGCTCTGGTAAGGACTTATTTGTGAAAAAGTTTTCATTATAATGTTTTCTGAATCTCTAAAGTTATATTTTCCTTATAAAAATACAATAATCACAAGTGTAATATATGTTAATATGCAAAAATTGTACCAAATGGGATTGTTGCGGGGTAATAAGGGGTTATTGGGGGCTAAAATTGAAATATTTCAAACAGATAAATAGTTTTATGTTTTACGGATTATGTATATGAAAAGGTCGGTTTGTGTGTCAAAAAAAACATACCCAGGGAGAAAGTGTTGTGTATTTTTATACACCTGCAGGGATTTTTTATACACTTATGCGGTAGTGGTCAGATGAAAAAACAGAAACTGGGTGCCGGCTTCCAGGTAGCGGTTGCATGTGTTTTTAAAAAGCCCAGAAACGAGAATCCAGAACCTAGCTCCCCGTTTCCTTAATATTTCCAATGCGGTTCAGAATAAACCGGTCAAAATCGTCATCCAGATGCAATTGAACAGGCAGGACCAGGAGAGGGGTTTCCTGCGGAAAAATGCGGCGCAATTTAACCAGGTCTTTTTCAGTGGTTATCATCCCATGGGCACCTGAATTTTTCGCATTATGAAGAAGTGTTTGTATGTTGTCTGCTGAATAGGCATGATGATCTTCATACACATGGAATCCTGCAAGTTTTATTCCGATTGTTTCCAGTGTCATTCTGAATGATTCAGGTCTGGCAATGCCGCAGAATCCATACAATGGCATTTTGCAGGCATCTCCTTGTGAGATGGTGTCATTTTTTCCATTAAATATTCTGATCAGCATCTTTTCGGGTTCGTAGACCCCGTTGAATATAGGTTTTTCCGGGTATAAACCTTTCAGGAAACGGATAAACCCCTGTATATCGTTGTCCGGCGTTCCGTTGACGCCGCAGATAATAAAGGCATCAGCTCGCATTAAAGCTGTAAGTGGTTCTCGCAGTTCTCCCCCGGGCAGTACACGGCCGTTGCCTAAAAGTTTCTGGCTGCTGAAAAGCACCAGGTCCAAATTCCTTTTTAAGGCCATATGCTGAAAACCGTCATCGAGGATAAGAACATCTGCCCCCAGGGAATCTATGGCAAAACGGCCTGTAGTGTAACGTTTTTTACCCGTGATTACCGGTATTCCCGGAAGTTTTTCAGCAAGAAGGCGTGGTTCATCGCCTGCATCAGCCGCATCAAGTAAGATGTTTGTGGTATTTGATACAACGTTCATCGGGCTGCCGGCTGATCCTTTGTAGCCGCGGCTCAGTATGGCGGGTTTTCTGTCATGCTGCAGGAGGAGTTTGGCAATGTAATGTACAAGGGGGGTTTTGCCGGTGCCTCCCATAAGAAGGTTGCCGACACTGATTACCGGTGTTTCAAGCTTGCGCTGCTTTAAAATCCTTTTCTGGTATAAATTGCTGCGGCAGGCCATGAGGACACTATACAAAGGAGAAAGTGGTCTGCCAAAAAAGAAGAGACGCTCGAGTCTAGTATCTTTTTTCCCTGTCATGACATCTTGTCGGTTTTCAGCATTCGGTTGGTTGCTATCAGTTATAAAGTTTGGTTCCTGGCTCTGGCTGCTTGCAACTGGGTACTCGGTTCTCGGTTTTTCCCGCAATATCCAGAATCAAGTTACCAGTACCTTGAACTCTGTAGACTTTTTAACCCGATGACCCGTCTTATACTCCAAAAACTAGTGTTCGCCAAAGTAATCATTTTCGATTGTAAAGTGAACCGGATGCTAAATAAGAAAATAAAATGCTTGCCTATACATTTACCGCGTAAAACATGATATTTATACTTTTTACAAGTCAAGGAGCTTATAAATAGAAATTATTGCATCATATCCCCGGGGATCGCAAGATATGCGGTTAATGTTACAGCAGGATGAAAACTGAAAAAAATACAAGCATGTCCCTGAAAGTGACGGGGCTGGTTGAAAAAGCCAGAGATGGTAATCGTGTAAGCTTTCAGGAACTGGTGAACATTTTTCAGGAGGACATTTACCGCCTGGCCTATTACAGGACTTTTTCACAGATGGATGCTGAAGATCTGACCCAGGATATTTTTGAACAGGCATACAGAAAAATGGACAGCCTGAATGATACGGAACGTTTTCGGGCCTGGCTTTATACTATAGCGGTTAACCGGTGCAATGATTTCCTCAGGAAAAGAAAATACCTGGCGCTGCTGCAGATACGTTCAGCACAGGAACAGGATTTTGTCACCAGGGATGAGGACACGAATAATAACTCCAATGATCGAATTGACAAAAAAAGGTTCTGGAAACAGGTAAAGGAAATGCTGCATAAACTTTCGGCCATGGAGCGTGAGGTTTTTACCCTCCGTTTCATGGACCACCGCAATATCAGTGAAATTGCCGCCATACTGGACAAGAGTGAGAGCACAGTTAAAACGCATCTTTACCGGGCCCTAAACAAGGTGAGAGAACATTCTGATTTTTTTGAGGAATACAGGGAGTCCACATCATGAAAGAAAAAAACCATGACCATTTGCCGGAAGGACAGATCCTCAGGGCAGTTGTTGATGAGAAGGATCTTCCCGGAGAGGACCAGCAGCATCTCCGGGCATGTTCAGTCTGCAAAAGAAAAATTGAACAGGTCAGGGGCGGGTTGCAGGCGTTCGGAAAAAAAGCCGGGCAGGCAGTCCCTCCATTTTCGCGTCCAGTAAGACTGCCAAGCGAAAAGCCAGCCAGGATAAGTCAGAATGCTGGTTGGCTTCCTTTTTTCGGAGCAGCAGCCATGGCCGGCCTGCTTATGTTCTTTTACTTCATGAGTATGGAAATCATGCCCCGCCCCGGACTGATCACAATGCAGAGCCAGGAAAATTTACTGGAGGATGAATCACTGATGCGTCAGATCTCAGAGATGGTTGAAAATCCTCTGTCTGATGATATGTATGAAATATCCGGAGAGAATGGGGTCGATTTTGATGAGGATTTCCTGCAGTTTTTAGTACCTGAAATCCAAGATGATTTTCAATCTGAATTATTAATCCAGGGAGGAATAAAGCGATGTTGAGAAAAAATGTATGGATCGGGTTGTTGCTTCTTATTGTTTTCCTGCCGTCAACCCTTTTAGCCCAGGAGATGATGCATGGCAAATGGTGGCGCAACAAATCAATAATACAGGAGCTGGAACTGACTGACGGCGAGGAAAAAATACTGGAAGAAAAATATGTCGAAAGCCGCCGTAAAATGATTGTTCTTAAAAACGAAATTGAGAAGCAACGGTTTGAATTGGATTTACTTCTTGGTGCAAAGGATGTGGATAAGCAGAAAATCATGGAACGTTACAACAGTCTGGAGCAGGCCAGGGCGGATTTGTCGAAAGTGCGCTTTGAAATGCTCATGGATGTCAGGGAAACCATAGGAGTTGAACGCTTTCAGGACTTAAAATTTATGCATCGTGATCGGGATAGACGTGCCAGGGACAGAAAAGAGATAAAAAGGTCCCGGCGAGACAGTTATTCCTCCCGGGACAGGGACTGAATTGACGCCTTTCCCATAAGGGAAGATCTAATATTTTGCCTTGATGAGAAAATCGATGATCTCAAGATGCCGTTGTGATACACCGCGGTGCTGCAGGACCAGAGCCTGGGCTTTTTCTCCCATCTGTTTCCTAAGTTGAGTGTCCACAAGCAGCTGCTTTAATATTTCAAAAATTTCGTCTTCGTCATGACAGACAATTGCAGCATTCTTTTCCAGCAGATCTGCTGAAATTTCTGTAAAGTCATCCATATACGGTCCGAAGAGAATCGGCTTGCCAAAAGCTGCAGGTTCGAGCGGATTATGACCCCCGTCAGGAACCAGGCTGCCTCCTATAAATGCAATATCGCAGAAACTGTACATGCGCGAGAGTTCACCCATTGTATCAAGGATAAGCAAGGGGGCGCCTGGAAACTCTTCATCCTGAAGGGGAGCAGTCCTCTGCCTTACAGTAAGGCCGAGGCTGTCGGAAATTTCTTTTATTTCGCGACCCCTTTCAATCCTGCGGGGTGCCACAACAAGAAATAGGTCAGGAAAGAGCAGGGATAGGCGTTTGTAAGCAGACAGGAGGGCGACCTCTTCACCTGCATGGGTGGAGCCGGCTATCCAGACAATCTTTTCCGGTGAAATCCCGAATTGTTTGCGGTAGAAAGAGGTGGGGCGCTGGTCCTGTTCCCAGCCGACAGTGTCAGGAAGCACTGCGTCATATTTTAAATTCCCCAAAGCTTTTACCCTGTCGGCATCAACACCGAGACCTATCATCTTGTCCGCATCTGCAGCTGTCTGCATTGAAATGAACTTGAAGATTTTAAACATGGGCAGAAAAATGAAGCGGTACCGTTTGTAGCGGGCAAAAGAACTCTGGGAAATGCGGCCGTTGACCAGGATAGCCGATATCTTCTGCTTTTCTAGTATATGGAGAAAGTTTGGCCAGAAATCAGTCTCAATCAGGATGAAAAGATCTGCACCGATGCAGTTAATGAATTTCCGGGCGATGTTATAAAGGTCAAGGGGGAATGGGACAAAAAAATCAACTTCCCTGGTCATAATCTCTCTGGATAGCTTTTCCCCGGTTTTGGTTGAAGCTGAGAAAATGATGGTTATGTCTGGGTAAGTAGATCGTAATTGCCTGACAAGCGGCTGTGCTGATAGAACTTCGCCTACTGAAAGGGCATGCAGCCAAATCTTCTTTCTGTTCTCAGGGATCTTCTGGGAGAGCGCCTCAATGCCTAAACCCAGTCTCAACAGAATTCTGCCACCATACTTGGGGGAAAGGATTGCTTTGACTAAAAGCAATGGAGATAATAATATCAAGCTTATAACCTGAAAAATATTGTAAATAACTATACTCATGAATAAGTATACCCGATATTCGTTCCTGTATCTGACCGTTTTAAAAAAGATCTATACAGAGATTGCCTGAAAAGTACTTTTCCGGATAAAAATACATATTTAATCACTTACAAAAACAATTACAATGAACTTGCTACTTTTTGAAGCAAATGAGATCAGACCTGACAGCACTGTTTATCTCCAAGACCGACGCAGCGAGCATATTATAAAGATCCTGGGCAGCAGGCCCGGGGACACCATCAGGGCAGGAGTGATAAACGGCCCAATCGGCAGCGGTGAAATACTTGCAATCCGCGGCAAGGGCAAAAATGCTGAAGTGGTTTTACGTTTCTCGCCCCAGGATAATAATCCTGAGTGCCAGGCTGTTGATCTTATCCTGGGACTGGTAAGACCCATCATGCTCAAAAGAGTACTGGCCCAGGTTGCCTCACTTGGCGTTGGCAGGATATTTCTGATCAATGGCAACCGGGTTGAAAAAAGTTTTTTTAACGCCTCCCTTCTCAAAAATGAACAATATCGCTCCTGTCTGGTTCAGGGCCTGGAGCAGGCGAAAGATACCCGCCTGCCGGAAGTAACCATCCATAAGCGTTTCAGGCCTTTTATTGAAGACTATATCCCCACAGTTGCCGGTGACTATCACAGGATGCTCGTTGCCCATCCTGAAGGAATTATGGACCTGAAGCAGGCAGCCGGTAGAAATATTACTGGCAGAACACTTTTAGCGGTCGGACCTGAAGGCGGATGGGTTGATTTTGAGATAAAAAAATTTGTGGAACACTCTTTTGTGCCGGTAAGCCTGGGTACCCGGATTCTGCGGACGGATACGGCTGTTGTGGCCCTGCTGGGTCAATTGCTTCTGCTGCAGGGGGATTGAGAAAGGGAAAGATTTCAGGCATGGGTGATGAAAGAAAATTCCCAGGGGCATGGAGTATTGGAGTAATGGTTTTATGAAACACTCCAGTACTCCTGATAGAAACCTCCCGCCTCTTGTTTTATAACTATCTTTTCAATTTTGTTACCATTTTATCCACCAGCATCTTGAACTCCTGAAGCTTGAGCAGATAGAGCGCAATTCCATAAACTGCAGCACCGGAAGCTACTAAGAGTAACACCCCCGGCAATTCATACAAAAATCCCTTTTGCATCAACTCAAGAAGCAGAGCCTGCATGATGTAAAGATAAAGCCCCATAAAAAAGGCAGCGGTAAATACTTTTCCAAGACCGGATGCAAGGTAGGACAGAGAATAACCCTCAAGCTTCCAGTAGAGGATTATTCCTAGAAAAATGAAATTTGCTGTCATGGCACCTGATATTGACAGTGCCATAGCTTTGTGCTGCAGGGGTGTTATGGTTATAAGAATGATGAGGATATTGGCTCCCACAGCCAGAAAGCTGCCAACAACGGGATAGCGTGTATCGTCAAGGGCATAAAAGACCGGAACCATTACTTTGACAGAAGCGTAGGCAAAAAGGCCGAGGGCATAAAAACGGAGAGCTTCAGAGGTTTTGTAGGTGTCGACAGCAGTAAAATTGCCGTGTTCGAATATTATCCTGATGATGGGATCAGAAAGCAGGATCAGTCCTATGGTTGCAGGAATGGTCAGGGAAAAAGCCATGGTAAGCGAAGAGGTAAATGTTTCCTTCAGGCGCAGAAAATCTTTTACAGCAGCCTGGCGGGATAAAAGGGGCAGGGCGGCAACAGATATGGCAACTCCGAAAACCCCTACCGGAAACTGGAAAAAACGGAAGGCGTAGTTCAGCCATGAAAGGCTTCCCTCCTGGAGTGAAGAAGCGAAGTAGGTATTGATGAAAACGTTAATCTGCAGGGCGGCAAGACCAAAAACTGCCGGTGCCATAAGCTTTAAAATGCGATGCAGTCCGGGATCCTTGAGATTGAGGTGAGGTTTGAATTTGAAATCTGAGCGGAAAAGGGATGGGATCTGACCTCCCAGCTGCAGCATACCGCCTATGAGCGTGCCAATTGCCATGCCGACAATGGAGGGGTGACCGTTTTTGCCAAGCAGGAATGCAAGGCTTACCCCGCCAATGATCGAGCCGAGGTTGAAAAAACTCGAGGCAAGGGCGGGAATAAAAAAGCGCCCTTTGGTGTTGAGGATTCCCATAACGACGGACGAAAGCGAGATAAAAATGAGAAATGGGAACATGATCATGGTGAGCAGATGGGTTAATGCAACCTTGTCGGGAATTTTTTCAAAATCCGCATCAACCAGGGCCAAAACTATTTTATCGGCAAACAGTATGCCGAGGAGCGTGATAAGGCTGAGCAGGATGGCGACAAAAACAAGAACATTGCCGGCCAGCCTCCAGGTTGCTTCCGGTCCGCGGGTTTCGTCGTAATCTGAAAAGACGGTGACAAAAGCTGCGCTTAAAGCCCCTTCACCAAAAAGATCCCGCAGGAGGTTTGGTATCCTGAAGGCAACAACAAAGGCGTCAAAAGCAAAACCGGCACCGAATAAGACGGCAAATGCCTGCTCTCTGACCAGTCCCAGCACTCTGCTGCACATGACAGCTATACTGACCTTTGAAGCTGAACGGGCTATTCTGCCGGTGTCTTCTGCTGGCTGCTTCATCGAGGTTTTTATAACAATTATATTGTCGTTTAATAAGAAAAATATATGAAAATTTTTGCTACTCTAGCAGGCGAATGCAAAGAAGACAATGTTCTTGCTTGACTTTGCCGTAGGCTTATGAATAGTATGCATTCCTTTGTATTTCGTATTCATGTGACCGTCTGCATGGCGACAAACATAACTATAAGATTTTAATAGAATAAATTGCGGGAAATCTTTTGTACGTTGCATATCCCTGCTGAGAAATAATTGTTTGAGTTACAAATTGGAGGTTTTCATGACGGACGTTAAGCTGGTTAGGAATGTGGTGATCTTGGGACATGGCAATTGCGGTAAAACCACCCTGGCTGAGGCCATGCTATTCAGCGCAGGCAAGACAAACCGTTTGGGCAAGGTGGACGATGGTTCTTCAAATATGGATTTTGAACCGGAAGAGATTAAGCGCAACATTACAATTGGCTCGGCATTTAATCATTATGTCTGGAAGAAGCATGAGGTATTTCTGGCGGACACTCCCGGAGATGACAATTTCATTAATGAGTCAAAGTTCACAGCCAGAGTTGCCGACAGTGCCCTGTTTTGTATAGGGGCGGCAACCAGCGTCAAAAACCAGACAACAAAATTTACCGATTTTATTGAAGAGCGCAAGATTCCAACAATTATCTGTATTACCCGGATGGATCGTGAACGGGCCAATTTTGCCAGTGTCATTGAAGGCATCAAGGCAAACCTT
>Ga0209536_100014260_pt1 | contig 11429 bp, 8 predicted proteins | sample DeeMarSeWOR28_12_FD_187461 | JGI IMG/M metagenome (GOLD analysis project Ga0209536, IMG submission 187461) | Marine sediment microbial communities from White Oak River estuary, North Carolina - WOR-2-8_12 (SPAdes) (version 2) | ecosystem: Environmental > Aquatic > Marine > Intertidal zone >... | reverse complement strand
CCCCATGCACCAGGGTCACACGAGAGCTAATAGAATTCGCTCTCGCATGGAAGGGGATGACTGGATGAAATGGGATAAAATAGTTTGACAGCGTGCCCTTTGGATAGTCCATCACCTTGTTTAGGCGGTTAGGCTGCCATTTTTTGTCAAACATCTCTCATGAGCATACATACATCTATTTGTGGAAAATCGCTCATTATTATCGGTATCCAAACAAAAGGATGCTCCCCGTGTCTTTATCCACCTACCTCCCGCAAGACAGATTACAAGCGATTGCGAATAACACCTCCCTGCCTGAGCGTGCCAATGGATCGGTGCTGTTCGCGGACATCTCCGGTTTCACTGCTCTGGCAGAGACCCTCACCAGATCGCATGGCAAGCGGCGCGGGACGGAAAGTCTTTCCATTCAGTTGGAACGGGTATACACTGCCCTGATCGCACAGGTAGAAGCCATGAGTGGGAGTGTGGTGGGTTTTGCCGGGGATGCCATCACCTGCTGGTGGGATGGGAGCGACTCAGCCCTCAGGGCAGCAACGGCCGCGCTTGGGATGCAAGCCGCCATGCAGCGCTTTCTCGGGCTGGAACTGCGAGCAGGGATTGCCAGCGGGCCTGTGCGACGTTTCGTGGTGGGCGATCCAGCGATTCAGCAAATAGATTTGCTGGCCGGAGAGACCGTGGCCCGCGCCTCAACGGCGGAACGTCTGGCGAAAGCCGGGCAGGTGCTCGCAGACGGGGCAACCATCAAGGACTTGGGCGAGGGTGTCAGGGTTTCCGGGATGCAGGACGACCCGGAATCGGGGGAGAAGTTCGGGCACATCACCAGCCTGAGTGTTTCCTTACCAACATTGGAGACATCACCCGCAAGAGTGGATGAAACCCAACTTCACGGCTGGTTGCATCCGGCTGTGGCGGGAAACACCCGTGAATTACTGCAAACCGACCTGCGGCCTTGCACAGCCCTATTCGTCAAATTTGCGGGCATCGATTTCGAAGCGGATGACGCAGGCGAACAGTTGCAACCCTTCATTAAAACAATCCAGCACAGCGCCGAGCGATACGGCGGCATTCTGCTGGATATTGTCATGGGAGACAAAGGGAATTACGTCTATATCAACTTTGGAGCTTTGAGCGCGCATGAGGATGATTCGCGTCGCGCGGTCAAAGTGGCCTTGGAATTGCTGAAGAAAATAAGCTTGCAGTTACAGATGGGCATTACGCAGGGACTGATGCGTGTGGGCGCGTATGGCGGTGAGACGCGCAAGGTCTTCGGCGCGTTGGGCGATGATGTGAACTTAGCCGCGCGGCTGATGACTACTGCAGCAACGGGTGAAATTCTGTTGACCAGTCACGTACATAAATCATCTGCGAATGAGTTTCTATTTGAGCCGCGTGCCGCGTTGACCTTGAAAGGCAAGACCAAGCCTGTGACTGTTTTCGCGTTGATGGGCGAACAGCGCCAACGTGCCATCCGTTTGCAGGAGCAGCAATACACCCTACCGATGGTGGGACGTCAGGAAGAGTTGAAACTCATTGAAGAGAAGTTGGAGTTGGCGGCGCAAGGCAGGAGTCAGGTCGTCGGCATCGTGGCAGAGGCAGGCTTAGGCAAGTCGCGACTCGTGGCGGAGGTCATCCGCTCGGCTCGGAAAAAGGGCTTCGTTGGATACGGAGGCGCGTGTCAATCCGATGGCACCCAGACCCCGTACCAGGCGTGGAAAAACATCTGGCAGGCGTTATTCGATGTTGATCATGAACAACCGTTGCAAAAAATAATTCGCAATCTTGAAGGCGAGATCGAAAACCGCGCGCCAATGCGCGTGGATTCCAAGCCACTGTTGAATGTCTTGTTGGATCTGAACATCCCTGAAACTGATTTCACTCAAAACCTTGAGCCGAAGATCCGCCAGAGCGCCTTGCATGCCTTGCTCGAAGATTGTTTGAGGGCGCACGCGACCGGTGAACCGACGTTGATCGTCATTGAAGACCTACATTGGATCGACGCGCTCTCGCATAACTTGCTAGAACAATTAGCAAAAGCGTTGGCGTATCATGCCGTGTGTTTCGTGTTGGCGTATCGCCCGCGGCAGTTGGAGCGCTTACAGTCGCCGCGCATCGAAGCGTTGGAGCAATTCACAAGAATCGATTTGAGTGAACTCACGCAAGCCGAAGCGGAGAGCGCCATCCGCGCCAAACTGGCGCAGCTGTACCCTGCCCGTGGCGGAGCATTGCCGAGCGGTTTGGTGGAAGCGTTGATGGCGCGCGCGCAGGGCAACCCGTTCTATCTCGAAGAACTACTCAATTACGTGCGCGACCGCGGGCTTGATCCATCCGATATTGAAAACATTGAACTGCCCGACAGCCTGCACACGTTGATCCTGAGCCGCATCGACCAGTTGAGCGAGGGGGAGAAGACCACGCTGCGCGTGGCAAGTATCGTCGGGCGATTGTTCCGCGCCAAATGGTTGATGGGCTATTACCCCGAGTTGGGCTCGTTCCCGCAGGTAAAAGCCGTGCTGGATGCGCTATCTGGATTGGACATCACGCCGCTGGACTCGCCCGAACCTGAGTTGGCATACTTGTTCAAGCACATCGTCACGCATGAGGTGACCTACGAAAGTCTGCCCTTTGCCACGCGCGCCAGATTGCATGCGCAGTTGGCGCAGTATTTGGAAAGCGCCGATGCCCCCGTGGAGACGATCGCCTTTCATTACGGACGGAGTGAGAACAAAGAAAAACAGATCGAATACCTGCGCAAGGCGGGGGATGCATCGCAAAAGAACTTCGCCAACGAAGCTGCGTTGGAGTATTACAGCACACTCCTGCCCTTGCTCAAGGACGATGAAGAGAAAATACAAATCCATTTGAAGCACGGGGAAGTCTTGCAGTTGATCGGCAAGTTCGATGATGCCGAAAGCGATTACCGCGCCGCCTTGGAAACTGCCAAGGATGATCTCGCATCCAAAGCAGGTGCGCAGTACGCCTTGGGCAAGTTGAACCGATTGCGCGGGGATTATGAACCCGCGCTCGAATGGCTGGGACAGGCAAGGGAAGCGCGCACGAAGTTGGAAGATACCACAGGACTGGCGCAGGTGTTGATCGAAACGGGTATGATGTTATGGCGCAAGGGGGATTATGCACAAGCACGCGAACCGCTGAATGAAGGTTTGGTGTTGGCGCGCGAGGTAAATGACAAGTTCAACACCGCGTTGGCACTCAACGCTTTGGGGTCTGTGGCTTATGATCTAGGCAACTATGCCGCGGCGCGGACGTCCTATGAAGAGAGTCTGGCGCTGCGACGTGAGATGGGGGATAAGGCGGGCATTGCGGATTCGCTCACCAATCTGGGGAATGTGGCTAATAACCAGGGTGACTACGCCGCGGCGCGGGCGTTGCATGAAGAGAGTCTGACGCTCATGCGTGAGATGGGCGATAAGAACGGCATCGCGCTGGCGCTCAACAATCTGGGGCTTGTGGCGTTGGCACAGGGCGACTATGCCGCGGCGCGGACGCAGCATGAAGAGAGTCTGGCGTTCAGGCGCGAGATGGGCGATAAATGGGGCATCGCGATTTCGCTCGGCATTCTGGGGAATGTGGCTCTGGCACTAGGCGACTATGCCGCGGCGCGGGCGTTGTATGAAGAGTCTCTGGCATTATGCAAAGAGAGGGATGAAAAGAGTCTGATGGCATTTGCCTTGCTTGGTTTAGGCATGGTGGATCTCGCCGAGGGTAAACCCGAAGCGCGTGAGAATATTTTTGCCAGCCTGCGCCTGCGTCAGGAAACGGGCGAGCATTTATACCAAATCTCCAGCCTGATCGGTGTGGCAGGATTGGTTTTGCAGAAAGGGGATGTGGGATTCGCCGCGCAATTGCTGGGTGCGGTCGAATCCGCACTCAAGGTACTCCATGCTGTGGTGGAAGATGTAATGAATCCCTTCCACGAGCCAACGCTGGCGAAGGTCAAAGAGGCGTTGGGCGACGAGGCGTTCCAGTCCGCGTGGGAGGAGGGAAGTCAATGGTCACTGGAAGAGGCGGTCGGGAAGGTGTTAGGTGAATAACTATTCATTCAGGCATTTAGGTAACGCCAATATTCCTTGACGTTTTCATCACTTATAGCTATGATTCTGAAAAAGTAACACTATTGAACCATATTTTCCCTTGATTTCAGGGAAGGAAGTGGTTCGAGATAGGTTCAAAACCGCCCACAGAAACTCCCGTCTCCGCACGGGAGTTTTGCTTTTTGAACAACTCATTATTAGGTTTATTAATCAAGGCACATAAGGATCCCATGGCGCTGAGATTCGTGGCAACATGGCTGCTCTGTACGCGCACGAATCACTTACGAGCTTGAACTGTATTCTGTTTCCTGAAGTACTCTTAACAATCCTGATCAGATAAGTTCCAACATCTTGTTCTGAACAGTATCCTTCACTTGCCGGTCCTTCATTCTGAAGGGTTAGTACGTAATTCTCGTATGTCCAAGTGAAGCGCGCGCCGGGATGGTCTGAATCGGGAGCGATTGATAAATCATCTGATGTAACCGCCAGCCTGGCGCTTCCGCCCTCATTAAATTGGAGATGGTTTAGAGTGATTTCACCATCATGAGGATCTGCGCCAGGTATCGGCCATTCACCGGTCCAGATACCAACCAAATCGGTGGGTGCAACAACCGATGAACTTGACAGGCTTGCCTTCGATTTCTCATCGAATTGAACAGCAAACTCAGTGATTAGACCATCTTCGACTTTCACTTCACAAGTTCCAGACATCGCCTTGATCCCGTAGTAAGACCACTGATATGAGTTAATCGAGCAATTTTCGAAAGTAACGCCTGATTCTGATGTAATCGGGTCGCCATTAAACTGATAATGCAGTTCGGCCTGTGTGTTCAACCAGTTCGCAATCTGGTCTTTGCCTGTGACAGATGTTGCATCGCCTACCTTCAGGGAAGCATTTTCTACAAGCAATGCAAGCGCAGATTCAACATTTTGCGAGTTGACAGCCTCTTGGAACTGCTGGGCTACAATGACTGGATTAACTCCACATCCCGTCGTTAATAACATTGCGACTGCCATCACAACTGTAATACCGATAAAACAAGATTTTGACATGTGGTTTTCCTTTCATAAAGTGGAATAGACCATAATGGACATTATATATCCAAATTATTAAGTGAGGGACTTTTTCTGTCAACAGGTAACGCCGGCATTCCTTGACGTCACAGAGGCGTTCAACTAAGATTCCTGAAAAGCTATCCCCTTCGTACCATATTTTCCCCTGATTTCAGGGAAGGAGGTAGTTCGTCCCGTCACCCATGTGCCGGGATTGCGGGATAGGGGTATTGAGATGCCCCCTCCCGCTTATGTCCAATACCGCCCACCATAAGCCCCGGCTTCACACCGGGGTTTTGTTTTTTTATGTATTCTAACTTTTATTTTGGTACTCCCATAACACTTCCATGGTCGATGACTTTCCTGTGTACCAACGGAGCAATTGCACAAACCAGGGAGCGATTGGGCACTTTCCTGTGACCATCATTTCTTCCAATTCAGCGATTGTCTGAAATGCTATCTCATCTACCTCGTGAGAATCAATCGCAATGGAGTTTTTGTCATCAAATGTGCCTTCAAACACTTCGCTGAACTCGTTATCATTTGGCCCATAGTTCATCTTGAACTGAATCAGGCGGGTAAGAGAAACACCTTCAATCCCAAGTTCCTCACGAAGGCCGCGAATCGCCCCAGCCAAATATGATTCTCCGGGTTTGAGATGCTCGGAAACGGAACAATCAAGCGTACCAGGGAATTTATCTCGCGTCTGACTGCGTTTCTGGATCAGCAACCTACGATCTGGGGTAAATAGAAAAACGTGCACGCCCCGATGCCACAGGCCGTTTTGGTGTACAACCTGCCGTTTCTCTTGCCCGACAACTTCATTTCGATCGTTGACGATGTCAAAATACTCAGCTGTCATGATGGGCTGCTTTCCTTATGCGGTTCGAAATCAATGTAATGATAACGATCGGGTTTTACCCTCGGGCCCAGGAAAAACGGATTCGTGATTGCCAACACATCTCCAGCTTTATCCGTTATGTCGAGACGGAACCATTCAGGAACGCTCGCATCTACCTCCTGCCGGAACTGTATACCGATATCTCTACCTTTTATCTGTTCCCGGGCAATGACCGCGCCATTCTTTACCAGTTGGACACTGACCGTTTTGGGCTGATACGGAATCGTTACGATGAAATCAACCGCGCCACTTTGCGCTCCTAAACTAGCTCCCATTTCATACGTTTTTCCATTGACTTCAGCCCTGAAATCAAATTGCGGCCCTTTGGTAACATAAGCCCGGCATTTTCTTAAAGCATCCAGAATCCCAGCAGTGGAAAGCTCTTCTGCATACACGTATGTTGTGGGCATCCCAAGACGCTCTCCAAATTTGTTCTCCTCGGGTCTAGGTGGGTAGTGATAATCGCTCCCGCCGATCGCTGTGATGCGGTATCCGGCATTCAACCATTCTGTCCACATGGCAACCGCTGCTGGATTACCGGTCACATGACCTGGCCAGTAGAGGTCATTCCAAAGTTCCAGGCAATGGATATGGCGCAGGTCCGTATCATCAAACAACCAATCCCAGGGAGGCAGAAGAGGGTGATTGATTGAACTGAGCAACCCATCCTTTGAAATTTCCTGCACTAACTTATTTACTGTTTCGTATCTGACCGGCATTGACACTTCAATCTGATCCCCGCAAATTTCTTGCATCCAATCATGCCAGCCGTTCATTCCAAACACATTGAAATGCCCTTTATCGAAGGTTATTTCCAACCCTGGAATGACCAGAAAATCTAAGTTGTCACTTAGCTCATAAAGTGCAGCGATAGTATTGTGATCGGTTATGGCAATAAAATCCAACCCTTCTGCTTTTGCAATACCAGCCAGGATATCTGCAGGATAAATACCATCTGAAGCGTGCGTATGGGTATGAAAGTCGCCGCGATACCAGCCAGCTTTATGGTTAATTACCTTTGAAAATTTTTGACCAAACATAAACTGTTTCAGGTGAGATTATGTCCAAGACCGCTTTACAGGCACGCTTGGCATTGAGGCGATGGTTTCTTTGTCTACGTTCAGGTAAACAACTTTTTCTTCAATCCGTTCGATCTGTGCCACGGGAATACATATATCCCTTTCTTTCCACGGGTGGCCCTTCCTCAAACACAGATGTGTGATATTCCCGCTTACCGGCCCCACGATGAACTCGTCCACTTTCCCGACCCAGCCATCAGTGGCGCGCACACGCGTGCCCCGGCGCACAGCTAACTCGCCAGGAGGGATGCGCCGGATTTTGTCATCAACAATTCGTTTGACTGGAACCACAAAAGGCCATAGCAATGTCAGGTTTGGATCAGTGGCATGCTGGGGGATGTCTGTGTAGATGAAGTCTGGCTGGTTGAAAGATTCTAATTTTGTAAACTCTTCTTTCGTGCAACTTAACAATATAACTTCAGCAGCGGTATTCACAACCAACTTGACTGAAACCAGCCGTTCAACAGCGGACGACTTTTCCTGCACCACAATATGGGTCACTGTCTCGGTAACAGGATTCAAGATGATATGGGTAGAGCGACCACAATGACCATCACTGCAATGTACTTCAACATCCAATGGAAATTCCATAGCATTACCTCAATTACATAACACGACTAAAACAAAATGGCCAACTAAAGTAGCTTGCTGCTGCCTCTTTCATCAGCCAGATGACAGGCCACAAAATGCCCGGGGTGTATTTCGCGAAATTCCGGCTCTGCAGTGATGCACCTTTCTTCGGTCAGCGGGCAGCGGGTATGGAACACACAGCCTGAAGGCGGATTGGCCGGACTGGGGGGATCTCCTTTTAGAATAAAACGCTTGCGTTGTCTCTCAAGCCTTGGGAGGGGAATGGGCACAGCCGAATTGAGTGATTGGGTGTAAGGGTGCAAGGGATTATCAAAAAGGGTATTTCGTTCGGTCAGTTCCATCACCTTGCCCAGGTACATTACCACGATCCTGTGTGAGATATGCTTAACCATGCTCATATCATGGGCGATAAAGAGATAGGCTACGCCTAATTGCTCCTGCAAGTCTTGCATCAGATTGACCACCTGGGCCTGGATGGATACATCCAATGCAGAAATCGGTTCATCGCAGACGATAAAGTCAGGGTTCAGCGAAAAGGCGCGGGCGATTCCGATGCGTTGTCTTTGTCCACCAGAAAACTCATGGGGGAAGCGACGCATGTAGACTGGATCCATCCCCACCAGATCCAGCAGTTCCGCTACTCGATCTTTCAACTCTCTGCTGCCCATTTTCATCATGCCGTGAATAACCAACGGTTCACCAACGATTTTAGCCACCGAATGACGCGGATTGAGCGTGGCATAGGGGTCCTGGAAGATCATCTGCATTTTAGGCCGAAGTTGGCGAATTTCCTCGCTACTGCTCAGGGTCAAGTCTTTTCCTTCAAAGAAGACTCTCCCGGAGGTAGGTTTGTGCAATTGCAAAATAGCCCGCCCGGCAGTAGATTTACCGCAACCGCTCTCACCAACCATCCCCAGTGTTTCACCTCGCGCGATGTCAAAAGAGATGCCGTCTACTGCTCTTACAGCGCCCACGGTACGACCGAAAAAACCACCCGCAATTGGAAAGTGTTTCTTCAAATTTTGCACTTTTAATAGCGCATTGTTATCAGACATCGCGTGGGCCTCCTTGCTTCAAGTCGTAGAAACAAGACACCTGATGTGCTTCGCCAACCGTTATCAATGGCGGTATTTCCTGCCAACAACGGTCGTAGGCATACTCGCAGCGCCATGCAAATGGGCAATGTTGTAACGGTATCAATAAATCGGGCGGGGTGCCCTTAATGCTCACCAACCGCTTCGCTTCTTTGTCATCCAACCGGGGTAATGCACCCAACAGACCAAGCGTATAAGGGTGTTGGGGGCGTTCATACAAATCATCTACTGGCGCGATCTCGGCTGGTCGGCCTCCATACATAACCAGAGCGCGGTCGGCTATCCCAGCCACCACGCCCAAATCATGGGTGATCCAGATTACAGATACATCCAGGGTTTCCCTCAGTTGCTTGAAAAGTTCTACAATTTGCGCTTGGACAGTCACATCAAGGGCAGTAGTAGGTTCGTCAGCGATAATGATTTGGGGATTACAGGCAATCGCAATGGCGATAACAACGCGCTGGCGCATGCCACCGGAGAATTGGAATGGATAGGCTTTGTAGCGCAGTTCCGGGTCAGGAATACCCACCTGAGCCAGGAGCTTGAGCGTGTGCTCGCGTGCCTGTTCCTTGCTCATTCCCTTATGCCGGGTCAGGGTTTCTGAGATTTGTTCCCCAATAGTCAGAATCGGGTTCAGTGTGGAAATGGGATCTTGGAATACAAATCCTATCTGCCCACCGCGTACGTCGCGTAATTCCGCGGGGGTCAATTGAAGTAAATCTTGATGACCATAAAATATCACTTCACCACTTTCTATTTTACCCGGCGGCATCGGAATTAACCCTAGCAAGGACATCATGGTTACGCTCTTGCCGCTACCGCTTTCGCCCACAATGGCCAATGTTTCACCTTCCTCCAGATCGAAGCTGACACCATTGACGGCGTTGACAACTCCATCTAGAGTGTAGAACTTAGTGACGAGGTTTTTGACTTCTAAAATTTTTGACATTTTCACCTCCTCACTTTCTCGACCGCCGCAGGCGCGGATCGAGCACATCGCGCAGCCAGTCGCCTAGCAGGTTCATCCCTAAAGATGTGAACATGATCGCCAAACCCGGGAAGGTGGCCATCCAAGGATAGCTAGTGAGATATTTTCGCCCCGCGGCCAACATATTGCCCCAGGTGGGGTATTCGTGGGGGGGCACACTCAGACCCAGGAAGCCCAGGCCGGCCTCATAAAAAATCATGCGTGACATCTCGAAAGTCGCTAGCGTGATCAGTGGCCCGATCAGATTGGGAAGGATATGATCGAAGATGATACGCGGCCAACGTGCACCGGCGCTGATAGCCGATTCGACATAGCCAGATTGACGGATGCGCAGCACCTCCCCCCGTGTTACGCGGGCGAAGATTGGCGCGTCGGTAATGCCAAAGATGAGAATCACGTTGAGCAGGCTGCGGCCAAGAACAGCAGCAATAAATACAACAAACAATAAATAGGGCAAAGAAAGAATCAAATTTACCATGCCCATAATCGTTTCATCCAGACGACCGCCAACATATCCCGCAATCGCACCAACGATCAGGCCTAATATACTGGCAATCAACACCCCGAAGAGGCCTACCATCAGGGAAACACGTGTACCATAGATAACCCGGCTAAAAATATCTTTTCCCAGACTGTCGGTACCAAAAGGATACTCCCAACTGCCGCCTTCATCCCAAGCCGGGGGGAGTTTGCTGGCTCGCAAGTTTTGCTCAAAAGGATCTTGAGTAGAAATAGCAGGCGCAAAGATTGCGGCAAGTACTACGATCATGAATACGATCAATCCCACTAAACCGCCGCGATCACGCCATAAAAAACGCCATAGATAAGCCAAGCGATCCTTCCAGGTGCGCTCGACATCCAGTAAGCTATCTGCTGTGACGGTTGCGTTTTCAACGGGCATAGCGTATCCTTGGATCAATAATTGCGTAGGTAATGTCAGTCAGTAAATTCAGAGTTACCACAACTATACTGGTGAAAACAGCTATGGCTTGTACAAGAGGAAAATCACGCCACCCAATAGACTGTTCTAACAACCCACCCATGCCTGGCCAGGCAAAGATGGCTTCGATATAAATTGAGCCACCCAGCATGTAGCCAAACTGTACACCAATCACACTCACCAGGGGGATGGCAATATTTCTGAGTACATGTTTGTAGTAGATTGTTCTTAATTCCAATCCTTTGCTGTGCGCAGTGCGGATATAATCTTCACCCCTGATTTCCAGAACAGCCGAGCGGGTCAATCGTACCAATTGACCCATCACAGGCAAGCCAAGCACAAAAGCTGGCATAATCACTGATTTCCACTCGTCGCGCCCAAAAGTAGGGAACCAGCGCAGCTTGACGCCGAGATAGATAATCATCATCAATCCCAGCCAAAAATTGGGGACACTCTGTCCCAATAAGGCTAATAAGCGCCCCAGCGAATCCGCGATGCGGCCTGGATTGAAGCCCCCAATCAGTCCAATAGGGATACCTACGATCACCGCCATCAGCAAGCCCACGGTAGCCAGCTGTACCGTGGCGGGTAAACGCTGCAATACCAGAGGCATGGCCGGGGTTTTGAAGTGTAGCGAGTTGCCAAAATCTCCAACGACTGCGCCAGAAATGAAACGTAAAAATTGGACTGTGACAGGGTCGTTGAAACCCATTCTTTCTCGGAACGCTTCA
>Ga0209536_100014259_pt1 | contig 11429 bp, 10 predicted proteins | sample DeeMarSeWOR28_12_FD_187461 | JGI IMG/M metagenome (GOLD analysis project Ga0209536, IMG submission 187461) | Marine sediment microbial communities from White Oak River estuary, North Carolina - WOR-2-8_12 (SPAdes) (version 2) | ecosystem: Environmental > Aquatic > Marine > Intertidal zone >... | reverse complement strand
CAAGCCCCATTTTTCCATCAAAAAGTGGAAAATCAATAAAAGGTCTTGACATGTTATTTTGTACATTAAAGGTGATTGTCAAAGGTATAGGAATAGGTACAGGTATTGATAACGGATGTTCTCTTAAAAGTGCAATAGATTTAAGCACTAAATGACCACTATTTAAGGAAAGATTAGATTGATAAAGTTGAATTTCTCCTGAAAATCTTGTGAAATATAGATTACCAGCAAATCTCATGCCTGCTCCATCATCAAATACAAAAGATCCTGTAATTTTCCCAGAAACATCAAGAACATAGATATCAGTAGGTTTTGATGTTACTTCTAATTTTAAATTTTTCACAGTTAAATCCATATTTATTGTTAATCCGGATTCGTTTAATTGTACTGTTAGGGTATCTACGTCATATGTCCAGTAATTACCCACTTCCCAGGTTGGTACATCATCATCCATATTCAAAGAATAAATTTTTTCTGATTCTGGATCGTAAAGATTGGTTTTAGCAACAGAAGAAAAACTGCATATTACTAACATTAGTATTACTAATACTATAAATCGTTTCATTTATTTATCTACCTCCCTATAAAATTATAATATTATAAAAAACTAATATCACTCTATAATATAAATTTTACCCTGATATTATTAACAAACAAAAAAAACAATTAACTACTAATGTCTATATACTACTTATCAAATAATGGTTTTAATAAAAAAAGTTATTTAACAATTTTAGTGGGGATAAAATTTATGAATAAAAAAATAACTGTGATTATTGTATTGTTGTTATTTTTAACGATAGAATCTTTAGTAGTGGATGCTTATTCTGAAAAAAACATTTTATTTACAAAAAATTTAGAAAATTTTGATATGATTATAATCGCTCCATCAGTTTATAACTCTTCTTTAAAACCCTTAGTTGAACATAAAAATAATCATAATATAATAACAAAATTCGTATCATTAAATGATATATATATAGGTACATATTTTTCTGTGCAGGGTCGTGATGATCAAGAAAAAATAAAATATTTTATTAAAAACGCTGTTGAAAATTGGGATATTTCATATGTGCTTTTAGTAGGAAGTTCAAATCAAATACCTGTTCGTTTTTGCTATAATTATGACAACTATTCTGCATACCCTGAATATAAATTTATTAGTGAACTTTACTACGCAGATATTTACGACTCAGAACATAATTTTTCCTCTTGGGACTCAAATGAAAATGATATATTTGGTGAATGGACAGATGAGGTGGCAGAAGATGGACCAATAGATCTTAAACCAGATATAAGCTTAGGTAGATTAGCTTGTGTAAATAAAAAAGAAGTTTCTGTTATGGTAAAAAAAATTATTAATTACGAAAAACAACCAGCAGATGATTCTTGGTTTAAAAAAATGATTGTAGTTGGAGGAGATACTTATAAACAATTTGAAGGATACGAAGGAGAAATTTATAATCAGTTGGCTTTAGATGAAATGTCTGATTTTCAACCAGTTAAACTATGGGCTTCAACAAAAACCTTATTTAAACGTGGTAAAAATATCATAAAAGCAATAAACCAAGGAGCAGGATTTATCTATTTCTCAGGTCATGGAAGTAAAAGATTATGGCAAACAAATTACCCAAATGGCTCCTGGACCGGAAGATTCACACCTTTTAGTATGTTATTTTTATTTAATAAAAATAAACAGCCGGTATGCATCGTTGAAGGATGTCATAATAGTGAATTTACAATCAAATCAAACTATAAACTAAATGCCTTGTGTTATCCTTTTAGTATTCAAACAAAAATCAATGGTTGTTGGAGTTGGATTTTAACTAGTAAAAAATATGGTGGGTCAATAGCAACAATAGGGCCCACTGGTTTATGTTGGTACAGCGCTGAATATCCAGGTGGTGGAACAAACAATTTAAGCCTACAATTTTTCAAAGAATATGCAAATGATACAGATATTCTAGGCAATTTATGGAAAAACGCAATCAATGTTTATCTGGATAACTATTTAATAAATTGGGAAACACCTGCAGGTAGTCCTTCATCTTTGGATGCAAAAACTGTTCAGGAATGGGTTTTACTGGGTGATCCTAGTTTAAAAATAGGTGGATATAACTAAAAAAAAATAGAATTGGTTTATTTTAAACCAATTCAACACTGTTTATTTCACTTAGATCATCTAAACTATTCATCTTCACCATTTTATTAGAAATTGTGTAAAGAGTATCTTCTATGTACAATGAACGAGTAATGTAAGAACTTGCTTCACCCCAATACCACCAATATTCATTGCTTTGTTTCTCATCATCACTTAAATGAGTGATTCTACCACGATAAGTAAAACCATCCAGATTCAATTTAAAAACATAAGCACCTTGAAAAGTAAATTCACCGTAATCTGGACCTGGAAACTCATCATATTTGTTTTTTGTTTCCTCATTGATTTCATAGAGACTAACAGGTATTACTAGTAGATTTTTTTCTTTGGAAAATAAAAACGCTTTATGATCATACAAAACAGGACTATCTGTTCCTCTATCTCCAATAATATACTTATCAACCAATACAGGGTTTTCAAAATCACTAACATCAAAAAGTGCGATTTTAAGCCCTTGATACCAAGCAAAATTAGGATTGTTTGACTCAATTGTTTCTTTACCTATACCGATAATATGATTTGTATCATATGGATGTAAATAACTAGAGTAGCCTGGTATTTTTAGGTAGCCAAGGATTGTTGGATTATAAGGATCAGACATATCAATTGTATAAAATGGGTCAGTGTTTTTAAAAGTCACAAGATATGCTTTTTCACCTAAAAACCTAGCTGAATAAATCTGCTCACCGGTAGCAATATCCTCAATTGAAGAGATTTCTTCAAGGTTTTGATCAAGTACAAATATATTGTTTCTAGATGGATTATTTTGATCCCAAGAATAACCAGAAGTGGTAGCTAATCTAAAAAAGCCATTATATTCATCCATCGAAAACTGATTCAAAACTCGACCTGAAACTTCACCTTTTGTTACATAATTAATCTTTCCATCATCAACATGTATCTTATGAATAATTGTTGTCTCCTCATCAGATGCATATGTTTCAAACAAAGGACGAACGTTATAATCATAATTTGTGTAAACAAGATAGATGTTATCTTCCGACATATACATATTCTCAGAAACACCAATTAAAAAACTTTTTTCATTAACACTCAAATCCTCAAGATCAATTGAAATCACATGAGTCATTGAATCAACAACTTCAGGGGAATCGATATAATAAATTTGGCTATAAGATATTTTAGAAGTATCATTATCAATTGTTATTTCAGGTATATTAAGTGTATAATTATCATTGTAATACCTGTAGATATAATATGAATACTCTGATGATACAACATATATGTAATTACCTATCATTCTTGAATCAAAATATGTTCCATCAATTTCTATATCTTTTACAAGAATAGGATTTGCTCTGTTAGAAACATCATATATTTTTATAACTGAGGAGGAAACCTCCCAGAAGTCTTCTCCATCAGTTATTTCCTCACCGGTTCCTTCATCTTCTAAAATCGCTTTACCATACAAAATAGGATAATTATTTGAACTACCAAAAACAATTAAATAATCATTATTAATAAAAAATTCACTAACATAAACATCATCTTTTATAGAGGTTTTAGATAAAAGCTCGGCATCCTCTGCATCAAAAGCCTTCAAAATACACAAGTCTTGATTTGCTAAAACATAAATATATGTTCCATCTGTTTTGACAATATCTGGTTCATCAACACCCTCAACCTGAACATTTGTTTCAGAATAATCCACAGACCCTTCACTAGAAGTTTTTGAACCAGAAGAGCTATCAGATTCAGCTCTTGCTAAAATATCGTTTGTATATTGAAAATAATTATTGTAATCTTGATTTTTTGTTTTTAAAAAATCAAGTAGTTCATCGTATGACGAAAAAGTTTTTACTTGATAAGAATATTTTTCATTTATAAGATTAGTGATTAAATAAGCCCCTGCAATAGTTGCTGTTAATAAAACTATTAAAACAGCAAATGCTAAGATTTTTTGATTTTTTTCTTCCATATTAACACCTTGAACAAAGATATTATTTATTGTTATTCAAAATATGGTTTAAATAGTGTTTTATAATGTTCGGAAAAAACCAAACAACAAAAATTTTTTTAAAAATAATATAGACATAAAAAATAAAAAAAAGAAAGAAAATATTAATTACATAATTTTTTATTTTGATATTGATAATTATGGATTCAGAATTAAAAGAATTATCTTGGGATGAAGCAATAGAACTCGGATCACCTTACAACTATGTGTTAGCTGTTACTATTAATAATAAAGGAAAACCAAATATAATTGGTCTTGGATGGTGGACTTTTATTTCTTGGAATCCAAAAATGATGGCTATATCTATAGGTAATGAAAGATATTCACATGAGTGTATCGAGCATTGTAAGGAATTTGTTTTATGTTTTCCATCAAAAGAGCAAAAAAATGGTGCATGGTTATGTGGAAAAAAATCTGGAAGAAATATTGATAAATTCAAAGAAACAGGATTTATTGCTTTACCCTCAAAAATTGTCAAACCACCAATTATAAAAGATTCAACTGTTGCTTTTGAGTGTAAAGTCGTTGATAAAATTGAAACAGGTGATCATACAGTTTATGTTGGAAAAATCGTAGCTATTCATGGTACACCTGAAAAACCAAATCATCTTTATTCAATTCATTATAGAAAATTAATTGATTTGGCTTTTGATGATAAAAAACATTAAACCTAAATGACTTTTTTATACTTCTTTATTTTTTTTAATACTTAACTATGAACATCAATTTTAAAAAAATAAAAGACAAAGTTATTTTTTTGTTTTTTTCAGCAATGATACAAAAAATATATCTGCTTTTGGTAAACTTGTATATGCTCCATATTGTGCTTTTTTTAAATACTTTGAATAAATAGATTTATTAATATCATCGATTCTAAAATTTTTTTCTTTTAAAAAATTTTTAACAACATTTTGTGTCTCATCTGGTGTAAAAGTACACACACAATATAATAAATATCCTTTATCTTTAATTTTTTTTGCTGACTCTTCTAATATTTTTTGTTGTAAATCAGGATATTCTCCAGGGCCATTTACATATTTTGCTTCAGGGTTCCTTCTAGCCGCACCAACACCTGTACAGGGAGCATCAACAAGAACTACATCAAATTTTTTATCCGAAGGTTTTTCTGACACTATTACCTTAGCATTATAATCCTTAATTCGTCTTTCTAAAATCAATTGCTTTTTTGGATTTACATCATAAGCATATATTTTTTTTGTGTTTCTAGAAATAGAAGCCATAGCAAGTGACTTACCACCGTTACCTGCGCAAAAATCCAAGATAGTATCACCCAGAGAAACAGCAATATAAGATATAAGTTGACTATTTTCATCCTGAACATGTGCAAAATTTTTAGAAACAACTGACGAATAACGACCAATAGACGAAGTAATTATTGCTGTTTCGAGATTTGATTTTTCTACAATTAAATCATCAATTTCAAGTAGATTAATTACTTCTTCGGAACTGCTTTTATTGAAATTTACACATAAAGTTGTTGGTGGTTTTTCGTTTATATATTCAATCCATTTTGTTTTGTTTTTTAAAATAGAAGCAACATAGGTCGAAACTGAATATTTAATTTCAAAATTATCAGAAATAGAATAGTTTTGTTTATTTTTTAAAGCCAAGTCTACATAGGCTTCAGGATTTTTAGCAAATCCGTTTTTTTCTAAAAAATATTCATATAGTTTTTTCCATCTGACAACATCATGAACAATATCTGCTACTTTTTGGCGTTCTATCAACGACAAACCACTACTGGGTAAAATATCACGTAAACACATAGCCATTTTATTTTTTTTAAAATACTTTGTAACAACCTTAATAGCTACTGATTTAGTATCCATTATCTACACCAATATAGATATATACTATATTAAAAACAATATCAAAAATATTTCCAAATCAAAAAATTTTTTTTTAAAAAAATTAACCAAAACTAATAAGAAAAATATAAAAACAGTTTATGAATATGCAAAAAATCATGGTAGCAATCGTTGATGAAGAAAAATGTACAAGTTGTGGAACATGCGTTGATACATGTCCGGTTGAAGCAATCACAATCAATGACAAAGCAGTAATTGATAAAGAAAATTGCATAGACTGCGGTACATGCGTTGATGGATGTCCTGAAGGTGCAATTTCTTTATAATAGCACATACATTAGTATTTTATAACTAACTCATTTTTTTTATTTTTTTAATTTATTTTAAAAAAATCAATTTATGCAACAGTTATATCCTTGCATAGATAAACATCTTGTATAGTATTTAGAAGTTTAATTCCTTCTTCCATAGATCTTTGGAATGCTTTTCTACCAGATATTAAACCTGTACCACCTGCACGTTTGTTGATAACTGCTGTTCTTACTGCTTGAGCAAAATCATTATCCCCAGATGGGCCACCTGAGTTAATTAGTCCAACTCGCCCCATATAACAGTTTGCAACCTGATATCTTGTTAAATCAATAGGATGATCTGAACAAAGTTCATTATACGCTTGTGTACTCATCTTACCATATTTTATTTCATTGCGATTAAGTGCAATATATCCACCATTTATTGCTGGAAGTTTCTGTTTAACAATATCTGCTTCAATTGTAACACCAAGATAATTTGATTGCCCAGTTAAATCAGCTGATGTATGAAAATCCTTGCCATCTATTTTAAAAGCCGGGTTTCTTAAATAACACCATAAAACTGTCGCAAGACCAAGTTCATGAGCATATTTAAACGCTCGGCTTACCTCCTGAATCTGACGAGATGATTCAGTAGAACCAAAATAAATAGTACAACCAACTGCAGCAGCACCCAAATCCCATGCCTGTTCAACAGAGGCAAACATAAACTGATCATATTTATTTGGATAAGTAAGAAGCTCATTATGATTAATCTTAACAATAAAAGGAATTTTATGGACATATTTTCTTGAAACAGCACCAAGTATACCAAGTGTCGATGCAACAGCATTACAACCACCTTTTATTGCCAGTTCAACTATGTTTTTTGGATCAAAATAAATAGGATTTGGTGTAAAAGATGCAGCAGCTGAATGCTCGACTCCTTGATCAACAGGTAATATAGATAAATAACCTGTACCTGCTAATCGACCGTGATTAAAAATCAAACCAAGATTCTTTAAAACATTATTTGGTCTATCTGAATCAATCAAAACCTTATCAATAAAATTTGGTGCAGGAATATATAATGATTCTTTTTTAATTTTAGGATTGTTAAAATTTAAAAGATAATCGGCTTCAGTTCCAAGATAATCAATTATACTATCAATATTGATATTCATATTGTTTCTTTTCTCCTTTAATTCCTGTAAAGTAATCCTCTCACCAAAATTAAATAAATATATTTAAGCACAAAAACTTTCTGGTGTTTTTAAATTAAAGTATTCCTTGCTTAAATCGCTCACCAAGTTTATCAATCATATCTTTTGTCATTGATTGTAGATTATAAGAAGCTCTCCAATTCCATTCTTTTCTAGCAGCAGAATCATTAATAGACTGAGGCCATGAATCAGCGATTGCTTGTCTAAAATCAGGTTTATATTCACATATAAACTCTGGAATATATTTTTTTATTTCATCAGCAAGTTCAGTTACAGAAAAACTCATTGATGCTAAATTAAAATCACAATGATGTTTAAGATCTGATACATCCGCTTCCATCAAATCAATTGTTGCTTTTATACAATCAGGCATATACATCATAGGAAGTATAGTATCTTTTTTCAAAAAACAAGTATATTTTTTGTTTTTAATAGCTTCATAAAAAATTTCGACTGCATAATCAGTTGTTCCACCACCAGGTAAAGTTTCACTACTAATAATTCCAGGATATCTAATACCTCTGACATCTAAGGCAAATTTCTTGAAATAATAATCACCTAAAAGTTCACCAGTAACTTTTGTAATACCATACATTGTTTTTGGTTTAAGTATAGTTTCTTGAGGAGTATTTATCCTAGGTGTTTCTGGACCAAAAACTGCAATAGAGCTAGGGACAAAAACACGAGTTATTTCATATTTACGCGCAACTTCAAGAACGTTATAAAGACCATTTATATTTACATTCCAACAAATAAGAGGATTTTTTTCACCTGCTGCAGAAAGTATAGCAGCCATGTTATAAATAGTATCAATCTCATATTTTTTAACTACTTTTTCAATGACATCTTTATCTGTTATGTCCATTATTTCAAAAGGACCTGAATTAAGTAGTTTTTCACTAGGTTTTGTTTTTCTTCCACAAGCAACAACATTATCGTTACCATATTTATCTCTTAAAGCCATTGTTAGTTCTGAACCAATCTGACCAACTGAACCAGTAACTAATATTTTTTTCATTAATTTTTTTACCATAAATAATCAACCATTAATTTTTTAATAAAAGGTAAAACCGGTATGAAAATTGTATATACATACTTTACTATATTGCTAAAAATAATAAAATAATATTATTATCAAAAACAATAAATCCTTTAAAAAAACAACCAAATATCTAAAATACTAATTCATTTATCATACGATTCTATTCTACCTTAAGATCTTGGAAATAAACTTGATTTTTTAACTAAATCTGGGATAATATCCTCCCAAAAAAGAGCAGTAATATGCAAACCATGAACACCCCTAATCTTTTTGACTTCATTTATTAACTCCAAAGAAATATCAAATCCTTCCTTTTTAGGATCAACTGCTTTTTTCATTCTATCATAAATAGCATCTGGTACATCAACACCTGGAACAAAAAATTTCATACGTTCAGTCATCTTAACGGATTTAAGAGGAGTTATACCAGCTAAAATATGTATTTTAGTATCAAGACCTCTAGATCTAATTTCTTCCATCCAAATATTGAATTTGTCCAAATTAAAAACACTCTGAGTTTGAATAAAATCTGCACCAGCATAAATTTTTTTTTCAAGACGATCAATTGTTGAATCAAATGGATCTGAAAAAGGGTTTGCAGCAGCTCCAATAAAAACTTCAGGTTTACCTGCAATAATTTTTTCTCCATTTTGAAAAACACCCTGATTCCTCATGTCATTTACAATCTGGATCAATTGTATAGAATCCAAATCATATACACCTTTAGCATTTGGATGATTACCAAATGATTGATGATCACCAGTAATAAATAAAATATTTCTAATTCCATTTGCCGTTGCACCTAAAACATCACTTTGAAGAGCTATCCTATTTCTATCTCTGCAGGTTATTTGCATAATTGGTTCTAATTTCATACCAAGAAGAATAAAACAACCACCCCAACTAGAAAGTCGCACAACAGCAGTCTGATTATCAGTAACATTAAAAGCATCAGCATATCCTCTTAATATATCCGCTTTCATCTTTATCTTAGTTGAATCTGAACCTTTGGGTGGACCTATCTCAGCAGTTACCGCAAATTTATTTTCAGAAAGTATCTTTTCTAAATTACTTCTGTAATTCATATTAGATAATCCTCCTGGTTTCAGTGGATTTAGACCAATTTTTAGGTTTTTGAATCTGTTTTAATTTGTTTAGTTGACCTTTTTTCTTAAGTTCTTTATAAATAATATCCCATATACAATCAATATCACTACTAATTTCACATTTACCATTTTTTGCTCCTCCGCATGGACCATTTAACATATTTTTAGGACATCGAGCAACTGGACAAAAACTATCAAATAAATCTTGGATGCATTCACCACATAAGACACATCTTTTTTCAAAATCATTTGCGTGTTTAACCTCACCTAAAAATAATGTATCACAACCAGGAATAATTTCAATTCCATCAATGATTTCAGCAACAGTTTGTGCGCCATTTCCACAAGCTAATACAAGAATTTTTTTTGCTTTTCCAATATCATTCTTATATTTTTTTAAAATGAGTTTATCCTTTTGAAGATTACAAGCTGGCTCTAAAATAACCCAACCTGTTACATTAATATCATTTTCTTCTAAAGCTTTTTTAATAGATAAAACGTCTTCCTCACCACCTGTATGACAAAGCGTTGCGCATTCGCTACAACCAATAATAAAAACGGGATTTTTAGAAATATTTTTAATTAAATCACTAAATTCCTTTTGTTTAGTAATAATCATATTTGAATTAGATAAAAATTTTACATTTAAGTATTTGCATTAAAATGAAAATATCTTTATAGTAATCTACTTTTACAAGGTTTACTCACAAGAGGTAGGAAATTCGGTTGAATAATTATGCTTGATGATTTAAAACTAATATCAGAAACAGATAAATCCAATATGCTTGATATAGTTGAAAAATTCCCTGAACAAATAAAAACTTCATTTGATATTAAAAATTCTCCAATTCTTGGTTCTTACTTAAAAATAGATAATATAATTATAAGTGGAATGGGTGCGTCTTCAATTTCTGGAGATATTATTCAAAGACTGTTTTTAGATAGAATTGATATACCAATTTTTGTAAATAGACAATATACTCTTCCTAAATGGGCAAATAAAAATACACTTTTAATATCACAAAGCTATTCGGGAAATACTGAAGAAACATTAAATACTTTTAAATACGGTTATCAAAAAAGATGTAAAATAATTGGTATTTCATCAGATGGAAGATTACAGGAATTATGTGAAAAATCAGAAATTCCTTTTATAAAAATTCCTGCAGGTATTCCACCAAGAACAGCAACAGGATATATGTTGTTTTCAACAATTTTTGCGATGAAAAAAATTGGAGTTATAAAAAGCGATATAAATTCAGAAATAGAAGAGACAATCTTAGTAATTAATGATCTAAAAAATCATATTAAAAAAGAAATTCCCGAAGATGAGAATATATCAAAACAACTTGCTAAAAAAATTTTTAATACAATACCACAAATATACGGATTTGAATTTTATACACCTATAGCAAAAAGATGGTGCACACAATTTAACGAAAATAGTAAAATAATATGTAGATATGATGAAGTACCAGAATGTAATCATAATGATATTGTCGGATGGTCTTTAAATCCTGAGGTTTCAAAAAATTTTACTTGTATATTATTTAGAGATAGCGAAAACGAATCAATTTATATATCCAAACGACTAAATTTCATGAAAAAACTTTTTGAAGAAGTTTCAGCAAATGTTATAGAAATAAATATAAACGGAAAAAAACGACTAGCAAAAATGCTTTATGCAATGCACCTTGGGGATTTCACAAGTATTTACCTTTCTATTTTAAGAGGAATTGATCCAACCCCTGTTGATGCAATAACTGAACTTAAAAATGAACTTGCAAAAATATAAAAATT
>Ga0209536_100014258_pt1 | contig 11430 bp, 9 predicted proteins | sample DeeMarSeWOR28_12_FD_187461 | JGI IMG/M metagenome (GOLD analysis project Ga0209536, IMG submission 187461) | Marine sediment microbial communities from White Oak River estuary, North Carolina - WOR-2-8_12 (SPAdes) (version 2) | ecosystem: Environmental > Aquatic > Marine > Intertidal zone >... | reverse complement strand
GCCGCTGCATCATCTCGACAATGGCTGCAAAACGCTTCTGATAGAGTGACTCGACCGCTTGCCTATCTGCATCGTCGAGCCTCCGGATATCAGTCGTATTTTCATGGGCCTGCTCGGGCGTTTTGATTCCCGGGATGATGGTAGAGATTTGCGGATAGCTGGCAACGTAGCTCAGACTGAACGAAGTCTTGGAGAGCATGACCCGCTCTGCCAACGGCCAGATTTCCCTCAACGCGTCGAGGCTTTCCGTCAAGATCTTGCGCGTGAGACGAAAAGACCGATGATCGTTCTCTTTGAAGGTCGTGAGAGGAGTGAACTTTCCTGACAGGAGCCCGAACTGGAGTGGCATCCGGGCGATGATGCCATACCCTTGTTCCGCCGCTCTTCGAAGAAGGGGAAGCGCTCGCTGATTGAGGACATTGAGCACAAGCTGAAAACCGTCTCCCAATTCGCGCTCCATCAGATAGGTGGCTTCAGGTTCAGGCTCAAATGTGTTGAGGGACAGCCCCCAGGAGCGGATCTTCCCCGCCTCACGCAATCGCTCAAGCGCTTCGAGGCACTCCCCGCGTTCGAGATGAGGAAGCCGTGCGGAGTGAAGCTGATAGTGGTCGATGCACTCGCGTTGAAGACGCCTCAGGCTTGCCTCGCATGCTTGGAGGATGTAGTCCCGGGAATAATCGAGGGCAATTGCGCCCTTATCCTGCAGGCGATGCCCGACCTTGGTGGCGAGCACCACCTCTGGCCGGTTACCAAGAACTCGGCCGAGCAGTTCTTCCGAATGGCCCAGACCATAAAAATCTGCAGTATCGAAAAAGGTCACCCCGCGATCAAGCGCCGCGCGTATTGCGTCCTCAGACACCTGATCATTGACATCTCCCCAGCCGATGGGAGTTGGGCCTGCCATCGCTGGTCCGCCGATTCCCCAGGCGCCGAAGCCGATGAGGCTCACCTGAAAACCGGTTGATCCAAAGGTTCGATATTCCATAAGTTGATCTCGTCCGTTGAGTGGTGGACTGGTTGCGCCTCGGGGAAGTTCTCCCTACTTTGCCCCGAACGCTGATGTACCCTCCTGTCCGACATCGAGATGGGGTTTCCGATGAACCGACGATCATTTCTCGCTGCGTTGGGCTCCGCGCCGCTCGTCACGACATTTGCGCAACCGATTCTCACGTCCCTGGCCAGTGCGCCGTCGGCCTCGCACCCCTTCACGGCATCAATGTGGACGTACCTCTGGGACTTGGCCGATGAGGGATACGCCCAGGCCTTCGGGCGAATGAAGGAAAATGGCTTGACATCTGTGAGCTTGGCTTGCGCCTACCATGCAGGGAAGTTCCTCGCTCCCCACAACCCCAAGCGAAAAGTCGTCTTCCTTGAAGACGGGACAGTCTACTTTGCCCCCACTCCTTCCAAATATGGGCGGATTCAGCCGAAAATCAACTCCCTGGTGGGGGAGGGGCATTCGCTCGCTACTGTCCGTCGGGAATCCGAAAAGGCCGGACTGGAGACACGCGCCTGGGTCGTTTGCTGTCACAACACGCCCTTGGGAATGGCCTATCCCGATATCGCCTGCCAGACGGCCCATGGGGACATCGTGTACCACAATCTCTGTCCGAGCAATGAGGATGTACGGGCATATCTCAGGGGCGTCGTCTCCGATATCGCGTCACACGGGGTATCAGTCATCGAACTCGAGGCGATGCAGTTCCAGGGATACACGCACGGGTTTCACCACGAGCGTGAGGGGATCGTGCTCCCGCCGTCTGCAAGATTTCTTCTCGGTCTATGCTTCTGCCCGTCGTGCCGACGGCGTTTTGTAGGCGGGCCTGACCGGTTTAACGTGCTGCGAGAGTATGTGCGCATGACCCTGGACACCTATTTTCAGGACCCCGATCATACGGCTGACCGACTGCCTTCTTTCGAGACGCTGATCACGAGTGAACTTGCAGATCTGATGAACTGGCGAAAGACGGTTGTTACGTCACTCGCTGAGGAACTTGTCGATGCGGTGTCCAGCACAGAAGTCCACATCCGACCGCTGGTGTCGTTCGATGCGAATGCTCGGATGATGGTAGGCATGGACCCTCACGCCGTTGCACAGAGGACCGGCGGGGTGTTGATGCCGGGCTACACCAAGGATGGGGAAACGCTCCGCCCCCTCATCGCCGAGCTCCGTTCGCTGGTCGGGGATCGGGAGATCATCGTCGGATTTCAGGTGGGACTGCCTGAAAGCGGTGGACGGAAAGAGTTCCTGAGTCGCGTGAATGCCGCTCGCGCCCAGGGCATCACGAGTTTCAATTTCTACAACTACGGCTTCATCCCCTATGGACACCTTGCCTGGATTCGAGAAGCACTGGAGGCCTAAGGGACTAGTCTCACCATATCTTCACACGCTCTGGGGATTTGCAATGACAACACGTTTGTTCTGGCTCTCTTTCACCATGGCATTGATCATTGTCCTTCAACCATCGGCCGCGAGTGCGCAGCCCGGGGAAACCCAGGATGCAGCTCTCGCGAAGAAGTTGACTGAACTCACAAAGTCTTTTCGCGGAGAGGTAGGAATCTACGTCCGGAATCTTGCAACTGGCAAGGAAGTCTCGATCAACGCTGATGAGCTATTTCCCACCGCGAGTATGATCAAGGTGCCGATCATGCTCGCGCTCTTTGACAAGATGAACAAAGATGAACTGGACTACCATGAGGAGTTGACCTATCGTGATTCGCTCTTGTATCCGGGCGAGGATCTCCTTGGGTCTTTTCGGGACAGTGCAAAAGTCTCGCTGAGCAAAGTCGTCATGCTCATGATTACGACAAGCGACAACACAGCGAGCCTCTGGTGCCAGTCTCTGGCGGGAACGGGCACGGCCATCAACGCCTGGCTTGCGGCCAACGGCTTTGATTCAACCCGCGTGAATTCACGCACCCCGGGGCGCGAGGCTGGTCGGGCTCTCTACGGATGGGGGCAAACCACTCCCCGAGAAATGGCGGAGCTGCTCGTGATGATTCGGGAAGGAAAGGCCGTCAGCCCTGCCGCCAGCGAAGAGATGTACCGGATCTTGACCCGCATCTACTGGAATGGCGAAGCCCTCTCCCAGATTCCACCGTGGGTTCAGGCCGCCTCAAAACAAGGAGCGGTCAATCAATCCCGCTCAGAAGTCGTCCTCGTAAACGCCACCTCGGGCGACTACGTCTTCTGCGTCATAACCAAGAACCAAGAAGACCAGAGTTGGGAGGCCGACAACGAAGGGTTCGTCCTATTGCGCACTGTCTCGCGGCTACTCTGGAATACGTTTGAGCCGAACTGGACATGGTCCCCGGCCTCAGGAGCAGATCGCTGGAAACCCTGAGCAGGTCCAGGGTGTTGGATCTCGAAGAGCAGGATACCACACGATGATTCTCGCAAAGGAAATTCTCGACCGCATCGGTGCTTTGCGTAACGACAACAGCTCAGGAGCGGGAGCTCTTGCTGAAGTCGCCGGAGAGATCCTCACGAGGGTTGTCGATCTTGGACGCTCGGTTCCATCACTGGAACTCCGGAGCAGAATACTCGCGGCAGGCAAGGCGATTATCAAGGCTCAGCCGGCGATGGCACCGGTGTACACGATAGTTAACGATGTTCTCGGTACACTTGCCGAGGTCGGGAACGATGCGGATCTGGCTGGGCGTATCCGGGAGCGGGCACACACATTCTCAGCAGCGCTGCGTGCTGCTTCGGAGGCAGCAGCCCTGAATGCGGCCTCGCTCATTTCCGAAGGATCTACCGTCGTAACGCATTCTCGCAGCTCTGTGGTTGAAGGTGCCCTCCGCAGGGCCGCACAAGAGGGGAAAACGTTTTCCGTCGTGTGCACAGAATCTCGCCCCACCGGAGAAGGACGAGAGCTCGCGGAGAGCCTCAGCTCCGCGGGAATTTCTACGACCCTCGTCATCGATGCTGCGGTCCCATCGTTTGTTACGAAGGATACGGTGGTCATGGTGGGTGCTGACGCCCTCTCAGTGCATGGCCTGGTCAACAAGATTGGAACCCGTGTGCTTGCCTTGACTGCGCACACTGTGCGCATACCGATGTATGTTGCGACGACGACGCATCGCTTCCTCCCGTCAACGGTCCCATTGTCGTATCAGGCAATCAAAGACCCAAAGGAAATTTCCGGCTCAGCGCGCGTCCCGTATAGCACGGTGAACCTCTATTTTGATTGTACTCCCATCAACGAGATCACGGCGTGTGTGACCGAACGCTCGCTGCTCGACTTGCCGGGCCTCCTCGACGTGCTCAGTGCTTGGCGCATTCGGCAATCGCTTGATCTGGAGGCATGTGGCTGACCCATCCTCCGTTCTCCTATGCTTCAGTCGTTCTTCGCGAAGATCCACCGGCCGGGGGCCCCGTGCTGATCCTGACTCCGTGAAAGGACAAGCGACTGATACATTCCAGGAAGCCGTGCGGCGGAGGACATCGCTGTGGTGCGTCGGCCAATGGGCGATCGGGGGACAGGTTCGGGGAGTGCACAGTTGGATAATGGGATCGTGGCCCCCGAATGTGACCACCAGGAACTTGATGTACGGGGGACAATCGTTGTCTAGAACGGGGCAGGTGACAACGCGTCTAGCACATCTACTGCATTGGCAGTTGCTCAGGCGCTTGCAGAGGCATCGCAGGCCCCAAAACGGGCCCTTCTGTTTCTCTTCACGACGGGGGAGGAAAAAGGGCTTCTCGGGTCGCGGTACCGCTGGGTCCATCAGTTCGTCCGGCTGTCATCCACGGTGGCATCCTCAACATCGACCACTTCGAGCCCGCTCCGGAGAACGTCCACAACGGTACCTAGTTGATTTCTCGATATCTCTACTTCCGTACAGTCCAGCCACACTCAGGGGTCCTGAAAGAGTTCATCGACTGGGTCCTGGGCAAGGAAAGATACCACATTGTCGCCGAGGTCGGATATATTCTGCTGTCTGATTTCTCAACGATCCACACTCCACGTTCATGAGCAAGCAGATTGCCCATATCATTGTTGATGTCGATGGAACACTTCTGGACTCAAAGCGTGACATCGCCGGGGCACAGAAGTGGGTTCTTGAGCAACTCGGTGTGAGTGGCTACCAGTTGGAGGACCTGTATCGGACGATTGGACGCAAGCTGGAAGATACCTTCCAGGAGCTCCTTCCCCCAGAGCTTCACCACCGGATCCCGGAAGCCGCCGTGATGTATCGCGAGTATTACCGTCCGCGTGCACTCGAAACAACGGTCCTGTTCCCTGGGGTGCGTGCAACCCTCGAAGAACTTCGCCGACGGGGAATACCTCTTGCCGTGGCAACTACGAAGTCCACCATGACAACGCAGAGAATCCTGTCGCACTTCAAGGTCGATCACTACTTTGCCCAGGTCCAAGGGACCGATGGCGTCCCGTACAAGCCCGACCCGTACATTCTCCAGAAGATCCTCCGAGAGCAACACTGGAGACCTGATGATACCCTGATGGTGGGGGATGCGCGCGAGGACCTGCAGGCCGGCAAGGCCGCCGGGGTCTGGACCTGCGGAGTGACGTATGGAGCCCTCACGCGCTCAGAGTTGGAGACCATCCCCCACGATTTCCGCATCGACCGGTTTGATGATCTGCTGAAGATCGTCCTTTGAATGTCTCTCGAAATTGCGTAGATTTTCGAGATCTGCCCATGGCACCAAGCGTCGCGGAAATTCTCGCCTACCTCCAGTCAAACGGAAATCCTCGGAATGTCGCCGGGATGGCCCGCTACGGAATCGTGGCCAAGAATGTTTACGGTGTCCCGACGCCGGTCATCACTCGTCTTGCCCGTTCCATCGGGAAGGACCACGCGCTGGCCCAGGATCTCTGGAAGACGGGGGTCTATGATGCGAGAATTGTGGCCCTCTTTGTGGAGGAACCCGAACGAGTCACGGAGGCCCAAATGGAACGCTGGGTTCGCGCGTTTGACAACTGGGCAATCTGTGACGGGGTGTGCCTGCATCTGTTTGATAAGACTCCTTACGCCTATCGAAAGGCGAGAGCATGGAGCGCACGCAACGAAGAATTTGTTCGCCGTGCGGGATTTGTGCTGATGGCCGTCCTTGCTGTCCATGACAAAGACGCTCCTGACGAAACCTTCCGGCGCTTCTTGGGCATCGTGAAGGCCAAGGCCAGGGATGAGCGAAACTTCGTGAAAAAGGCTGTCAACTGGGCTCTCCGACAAATCGGCAAGCGGAATCTCGCCTTGCACCGGGAGGCGGTTCAGACGGCGAACGCAATCTCGAGACTGGATTCCCCATCTGCTCGGTGGATTGCACGCGACGCGCTGAGGGAACTCAGGAGCCCCGCTACACTGGAAAGGCTCCGGAAGAAGGCGACGCGTCGTTCCATACGCACTTATAAAACAAATTCCTGACCCGATAGAATTCCCAGGGAGGTTTATCCGATGAGGAAGCTGCACATTCTATTTCTTCTGATCTGTGCGAGCGTCACGCTCGTCGCACAAGAAGTTACTCCCCGCTACACGCTCTCCATGCCCGAGCCGTGGACGCACTTGTTTCACGTCGAGATCGTATATGACGGGCTCCCTGCTTCGGAGCAAAGCCTAGAGCTGATCATGCCCGTGTGGCGGACAGGCCGGTATGTGCTCTTTGATTTCGCGGGTGATGTCCAGGAGTTCGCGGCAACCAACGGAGGGGGCGGGCCGCTCACGTTTGCCAAGACGGATAAATCAACCTGGAAGATCGATACCCGAGGCGCGTCCACTGTCAAGGTGAGCTATAAGGTTTACGCCGATGAATTTGACATGCGTACCAAAGGGCTCAACGATCAGTACGCGTTCGTAGACGGGATCGCCGTGTTCATGTACGCGGAGAAATACCGTCGCCAAAGTCTCGCACTCGAAGTTCTCCCATACGGGTCGTGGCATGTCACCACTGGGCTTGAGGCCGTCGACGGCACTAGCAGCCGCTTCACAGCTCCGGACTATGATCGCCTGGCGGACAGCCCGATGTTCATCGGGAATCAAAAAGACCATCAGTTTACCGCCGGCGGAAAGGCCCACGTCCTGAGCGTTCTCGGAGACGGTCGGTATGACCCGGAGGTGCTGATTGGGGATATCACGGCTATCGTCGAGGCGGCGAAAGAATTCTGGGGGGATCTCCCGTACGACCGGTACGTCTTCATGTTGCACCTCTGGTCCGAAGGGGGAGGGGGGACAGAACACATCAACTCAACGATCATCCAAATGCGGACATTCTCCTTTTCGAGCCCCTGGGGCCGGGACGGATTTCAGGGGGTTGTTTCCCATGAGTTTTTCCACACCTGGAATGTGAAGCAAATCCGTCCTCATGGGATCAGCCCGTACGACTACACGCGTGAAAACTACGCCCGAGAGTACTGGATCGCCGAAGGGACGACCAGTTACTACACGCCGGTGATTCTCCGCAAAGCCGGGCTTCGTTCTTCGGAGCGCGCGCTGGCGATGCTCGGGAGAGCAATCAAATCGGACCGGGACCGACCGGGTCATCAGATCCAGTCTCTGAGCGAATCGAGTTACGATGCTTGGATCAAATTCTGGAGAGATCATCCGCAAGCGTACAATGCCCAGACAAGCTATTATGAGAAGGGCTCCATCGTGAGTCTCATGCTCGACCTCACCATCCGGCATCACTCCCAGAACCGCTCCTCGCTAGACGATGTCATGCGGGCCCTCTACAAACGCTTCCCGTGGGATGGCAACGGCTATACCGTCGATGACTTTCAGAAGCTGTGCGAAGAATATGGTGGCATCAGCCTCGGTGAGTTCTTTGCCAAATACGTACACGGGACGGATCCCCTCCCGTGGGAAGAGGTACTGGCCTATGCAGGTCTTGAGGTCACCCCTGAGAAATCGAAATCGGGACCTTGGCTCGGTGTGATGAGTCGGGAGCGCAATGGCAGGTCGCTCATCACGGGCGTGATCGCCGGATCGCCGGCCTACGACGGAGGACTGAACGTCAATGACGAGCTCCTCGCGCTCAACGGCTACCGGGTCGGGAGTACCGATCTTTCCTCACGCATCACCGAGATGAGTGTCGGGGATACGGCCCGAATCACGGTCTTCCGACACGATGTCCTTCGGGAGTTCACCATCCGTTTGGAAGCACCGCCCGTACCAAGCTACGCGGTCAAGCCGATGGCTGAAACAACCGCGCTCCAAAAGGAGATCTACGAAGCGTGGCTCGGGGAAGAACTGGACGCGGGCGAATGACTCGACCGCGGAAGATGCTCTTGATCAGGGAGAATTCAACCATGAAACAAGTCCTCATCCTGGCCCTCCTGTGTACGGTTGGTCTTTGCATGCCTCTCGGGGCGCAGCAACTTCCAGGTGGCACCTATCAGCCGAATCGCGAGCGCTCGTATGACCTCATCCATCTTGCTGCTGACCTTCGGATCGATTGGGGCGCGAAAAAGATCAACGGGGAAGCCACTCTTCGACTCCGTCCGCTCGGAGCCCTCTCGAGGGTCTCGCTCGACGCCTACCGGATGACCATCCTCGATGTCCAACAGCCTTCTTCATCTGTCCCGGTGAAGTACAGCATCTCGGAATGGGCGCTCGACATCGATTTCGGGAGGATGTTAGACCCGACGGATACGGTGACGATCCTGGTTCGCTACGCGACCGAGCCAACGGCAGGGTTGTACTTCGTGCACGAAGTGTCGGGGGCGACGCAGTCACCCTCTATTTTCACCTATGGAGAAGGAGGGATCAACGCGAACTGGCTGCCCTTGTATGCGGCTCCGAACGACAAATTCACCTCGGAGATGACCATCACAGTCATCCGTCCCTTCACGGCGCTTTCCAACGGGCGGTTGCTGGAGACCCGAGAGAACGCTGACGGGACGCGGACATTCCATTGGCGGCAGGAACTGCCTCACTCGGATTACCTTCTTGCCCTGTTTGTCGGAGAGTACGTCCCGATCCGGCTCCGCCCGGCTTTCGGCACAATCCCAGTCACCTGCTGGGTCCCGCCAGGGAGGGAGCAGGAAGGGCAAGAGGTGTTTCAGCGGACCCCTGAAATGATCGAGTTCTTCTCCAATCGGTTCTCCTACCGATATCCCTGGGAGAAATACGATCAGGTGTCGGCGTACGATTATGCGATTGGCGCAATGGAGAACACGAGCATCACCGGCCACAATGACCGAATCCTGAGGAAGCCGGGACAGGCATCCGAGTTCGGCCCGACGTTTGATTCCTATACAGAACCCTGGTCGGCGGAAGCGATTATTTCCCACGAGCTTGCCCACCACTGGTTTGGTGATAATACGACATACAGAAGTCTGGCTTCCCTCTGGCTCAACGAGAGCTTTGCCACACTCATGATGATGCTCTGGGACGAGCACCGCCTCGGGAAGGACGACTACGAGTTCCAGACCTGGCTTGCGCTGCAGGCGTACCTGCGATACGTTCAGGAGGAGCACATCATCCGTCCCCTCGAGTACCGCTATTTCGACAGCCGCTCGGAGATCTACAATGAAGAGCACACGTATCTCAAGGGGGCCATTGTCCTCGATATGCTCCGCTGGATCTTGGGGGATGACGCGTTCTTCCAGGGCATGAGTGCATTTCTGCACAAACACGAATTTGCAAATGTCGAGAGCCCTGATTTGAAGATTGCTCTTGAAGAATCCACAGGCCAGAATTTGAGTTGGTTCTTCGACCAGTGGGTCTACGGCGGGGGGCACCCAATCTTCGAGGCCGAAACCATCTACCTGCCACAGTTGAAAAAGATCAAAGTGACGATCAAGCAAGTGCAGCCGTTTGTGGTTGGACAAGGACTCTTCGTTCTTCCCATCGAAATCCGGGTCGACGCAGGTGGGAAGACAACACGTACGAAAGTGTGGATCAACAACGAGGAGGAGGAGTACCTGCTTGAGGTCCCCCAAGAGCCCGACATGGTGAGCATTGACGGAATCGGACGCCTGGTCTCGGAGCTGCGCCACGCGAAGGGGACGTCCGAGCTTGTGTATCAGGCCACGCACGATGATTTGTCCGGTCGACTCTGGGCCATCAGAAAGCTTGTAGAGCACTCTGCTTCCGACCCGCAGGTGCTTGAAACGCTCAAGGAGATCTTCGCGAGCAACGTCCACTGGTCACTCAAAGCGGAAGGGACGCTGCTGCTCAAGAATCTTGAGTCGAAGGCAGCGGAAGAGCTTCTCCTGGCCCAGCTCAAGTCACAGGACTATCACGTCCGGAAGGCCGCTGTCATCGCTCTTGGGTCCCGGTTTACGTCAGGCTCCCGCTCAAGCCTCCGGTCGGTGATCGAGAAAGATCGCGTGGATGACGTGGCGGCGACCGCCATTGTGGCATTGGCCCGAGTGGATCCGTCGATTTCCGCCGACTACCTCAAGGCGCAGGCAGAAAAGAAGAGCTGGTACGATGTACGGCGTATTGCTGTCCTCCAGGCGATTGCTCTCCTAGGACGGCCAGAGCTCGCGTCTCTTGCGCGCGACAATGTGTCGGACCACTACAACTACCAGGTGCGGAGTGACGCGCTGAAGGCTTGGGCCGCGTGCTCCGCGGGAGATCCTGAGCTCGCAACGCGACTGATTGATGCGGCGCGAGGTGAGATCCTGCCCGTGAGAGAGGAAGCGATGGCGCTTCTGGGGCAGCTCAAGATTGAGCAGGCCCTTCCCGTACTCGAAGAATTGGCTGCGCGCAACGGAGACAGCGACGTGCGCAATTCCGCGCGCACGGCGATTGACAAAATTCTCCGGGGGGAGATCCGTTGATAGAAGATCGAGATGGCTATTTCCGCCGATGAGTTTCTTGAAACACTGACGATCCTTGAGGTCACATCGGAATGCATCAAGGACCCTGCGAAGGTCAGAAACATTCACTCCGGCCTCCAGATCGGTAAGGCCATCTGGTCAGAGACCAACGGGAAGATGGCCATTCATACGGGGCTCAGGGATCAATTGCGCATATCGACGCGGAGCTCCGGAACAAGAAACCATGCAAGGACTCTGACGGGCCAGTCAATTAGCTTTCACCCTCAATCCATATCACGAATGACAAGCAGGCAGCGGACAAACGAGAGATCAGGGCAATCGGTGGGAGTGGCCTGACCGAGGAGAAATCGAATGTGGACTACCGCTAAGCGGCTCACTCACGAGGTTTGGACATGAAGCTCTGGCACGATAAGAGAACCTGGGTGTCCAAGAAGGCGCGGACAAAACTCGAGCGCCTGAGCCAAGCAGACATCAAGAGCATTGCTGTCATCAAGCATGCTGGATATGGTGATTTGCTCTGCACACGGCCTTTCCTCGTCACCCTCCGCCAGGCCTTTCCGCAAGCGAAAGTCACCTTCTCGGCTATCAGCCACTACCTGCGGGGTGTGCCCGAAGACTTGGTTGACCGTGTCCATGTGGTGTCGGGGGGTGGTGACCGGAAGGGGTGGATCGCGCGATATAA
>Ga0209536_100014257_pt1 | contig 11431 bp, 9 predicted proteins | sample DeeMarSeWOR28_12_FD_187461 | JGI IMG/M metagenome (GOLD analysis project Ga0209536, IMG submission 187461) | Marine sediment microbial communities from White Oak River estuary, North Carolina - WOR-2-8_12 (SPAdes) (version 2) | ecosystem: Environmental > Aquatic > Marine > Intertidal zone >... | reverse complement strand
CCTACAGCGGGAACTTTACCATCTCGTCCGGGTTTACGATTTCCGGACCAGGCCACGTCGTAAACTTTTTCATGGGTTTTACCATCGGCGTCAAGCCATCCTTTAATGATCTGTATACGGTCCAGGTTTGCCCCAATGGCATCTCGTATGGCATAGACCATAAAACTGGGTGATTTTCCGGAAGGTGCATTTACCAGGTCACCTCCCATGGGAACACCTTTGGCATATCCTGCGAAAGCCGGTTCCCTGCTTTGTATATCTTCTTCGGAATATTCCCAGCCACCAAAGAAACGAACCATCATCCGCGGACCGGTGGTGGCATAAACTTCTTTTCGATGCATGGCATCCCAGATAGACTCCCGGGTATTATCCTTAGCCCAAACCCCGGTAATACCTGCGGCAAGTTGCGACCAACCCAGTATTTCCCCATTTTCATTTTTCATAAAGGGATGTGTCATTCTTTCAGGAGAAGGTTCGTAGCCAGTGTGTTTTCCAAAAAAATTATTTTCCTCAGATGTGGTCAATGAAGTATGGCTATCTGTAGCCCCTTGTAATCCGAATTTATAGGGGTTTGTTCCAAATTTTTCCTCCAGGACCAATCCATTTTTTAGTGCCTCGCGTGTATATTCATACTGAAGCATATCATCTGTTTTTGCCTCAGAAAGATCCAAATTCCCTATATCCCATTTATAGTAATCAGCAAACTCATCATTTACAGAAAGGAAGGGATGCGTTTCACCGTCCCCTTTTATCTGGGTTATTTCATAGGTACGCTCCCATTTGGCACGCTGTTCTACATAAAATTTGTCTAGTTTTTTACCTGTATACTGGGCGTCAACAGGAAACATAATACCATTGGAAAGGTTTCCATTATGAGCTAATGTCTGTACCTGTCCCCCGGTTTTAGTTTCATAGTCTTCCAGATACTTATACAGATCAAGAGGATCCGTACTGCCAATTGGGGCCTGGGTAGTATAAGGCACTACTTGTCCTGCCTTATCTGCCCCATCGCGAAAAATTACATTTCGGTGCATGTTTCCACCCCTAACCAAAGAAGTCCACTCAAAACCTATAAAGGCTGTAAATTGCCCCGGATCATTAAACTCCTCCGCTGCAGCAATTACATCCTCCCAAATAGTTTTGTACCTTGTAGCACCCGGTGAATAATTGCCAAGCAATTCAGGATCTACTTCTCCCTGTGAAAAGGTAGTAATAAGGTTTAAGGTAGTCTCAACAGCCTCCTGTCCACCGGCCCTAAAGCCATTAGACCAGCGTTCGCCCTGTTCATATTCCATAACAAAGGGCTCTGCGGCCAAAAGATCTGTAATAAACCCCAAACCGTCAGAATGGTCCGCTACAACCAACCAATCTAAAGGTCTGGCTAACCTGGCCTTCTGTCCGGAAGAAGCAGTTACTTCTTCACCCCGTGCAAATCGATAGGCTTCACGCACGCCCAACCGATTTCCAAAACCACCGGCATCCATGGAAAGCCCGGTGTGTAAATGCGTCTCTCCCCATAAAGGAAAAGTTGCAAATTCACGTTTGGCATATGGCGAATACGTTTCTCCGGTATATTTTGTAGAAAGAATGCGACGCAAGTCCTCATCGGTATTGGTGGTTTCACCCACCTTTAAAGGTTCTTCTGATCCTTTCACGGTTTGAGAATCTGTCCCGGATTCTTTCGATTTGTCCGGAGTACATGAAATAATGAGTGTAAAGGAAATAACTAATGCTATTAATCCGGATAATAATTTCATATTTCTATCAATTTAAGTGAGCAAAATTATATAACTATTGGGGGGAAGATTCTATATAAAAATACATAATTTGCTGAATTCGGGGTTGTAAAGATGTTATTTATTTTTTAGAGGTGCATATAACAGAAGCATGTGAAACATTTTAAAAATAGCCCTTTCAGCCTGATCATATACTTACCAAATAGGAATTGTTGTATGCGATGAAATCAGCAGTAAATTATTACAAAATCAGCCGAATTAAATCTCAATAAAAAAAGCGGCATCCATAATGATGCCGCTTTTTAATTATCCGGAACGGATATTTTGGTTTAGGTTCTCTGCTAGTTAAGGAATTTGTAACTCGCTCCCACCATAATCATACTGGTAGTCATATCATAGGATACTTCACTGCCTGGAATGGCTCCGTAAGGAGGGAAGTTGGAAATAAACTGAGGATTAAGTAATGGCCCTGAAGTGGCCTCCCCACTAAAGCCCATGTGGTAAACACCATCAATTGCCCAACGATCACTTATTTCATAACTCAAGCCCAGTTGAAAGGCATTTTTAATAACCGCCGTCGCGGGTACGCTAAAAAATGCCACATCGCTTTCAATAGGATTACCACTGTAGGTATATCCAAGTCGTAATGGCAATCTGTCTATACCTTTAAACTGTATTCCTGCAGAAACAATGCTGATGTTCTTCCAGCCAAATCCTGCAACGGAAAAAGTCGGGGTCCAACCTACCGCTGAAAATCCGGAAGCCTTATCGTATTGCACATACCTGTAATCAGCTGCAATATCAAACTGCCCAACAGAATAACCAAGGCCAAGGGACCACATAGCAGGATAATCTATTTTGAATTTATTCTCACCAGTACTGGAATCGAGATAAACGTTCTCTAATGTAAAATCGCCAAAAGATTGTTTGGTTTTATAAGAGGCTCCGGCAGAGAATCCGTTTCCTGAATCATAGTATAATCCAAATTGAGCTCCAAAGCCAAATGCCGTTGATTTGTCTGCAGATGGATATCCGGCGGTTGGACTTGGATTGGCAGTTGGGTTTGGTATTAATTTGAGTGATGCATAGTTGAAAGTAGGTTGAATACCTACAGAGAACTTATCAGAGAGTTCATAAGCATATGTGAATCCTAACTGCAACAAGCTGTAATCAGATTCAACCCGGCCAAATCCGCCCATACTCTGTGGCATATTAATGGGATTGGTGGTACTTTCGGGGAAGGTAACCCCAAAGCCACTAATACCAAAAGCCGAAGCGCCAAAGGTATGCCTGCTGCCTTCTTTTCCCCAAACCATAGCTAAAGCTGGCAAAGGAGAAACACCTCTGTCGTCCTTTGTAGTGCCACTGAAGAAATTTCCGGTGGGTGCCCCAGTATCGTCAAATTCAGGTACCGTGGAACTCAATTCCGGAGAGGAGAAGAACAAACCCAGGTCAAACTTTATGGTCTTCTCATCAAATGTTGAAAGAGAAGCAGGGTTCCATTGAATTGCACCTGAAATATCTATTGGCTGACCGGTAGCGGCTCCACCCATCGACATGTTTACGGCACCAACACCCTGCATGATATGACCTGCCTGTGAAAAGGCAGCAGTTGCAAATAATAGAAAACAAAGTTTTAGAAAATATGCTTTCATGTTTAAATGATTTATGCAACTAAAAACAAATCCTAACCGCTGCAATCAAAGGTTATTTTTTATTGATAATTGCTGGTTAATATCTCAAATTTGGATCAAAATTAACTTCAACATTATCAATTATTTATGATAAATATCATAGATTATATCCGCGCATAACAAAGCCTCAAATAGCGTGAATTAGCATCGGGATATCTTTATTTTTAATCTCATAAAACCCTTGTTATGAGTATTTTATGGATTTTAATTCTTATGTTGTTTCCATAAAGAAAGTTGTGTAACCAAAGTTACATTCAAGGGGTGGAAGGGTGCCAATTTTTATTATTATAAAATATCAATTTGAGTCAAACAGGACTTATTAGATAATAGCAGTGTGCAATGATAATTATCATTCTTTTTTCGCTGTCAAAAAGCGAGTTTTGTAACCTTGGTTACTGTAAAAGTGTTATATGCTTAATACTTTTATGATGTAGTTGAGGTAACGTTACAAAAATTAAAGAAATGAAAATTGAACAGATTTATACAGGATGTCTGGCCCATGCAGCTTATTACATAGAAAGTAAAGGAGAAGCTGCCATATTTGATCCATTGAGAGAGGTAGAACCCTATATTGAAAGGGCAGAGAAAGATAATGCCAAAATAAGGTATGTTTTTGAGACTCATTTTCATGCGGATTTTGTTAGTGGTCATTTAGATTTAAAGAAAAAGACCGGTGCAGAAATTGTTTTTGGCCCTACTGCCAAACCCGGATATGAGGCTACCGTTGCCAAAGACAATCAAATTTTTAGGGTTGGCGATTATCAGGTTAAAGTGATTCACACCCCGGGGCATACCATGGAGAGCACTACTTATTTGTTAATTGATGAGAATGGAGAGGAGCATGGCATAATAACCGGTGATACCTTATTTATTGGAGATGTTGGCAGACCAGATCTTGCCCAGCACGTAATTTCTGAACTTACAGAGGAAAAACTGGCAGGACATTTATACGATTCACTTCGTAACAAAATAATGCCACTAAAGGATAATTTGATTGTTTACCCTAACCATGGGGCAGGTTCTGCCTGTGGAAAAATGATGAGTAAGGAGACAACAGACACTTTGGGGCATCAGAAAAAAGTTAATTATGCACTTAGGGCTAATATGACAAAAGATGAGTTTATAAAGGAACTGCTTTCGGGCTTAACAGCACCTCCGGGTTATTTCCCACAAAATGTTTTGATGAATATTAAAGGATATGAGAGTCTGGACACCATAAAAGAAAGAGGGGAAAAACCTTTGTCACCTGATGCCTTTGAAGTAGCTGCAAATGAAACGATGGCTCTAATGCTGGATACGCGCACACCGAGAGATTTTTCAAGAGGCCATATTCCTAATAGCATAAATATAGGCCTGGACGGAAATTTTGCACAATGGGTTGGAGAATTGATACCCGATGTAAAACAGGAAATTTTGCTGGTAACCTATCCGGGTAAGGAAGAAGAAGCCATAACCAGACTTTCAAGAGTTGGTTATGACCATACTATTGGATACCTGGATGGTGGATTTGATGCATGGCAAAAAAGTAAGAAGCAGGTGGAAAGAATTAAAAGGATAACTGCAGAACAATTTGAAAAGGCATATTTTGGAGAAGGACCACTTGCCTTTGATGTAAGGAAAAAAAGTGAATTCGATTCCGAACATGTCATTGGTGCTATCAATATTCCTTTAAATGAATTAAATCAGCATCTTTCTCAATTTCCAAAGGATAAACCCTTTGTACTTTATTGCGAAGGAGGCTATAGAAGTATGATCGCGGCATCCATGTTAATGCAGCGGGGTTGGGAAGATTTCGTTGATGTCTCTGACGGATTTGATGAAATTAAAAAAACAAAGGTTGAAAAATCGGAGTATAAATGTCCGACAACCATGTTATAATAATTTGTTTTAAAGTTTGTTTTGGTTGATTGTTAAGGGAATGGCCAAATTATGTTTGGTCGTTCCCTTTCCTACCAGAGCTTTTTAATGTAATAAAAAACTATATTAATGTCATTATTTAAATCGTTATTCGGTTCTAAAGTTGAACTATCAGATAAATTTGAAATTTTGGAGACATCCAGGTATAAGGAAGCTATCTCAGACCCGAATGTGCAGTTGGTTGATGTGCGAACTGCCAAGGAATATCAACGGTGGCATATTGGAAAGGCCATCAATATAGATTTCTTTGATTCTGGAGATTTTCAAAAATCATTTGAAAAATTACAAAAGGACAAACCTGTTTATCTTTATTGTCAGTCTGGAAACAGAAGTCAAAAGGCGGCAAGAAAACTAATTGAAATGGGTTTTGAAAAGATTTATGATCTTAAGGGTGGAATTTTAAGATGGCAATAATGCTAAAATTATTTAAGTAAATAAAGAAAAATTATGAAAGCATCCGTAATAATTCAAAATCTCAAATGTGGTGGTTGTGCCAAAACAATCACCAGTAAGTTATCGGAAATGAAAGCTCTTTCTGATATTGATGTGGATATAGAAACGGCTACTGTTCATTTTACCTGTGAAAATATGGATGATGCCATTTTAGTCAAGGATAAACTTAAATCAATTGGGTATCCTTCCATAGAGTATAAAAATTCGGTTGCCGCCAGGGCCAGATCTTTTGTAAGTTGCGCCAGTGGAAAAATGTCGAAATAATGAAATACTTGTTTCTAATTTCCCTGTTTTTGGGTATTATCTCATGTAAAGACTCGCCCAAAACAACCATTAAGGACCCCAATAAAATCTCAAAAACACATCTATTAACCAATCAATCTCTTTCAGGCAAGGAATTATTGGAAAAAGAGTGCTACACCTGCCATAATCCCAAAACCCCGCATCAAGAATTGATCGCACCACCTATGATTGCAATTAAGAAGCATTATCTTAAAGAAACTACTTCCAGGGATGAATTTGTAATTGAGATTATGAACTGGGTTAAAGGCCCCAATAAGGAAAATTCTAAAATGCCGGGAGCCCTTAATAAATTCGGTATAATGCCTTATCAGAGGTTTCCTGAAGAGACAATTTCACAAATTGCGGAATATCTATATGATAATGATATAGATACACCGGATTGGTTCCAATCCCATATGGGTAAAGGCCAGGGGAAAAGAAAGGGAATGGGGGAATGCTCTGGGAATTGCATGGGCAAAGCTAAGGGACCGTGTAAACATATGGGAAAAGCATCTATAGACACCCTTAAAAAATATAAGAAGTTAGGTCAGAATTACGCGGCCGCGGCAAAGAGTGCATTAGGCAAGAAATTAATGCAGGCTATTACCGAAAAAGGTCCGGATGGCGCAGTTGAATTTTGTAATATAAATGCACTTCCACTTACAGACAGTATATCTTTAGCGAAAGGGGCTAGAATAAGGCGTGTTACTGATAAGCCTAGAAATCCTTTAAACAAAGCCAATGAAAAGGAATTAACTTTTATAGCGGACTTTAAAGAAACGCTGGCAACAGGTAACGCCGCAGATCCAATATTGGACATATCGGATGGGCAGATAGATTTCTATTATCCTATTACAACAAACGCCATGTGCCTTCAGTGCCATGGAGTGTCGGAAGAACAAATATCAACATCCACTTTAGTTATACTGGATAAACTCTATTCAAAAGATATGGCCCGGGATTATCAGGACAACGAGGTCCGGGGAATCTGGGCCATAAGTTTTAAGGAAAACAATTAAAGGAGACTCACTTAATCTCCATCTTTAGGTTTTCCAAAACCATATAAGTTCTGATGTACAAAATCATGTGGAAACTTATCATCTCCTGGGAAACCAAGTTCTATAGTTCCGCTGTCTTCCGGAACGTAATTTGTCTTAAATATATAGTCCCAGAGACTTAAACTGATCCCGAAATTAATTCCATATTTACCTTCAGGTAAAGCCTTAACATGATGGTAAAGATGCATGACCGGATTGTTTAAAATATACTTCAATGGGCCATAGGTAATTTTAATATTTGAGTGATTTAAATGGCCTATGGCAATTGCAAAAAAGTGAACTACATAAGCTTGTTCGGGTTCAAATCCTCCCAAAATCATTACACCAAAGGTTTTCAATGGTTTGTACAATATATTCTCCATCCAGTGATACCTCAGATGTGCTGCAAATCCCATTTCCTTAACAGAATGGTGCACTTTATGAAAATTCCATAAGAAGTGATACTTGTGAAGGAGGATATGAGTAAACCATTGTACAAAATCTAAAACAATAAAAAACAAAAGTAATTGCAACCACATGGGATATGCCGAAATATCTACAATAGCAAGACTTTTAGAAGTAATACCCAAATCACTGAACAAGGCTTCCAATAATTTATAGAATCCACTTATGGCTATGGCGAACATGAAAAAATTAAAGAACATGTAAAAAGCATCCAGCCAAAAATCTTTTCTAAAAATAGATTGGTCTTTCCGCCACGGGAAAATAATTTCCAGAATCCAGACTAATAAGGAAATAGCCACAAGTCCCCAAAAATAATTGGTATACCAGGGCACATCAAACAAGATGGACTTCCAGGTCCATTGAACACTTCCCGTAAAAGCTGAGACAAACGCATCGATATATTTTTCCATAACTTTTTATTTTATAACATTAAACTTTCTTTTTCATAAGGTAAATCATTAAAATAACTCCATTCTACCCAGGATCCATCATAATTCCTGACATTTTCAAAACCCAACAATTCTTTTAATACAAAGGTAGTTAAAGATGATCTGTAACCGGTATGGCAATAAACAACAACTGTATCTTTTAAATTCATTTCCAGGACATTGTATACCTCCTGCAATTCTTCAATAGACCTGAACTTTTTACTATTTCTGAGATCAATCGCTTTTGCCCAATCTATATGAATACTACTTTGTATTCTCCCCGCTTTTGATGCCCCTTTCTTAATGAGGCTTCCGTTGTATTCTTCTGAACTACGAGTATCAACGATACGAATATTACTGTTCCGGTTGCCCAGTAAGCTAATTAGTTCTTCCTTATCAATCCACAAATTTTCATCGCTTTTTTCTGGAAGGAAGAATTGGGTAGGAGCATATGATACAGGTTCTACAGTAAGTTTTTCACCTGCCCCGCCCCAGCAGTTTAAGCCGCCATTTAATATCTTTACAGAATCAAAATCAAAGGATTTTAACAGGCACCATAAACGGGCTGCATCATATGATCCCTTATCGTCATATATTACGATCAGATCGTCATTTTCTATGCCTAACCTGCTAAATAGCCGCTCAATATTTTCCTTATCTGCTCTCATTCCTTCGTAAGGGAGTGAATTATCAGAAATATCCGTACGCCAAATATTTATAGACCCATTTATATGCCCTGCCCGATAATTCTCAGGACTTCTGAAATCAACTATTTTTATATTTTCATGTTCAAAAATTCCAGCCAGTTCTTTTGCCTCAATAAGATGTTCCGTAGAAGCATAATTTGTTAAGACACTGTTTTGTGTTTCATTGATTCCTTTGCAGGAGAGGAGCAAAATATATAAAGCGGCATAAAGACTAATCCTCAAGATCATACCATTCAATATTTGATAATACTTCACGTCTTCCTTTTTTCTTCGGGGGGTAATTTGTAACCAGATAGTTTACAATTATTTCCTCATTTTTACCTAAATCCCACAAATTTTGTGTTTCCTGCATCCATTTTATGGTAGCTATCCAGCGTTCCTCATTCATTCTGTTTTGGGTAACCAGTTTTGCAGAATGGCAGTTAGTACAATTATTTACTACGGTCATTAATCCGTCAGCTTCAATAAGTCCGGTTCTGACATGTATGCCATTTTCAATTTTGTCAAAATCGTCTGTTTCCGGAATAGCCACATATTCAGGCTCAACTTCAGTTGCTTTTTTCCGGGTCCAGTCAGGATTAGACACTAACAATAGGATTCCTATTGCAGCCACAATGAATAAGCCGAATAAACCGGCCATAAGTCTATAGATGGCTTTTACCTGTTGTTTGAACTTGGCGTGATCCTGCATTTATGTAACCTTTATTGCGATTCTGTGGCATGCGTTATTCAGGTACCCCTTTGGGTTCCAGCCCGGTAATAGCATGGGTTGACTTATGCCCCTGGAATCCGTTGCCCTTGCCCATACTTCATAATACCCTTTCTTTGGAAAGTCTATTGAAGCACTAAAATGTTGCCATGCCAATCTGTTTGACGGTTTTTCTATGGGGCAGGTCTTCCAGGTTGAACCAAAATCTATAGAATATTCCATTCGTTCTACTTCAAGTTCTCCGGCCCAGGCATGTCCGCGGATATCCAGTTTTTTACCCATACTGATCATCGCCCCGGATTTTGGATAGGTAATCAATGATTTTACCGGCATAGATTCAATAATACACATATCTTCTTCTTTAACCTTTTCTCCCGGTGCCACCGGATTACATGGAACCCTGTAAGCGTCTCCGGTCATTTTTGTGCCATCATGAACCTTATTACGTATGCTGATTCCATTTAGCCATTTTCCCGAAACAGAAGCTGGCCAGCCTCCTGCAACCAGTCTTAACGGGTAACCATGTGCAAGTGGAATATCCTCATTGTTCATTTTAAAGGCAAGCAGGGTTTCTTCCTGAAGGGCCTTTACCATTGGAGCACCCCGAGAAATAGGTTCTTTCCCCGGATCCCTGCTCAGATGCACATCGGCTGCGTGATAACCAATATAAACCGCATCGTCATTTATACCAACATCTTCGAGAACGTCCTTGAGCCTGACACCGGTCCAGTTGGCACAGGAAACGGCACCTACCGTCCATTGGTTTCCTTTTGCAGGTGGGTCGAATTCGCTTCTGCCGTTGCCTCCGCATTCCAATGTCAATTGATAGGTATATTGTGGAAATTTGGATTTTAATTCGGCCAGAGTATATGTTTTCTTCTGAGCTGCAGATTCCCCATCAAAAGTTATAGTCCAATTATTTATGTCTATATTTTCAGGGATTAACCCATTGTTTCGTATAAACATAAACTTGTTAGGCGTTACTTTGTCATCCAAAAGGTGGGCCTTGGCCTCAATATTCCATGGTTTGTCGTTCAATACTTCCATTCCCGTGTCCTTATTGAACATTTTAAAAGGGTCAGGGTCTTGCAGAGCAAGTGGTTTATAGCCTTCCGGCAGAACAGCACCAAATACAATATCGGCTCCTATTACTGACGCCATGGAGCCTAAAGTTGCCTTTTTAACAAAGTTTCGTCTTTTCATTAGATTAGTTTATATCCAAAGTAATAAAATTAAGAATTTATTTAATAAAGTATATGTAACAAATGTTACTGTACTTCAAATTGACTCTGATTATATCCAGGTAAATGTAAAATCTGTCCGTTTTGCAACTCATAGAATTGTAATTACAGATAAAAAATTATTTCTTTTTGAAATAGGCTTCATGATCTTACGAAAAATTAAGATTTTACAACTGCTTAAATTCTTTGGAAAATTTTTCCGCTTGTAACATATGTTACTGAAAAACACTGTATTTAAAGAGTCTAAATGATTTAGATCATTGTTCTGGATTTATTGGTCCTTTAGGTTTGTAACATTATTAATTATAAATCTCAATACCATGAAAAAGATATTTTTTTTAGTTGCGTTTCTGGTTTTCGGATCTATTTTTCTTACTGCCCAGGAAAGGGATCAGGATAGAATACAGGATCAGGATCGTACAAAGTTAGTAATGATTAATGGTGAAATCCTGGAATTAAGGGATCGAGCAGAAATGCGTCTCAACGAAAAACAGACTTTATCAGATGGGTCTGTGGTATCTCCCGACGGAACATATGAGACATATGATGGTTCCCGATTGAAATTAAAGAATGGTGAATGCTTGGATGGCGATGGTATTAAATACAGGAATGAGTATCAGTACCGGTATAAGGTAGGTCAGGAAAATAAAGGATTAACCCAGGACCAAATTAGGGAAAGAAATCAGAATAGAGTGCATTATACCATGGTTGATGGAGAAATGTTTTTGGTAAGGAATCAGAGCCAAAGACGTTTGGAAGAAA
>Ga0209536_100014256_pt1 | contig 11432 bp, 7 predicted proteins | sample DeeMarSeWOR28_12_FD_187461 | JGI IMG/M metagenome (GOLD analysis project Ga0209536, IMG submission 187461) | Marine sediment microbial communities from White Oak River estuary, North Carolina - WOR-2-8_12 (SPAdes) (version 2) | ecosystem: Environmental > Aquatic > Marine > Intertidal zone >... | reverse complement strand
CTCCTGACGGCCAACCCCGATTTTGCACAGATCGAGGCCGATCCCTTCGCGTTCAATATCTCCCGCTACGAGAGCTACTTCGACGAACGCCGCCCGTTCTTCACAGAGGGGAACGAGGTGTTCATGGCCTCGGGAAGGCAACGCACGACCGGCTTCTATCGCCCGCTTGAGCTCTTCTACTCACGAAGGATTGGCAAGGCGCTCCCCGACGGATCGGCCGTCCCCCTTGTGGCGGGCTCCAAGGCCTTCGGCAGGGTAGATCTCTGGGAGTACGGCGGCTTTGTGGCACTGACAGGTGAGCGGGAGTATCTCAAGGACGACACACGCAGTGTCGAGCCGCGTGCGACGTTTGCCTCCGTCCGCCTGAGCCGGCAGCTGCTGGAGAACTCCACAATCGGCCTTCTGGCCGTTACCAAGACCACGCGCGAGGGAACCCACGGCGTCATCGACATCGACGGGGCGTTCCGCACCTCCGACTGGCAGCTCTCCTACCAGCTTGCGCGCTCGTTCTCCCCCGGCGGCGGGGATTTTGCGGGATCGGGGGGCTTCCTGATGTTCGGCAAGGAGTGGATCAACTACCTGCGCATGCGCGCCGTCGGAACCGACTTTGACGTGAGCCAGATCGGGTTTGTCCCCTGGCGCGGCACGCTCGAGGCGGTCGGCCTCTCCGGCCCCTCTTGGTACATGGCCGAAGGATACATCAAGCAGATCATTCTCTACGGCATCGTCTTCGCGGGCTACGAGCACGAGGACCTTTATACTGACCGGGGCGTGGGGCTCGGTTTCAACATGCAGTTCCGCGACAATTGGGGCTATGAAATCAACACAACGATCGGCCCCAATCGGGACAATGGCATCCAGTATACCGGCTCGGAGATCACCACCAGCATCTGGTTCAGTACCTCGCCGGCCTGGCACGCCAATGTCTGGGGAGGACACCTGCGGGCCTATAACTTCTCCCGGGAGTATCTCGGCACCTATTCCTGGGTAGGCATCTGGTTCAGCTGGAACATGCTCCGCGTGCTTCAGATCGGAAGTTCCACCGAGATGAACGTCGAGCGGACACCCACAGGAGCGATCGAGGACATCACCTACAACGCCCGGCCGTTCTTCTCTCTGACCCCCTTCAACAATCTCAACATCCGACTCTACGTCGACACCATCTGGCTCCGCTCGGGCAAGGGAGCCGAGCAGGTGCTGGGAGGGCTACTGTTCTCCTACAACTTCCTCCCGAAAAGCTGGATCTACCTGGCACTGAACGAGATCCGGCAGAGGCCCAGTGAGGATACCCCCGGCCAATCCGCCCGAGGCCTTACCCTCACCGACCGGGCCGGAGTCTTCAAGGTCAAATACCTCTACTACTTCTGAATGCCGCACGGGTTGATTCTTTTTCCTGAATGGCTACCTTTAGAAGGCCCATCCGCGACCGCTGCGCATCTCTTCCGTCAAAAGGACCCGTCATGCGAACGCTTCGCATCCTCCTCCGCTCGGCACCTGTGGCCCTGGCAGGCCTCGTGGTGATCTCCGGGTGCCTTTCGACCCGGACGGAATCCCCGGCCGCTGATCGGTTTGACTCGCTCGGCATGTCACTTGCCGGCATCCGCCAGTCGAACCTCAGAACGGCATACCGGTTTGGGCTGGCCATCGAAGAAGCAGCAGACAGCATCATCAGCCGCGCAAGCGACCGCACGACGAAGATCAATGCCTACTTGTGGAAGATCTACAGCGTCCCCGTTATCCGCCAAATCTACAGCCAGAGCGACCCTATCGTCGCCTCGGTCGATGCACTGGCCTTTGCCATGCAGTGCGAACAGTATTTCGACACGGGGATCGGAAGCGACCGCTTCGGCGACCACCAGCTCATCGCGGTTAACGCGTCCGTCTCAGTTCAAGATGCCTTGATCGAAGGGATGCGCCGGAATCTCACCACGGCGAACTTCGACACGCTGATTGCCCTGATCGATGAGTGGGCGAAAGAACACCCCCTGACCAATCACACCTTCAGCAGAGCCAGCCTCACGCGGGAACTGGACCATATTCTCGCACAACAGGATCAGTCACTCGGCTCGGCCATCGGGCGCATCGCTAACAACGTCGACGACCTCTCGGGGCGATTGGCCCTCTACGGCGCTCAGATTCCCCGCGAAGCGCGTTGGCAAGGTGAGTATCTCCTGGCCGAGTACGCCATGGAGGAGCGACTCACCAGGCTCGATACTACGATCGGCGTGCTGACCTCATCGCTTGCATCGGTCGAGGAGACACTGACAGAGGGAGAAGTCGCCGTTGACATCGCCGGTCTCCGATCGCTCCATGCCGATCTCCAGGCCGCTCTCGAACTTGTTCGGACCGAACGGGCCATCATTCTGGCTGAGGTGGAGCGGCAGCGGTTGGAGACGATCACCGCGATGGAATTGATCGTCGAGAACACCGTCGTACGCGCCTCTAGTCAGGCCGAGTGCTTCGTCGACAGCCTCCTCTGGAAACTGGGCATCCTGCTGGCACTTGTTCTGCTGGGGGTGGCCCTGCTGGTCCTGCTCGTTCGGGCACTCTGGAGAGGGCAAAAACGTGCCGCCTGAGCGTGTAACACGATGTGCATCCCCGGGGCGCAGTCTCCCGTATACGTAGTGCACCCATTGACGGGTGAGGCACTGCATGAGAACCTGTCACAAGCAACAAGGAGCCATTCCATGCAAAAACATGTGACCGCGGTTGCAGCCCTTCAGATCGGGTTCGGCATTTTTGGCGTCTTGATCGGCCTGGTGATCTTCTTCGTGCTGGGGACGATCGCAGCCTTCACCGACGACCCGGACGCGATGATTGTGCTTCCGACGATAGCCACGCTTGTCGGAGGGTTTTTCATTCTGCTCTCCCTGCCGGCGATCATCGGGGGGATCGGTCTCCTCCGGTACAAGAACTGGGCGCGGATCCTGATTCTGATCGTGTCGGTGTTCGACATTCTCAACTTCCCCCTCGGCACGGCCCTGGCCATCTATTCGTTCTGGGCACTGCTCCAGGACGAGACGGTCCGGCTCTTCACCCCTCAGACGCAGGCGGTGGCCCAGTCCGGCTGATGAGGCCATCGTACTACACAGGCGCGGTTCTGCCGAGAGGCCCCGTGCCATAGCGCACACGAGCGTCGCACGACATCTTCGAGTTTCATCCACCAACCTACAGGTACATCATGCACACAGCCCATTACCTACGGGGGGCGGCCTCTATCTCGCTCCTTCTTACACTCACCATCTCCCTCCAAGCATGCCGCTCCGCCGGCGGTCCAGAGGCCACAGCAGGCAAGAACGCCGGCTCGAAGCCCGGCAAGGAGAAGCCCTTCGCCGAAGTCACCAAAGACATGCGGAAGTTCGAGGGTCTCTTCACCTTCTACCGGGACAGCTCGGATGAAAAGACCTATATGGAAATCCGGCCCGAACAGATGGACTCGGTCTTCCTGGTCGCCGTGACGATCGATCGGACGGCCGGCGAGCGCGGACTCTTTGCCGCCGCCCAGGCGGGTGACGGCCCCATCATGTTTCGGCAGCGCGGCAAGAGCGTCCAGCTCATCCTCAAGAACTCATCCTTTACCGCCACACCGGGCACGCCCGAGGCACGCTTGACCGAACGCTCCTTCACCGACGCGATCTTAGGGACGGCCAAGATCCTCTCCGAACCCCACCCGAAGAGCAAGAGCATTCTGGTGGATGTGGCCGATCTCTTCATGGGTGATCTCCCCGGGTTGGCACCGGCGTTGAATCAGATCTACAAGCCGACGGTCTACCGCTACGACAAGGAGGGAAGCTTCCTGGAGACGCCACACGCCTTCCCCGAGAACGTCCTCCTGGGCGCGCTCCTTCACTTCCGCACCGACAACCCGAAAACTCCATCGGTGGCACTCCCGGATGCGCGGAGTATTCCGATCGAGGTGCGCTACGAGATCTCGCTCCTCCAGAAGACAGGCTACCGGCCACGTCTTGCCGATGACCGCGTCGGGCACTTCCTGAACGTGCGACAGGATCTCAGCAACGACAGAAATGTGACGCCTGAAGTCCGCCTCGTCGCCCGCTGGCACCTGGAGAAGGCAGATTCCGGCGCCGCAGTTTCTGAGCCGAAAGAACCCATCGTCTTCTGGCTCGAAAACACAGTCCCGGTCCAGTACCGAGCGCACGTCCGCGACGGCATTTTGATGTGGAACAAAGCGTTTGAACGGATCGGCTTCAAGAACGCGCTCGTCGTAAAGCAGCAGCCCGATACTGCCGACTGGGATCCGGCAGACACGCGCTACAACACAATCCGCTGGTTCGCCGGCGTCGGCGCCGCCTTCGCACAGGGCCCCTCCCGGGCAAACCCCTATACGGGGCAGATCTACGACGCCGATATCCGCTTCAGCGAATCGATGACGCGATTCTTGCGAACCTTCGGCCGGGAGTTCGTCGACCCGGTTACGCTTCCTTCGGAGGATTTCGCCCTGCCGCTCTCGGCCACCTGGAACCGTTATCCCTCGACACTTTGCACCTACCAGGACGGCCTCGTGGAACAGGCGGCCTTTGCGGCCGGCGTTCTGCAGGCCAGGGGCGGACTCTCTGCGGAACTTGAAGAAAAGCTCATCCGCCAGTTTCTGATCGAGGTCACAGCCCACGAGGTGGGTCACACACTCGGCCTCCGGCATAACTTCCGCGCCAGCACGATGCTCGATGCCGATGAGCTCATGAACGTTTCGGTCACCTCCGCGCGGGGCCAGTCGGGATCGGTCATGGACTACAATCCGTACGTCGTCGCAGCACAGGGAGAGGAGCAGGGGGATTTTGTCCCCACAACACTCGGCCCCTATGACTACTGGGCGATCGAATATGCCTACAAGCCGATCGCCAGCGATGAGAAAGCCGAGCTCGCCAGGATCGCCTCCCGCTCCCCCGAGCCCGATCTGACTTACGCCACCGACGAGGACGCACTGGGCACCTACTCACCCTCCTCGATTGACCCGCTGGCGAACCAGTTCGACCAGTCCTCCGACCCGCTGAAATATTTCAGGAAGCGACTCTCCATCGTGCGAGAGCTCTGGACTAACGCCGAGTCGTCGCTGGCCGAAGAGGGCGAGGGCTACCAGGTCATGCGCCGGGCGGTCTCGCGTGGCCTGAGTGAGTACACGCGATCCCTCCTGACAAGCTCGAAATTCATCGGTGGCATTCACCACAGCCGCCACCATGTCGGCGACCCGAACGGGAAGGATCCCTATGTCCCGGTTGCACCTGAGAAGCAGCGCGAGGCGCTGGCATTTTTGAAGGAGTATGCCTTCAGCGACGAGTCCTTCAAGCTTTCACCAGAGCTCCACCGAAAACTGGCCATCGACCGGCTGCCCGGACTTAGCTTTATGGCGTTCTTCGGCATCAGCCGTCTGGACTATCCCTGGCACAACGCCGTCCTTGCCCGCCAGGCAGCAGTGCTGGGAAGGCTCTACCACCCGATCACTCTCGCCCGCATCCAGGACAGCGAGCTCATGGTCGATGAGGGACAGAAGCCCTTCACGATGCTCGAGATGTTCCGGGAGCTTGACCGGGCGATCTGGGCGGAACTTGACAGAGGTACGGTGCGGGTCTCGAGCTTGAGGCGAAACCTCCAGCGCAAGCATGCCGATATTCTCACCAGGCTCGCCCTGCGCAAGGGAGGCAACCCTCCGGAGGATGCCACGACATTCGCCCGGGCATCACTTGAAGAGACACTGGGAAAGATCGATGCGGCATTGAAGCGTGGTGTCTCCGACCGTGCCACGCGGGCGCACCTGAAGGAAACCCGCGCCAGAATCGACCAGGTACTCAAGGCGAGCGTCGTGCGAGATCTTAACTGAAGAAGAGGAGGTAGTTGGGCAACTGACGCACGGGGCGGCCGCCAAGGCCGCCCCGGCCTATTATCACGCCACCAGGAAAACGAGCGCGACGAACACAAAAGTCCTCTGCCGAACAACGACACCGGGAAAGGCCTCGACACAAATCGACCGGACGAAATTCGAGCAGATCACCCGGGCCATTCTCGCCTGCCTGCCTCGCTCCGCGCCGGGCGTGGAGTTCGCCAAACTCCCCGCGCTTGTCCGGAGAAGGCTCACCCCCGCCGAGCAAAAGGCACTCGGGTCCGTCAGTTGGTACGTGACGAGGGTGAAGCTGGAACTCGAAGTGCGCGGAGAGATCCGGCGCGTTCGAGGCTCCCGCCCGCAACGACTGGTTCGAGGATAAAGACCACACACCCTACCCTCATCGAATGAGGAACGCACGGCAAGGAGACACTTCCTTACACGAGCCTCGCAGAGACCCAGGCATGGTTTGTGCAACACTCTTAGGATGTACACGGAGAACCTACTTCTGATGAGCCGTCTCCTCACACTTACCCTTCTGAGCGGTCTCGTTTGCCCGCTGGGAGCCACAACGCTCCACGTGGGAGCCGGACATCCATGGGCCAACCTCGAGGCTGCCGCAGGAGCAGCCTCACCCGGTGATACAATCCTCTTTCACGGCGGAACCTACTCAGGCGGCCAGTACGTTGCGAACCTCTCCGGCAATGCCTCGGCCTGGATCACGATCCTCGCCGCCCCGGGCGAAGAAGTCATCGTCTCCGGTGGCGGCACAGCGTGGCAACTCTCCGACCCCTCCTACGTGGCAATCGAAGGGTTCACATTCGAGCAACAGACGCTTAACGGGGTCAATATCGACGACGGTGGAGACTACGCCACGCCGGCTCATCACGTGCAGATACGCTCGTGCAGGTTCCGGGAGATCAACGCCACGGGAAATAACGATCTCCTGAAGCTCTCAGGGCTCGATGACTTCGAGATCTCGCACTGCACCTTCGCCGACGGTGCAGAGGGCGGAAGCGGCATCGATATGGTCGGATGCCACCGGGGAACGATTCAGCACAACAGCTTTGCCCGAATGGGGAGCAACGCGATCCAGGCCAAGGGCGGGACGGCTGAGATCACCATCGCGCGCAACTTCTTCCTTCACTGCGGCGCCCGCACGCTCAACCTGGGAGGATCGACAGGCCTGGCCTACTTCAGGCCTCTCGACGCACCGTACGAGGCATCCGACCTCCTTGTCTGGGCCAACGTGATCGTGGGATCAGATGCGCCCATCGCCTACGTCGGGTCGGTGAACGTGCATGTGGTCAACAACACGATCGTCAGGCCGCAGATCTGGGTCACTCGAATCCTGCAGGAGACTGTCGATCCGACCCGCTTCCTCGAGTGTGGCGACAACAGTTTTCGACAGAATCTCATCTTCCAGGGGACGATCCGCACCGAGACCAATGTCGGGCCGAACACGCGACCGGAGACCTTCATCTATGCGGATAACTACTGGCACAACTACCAGAATCCTTCCTGGAGCGGACCGGCCCTTCCCGTACCGGATGCAGGGCTGGTGCTGGGGCCGGACCCGCAGTTTGCTGATTCGCTTTCGCATAACTACAGGCTCAAAAACAGCAGCCCGGCAATCGGGCTCATCTCCACTGGGGGTCCTCCACTGGAGGACTTTGACCTCACGCCGTATGCCGTGCCCCGATCAGCCGGGGCTTTTGAGGGAACCCCCCCGTCAACGGACGTGCCCCCGGAGAGCGGGCTCCCGCAGAGCGTCCCGCTTCTTGTGAACTATCCCAACCCGTTCAACGCATCGACACGGATCGAGCTTCTCCTTCCGGCATCCGGCTATGTGAGCCTGGAAGTCTTTGCGCTCGATGGCACCCTGGTAGCACGACTGCTGGACGGAGTGCTCGAAAGTGGCACCCACTCGCTCACATTTCACGCCCCGATGCTCGCCACCGGGACCTATATTCTCCGCGCCCGAACCCCCAGTGCTCAGGCCACACGCCGCATCCTTCTCATCCGGTAGCCGATCGGATCCGTTGTATTTCTGCTCTTCAGTTCGTATTGTGGTGCACCTCGTTACTTCATCATAACCTGAAGGAATCCCATGCTTCGCACCACTGCGGTCCTCAGCGTGACCGGTCTGCTCCTTCTGCTCGGTTCAACCGCTGCTCAGGCCCAGACCCGTCCCATCCAGCTCGCTCTGTTCAACCCTGTCCAGATCTTCCCCGAGCAAGATGCGATTGCCGGTGTCAGACTGAACCTGATCTACTCGAAGAACCGGACCGTCTCCGGGCTCGATATCGGCCTTGTCAATCATACAACCGGCAGCCCGTCAGTCGGAGTGCAGTGGTCGCTCGTCGGCATCGTCGATGGTGATTTCACGGGACTCCAGTCGGGAGCGGTCAGCCTCACAAAGGGGAAAATGGAGGGGCTTCAGTGGGGCTTCTTCAACTCGGGCGGGCACACGAGCGGAGTTCAGATCGGCATCGTGAATGTCACAGACACGATGTATGGCCTTCAGATCGGACTGATCAATGTCATCCGCACGGGCGGGCAGTTCCCGGTCTTCCCGATCGTAAACTGGTCGTTCTAGGCAACTCGGTCTCTCGGGCTATCCTCAGGCCCCTACCAGGATGAGCCCGCCATACTCCGGAGGAGCTCCTCAACCTCGCGGGGGTTTGGGATGTCGAGGAATCCCAGCGGGATCCTTTTACCGGAGCGCCGTGCCACGGAGGCGTTGGCTAAGACAGCAAAGCGAGCGAGCTGTTCGGCCACGCGCGGCGATGGTCCTGACTGGCCTACGCCTTTGCCGTTGATCTTCAGCTCTTCCTGGGAGGCAGGGGCCTGCGCGGCTCCAGCAAAGAGGATATCACCCCGTCCGGATTTCCCCTCACGGCGGACGATCTCTCCGAACTGCTCCGGCGCAATGGAATGAACTTCCCGCCGGCCTCCCCCGCCAATTATGACAGCGCGCTTGTTCGTGACCAGGTAGGCCGTCCGCAGCGCCCTGCGCACGAGCCAGAGTGGCGATGAGAGCATCCCGAGGCCGATCAGGATGAAGGGTAGTCCGAACAGGGGAAAGAGCATCGTCGGGTCGGGCTCTGAGAAGTCCGGAATCCTGAAGCCTGCCGCACCGTAGGTCCAGAACAGCGCAAAGGCCGTCCAGGGGATGGCAAAGAGAAAGGCCGGAATCCCCCCCAGAATGAATGCAAGAGGCCTCGGCTGAGCGAACCAGCGCAGCTGCTCGTCCGGACCGAGCTCCCGCAAGACCAGTTCACGAACGTTGGACGGAAGAAGTGTTGTGTCGACCATCGGCGCGCTCCCTCCTGGGCAGTATGTCCCACCTCGGAGCAAACCTCAGGCCGATTCAGGGGGCGCAAAGCGTAGTTAATCAGTCCGTTGCGCCCCTGGCGGGACTGACACTTGTACAATCTACCCTCCCTAATGGCAAAGGCCGGGCGCGATGCCCGGCCTTTGCCACAAGTGCCGCGAGATGAAACACTTAGCGGAATGTCTCGGCCGACGGTACAATCGTTACTGAGGTGACCTTCAGCGGCACCTTCTCCACCACTGCGTCCTTTGCCAGGACCTCCGGGGGAAGTCCCGCCTTGACGAGGTCTGAGTAGCTCATCGGGGAGATGAGGTTCTCCTTCAGACTCTTCGCCAGCGGTTCGGCTTCGCTTGTGTTGGTCACGATCGTGACAAACATCCTCTCGGTTGACCAGTGATCCTTGATCGCACGGTTGACATCCTCCAGCTTCACTTTGGCCAGGAGCCCGTCGAGCTCGTTGATGTAGTCCTTCCGCCCGTACATTCGGCTATCCATCAAAAAGCCCAGCCGGTCTGATGGGGTCTGGACGTAGAGCTTGATGTAGCTCTGCAAAAACGTCCGGGTGGCCTCGAACTGCTCCTTGGTCATGCCATTTTTGACCAGCTCGCCCAACTCGTGGAAAGCCATCCGCAGGGCAAAGTGTGCATGCCCGATCGGAACATCGGCCAGCTCCGTATACTGCTGCCTGAGCTGTGCGGCGATCTGCACGGGGCGGATCCAGATCGAAAAATAGTTCGTGGTGCGTGGTACCCCGGGAGGAGGCAGCATGTTCCCCCCGCCCCCGTCGTACCACTCGATGTAGGAATAATCCCCGTAGTTCATCGAGCGGGTGGCGCGGATCTCCTGATAGAGCTTCGAGTATGACTTCCGGTGCTCGCCCAGATAGGAGTTCGCCACCATGAGTGCGGCGAACTCATCAACGGACCGGGTGATCGAGAGCGGCACACCGGTGAAGATCGCCGAGCCGAAGGCATCGTCCTTGGCCACGATCTCTACCACCACCCCGTCGGGGGTGCGGGGCGCACCCGGCTTCGGAATGGCCGGCTTCGTGGCCGGGAGCTTCTGCATGTCCTGGCGAAGGGTCGCGAGAAACGCATCGTCATAGCCTCCCGCAATCCCGATCATGAGGTTCGCCCGGGTGAAGAATGCCGCGTAATGCTTCTTCACGTCCTCCAGTGTGATCGCCTTGACGCCGGCTGAGGTTCCCTGCTTCATGTGCTGGTAGTTCGTACCGCGGAAAAGGAGGTCCTCAAGGGCCATCTTGCTGTACTCCTCGTCGGAGGAAGCGCGGATGACCTGGTCGACGTAGGTCTGCTGGTTGATCTTGACCCTCTGAAAATCGGAATCCGTGAATGACGGCGTGAGAATCAACCCCCGCATGATCGGATAGAACTTCTTGAGCCAGTCCCGGTGCACCTCAAAGGTGAACACCGTGACCTCCTTATCCACCGTCACATAGTAGGCCGGGGCCATCGGATAGATGGCATCCTGGATCTCGGCAAAGGTCATGTCGGCCGTTCCCCCCTGCGCCACCAGGTTTGCGGTCAGAAAGGTCAGGCCTTCCTTCCCCTTGGGGTCGCAGATGGATCCGTTACGAAACATGAGCTTCACCACGACCTTGCTCGAGTTGGGGAGTTTTAGCTCCACGACATCCTGTGCGAATGCCGAGGCGGCCAGGGCAAGTGCAAGTGCGAGGCTGAGCGTTTTCACTTGACACCTCCCTCTGCGTCTGCAGAAATCGTGGCAATGGTAAGTCCCGTCGGCACAAAGTATTCTGCGGCAATGCGCTTCAGATCGTCAACCGTCACCTTATCATAGAGCGCGTAGACGCGGTTGACGGTCTCGGGATCTCCGGTCAGAGCAATGTAGTGACAGAGCGTGTTGGCGATGGCATCCGGATTGTCGATCCTCATGGCGAAGCCGTATTTGAGGTTCGACTTGGTCTCATCCAGACGCTTCTGATCCACGCCGTTAGCCTTCAGATCTTCGATGGCCTTGACGATCTCGTCCTTTACGTACTGCATATCGTCTTTGGAGATGAGGGATGCCTGGATGGAAAAGAGATTCGGGTCATGCGAATCAAACGCACCTCCCCCGACGAACCTCGCCTTCCGCTCCTGGACAACGAGCTTCTGGAAAAGCGGCGAATTCTGCGAGAAGAGAATCGTGCTCGCCACATCCAGCGCCGGCATGTCCAGCTCGGTATCCCTGAAGGCCGGACCTTTGTAGTGGAGAGAAACAAGAGGCGGCACCTCCCCG
>Ga0209536_100014255_pt1 | contig 11432 bp, 6 predicted proteins | sample DeeMarSeWOR28_12_FD_187461 | JGI IMG/M metagenome (GOLD analysis project Ga0209536, IMG submission 187461) | Marine sediment microbial communities from White Oak River estuary, North Carolina - WOR-2-8_12 (SPAdes) (version 2) | ecosystem: Environmental > Aquatic > Marine > Intertidal zone >... | reverse complement strand
GTCGGGCGGATATCCGCATGCAGCGCTTGCTGGGGGCGGCCACCCGGGACTGGCTGGTGGGTGGCCAGGAGCCCTCCTTCCTGCTGCGCGGTTCGCGGTTGGCCCAGTTCGAAGAGTGGGCTGGCGAGACCTCCCTGGTATTGACCCCGGATGAGAGAGACTTCCTCGCAGCCAGCCTGGAGGATGAAGCCCGGCGTAAAGAACAGCAGGCTGCCCTGGAGCGCCGCTCACGCAACTTCCTGCGCGCCCTGGTGGCTGTCTTCGCCGTGGCAGCCATCATCGCCATCGGCTTGACGATCTTCGCCTTCAACCAGCAGGGAATTGCCCAAACAGAAGCGAACCAGCGCGCAACGGCAGAGGTTATTGCCCTTGAAGAAAGGCAGGAAGCGCTGAACCAGGCAGACGCCCTCGCCACCCAGCAGGCAATTGCTGAGGCAGAAGCCATTGCCCGCGGCGAAGCAGAACAGCAAGCATTGCAGGAACGCGACCGGGCAGTCGAGGCAGAACTTGAAGCGCGCAAACAGGCTGCAGTCGGGTTAGCTGGCCAGGCGATGAACGAGCTCAACGGAGATAAGCCTGAGCGCGCTGTACCATTAGCCTTAGAAGCTTTGACAAATTATCCTTATACCTGGCAGGCTGAGCGCGCCTTGGGTGAGGCTGTGCTGAACCACCGGCTTGAGCGGGTTATGGCTCATGATGATATCGTTAACACCCTGGAAGTATCACAGGATGGGACCCGTTTGCTGAGTGGCAGCCTGGATGGAACTGCCCGGGTATGGGATACAGCAAGTGGTAAGGAGATTCTCAAGATCACTTTAGGCGGAGATATATATGCGAATTGGTCTCCGGATGATGATTACATCCTGGTCGTCAATGAAATTGAGAATGAAATAAAAATTTTTGAGTCTCAGACTGGTTCTGACTTCATCGAGTTGATCATTGAGGACCCCGAAAGCCATATCGGTATCAATCCCAATGGTTGGGATCCATGGTCGCCGGATGGTGATCGGGTCATGATCCCCGCGGTGAATGACGGCACGGTCAGGATCTGGGATGTACAGACAGGCAGATTACTCCATACATTTACGGGTCATGATGGTTTCGTATGCTCAGCCTTATGGTCACCCTCCGGAGACTTGATCGTCACCTCGAGCTGTTCTGATGGCATGGTAGTTGTGTGGCAGGCGGAGAGTGGTGAAGCACTGTACAGCTTCCACGGTAGGTTTGAAGTAGAATCCCGAACATTAATCGGAGATTGGTCGCCTACCGGAAACCGCTTTGTGACGCGCGGCATGGGTGGTGCGAAGATATATGAGGCAAGCAGTGGCCGGCAGGTGATGGAGCTACCAACTCCGGGAGAAATGGTACCTGGAGCAATATGGTCACCTGATGGAAATAAATTGCTTATGAGTAGTGGAGAAACTGCCCAGCTCTGGGATGCTGAAACCGGTCTGAGGTTATCAATTCTTACAGGCAGGGATGAGATGAAAAGACCCAGCTGGTCACCTGACGGGAAATTGGTTGCTCTGACGAATTCCGATGGCAGCGTGCGTATCTGGGATCCATACACCGGAGTAGAAGTTTACCATTTCCCAGTCTATGTACCGTATTTTGTCATTTGGTCACCTTCTGGTGATCGCGTATTCGCCACCGGCCAGGATACCAATCTAATCAGTCAATTTAAGTTTTCTCCCGCAATAAGGAGCGTATCGGTCAAGCCCGGTTTCCATGTTGCAGACTGGTCACCCGATGGACACCAGTTTGGCATGAGTAACAATCTGGATGGAACAGTGGTGATTTATGATGCTGAAACGCTCCAAGAAGTTATGTCTTTCGATGGTGGGGAGGAATCTGCCTCAATCAAATGGTCTCCTTCAGGAGATCGCATCCTGACCATTGATCGGTATGGAACAATTCGCATCTGGAACGCCTCAACCGGTGAGCTGCTCCTGGATTTCGGAAACCAGGAGTTGCTCGAGATGGGTGATTGGTCTCCTGATGGGAACAAAATCGTTACCAGTGGTGATCAGATAATCCTTTGGGAAGCAGAATCCGGTCAAGAAATCTGGAGTCTTAACTTACCTGAGGGTTATGCATCATGGTCACCGGATGGCTCTCGGTTGGTAACCTTTGGTTGGAGTGGTGGTGGCAAGATCCTGGATGCTGCCAGCGGAGAAATTCTGATTAGTTTAATTCCAGAAGATCCTTTTGACTTTGTATCCAGTTTCTGGTCAAACGATGGAAAAAGTGTATTAATGTTCAGATCAGGAACGGGTTGGATATTTAACTCCGCAACGGGAGCACAGCTGGTTGAGTTCCCTTCTGGTTTTTCATCTTTCATTGAGAATGTGAACTGGGCCCCGGGCGATAAACGCATTTTCGCCACTGGTATGGATGGAACCTTCCGGGTGTTTGACGCTGCCAGTGGAAACCAACTTTTCTTCTACGATTTTGGCGATGCGGTAGCTGGCTGCCTATCACCGGATGGTAGTGAAATGTTGATGTTATCCAGAGATAACCGGATCAGCATCTATCCTGCCTGGTTGACAAAAGAAGATTTGATCGACTATGCGAAGAATTGTTGCGTGTTGCGCGAGCTGACAGACGATGAGCGAGAAATCTTCGGCTTATCCTCACGCTGATTGACCTTTAAATCATCAGTAGGGGCGAAGCATTCCTTTGGTTATGCTGATTTCCAACAAGCGCGTTGGAATGCTTCGTCCTGGCAATTTCCAACCTTTTGGTGGGATTGGTAATCCAGTTGGAGCCTTGGTCATTGGCTCAATAGGATTCGCAATCCCCATCTTTACCTGTCATTGCGAAGGCGCAGCCTGAAGCAATCTCGGAATACCCCAGGGATTGCTTCGCTTCGCTCGCAATGACATTAGATTAAAGCATGTTAAAAACTTTTCCGCCGCCGACCAAGTAATTGCTCAGGTTTGTGATCCCCGGCAAGCTCTTTGCCTTACTTCCATCCTCGCAGGTTGGCGCTCATTTCCTGCTCCCATTTGTCCAGCATCTCCGCCAGCATTTTAGCCATTTCAGGGTAGGTCTCAACCAGGTTGTAGGACTCGTTCGGGTCCTTTTCCAGGTCAAACAAGAAGGGACCCTGCGAGAACAAAGGATAACCGCCATTATCCGACATGTGGCGGCGGTGATATTTCCAATGCTTATAACGCACCGCGGCCAGGATTGGACCATCGTAATAGAAGAACCGTTCATGGAGATCAGGAATTTCCCCTTGGAGAACAGGAAGCATATCCATGCTGTCCATGATTCTGTCGTCAGGGATCGAGATTCCAGCGGCAGAAAAGCAGGTCGGGAAGATGTCAAAGTTGATGCTCATTGCATCGCTGGTAAGCCCGGCAGGTATACGAGCAGGCCAGCGGGCGATAAAAGGCACCCGCAGCCCACCCTCGGTGAGATTATTTTTACGACCTCTCAATCCCCCCGGGTTCCCCTGCCACCAGGGCCCATTGTCGCTTGTGAACATGACCAATGTATTTTTGTCCAGATTCAACTCAGCCAGCACATCCAGTACCTGCCCCATGCTCCAATCCAGTTCCTGGACCGAATCCCCGTACAAACCACCTGCGGAGCTGCCCTGGAATTCATCGCCGGCAAAGATTGGCTCGTGGACTGCTGTATGGGATAGGTATAACAAAAATGGCCGCTTTGCATTTGTCCGGATAAATTGGAGTGATTCGCGCGTGTAATCGTGTGTCAGGCGACTCTGCTCGATGGGTGCCGGGATCTCAACTTCATCATTCCGCCATACCTGGAACCTGGGTGAATCGTTGGAATACAGCACGCCGTAGAAGTCATCAAAACCCCTATCGTTCGGTAAATGCCCGGGCTGGTCTCCCAGATGCCACTTTCCAACCAATCCTGTTCGGTATCCGCTGCGATTCAGAATTTCGGGCAGCGTAATCTCATCCTCGGGGATCCCGGTCATATCGAACTGGTACCTGTCAACCAATTTCAGGAAATACTCCATCGGGTGGTTATGCGGGTATAAAGGCAGGGTCATATGCGAGCGCTTGGGGTACCTTCCTGTCAGCATCGCTGCCCGGGAGGGCGTGCAAACCGGTGCAGCGGCATAGAAGTTCGTCAGGAGAACACCTTCCCTGGCCATGCGGTCAATGGCAGGGGTTTTGATCACATTCCCCCCATAGGCACCCAGGTCTCCATAACCAAGGTCATCAACAACGATCAGCACGATGTTTGGTAATCGCGTGAGATCTGAAACGGGCTGGTATTGGCTGAGAAGCTGCTCTGTCCGGGGATAATCAAAATCCCTGCCCACATGGTTGCGGTAGATTCGTGCTGCGGACCCGCCGATTACCAGTGCGCCACCGAGCAGACCAGCTCCTTTCAAGAAATCACGCCTGCTGAATTTACCTGGATTCTCGCTCACGTTATTCCCATATATACTGATTCATTAAGATAGATGGAGTAATATGCGCTTTGACCATATAAATCATATTAACTATAAGGGATATTATTGGTCAGAGGAAGTTATGGATAGTAGATAAAAGCCATTCAGCCATTTCTCTCACTGGCCACGAATCCGTTTACCTATCAAATAGTGATATCAAATCACCGATCGAGATCTCATCCAGCCGGTTGACGATTCTATCCGCGGACTGCAGATTGACATCGGTATTGGTCGTTGTGACTGCCAGGCATTTCATTCCCGCCCTGTGAGCTGCTTCAACACCGGCGATGGCATCCTCAATCACGAGGCAATGCTCAGCTGGCGCTTGAAGTTTGTTCGCTGCAGACAGGAATACTGCTGGATCGGGCTTGCTGGGCATGCTGGCAGCCGAGACCAGGATTTGGAAATATGAACCCAGGTTCAGCTCACGATTTATTGCGTCGATGTTTTCGCTTGGTGCGGATGAACCAACAGCCTGGGGGATATTGGCACTTTTGAGTGCTTTCAGCAGGGACAGTACACCAGGAAGCAATTGCACCTTACCCCGGATTGCCCTTCGAAAATTTTGTTCTTTTTTGTCGCTGATTTCTGAATAAAGATCCTCAGTGAACCGCTCACCCAGGAACATACGCAGAATGCCCTCGTTGTTCATCCCAAATGTTGTTCGAAAGTCTTCGTGAGAAAATTCAATGCCGTATTCCTTCAGTGTCTCCACCCAAGATCGATAGTGGAAATCCCCCGTATCCACCAGCACACCATCCATGTCCCAAATCACCCCTTGGAGCGATGTCATAGCTTTCCATTCCTCATGTTGATTCACCGTTCATGGTGTGATTGGTAGGTTTTTGAATTAAAGCATGCTCCAAAAATTCGATTTAACCCGCTGCGGTGGTACCCTTGCTCGCCTTGTGATATTACTCTCGTGAAATACTTTGTTAATTTACGAGTTCAGACCTGCAGGAATCTTGTTACCAGCGTTGATGCACTTGCTCCTTGATATATCGATTATAAATTTCTGATAATGCAATCAATGTCCCATCATCCAGTGGAGGGTATGTGCTCGCTCTGGCATTTTCAATCGCTTGTTGGGCATTTTTACCACCCGGAATTGCAGTCGTAACGGCGTCGAACATCAGGATCCAGCGCAATGCGAACTGCGCCATCGACATGCCTTCGGGCACAAGCTGCCGAATATCGTCTACAGCCTCTAACCCTGTTTCATAGTCAACCCCAGAAAAGGTTTCTCCAACATCGAATGATTGACCGTAACGATTGTAATTGCGATGATCATCTTTGTTGAAAGATGTATCGTGGGTCATCTTACCGCTCAGCAGCCCGCTTGCGAGTGGTACCCGCGCCAGGATGGCAACCTCCCTTTTCTGCGCCAGCTGGAAGAACAGCTCCGCAGGACGTGTGCGAAAAATGTTGAAGATTATCTGAACAGATTTGATGTTAGGAAACTCGATAGCTTTGATCGCCTCTTCTACTTTTTCCACGCTGACACCATAATGCCTGATTTTGCCAGCCTTGGTTAAATCATCCAGCACATGGAAGACTTCGGGATTGTAGTAAACTTCAGGCGGTGGGCAATGCAGCTGAACGAGATCCAGGGCTTCGACATTTAAATTCACCAGGCTCCGCTCGATGAATGCAGTCAAATTCTGGCGGTTGTATCCCTCGGATACATGGGGGTTTAATCGCCTCCCAGCCTTGGTGGCAACGTAAATTTGGTCGCTGCGCCCCTTCAGTACCCTGGAAATCAGGCGTTCGCTGCGACCGTCGCCGTAAACGTCCGCTGTGTCGATAAAATTTACCCCCAGCTCAATAGATTCATGGAGTGCATTAAGGGCATCCGTTTCACTGACGTGACCCCAATCAGCACCGATTGCCCAGGCACCGAATCCAATCTCAGATACTTTCCAGCCAGTCCGTCCGAATGTTCGATATCGCATATTGCCTCGCTATATTTTTGTAAGTGAGGAATTATAACAAGATTACCGGGGGGATGCCCGTGTGCCATTGGTATCTTTTACACATTTTGCAGCTTTGCGGCCCAGCAAGATGAACTGGGAAATATTCGCCAGGTTGATCTCCCAACTTTGGTGAAGGAAGCATTAATGCAATTTCTCCTCCCTCCATCGGGACATCATCCGAACCATATCATTATTTAGCCAGAAATCGATGTGACGACATTATTCGTATCCTGGACGATATAAAGGGTTCAAGCATATCAGAATATCCTTATTGAAATATCAATATTAAGGTCTCCAACCGGTTTTTGCTTATGTAACGATAATCTACTCCTTTGGAATACGCAAAAAAAGGCTGGTTGATTAATTATGATTGACAGCAGATATTAAACATGATAAATTAGAATAACAGATGTTACCGCTAACGTGATCGATAACGGGAACGCTAACACGCAGAAGGTGTTATGCCTCAAAACCAGAAAGTCACTATCAAGGATGTGGCGGAAGCCGCGGGGGTATCGACACAGACGGTTTCACGGGTGATTAATTATCGCCCGGATGTTTCCCCGGAGACAAAGGAACGAGTACAACAAGTAATCGAAGAATTGGGGTACTCACCCAACGTCATCGCTCGTAGTTTAGCCCGCGGGCAGACAAATACGATTGGGGTGATCGGGTGGGGATTGGGTTACTACGGCCCCACCAGTATCTTGAAAGGTATCGAGCAGAAGACTCATGAATTGGGCTTTTCCCTCTTATTAAGCCTGATTGAAGATTTTGATCCTTCGCAAATCAGCAATCTTGTCAACAACCTGCTCTCCAGGCAGGTCGATGGCATCATCTGGGCTGTGCCTGGAAACGACCGCATGATCGGCCAGCTCTCCTCAAGATTTGCACATTATTCTGTGCCGATTGTCTACATCAATAAATCCAGGCGTGATACCGATGTGATTGTTGCATTGGAGAATCAACACGGAGCACGATTGGCAACCGATCACTTACTCTCGCAGGGTTATGAATGTGTTGGCATTATCACCGGTCCGAGTGATTGGTGGGAAGCCCAAAGGCGAGAGCATGGCTGGAGAGAAGCCATGAAGGAACGGGGCATACAAGACCTGGATTCAATTAAAGTGGTTGGGGATTGGTCCGCTGCGAGTGGTGAACTCGGATTACGCCAATTATTGTCCAGGTCACCCCAGGTAGACTCCATTTTTGCCAGCAATGACCAGATGGCTCTGGGCGCTTTGCGTGCAGCCCGCGACCTGGGAATAATGATTCCCGGAGATCTTGGCATCGTCGGGTTTGATGATATTCCTGAAGCTGCATATTTCTATCCTTCTTTATCCACGATTCAACAGAACGCGGAATCTCTCGGTGCTGTTGCTGTCGACCAGATGTGCAATATGATCCGCGCCCGTAAGCGTGGTGAAGCGTATGAAACCGAAATTGTCTGGGTAAAACCCAAATTAGTTGTGCGGGATAGTTCGACCCGCTGACGATCTTTTGGAACAGATGCATACATGAGACGAGAACGAATCCTTCCTGAATTGGGAGTTTTTCATGGAGCATGACGTTATTCAAAAATCAATTGAAGATGGGAAGACCGCACTTGGTATCGAGTTCGGTTCTACGCGCATCAAGGCGGTGCTGATTGACCAGGATCATGCCCTGATCGCCTCGGGTAGCCATGCCTGGGAAAACCGCTACGAGGACGGAATCTGGACATACAGCCTCGAAGATATTTGGAAGGGCTTGCAGGAAAGCTACCGGGAGCTGAGCGTCCAGGTTCAAAAATCATACAATGTCCCGTTAATAACGATTGGCGCTATCGGCTTCAGTGCCATGATGCATGGCTACATGGTATTCGATGATCAGGCAAGCCAGCTTGTCCCGTTTCGCACCTGGCGCAACACCATTACCGGGCAGGCATCTAAACAGCTGACGGATTTGTTCCAATTCAATATTCCTCAACGGTGGAGCGTTGCCCATCTCTACCAGGCGATATTGAACGGAGAACATCATGTCAAGAAAACCAGCCATTTAACCACGCTGGCAGGCTACGTCCATTGGAAGCTTACGGGACATAAAGTGCTCGGTGTTGGCGAAGCATCGGGCATGTTCCCCATCGATAGCAAGACCCATGATTATGACCAACACATGATTCGTTTGTTCAACGAGCGCCTGGAATTACATAACATCACGTGGAAGATCCAGGACATCCTGCCCAAAGTCTTGATGGCTGGAACTTCAGCAGGGGTTCTCACCAGCGAAGGAGCAGGGCTGCTCGATCCTTCTGGAGACCTGCAAGCGGATATCCAATTCTGCCCTCCTGAGGGTGATGCAGGTACGGGCATGGTAGCGACGAATAGTGTTGCTCAGCGAACAGGCAATGTATCCGCAGGAACCTCCGTGTTCGCCATGATCGTGTTGGAGAAACCGCTTTCGAAGGTATATCCAGAGATTGACATGGTTACAACGCCCACGGGTAAGCCCGTGGCCATGGTGCACAGCAATAACTGCACATCAGATCTCAATGCCTGGGTTGATATTTTCCAGGAATTCATCAATGTGCTGGGCTTGGAGATACCCCAATCCAGGTTGTTTGAAGTTCTTTACCAGCAGGCGCTCCTTGGTGATGCGGATTGCAGCGAGTTGCTTGCCTACAACTACCTATCGGGTGAGCACATCACGCAACTCGAAGAAGGACGTCCCCTGTTCGTCCGAAAACCTGAGAGCAGTTTCACACTGCCAAATTTCATGCGTACACATCTCTTCTCGGCACTTGCTGCCCTGAAGATTGGCTTGGACATATTATTCGTACAGGAGCAAGTTGAGATCGATCGGGTTCTCGGCCACGGTGGCTTCTTCAAAACCAAGGAAGTCGGCCAGCGGATGATGGCAGCGGCAATGAATGTCCCCGTTTCGGTGATGGAAACCGCAGGTGAGGGCGGTGCGTGGGGGATTGCACTGCTCGCAGCGTATATGATGCGAAAGGAAGGAAATGAGCCCCTGGAAGCCTACCTCTCGAACAAGGTTTTCTCAGGGCAAGAAAGTACTACCATTGAGCCCGATCCAGCGGATGTTGATGGCTTCACAGCATTCATGGAACGCTACAAAGCAGGGCTTATCATCGAAAGAGTGGCCGTGGAAGGCTTGAGGTAGGGATAACCATGTTGGAATCTTTGAAAGAGCAGGTCTACCAGGCAAATATGCTGCTTCCCAGGCATAACCTGGTGATTTTTACCTTCGGAAATGTATCTGGCATAAGCCGGGAGCAGGGGCTGATGGTGATCAAACCTTCGGGGGTATCTTATGAACAGATGCGAGCCGAGGACATGGTAGTCGTGGAGATAGAAACGGGCAAGGTTAAAGAAGAAAGATTACGACCATCCTCGGACACTGCCACCCATCTCGAAATTTACAAGGCATTTCCAAACACTGGCGGAATTGTTCATACCCACAGCCGCTGGGCGACGATCTTTGCTCAAGCAGGTCGTGGCATCACCGCCTTCGGCACAACCCATGCTGATTACTTTTACGGGGAGATCCCCTGCACCCGGGAAATGACTATTGACGAGATCCAGGGTGATTATGAAAAGGAAACCGGCTCCCTGATCAAGGAAATCTTCCAGGGAAAGGACCCTGATGCCATTCCGGGCGTTCTCATACACAGCCATGGCCCATTTGCCTGGGGTGCGGATCCATCGGATGCCTTTCATAATGCGGTGATATTGGAGGAACTCGCATTCATGAACTACCACACCCAGATGCTTGAGCCGGGAATCCCACCCATGCAGCAGGCATTATTAGACAAGCACTTCTTGAGAAAACACGGCGCAGATGCATATTATGGACAAGCAAAGAAATAGCTAGAGGAGTTATATCCATGATCGACCTTAAAGAATTCGAAGTCTGGTTTGTTACCGGCAGCCAGCACCTTTACGGACCAGAAACTTTGAAGCAGGTGGCAACCAATTCGCAGGAGATTGCCCAGGCATTGGATGCAGCAAGCCCGATTCCTGCCAGGGTGGTTTTTAAACCCGTCTTGACCACGCCAGATGCAATCTACCAGATCTGCCAGGAAGCAAATGGAGCAGAAAAATGCGTCGGTCTGATAACCTGGATGCACACATTCTCGCCTGCAAAAATGTGGATTCGGGGCTTGAAAAGCTTGACTAAACCCTTTGTGCACCTGCACACCCAGCACAACCGCCTGATCCCCTGGGCGGATATCGATATGGATTTCATGAATTTGAACCAGGCCGCGCATGGAGACCGGGAGTTCGGCTTTATCACCAGCCGGATGCGGTTGAACCGCAAGGTCGTGGTTGGTTACTGGGTGGATGATGATGTCCAGCAGGAATTAGGCACCTGGATCCGGTCAGCCTGCGCCTGGCACGACCTGCAAGGAGCAAGGATCGCCCGCTTTGGTGATAACATGCGAGATGTGGCAGTGACAGAAGGAGACAAGGTCGAAGCGCAGATACGCATGGGCTATGATGTATATGGCTACGGGGTTGGGGAGCTTGTCGAGGCAGTCAAGCTGGTATCAGATCAGAAGGTAGATTCCCTGGTCATGGAATACCTGGATGAATACATCGCTGTAGATGCGCTAAGACCTGGGGGATCAAGCCACCAGGCGCTCAGGGATGCCGCCCGGATCGAAGCAGGTATGCGTGATTTCCTGGAATCAGGCGATTTCAAGGCATTCACCACGACTTTTGAGGACTTGCACGGATTGAAGCAGTTGCCTGGCCTGGCTGTCCAACGCCTGATGGCTGAGGGTTATGGTTTTGGTGCAGAGGGAGATTGGAAGACTGCGGCGTTGATCCGGGCGATGAAAGTGATGGCGGCGGGTTTAGATGGTGGCACTTCTTTCATGGAAGACTATACCTACAACCTGGATCAGCAATTGATGACAGTCCTCGGGGCACATATGCTGGAAATTTGTCCATCGATCACAGATCAGCAGCCCAGGCTGGATATTCAACCATTATCAATCGGTGGAAAAGCCAACCCGGCCA
>Ga0209536_100014254_pt1 | contig 11432 bp, 13 predicted proteins | sample DeeMarSeWOR28_12_FD_187461 | JGI IMG/M metagenome (GOLD analysis project Ga0209536, IMG submission 187461) | Marine sediment microbial communities from White Oak River estuary, North Carolina - WOR-2-8_12 (SPAdes) (version 2) | ecosystem: Environmental > Aquatic > Marine > Intertidal zone >... | reverse complement strand
TCCCGCTGAAGCGGGATTCGAAATGTAAGGAAGAGGTTCTATTTTATGGCAGTTCGCTCGCTAACCCCGCAGCGAGCCGTAGGGAATGCGCTCGCCCTGTTGAATTTCCCGAAGAGAACCCTATGCAACAGACCGAGCTGGAGCATTTTCAAGTAGATCTCTTCTTGGCTTGAAGTTCTCTGAGCCGCTTCCGATAGTACTCGTCCAGAACACCCTTTACCTCTTGCGAACTACGCACCACTTCTTGCATGCTTTTATAGCCGAGTTCGCATAACAGGGTGTCTTCTACCGCTTGCACGGAGGCAAACCTCGGCGCTGCGGTCAGAAACGAAATCTCACCAAAAAACTCATTCTCTACAAGGTAAGACACATGAATATCTTTACCGTGTTCATTCTGGGCCAAGACTTCTACTTTACCCTCCATTATGATGAAAATTGATCTGCCATAGTCTCCCTCACGGACAATTGTGCTTCCCCGCTTAACAAGAACCAGCTTGGCCGCCTTACCAACTTCAGCAAGTTCCTCCGAAGGAAAGTCGGAAAGAAAGGGAACCCTTGAAAAGGCTTCCATGAGCTTTCGGAAACGCACCGGCGAATCATTGCCAGGCAACCCTTGAGACAGATCCGTGTGGGTCAGTTGCTGAGTCTCAGCTGCGACGTCAACAGTATCGTCTTCATCTTCCTGAAGAAACCGCAGGGCCACGTCTCCAACCCAGATCACATCCCCACTGGAAAGGACAGCTTTGTCAACCTGCTCTCCGTTTAGGTAGGTGCCGTTTCTACTGCCCAGGTCCTCAACCACAGCCTTACCATCTTCAAAATAGACCCGGATGTGGTTCCGGGAGACAGTGGTATGTGTGAACATGATGTCATTGGCCTCTCCCCTGCCGATGGTCAGACGAGTCTCCAGAGGAAAGGCCATCCCTTTTGTGAGACCTTCCTCGGAAATAAGATATGATTGAACCATTCCTACCAGATCTCCGTGGTCAATAGACTGAGACGGCTAGCGGCGTGTCCGTTTCCTCGAAAGCTCTCTCCAACCTGCAACTCTTTCGATTCAACAGAAAATATAGAAGGTCTATGCGGAGACATAAACCCCTCTGCGTATTCGCTTGATTTTACCTTCTTTACTCGCTCTGTACAGGATACTACTGATGATGCTGCCAGATAAGCCCGTTGTCTTCTTTAATGTGGCTAGGTCTATACCCTCGCTGTGACTTTTGATAGCCTTTAGGACCTGGGCAGTGGGTGACGGCTTCCGCGCTTTCCCGACTGCGACTTTTTTGGCGGGGGTTTTCTTCTTGGGTTTGGCCTTGGGCGCAGCCTTTGCCGCTCGCGGGGCAGTAGCTTTTGCGGGCTTCGCTCGAGTTGCCTGCGCAAGCGCCGCGTTTACCCGCTGTACATCTGTAATTAAATTGTCGTATTTATCTATTAACTTCTTTAGTGCCTTTTTACGCTCAGAAACAGCAAGCGTTCGCTTTTGCCTAAAGAGGTGGAGTGTCCGCATGGCTTCTTTGAGAAACTGCAATGAGGCTGGAGACGCTGCACCCTTTCTTACCCTCAAATAGTTGCAGATCGGCAGGGACAGCTCGATCAATCTCTTACTGTGTGGATCCCCACCTAGATTCTCCTTCAGTGCCTCTAACTCTTTCTCAAACTTTCGAATGCTCTGGGTGGTGATTTCCCAGTCTAGGGTCAGGAGGCTCGCCATCATTGGCTCCAACATACCAACAGCTCGCTTCATAGTTATCTCCTTATTACAGGAACAGATGTCTCTGGGGGGGGGAGCACATATCGTGCCAATTGTTCATAAAAATTGGAAGTTTTCGAATCCATACTGGATCAAGTCCGGATTTCGTGCAGGAAAGACACCACCCTGGATTCGAACCAGTATTCTTTCTTCTTGTTGAAAGAGATGAAACCTACATGTCCTCCGGATTTTGGCATCTCAAGAAAAAAGTTGGGGTTTGCTCTTGCTTCCTCAACGGGATAACACGGCCCGGCAAGGAAAGGATCGTTTTGAGCATTAACCAGCAAGCAAGGAACACTGATATTTTGCAGGAACTGCTTGCTGCTAGCCTGACGGTAGTAATCCTCGGCATCTCTAAATCCATGGATCGGTGCCGTATAGCGGTTGTCAAATTCCTCGAATGTTTTTATCTGATGGTAGCCCTCGTCGCTAATCCTATCGGGCATGATGCGCTTCTTGGCCTTTATCTTCTCGTGCAGCATTCGAGTGAATCGTTTCATGTATATCCTGTTTGAAGCCTTTGACATCTCCTCAGCACCTGCGGCTAGATCACAAGGAACTGAACAGGCCACGGCCCCGGTAATTGCAGGATCCACATCTTGGCCACGATCTCCCAGGTACTTGAATGTCATGTTACCGCCCAGGCTGAAACCGACAAAGGCAATGGAGCTGTATTCTTGATTATTAATCACATGTTGAACGACCGCGTCGAGATCCTCGGAGGCCCCACTGTGATACGAACGGAGTTTTTTGTTGGGCTCACCACTGCAGCCTCTCATATTCCAGGCCAGCCCGTCCCAACCACTGCGGTTGACAGCCCGGATCATGCCCAAGGTATACCAACGTTCTGAATTTCCCTCTAAACCGTGGGTAATGATTGCCAACTGCTTTGCCCCCACCCTGGACCAATCGAGATCCAAAAAATCTTCGTCTGGTGTCCACATTCGCTCTCTTTCATACCGAACCCCTTTCACTCGGCGGAACAAAGTGGGAAACAGCGACTGAATGTGGCCATTACTAAAGCCAATGGGGGGAACATAGCTTGATTTGGCAATAACCGGCATTTGACCTCTCACAGAGCTCACAGAGTTCTCAGAGAGCCTAAGCTGATTAAGAGGAACATGCAGTCGAGCACGGATGGACGCGTCTATCCATTTAACCACCAAGACACAAAGGCACAAAGTACAGCAGGATCAAGATTACTTAAGGAGTCTGAGTACATCCTCCCACATCTTATTACTTTTGCACCGGAGAGCTCGGGCGAGAGAATTTTATAGCTCTTGGTGTCTTCGTGTCTTGGTGGTTCTAAATAAAATCTTCTCTGCGGCCTCAGCGCTTTCTGCGGTTAACGTTTTTCCCCGCGTGCCGCGAGATAAATCGCACCGAGAATGAGAGTGCCCCCCACAAACTTCGCCCACGTCAAAGTTTCTCCAAAGATTATGTAGGCTAGTATAGTAGCTCCTATGGGTTCACCCAGAAGACTCACTGCGATGAGGCTGGCGCTAAACCACTTGAGGGCCCAATTGTAGCTGCTGTGACCGATAATTTGCGGAATCAGGGCCATGCTGACAAGGGCAGCATAGGTCCCGGTGCTGAAACCCACAACAGGCAGCCGCAGCGCAATAACAAATGCCCACAAAATGATTGCAGCACTACCATAACAAAGGAATATGTACGCTAGCAAGGAAAGCTTAAGCCTCAAATTGCGGCCTAGCAACAAGTACATTGCCGCACAGATGCTGCCCACTAACGCCAAGAAATCGCCCCATAATGCCTGACCCCCAGTAGCAAGATCTCCGATACCGATAACAACACCACCAATGACGCTGATCACGATGGAGATTTTCGTCATCAACGTCAGACGATCCTTACTGATCAACGGTGTCAGCAAGCCAACCCAGAGGGGATTAGTGTTAACCAGTACCACGCTGTTGGCCACAGACGTATAATTGAGCGATGAAATCCAAGTGGAGAAGTGAAGGGCAAGGAAAAGACCTGCCAATCCAGCCAGCAGATAATCATGTTTTTCAAGACTGAGCAACTCGTCACGAGCCCGCCACCAAGCAATGGGGGCCAATATAAATGACGCCAGACCAACCCGATAGGCTGCAATTACCATGGCCGGAGCCTCGGCCAGCCGCACAAAAATGGCCCCGGTCGAAACCGCGAGAACGCCGGTTATCAGTGCCAGGTATGGGTTAAAGGGGGGCTTTTCTTTCGCGTTCACATCCACCAATCCTACCGAGAATTCGGCTCCATGGTAGCCACTACAAACGTACTAAAATTAGAAATTCGAATCCCTGAATTCCTCAATTCCTAAATTCTTAAATTAGCCGGGAATGTAGCGTAAATGGGTGGCAAAGTCGAGGGCAAGGGCGAATACAGAGGCTAGAAAAGGAGTGAAAAACCAGGCAAGCAAAACATTAACCAGGGTCCGTCGCTGTATGGTATTGACTCCTCTAATGATTCCTACTCCCAGTACCGCTCCAATCACGGCCTGCGAGGTTGACACCGGTACCCCCACCAGAGCATAGATATGGACAGTTATGGCCTGAGCCAATACCACAACCAGGGCAGAGAAAGGGTCCAGTTTCACCAGTTTCTGCCCCACGGTCTCCATTACTTTCTTGCTGAAGGTGAGGATGCCCAAGCCAATACTCAATCCCCCAATCAGGGTAGCGGCAGAAATGCTCAACATCCCAGCACCCACGAAAACCGCAGTCACATTAGCTACGTTATTTGCCCCAAGGGCATAGGCACCATAGGAACCAGCACCAATTAGACAGAGCCGCAGTAGAATGTCAGACTGAAAGATATTCAGATTCATGCTGTTGGCTATGGTTGCCAGTAATTTGTAGACAATAATGGCTAAAACTATTCCTCCCACCGGGGTTCCAATCCAGCAAACCAGTACCTTTCCCAGCCCCTCAAAATTGAGCTGGCGGTTGAGTATTCCGACTCCCAGAATGGCCCCTACCACAGCCTGGGATGTTGAGACGGGCAGTCCAAGCAGCGTCATGAATGTTACCGTACACGCTGCCGCGATGGAAGATATTATTGCCTGATTATAAGTGAAATGGGTTAGGCCTTTTAGTGTTTCTATCCCTGCCTGCCCCCCTAAGAGAGCCCCTGCGAGGACAAAAACAGCGGCAATAATTGCAGCAGTCCAGAATTTGAGCATTCTGGATGAGACAGCCGAACCAATAACATTGGCTGCATCATTGGCTCCCAGAGACCAGCCCAAAAATATTCCACCGAGAAGAGAAGTCATTACATTCGACGCTTGATATTGATGATGTGGACACTTCTGGAAACACGATCGGCCTGATCTGAAATTTCACCCATGTGATTCACGAGATCTTTGAGCTGCATCTTCTCAAACGGGTCAAGATCAGAATCGAATACTTTCCTGACTGTTTCTCGCTCCATGTGGTCACACCTGCTCTCGAGGCTGTCAATAGTGGAGACCAGAGGTTTGATATCCTCAGTCTTCTTGAAGTAGGCTTCTACCTGCCTGATCACTAAATCACTGCACTCCAGGGAGACCCGCATGAGGTCCCTGAGATCAAGAGTGATGAAATCCGGGACTTCAAGCCTCTGATTCTGTATCATGAAGAGGACCGTTTCGAAGTGAGTGAGAATGAGGTCTATGGACTCTAAAAGCCTGAATATGTCACCACGAGACTCGGGAATCAGGACTTTGGAATACATCATCTCTATGATTTCGTTGCGGATGTCGTCAGCCCTGGATTCGAACTTGTGAGTCTGCGTTATGAGGAAATCGCAGTTTTCGCCGAGGCCGAAGTCAAAATAGCAATCCATAGCCTTTTCAAAATGCTCCTGAGTGCTTCTCAAGTTGTCCAGGTATCTTGATATCAGTTCTTGAACCTGCCGCTCTTTTTTGAAAAGGAATTTAAGCATAGCGAACCCTTGTAAGTAGTTCCAAGCCTGTCACCAAAGAGAACATGGATTTTTTTGATCCTATCGCGTTTAACTTAAAAAAACAGGCCAGAGTGCTTTAAACGGCTAACTTGAATTAGCATTTTGAGAATCAGCAAGCTTTGTGCCATTCTGTTAAACAAATTGGATTTGGAGTTACAGTCTCACCACTCAAATCATGGGCCAGGCCTTATGCTCTCAATGGAGCGTCTCTATAATCTACTGGGTTGGGAACAGGTGCCGGGGACCCACGAGGAGTTGAAGGTTCTTAGGGTGTGGATTGATGAGTTGTCAAAAAATAAAGGCGAGGACTGGATTCGTCGGCATCGGTTCATGTTAAGGGATCAGTGGAGGTATTTTTTAAAGCACGGGGTGGAGAAACTGGGGAAGCCTCCAACTGATGAATAGTTAGCCCAGATAATTCACGAGTAGGCTGCTCCGACCGCGGATATGGGCTAGAGTCAGGTGAGAGGCTGCAAAGAGGCTATTGTTAGCCCTGATTTTTCATGAATTGTCGTCGCGAGACCGCGAAACTGGAAACCCGCTTGCGGGACTGAGCGGAGCGCAGCGAGCGCGAAGAAGATGGCCGTGCCACCGGGCAACCACAGGGGGTTGGGCCCGAGGCGTACTTGAAAATGCTACAGCGAGCGCATTCCCCGTAGCGTGCTACGGGGTTAACGAGCGAACTACAATAAAATGGAATCACTTCCTTACATTTCGAATCCGGCTTCAGCGGGACTGCAGCTTGCTGCAGGGAGCTTCAACAGTACGTCGCAGGGGCCGACATCCGAGGACGCCCGGAAGGACGGCCATATTCAAAGTCGTAGCAGGCAATTCGTGAAATATCAGGGCAAGGAAAGGAGTGGCAAAGATGAACTTCAAACGTTATCACTGGATGATAGCACTGGTATTGGTCATCCTATTGACCGTGGGGATATCTCCAGTAATGGGGGCATCAGCCCGTTATCAAGCTATTGAGATAAGCGTTGGGAAAAAAAGTGAGTACAATATTTTCATCCTGGATAATAAAGATGGCCACATGTGGATATTGGAAACCAAGGAAAGCAGACTCGATGGCAAGCTTTCAGGTGGGCTGAAATATCAAGGCCAGCTTCGTCCAGGCAAAAGTGCCGGAGAGATGATCTTCCAGTTTGGCAAAGAGAAGTAAAAAATCAGGGTTCTGAACCAAATCAAGGGAACGGCTCAAGGCACAGGGCGCAAGGCAAAAACAAGCAAAGGAAACTTATCCTTTCCCTATGCCCTATGCCCTATGCTCCATGCCCCATGCTCTGTGCCATACCCCTTTTCAAGTACACGCTACACAGTGACCATGCTCGTCCACACATTCGTCACAGTGGATCCGACCACACAAATTGCATTCTGTCATGACATTGCTGGTATCGCCTTCGTAGTCCTTATCACAGGCGGCACACACAAATTGCACATCTTTAGTCTCGGTCATTTTCAAATCTCCCGTCATCATCTAAGTCAGTTCATTACTATGCTGTTTTCCATGTACAACCATCGAACCTGTCTAATCCAATATAACCGGGATCCCATCAATGTCAACAGAGGGCTCAAACAGACCTAATTTTTGCTCGAGAGATTGTTGCTCCTGTCAATTTGACCCTCGCCAGGCAAAAAAAAATCTGTTAGAGTTAGAAAAATACTACGTTACCTGTAGGAAATTGAAGCATGAGCAGTTCTTACAAGAGCTCAGTCGCTTCTCCCTAGCAGAACCTTATGCTTCGAACGCTTTTGGTCTGCCCCTAATTCCGACTGTTATACTCGAGTTCTCACCTCCTACTACCAGGCTGCGCTGACGACAGAATCAGGTAACAGAGCAAAAACCCGGGTCCGTAATTTACCCTGCCCTTCTTGAGCAGTCGTTCCTTTTGCTGTTTAGAGTTCAGAAACCTTGGGCTGCTGCTTTCACCAGGCCCATTGAGATTTTATCGATGTAGGCTTTGCAGTATTTCTGCATGACAAGTTAGTGTTCTAAAAAATTCTAGGAGAGGAGGGTTTAGTAAGTAGACCTTGTCTTGTAACCGATCAAGACTCAACCTGTAAACCTATAATTTTGGAGGGAGATAACGATGAGAAAGGTTGTCATTTTGGGTTCAGGGGCCGGCGGCACCATGGTTGCCACCAACCTAAGGAAGGAGTTAGACGATAGCGAGTGGCAGATCACCGTCATAGACAAGGACGAGCAGCACCACTTCCAGTCCGGCTATCTCTTCATACCCTTTGGGATCTACTCCAAAGATGACGTTCTCAAGCCCAAAAGGGATTTCATCCCGCCGGGGGTTGATTTTGTAGTCGACAATGTAATTAAGATCGATACTGAACAGCGCCGGCTGGAAACTGAGAGGGGAGACAAATACGACTACGACTATTTGGTCATTTCAACCGGTTGCAGGATTGTCCCTGAAGAAGTGGAAGGCATGATGGATGTCTGGCGTGAAGACATATTCGACTTCTACACCCTGGACGGGGCAGTGGCCTTGCACAAGAAGCTTAAGTATTTCGACTCCGGCAAGGTGGTTCTCAATATTGCTGAATTTCCCTACAAGTGCCCCATCGCTCCCATAGAGTTTGTCTTCATGGCCGACTGGTTTTTCCAGGTAAATGGAGTCAGGGACAAGGTCGAGATCGAATTCGTAACTCCCATCGACAACATTTTCACCAAGCCGGTGGCGGCAAAGGCCTTGAGTACATTCGCGGAGAAGAAGAATATCAAAGTCACCCCATATTTCGATCTGGCCAAGGTCAACCCCAAGGAAAAGACCATCGAATCCCACAAGGGTGACAAGGTGGGATATGATCTCCTGGTTTCTATACCGCCCAACTTCGGCGACAAGGCCATCACCGACTCCGGTATGGGAGACCCCATGGGCTTTATGCAAGTGGACAAGCATACCCTGAAATCCCAGAACGCTGACCGGGTCTATGTCCTTGGGGACGCCACCAACGCACCCACCTCCAAAGCCGGGTCGGTGGCCCACTTCATGTCCTATACGGTGGTGGAAAATCTGGTTCGCGAGATAGAGGGCCATGAGGCGTTACCGAGCTTTGACGGCCATGCCCTCTGCTTTTTATCATCGGGATTTGAAAAGGCCATCCTCCTTGATTTCAACTATGATGTTGAGCCCCTGCCCGGCAAGTTTCCTTTCCCAGGGGTAGGGCCATTTAGCCTGCTTGAAGACACCTTTGGCAATCATTGGGGAAAAATGATGTTCAAGTGGGTCTACTGGAACCTGATGATGAAAGGTCTCGAACTGCCGCTGGAAGCGCAGTTTAACATTGCGGGCAAGTTGAGGCAGACAGCCTAGCCTGGAGGAGGCGGTTATGAATAACGAACAAGCGATTATGGAGCAACTCGATCACCTGGGGCAGGAAATAGCGGTATTGACTGATTCGGCCAGGTCTTTAAGGGAACTCAGGGATGACTTATCACCCAGGGTGAATGAGACGGTCCAAGCCCTTATCGTCCAACTGGCAGAACTGGAGGCAGATTTTCGGACTGAAGACCTGGTGTCCCTGATAAAAAACATGCTTCGGAGCGTAAGGAACTTGACCTGGTCCCTTGATCAACTCAAGAACCTCATTGACTTCATGCGAACCGTGGAACCTTTGCTCAAGTCTGCCGTGCCCCAGACCATATTTTACCTTGATCAGTTAGAGCGGGGGGGCGTTTTTCAGGTCTTGTCCCACTTGCTGGTGGTTCTGGAAAAGATTGCTGACACCTACACGCCAGAGGATATAGAGCAGATCAGTGACGGCCTGGTGAATCTTGTTGGGGTGGCCAAGAAGCTAACTGCTCCCGAGGCCTTGAATCTCCTGGACAAAATGGCAGAGGTCCCGGCCAAAGTTGACCTGTCTCAGGCCAAAGCAGTGGGCCCCTTCGGCATGATCTTTGCCTTGGGCAACCCTGAAGTCAAACAGGGTATGGGCGTTATGCTGGAATTGACCAAGGGGCTGGCCGTGCTCAAGAATGGAACTCCTGAAACTGAAGACAAATGATGACTGCAGGAAGGGGACGTCCCGTCCCCTTCCTGGTGAGGGGTGAATGTCCGGGTTAAGGGGCCAACTGCAGCCTGGCGCCTGCCCTGACAAGAGATCCATTGATACCGTTTAATCTTTTCAGAGTGGCAATGGGCACTCCTGTCCTCCGAGCAATATGGCTCAAAGTATCTCCTGGCTTAACGATGTAATGGCCTTTGGCAATTTCTACAAGTCCAATGGACCCACTGCCGTCGTTTGCTTGTAAAACCTCAGCCACTCTCTCCCCAACTCCTGGAGGAACCCTAAGTGCATATTGCCCAGTGGGCAGCTGGTGACTAAGGATGTGAGGATTCAGCTCTTTTAGCACTCTGTAGTCCGTACCCAGGGCGGAAGCCATATCAGCCAGATGGGACTGCTTGTCAGCTCTGACTTCGACCGTGTCGTGGTCTAAAGGTTGGTAGATCTGGTCTTTTGCCAGACGGTACCCGTAGAGCTGAGGGTTTTCCATGATGATCTTTATGGCGGTGATGCGAAAGATAAAACGCTCCGTCTCCGAAGGAAGGTTCAGGCTATAAAAGTCGTTGACCTTTTGCTTTTTCATCTCTCTTTTGAGATGGTACTCTCCGCAGTTATATGCCGCCAAGACTAGACTCCAGCTATCGAAGCTATCCCGGAGGTGCTTAATATAATTTACAGCCGCGTTAGTGGCTCGCTCAAAATCCAACCGTTCATCTATCAGCCGGTTTTTGCGAAGGCCGTAATGCCGGCCAGTGCGGGGCATTAGTTGCCACAGTCCGGAGGCTCCCTTGCTCGAACGGATGGTAGCGAGAAGGGCACTCTCAGCCACGGCAAGGTACTTCAAATCGTCTGGAAGTCCTTCCTCAGCCAGCTTTTGTTCAACATAAGGAAAATAACGCCCTGCCCGTTTGAGCCATAAAGTGACTTGGGGCCGGTCCCAAACAGCTATGGTGAATTCTCGATCCAGTTTCTCCCAGACAATAGGACTTTCAAGTGGGATAGGTTCGTTGCAGAGGGTAATGGAGTGCGGAGGGCTAAGTCTTTTAGAGTCGAAGTGTTTGGTTGTTAGGGTAAGTGAGGCACAGGATGGAAGAAGAGCTATTAGGAAGCCGAGAAATAATATGCGACTGGTTGGCGCCGCAGAAAGATGAAATTTCGCTGGCATAGTAGACTCCAGTCGTAGCAGGTTCATTACTTTTCGTGGATTATCCGGGCTAGCCCGAATAATTCACGAATTGCCGTCGCGAGATAGTGAAGATGGCTGTCCCACCGGGCAACCGCAGGGGGTTGGATCCGAGGCGTACTTGAACAGTACGTCGCAGGGTCCGACACCCGAGGACGCACGGAAGGACGGCCATATCCGCAGTCGCAGCAGGCGATTCGTGGATTAACCGGGCTAGAGTGCAGGGTTGGTGCCAAAGGGATAGTGACCATCAAAAACCTCGGATAATTGGGTCTTTATTGAGTTCCACCCCAATTTCAGCCACATGGCGGTGTGACTAAATATGGTCAAAGGATAAAAATCTGGATGGCCAAAAGGCCATATGAGGATTGGGGATTGAGGGATTGAGGAATTGGGAGATTGTAGATTTGAGATTGAAGATTGAAGACAGGCGCAAGGCGCAGGGCGTAAGGCTCAAGGCGAAATTATAGAATCCAGTAGCCAGGAGTCAGGAGCCAGTAGTTGAGAGGAACTCAATTTTGATTGCTTTGCTCCTGA
>Ga0209536_100014253_pt1 | contig 11432 bp, 6 predicted proteins | sample DeeMarSeWOR28_12_FD_187461 | JGI IMG/M metagenome (GOLD analysis project Ga0209536, IMG submission 187461) | Marine sediment microbial communities from White Oak River estuary, North Carolina - WOR-2-8_12 (SPAdes) (version 2) | ecosystem: Environmental > Aquatic > Marine > Intertidal zone >... | reverse complement strand
GTCTCCAATCCGTCCTTCTACAATCATTTGATTTTCATATTCAAATTGATACTTTTCAGGTGTTTCATTTGTCCAATGTTCTCCTGTGCTAATAACAACCGTATCTGAAACGGTATCACCATCTAAGTCCCAATAACCCGCATGAGTATTCATATAAACGATTTCCTCAGAAAGATTGGATTTAATAAAAGTAAGATCTACAGCTTCATTAGATAGATAAACGATGTTATAACCGCGTATTATTAATTTATCGATAATTTTTCTACAGTGAAGATTGCCATACATATTTTCTGAGGGATTAAGAACCAATGCAGTTTTTCCTTCAGAATCATCTGAATAAAAATTGTAAGATATATTGACAGCATCTGAAAGGGCTGGTGAATTATCCGCGAGTCCATCAAAATTTTTAGTAGATACATTTGTTGGAATCAAGGTTTGAAAAGTATTGGCTTGTATTGGAGAAATATTTAATAATAAAAAGAGGCAAAATATGAATATTGTGACTTGCTTTTTTTTAATAATCATAATCTCAATTAATAATATAATCATGGATTATATATAAATATACCGTAGAATAAAAAAAAAAGATGAGATTTTTTAAGTAATAATTCTTTTTTTATGCAGGTATTATATCTTGAAGGATACCTTCCCAGATCTGCTGCGCTATGTTTTCGAGACAACCGGGTACTATACATGTAAAAATAGTAATTGTTCCTATTAATACTGCTATTATTAAAGCAACTGGAAGAAGTGCAATCACAGTAATAAAACATCCAATTGGATTTGAGGTGCTCAATCCTCTAGGAGCTGGTGTTTGTGGATCGTCAATATTGACCTGTAATAGATTGATTTCCTCTTTTAGAAGAAGGGGATTGTTCTTAATTTGTGTTGTGTATTTTGTTATATCAGTTTTATCAATACCATTTTCTTTTAGTAATTTCATTACATAGGGCATTTTCTCAATTCTATCGAAAATACGATCGACAATTGCAGGATTTGTTTGAATTATTTTTATTGCTTTATCTATCCATACTCGTGCATATGATTTCTTATTAGAAAATAGATTTATTGTTGTACCTTTTCTTATGTAATTACTATTAATCTCTTCATTGTCTTTATTAATCATTTTTGTTAATCTGTTCGAAAACAAAGGTGAACTATATTTTCTTTCAGTTTGTAGTGATTGGACACCAACAACAGATGTTAACGAAGAAAGGATTATGAGACTAGAAATTAATATACCTCCAACTATAAGTTTTCTTTTCATAACTTTTCCTCCATAAAAATAATTATTGATAATGTATATAAATATATCGCTAAAAAATTTGAAAATAAATTAGTTTTTTTAAATTTTTTATCTAAAAACTTTATAATTTCAAATTAATAAGGTTTTTGTTAAAAATAAAATATATTATTTACTTGTTTTTAGTAATTCTTCGAAAATTAAAAATTCTGTATCATATATTTTTAATTGTTCATCATTTGGCTCAGTAAATACTCCTCCCATATTTTGATCTCGGAAGGTATAAGAGTCAACAACAACTGCAATAGTTCCATTTTTACCAGTCAACTCGTTATAAAAATTCATAAAACTTATTTGGGTTTCATTTCTTTCATCAACAATTGTTTTTTCTCCACCAGATATAGATAGATAAGGAGACAAAATAATACCCTTACTATTATTTTCACCAATTTCAGATATATTTTCAAATAATTGAAGATTGCCACTTTTTTTATTGATCCACATACCAAAATTTGATATTAATTCATTAGATGTGGACATGCTATTTGTAATGCTGTCCATTACAAGCATTTTTCCTCCATTTTCAATAAATTTACTAATCAAATCAATATCCTTATCAGAAAACGTTTTTATTGGATTGATAAAAACAATAATATCTGCTTTTGCTACTGCTTCATCTAACAATGTTTCAACAGAGGGAATGCAACCTATCCTTTGGGTCCATACAAAAAATGTTCCAAACTCGTTTTCCTCTTTTTCAATAATAATGCTTGGTTCAAGTGAAATTTTAATATTTGAGTGTTCTTGAACAAAGCATACTTGGGTAAAATCAGTTTGTGCTGTAGGTAAAGGATAATTTACTGTGTTAAAATATGAAAAAATAGGAATAGCCATAGAAAACGAAAGCAGACCAATTATTAGAAATAAAGATGCTAATTTTAGCTTATGCTCTTTACGTATTAAGTAAATTAATGAAATTAATGAAACAATTCCAATTCCTAGCAATATTGTATTGATATATGAATATACATTTTCCCTATTTAGATAATCAAAAACACCAAGAGAGTAAGTCTGGTATCCATCTGTAAAAACTGAGAAACTAGAAAACACAGTACTATCAGTAAAAGCAACAACTCTTCCTTTACCATGTTTTACAGCTACAGATTGTAAAAAGTATCCAAATTCTGATTCAGTTGTAGCGATTGATTCGCTGAAAAAATTCTCGGTTGAATATGTACCTGGTTCATTTATCAATCTATTTCCAATAATTACATTTTCTGAAAAAAAAGGTGCATCGAGTGTGCATGATGTCATGAAATCAAATTGATTGAGATTTTTAACAATAGGATGCCTAAATAAATCACCTGGATAATAAGAAGAAAGAGCACCTGTTCCTAAATCATAAGTTGCATCTGTTTTAAAACTAATACCAAATTTATTTGCAACAGTATTAAGATATGTGTTCATTCCAAAGACATTTGTATGATCTCCAATTAAAAACAAACCACCACCTTGTTCAACGAATTGAATAATTGCATTAATCTCATTATCTGAATAAGGATTTGTTGGACATTTTAAAACAAGAATATCATAATTATCAAGAAGTCCGACTGTCAGAGTATCATTAAGGTTTCTATTGACAAGGTAATAATAGTCTAGCCATTCAGCCCAAGAGTAGTAATTATAAGTGGAAAGCACGCCATACCATTCCTTACCAAGAGGATTAGTTGAATCTTCCCAATCACTATGGAATTCATCTATTAAAACTCGTCCGGATTTATTGCTTCCAGGATCTTGAAAAGCAAAAGCTCCAACAATAGAAAAAATAAAAATAAAAATCAATAACATTGCAATGATATTATTTTTTGATAATTTCAATACTAAAACAGTTTTTTTCTTAATATTTTCATTTTTTAACTGTAGAATTTTTATTAATAATAATGACAAGGGTAAGAAACTTAGTAACATATACCAAGGATTCCAAAATATCCCAAGCTCAAGTGTATTAATGTAAAAATGAACAAATATTATACATCTGAAAATAAGATAAAGTGCACTTATGATTAAAAAAATAAGAATATCAAATAGGATTTTTCTCATTTTGTGGAATAAAATAAATAAAATCAGAGCTCCAATAAAAATATTAAACCACATAAATAATCCTAATTTTTCCCAAGTTATAATAAATGGATAAGTCTCTAGTGCTGTTTGAACAAAAACAATACCATTATTTACGGATGTTTTTAATCCAATAAAATTTCCCAAATGAGAGATAATTGGAGAAAAAATATCCGCTCGATGACTATGTGATACAAATATTTGATACAAAGGAAAAAATGTCGCCTGAACAATGAGTATGAATCCAGATAGTGATATTCCTTTGAATATCATATTAGTTTTTTCACCAAGTGAAATTCTACGAATAAGAGCGGAAAAAACAAAACCAATTGTAAACAATATGACTCCGATGTTAAAAGGAAAAGGAACTACATATATAGCGAGTATTAACGGAATGAAAAATATCAAGTATCTTTCTTTAAAATAGATAGGATTACTTTTCCAAAAGCTAAAAATGTTACATATTGTTCCTATTATCAACAAAAGAATTCCTATTTTTTCATCTGGACTGTTAAAAATGGGAATAAAATACAACCAACTTGCAGATGTTAATAGAAGGCCGAACCAGAGAAATGACTTCATGGTTGTTCCTCCAAATATTTGAATTCATCAAGGATATTTTTAATTAGGATTATATTACCTGGCCAATAATCATAAATGGATTCAATATTCTTATCTAGTAAATACTGACTATCACTTATGAGTAATAAACCTCCCTTACCTTGTTTTACAAAGACCATAAGATGATAGTCAATATTCCAAGTGAAATTGAAATAGGATTGTCCAATATTTTCATCAAACACTATTGGCCAACTATCAACAAACCGTGGTTCATTCTCATATTCTTCAGGATTTTCCTCAACATATGGAAAAGGACCAAGTGGAACGTCTAAAATATCAATCTTATATCTATCAAGTATATTGCTTGCTGCTAATTTATCAGTAAAACCACTAGCAAGGATAATAATACCACCATTTGACATATATTTACTTAGAAATTCCACCTCATCTGTAGTTATTAATTGAGACGGCGCATTTAAAATAAGCATCTTGCTTTTTTCGATTTTTTCTTGTGAGAAATCTCTTAAGATTATGGAGAGATAACCATTTCTGTTTAAGTTCAGAATCAGCCCATTAACTGATTTTTCAGTGAATGGTTCTAGATTAAATCGTTCGTTATGAGATGCATCAATATATACAACATTCCCAGATATCTGCATGTCTGATATGATTAGGGGATTTATTATTACACTAAATAATAATCCAATAGTGAATACAAATGGAAAAACTGCTTTGGGAATGTTTTTTTTCTTTTGAGTTATAACTAAGATAAATGCTATAATGAGTAGTAAAATAGAAACTGTGGTTTGTAAGAATATTGTGGTAGCTGTTTGTTTATTTTTTAACCATGTAAAGATATTGTGAATAAACGAATATGAATATGGGAGCGCACCATTTTGGAAGGTTGAGGTATCACCAAACACAACAACCTTTCCATCTCCATAATAGGTCGCTGCTGCAAGGATAATATCTCCAATCTCTTCTCCTTGATTATATTCATAATCACCAAGATAGGAAAAATCTTCATTTAAGGAATTTCCTTCATCTGATAATCCATATCGACCTGCAATTAATGGGATCGCATTTGGAGATGTGCTAATAGATGCACCAACACTTATCTGGATTTCATCATAACTATTGAGATCATAGGTTATTGGATGATGCATTAACTGATAGCAGTTCATCCATTTTAACTTTGAATCTAGAGGTAACGCAGAGTCGAAATTAAAGCTGATTTCAACTGGTTTTAATAAATCATTTAATGGATCCTGTATACCACCAACATTGGTATGGTCTCCTAAAACAAGTAGAGAACCACCTTTTTCAACAAATTCCCAGATAACCCTTTTTTCATCTATAGAAAATGATTTGTTGATATTTGTTATAACAAAGATATCTATGGTATGTAAAATATCAACAGTTACCTTATTTGATTCAATAATTTTTACATTATCTGTGATATTTACATATCTTGTAATATTTTCTTTTGCTGGTTGAGTGGTATTGAGAAATGTTGTGATATTATTAACAAGGAGTGTATTTTCAAATCCTGAAGCAGAAAGATAAATTGGTAAAAGACCAAACATACCTGCTCCTTCTCGTCCGTATTTTCCATATTCTGGTATATCCCAAGAACCTAGCATATTTTGAGCATAAAACAATATTTTTGTTTCTTCATTAGATTTTTTTTCTTCTAAACCAAAAAAACTTGTAAGTATTATAGAGGATAGAAAAAGAAAAATTATTGCCCATACTAATTTATTAGAAAATATTTTCTTAATTTTTATTTTACTAAAATCTAAGTTAATCAATCTTTCTTCCTTAATCTCTAATCTAAATAGATAAAAAAGAATAGGAATGAGACACAAGATGAAGGGAATAATATGCAAATTTACAACATCGAATTTTGACTTAAATTCAATAAAACCTAGAATAAGTAAGTATATAATCCATCCAATTAAGATTCCAATAATAGTAAACAAGAATTTTTTTAATTGGAATTTTTTATTTGACGTTAAAAAATAACCTACAATTGTAATTATAAGGGATATAATAACTATCCAAAGACCACTGACAGAAGGTCCTAAACGCATTGATTTTCCAATTAATGCTCCAATTGAACTTGAAACTAAAAAGGAAAACCTTTGAATTAAATGCCATAAAATAGGAATTGTTTGGATTAGGATATAGAATATAACATAAGAAAGGGAAAAAAGAGTAAGCAAATAGAATTCTTTTCGTTTTATACTAATTCCCTTTAATGTTAGGTCTAAACCAGATATGAATATTGGAATAGACGATAACCAAAGCATTACATTTCTATTTGCAATTAATAAAACAAAGGAGAATACAATAAGACCAATCCCTAAAAATAAGTTTTTTGAAGGTTTATTATTTGTATTAACATTTTTGAGGTTTTTTAATATTTTTTTAAAAGGTAAATTAAGTAGCAATAAACCAAATAGCAAATATAAGCTTGAAATTCGCATTAAATTTGAATCAATTATAATAAAATTGTTTGTTAGTAAATTTATTGACAATAATATTAATGTGATATTCAAAAAATACAAAGATGCTTTTGCAAGAAATTTTTTTTCGAAATTAATTTTTAAATTCCTCTCCCATTTCATTGGTATTCTGCCTTAATAATTAAAAATTACATATAATCTTATTGTTTTTTAAAACTCTTTAATTAATCATTAGATAAATGCTTAAAAAAATTAAAATTATTGAATAATCACTCTCTTTTTTCTAAAAAGGCTATATTTGAGTCAATTTTATCTCGAATTTTATAATCCTCGGTATCTATTCCAGCTATCTCTTTTTGCAAGTCAATAAGTCTTAAATCTACACCCATTTTTTTAATAATTGAATAATATTCTTCTCCAAGAACCTTTTTAAACTCGGTTAAAAAAAAGTAACCTGCTTTATTACCCAACCGATTTTTATACAAATCTACGATACTTTGTATTGCTTCACCAATATGTTTTGAATCAATATTGTCAAAATCTGAAATAATGGAAATATCATCGATTGAATCACATAAATTTTTTATATTATTGATACGAATATAACCTAAAAAGCTAAAATTTTCTTTAAGTTCAATTAGTATATTTTTTGCCATAGTATATGCATAATCTATAGATGTTTTTGAACGAGCAACAGAGATTAATGAAAACAAAGTATGTTTCATAACATCAGAATTTGGAACAATATTAACCTCATTAGATGTATCGTCCATTTAACTACCTCTCAAATAAGGTTAGTTTTTATTTATAATAAATAAGTTGTTTATTTAATATATTTCTTAAATTATTCTACTATTTGCTTATATAGTAATATTTTTATTGTAATAATATATCCTGAATATGCAATTGCATATACAGGCAGATGGGATGACACTTAAGAAACTAGTAAGAGAGATGATAGTAGTTTTACTGATAACAAGCTGTTTTACAGCTTTTATTTATGTTGAAGAAAGTACTGCAGAAATCCCAACTACGTATTATGTAGATGATGACTACGATATTGAAACTCCAGGTTGGCAAATAGATCACTTTGATAATATCAGAGACGCAATTAGTGCGTCATCTTCGGGATATAGAATAATTGTTTATGCTGGAACATATAACGAAAGATTAACAATACCTCATCAACTTGATATTTTTGGAGAGGAAAGAGACATTACTATTATTGATGGTGGAGACAGTGATGATGTATTAGTTTTAAATGCTGAAAATATAAACATTAGCCATTTCACAATAAGGGATAGTGGAAATAGTGCAAATAATTCAATTATAAAGGTTAATTATGGAAATGCAATTATTACTGATAATATAATAACAAGTGGAAAACAAGGAATATTTATAGAAAATTGTAATAATAATTTGATTTATGACAACGTAATTACAAGCAATTCTGGCGATGGTATTTATTTAAATAATTCTGATGGAAATGAGATAACATACAATTCTATAACAAGTAATGTAAATGGATTATCTCTATATGATTCATCCAATAACAAAATCGAAAACAACTCAGCAATTAATAGTAATAGTGAAAATGGTATCTTTTTAAATCAAACGAGCAATAATAATGATATTTATTTTAACTATCTATCAAGTAACACAAAAAACGGATTATTTCTAAACGACCATTGCGACGACAACATTATCTCAAATGTACAAATAACTAGCAATGATGATAGTGGAATTAGAATGGAAAATTCAAGTTCAAATAAAATATATACCTCCACAATTAGTGGAAATGAAATCTATGGGATTATGATTGTTGGATCAAACAATCAAGTATTGTATAGCACAATTAGCTCAAATGATGAGCATGGAATATTTCTATTTGCAGACAATGATAATATAATATCACAAAATTCAATATCCAGTAATATAAATGATGGTATTAGTTTATCAAATTCAACTTCAGATTTAATTTATACAAATGAAATATTTAACAATCAGCGATATGGTATTAACTTAGACTTCTTTACAATTGACAATACCATATATAATAATTATTTACATGATAATACAAATAATGCAATGGATAAAAGTCTGAATAACAATTTTTGGAGCATTACTCAAACAGCGGGGACAAATATTGTCGGAGGACCATATAGATGTGGAAATTATTGGGATAATTTTGACGAAACAAGTGAGGGTGCAACTGATACCGATGCAGATGGAATATCAGATAGCGCATTTACAATATATGCATCAAATAAGGATTATGGCCCACTGCTTGATGTAACTCCACCTACAATAGGTACACCTTTAGCGAATCCTAATTCACAATCTATTGGAAGTTATACGTATATATCTGTTACAATTACAGATAACACAGAAGTTATGGATGTTTTTTTGGATGTAACATATCCAAATAGCCAGACTGATTATTTTTCAATTTTTCAAAACAAAACAGGCAATACATATTATTGTAACAAAAAGTTTTCACAAGTTGGTACCTATACTTATACTATTTCTGCAAAAGATCCTAGAAACTGGGCTACATCAACGACTGAAACTTTTTATGTTCAAGAAGGAAAACCACCGACAATCAAGGATAATACCCCAGCAAAAGGTAGTCCATCGAAAATTTTCACTATTAATGCAACAGTTATTGATGATGCTGATGAAGCATCTGATCTAACAGTGAGAGTAGAATGGGATCATGGAAACCGTGGTGGTAATCATACAATGACAAATATTTTTGGTGACTTCTTTGAGAGAAATGTTCTATTAGACAACGTTACAGAATCATTAAAATATAAAATTTGGGCAAGTGATCAATGGGGTAATATAAAAATGACCGAACTAAAAAGTATAAGTATTAAAGACGAGGAACCTCCAAATATTGAAGTAACAAGTTTTGGGTCCTCCACAGACAATATACCAAACAAATTCACTTTTATAGCTAAAATTACAGATAACACAGAAGTTTCAGAAGTTAGTATTGAGTATTGGTATAGTTCTTCTAATCATATCACAAGTATTATGGATAAAAAAAACAATAATTATTATGAAAAAGATATACAACTAGATATATTTACAACTAGAGTATATGCAATAATTTACGCAACTGATCTATCAGGAAATAAGAATGATACTAAAAAACCATTTACAAATGCAAGTGGTCCCTATTTTGGAGTTACTGCTTATGAGGTAGAATTCGACGCAACTAATAGTTTTGATATAGATGGTGATATCATCAGCTACTCATGGGACTTTGGTGATGGAACAACTGGAAATGGTTCAACAACAAGTCATAAATATTCAAGCAACGGAAATTATACCGTTATATTAACAACAAAAGATAATGATGGAAACATAGGTATTGCAACTACCTATGCAAAAATAATTCATTCAATCATTTATAAAACAACCGAAGAGACCTTGAATATAATTGAAGAAAAATATGATATTGAACTCAATGAATTATTTTTATGTTATGATACTGATGGAGATTCAAAGTCAGATAAATTTGTAGATCCAAATAAACTATTAAAACCAGTTCATTCAGGTTCTGTAAATATTAATGGAAGTATTGTTTTTTTACTATCTATTGATGATGAATTCATACCTGAGTTTATGTGGAATTCAACTACCAATGAAATTGAATATATTAATTCTGCTGTAATACTCGATGAACATCTTTTAATCGATACTAAAAACGAGAAAGCAACTATTATTATATCAGTTAATAAGACAGGTTGGATTTGGATTGAAGTAGACGATAAATATTCATATGCTTCAATAAGAGTTTTAGCTGGAAATAGAAATATTTCTTCGGACATGATTTGGAGGAAAAATAATAGAATCTATATACTTGACGACCCGGAAATATCTTATACAATAATTTTTGAAAACATATATAAGGATGTTGAATCCCCAACATTTATTCCAGGAGATAGTGGAATAATTGATGAGATTAATAAAGAAATTACTATCATCTATAATGTACCTGTAAAAATAACATATGCTACATTCAACAATGTAAAAATTTCATCTATACTTAAAACTTCAGATAACATGGTATTTACATATACACCCCCAGGATATTGGGAAGATGGGATGTATACTATTGAGATTGATGCAGAAGCAATAAATGGAAACAGTCAGGTTTCTTCAACTGCCACCTATTTCTACTATTCCTATACTTCCCTGCCACCAACACCTCAAAAAAGCTTTGTCGAACAATATTTAATATGGATATTATTAGGCTCTATTGCACTAGGTTTTGCGGCAATTTATTTATTATTACGAATTAAAAATATTACATTTGAAAGTTTTATTTATGTTAAGAATAGAAAGATAATCCCGTTCTTTAGACCATTAGTTTTTGGACCATTGAGAATTGATGCGAATGATAGTAGAGTTAGAAAAGCAGAGTTTTATGTTAATGGAAAGCTAAAGGATACTATAACACAAGGTCCATTTGTTTGGAATTGGAACGAACCTTCATTTATGAAAAAAACAATAGAAACCAGGACATATGATATAGATGGAAATGTAAGTTCTAGTGGAGAAATGATTTTCTATGTCTTTAATTCTCCACGATTATTTAAATGATACAACTTTCTATGAAAAATCCAAGAATTGTTTTAAATGAATTGAAATGGAAGAAGGATTACAATTTAGATTTAGCTGAGATATGGTATTTACATAGAGGCGCACCAAATAATACAAAAATTATTACAGGTAAGGACATTATTAAACTCGAAAAATCATTTATGCAAACAACATCTGCAATGATTCCCTATCACAGGATTTTTAAAATCGTTTATCAAGAGAAAGTTATCTACAATAGATAAGATTTTACAAATTTTTACAATATTATACAATAATCTTATATATTAGGAGTTATTAATATTAATATGGGGATATTTAAATGACATATACTCAAAGATGTACTAGGTGTGGAAGTATTATGAAAAAAATCCCCATAAAAAGACTGGATTCAACATTAATTATTGAACTCTATTGTGAGAAATGTGACG
>Ga0209536_100014252_pt1 | contig 11432 bp, 10 predicted proteins | sample DeeMarSeWOR28_12_FD_187461 | JGI IMG/M metagenome (GOLD analysis project Ga0209536, IMG submission 187461) | Marine sediment microbial communities from White Oak River estuary, North Carolina - WOR-2-8_12 (SPAdes) (version 2) | ecosystem: Environmental > Aquatic > Marine > Intertidal zone >... | reverse complement strand
ATCTAGTGTAACCGTCGTGGTACCACTGACCACGTCAAAATCTTCGTAGTTAACAAATCTACCACTGTTCAACAGCCACATTTTCTGGTCAGTTTCAGCCGCGTAGTTCTCAGTTGCGTTCGCGCCGACTGTATAAGCAAATTCCAAACTGTTAATGTAGACTTCATCCATCCACATAGTTTGGTCGATATTGTCGGCAAGCGTACCCAGTGAACACTCATCCTGAACCGGTGCCCACAGAGAAACACCTGTCAAGTTGCCACAAACAACGGCAAAGTCCGGGATACCAACACCATGATAGTAACCAGAACCTGTCGTACCATTGTCATAGTGAGCTCCATAAGAGTTCACAACTTCCAGGTTTGCTGTGGTTGGGGTAACTGTAGCATCCATAGCTCTCTTCGCAGGGGCAACCTGTGCCAGAGTAGCCATAGTTCTTACATCTCCCCAATCGTTGGTGTTCAGAGTAACCGCAACGGCAGGAACGTCGTCGACAACGTCCACGATGTCCAAATGACCAAGTTCAAAAATGTCTTCGGAGGTGAATGTCGTAGTGCTACCTAGAGACTGTACACGATAGAGAACCTCTCCATTGCACCATACACTCTGAGATGCATAGATTATTCTATTTCTAGCCATAATGTTTCAATCCTCCTATAATAGTCTTAGAAATTTATAGCTATTCAGGTTGGTATATAAATTTGAGTAATTCCATTCCAGTTATTAAATCTGAGGCTGACTTAATAACATGTTCCTTGCCCTACCTACGAGTTGGTGTAGGTAACTAAATCAAAACTCACTTTTGACCTGTACGCATTGAGGTCGCTGAGCAAGACCTCATTACGATCCCGGGTCATAAGTAGAGGTAAACTTACATGCCTGGCAGTAACGTTTTCGAATTCCATATTTCCTATAATTACACCAGTATCATTAAGTGTTTGTCTATTAAATAGAGAGGTTAGTTTATTCATTGTAGTCTTGCGACCTAACCAAGTTCCATCATAATCTAACATAGTTCCAAGTGGAAAATTATATAGTGGAGCACTTTTGTTGAACAGAGCATTATATAGCTCCTCAACGATATCATTTCGTTCTGCTGGGTTGGTTGCAAACACATGTAAATCTACCTTACGAACCGCTCTTTTACCTGCGCCAAGCTGATAACCCGCCTTATCTGTACCATGCATATCAATTACAACCACCGGTGGGGCTGAAGCCTCTACTGCTGCCCACTCATCTACCAAACTAACGTAATTCCAGTGATAAGTAACGTGTGTGGGAACTGTAGTTCCTGATATCATGACTACGCGGCCATCTAAATAATCTATCATGTATTCATTGTCTGATATACGATAAGTAGCGTCAAAATTTCCTAATAATAACGGTTGAGTACCGTCTATTAAGAAAGCATTGCCCTCATCATCTATAAACAAAGATTCAATATCTATTGATTGCAGCCAATCTACATTTGCCTGGGCTGGGATAGAATATACCTTCACCCGTTCAGATTGTTCTGGTATACCACCATACGTGTTGGTGTAATCAGTATTAGCCACGTCTGAGCCGGCCACAATATAATAAGGCGCACATTGATTAGTACCAGATATCACAGCTCCAGAGTCCAGATACACCCATCCCCTCCCTCTTTCTGTAGGATCTGGGGTAAATCCATCGTTATCACACCACTCAACCAATGTTTCGTAAATGCGTGAATTTGTTTCGCAAGATTCCACAACTTCTAGTCTATTTAGAGGGGCTAAATCTTCCCGCTCGATAAATTCGAATAGGGCTACATGTTTAAGATAGTAGTATAAACTTAGATCCTCTTTTCTCAAACTACGCATTTCGTATCCTTCAAATGTGGCCATTATCTGGAATTCTCCTTTATAGAATCACCTATAATATCTGCTACCCATTTACCAAGATTTTCATCTACAAAACTTTCGGCATTAGAAAATATATCTATTGGTGGTGTATTAGAAAATGGGTATCTAACTAGAGTTTGACGACCAAATGTGGCAATCTCTCTGTTTCTTAATTCAGCTGTGTATCTTAATAAATAGATTCTTTCTTTAGTAGGAACTGTTTTGTCATACGGCGCCATCTGACTTTGTGGCTTCTTGTTATACATGGTTACATATTGGTTTTCATCTACCTCAACATACACACCAAACGTTCCTTCTAATATATTTTTTATAATATGTAATTTCCCTTGGGTCCAGTTAAAATTTTCTATGTCTGGTGTAACTAATTTCAGTTGGTTGTCTGAAGTATCAACATATTCAAAGTTGTTAAGGGCCTCTTGGAACTCATCTCTGTAGTACAGAGGGTTAGTTCGGCTCTTCCTATCTGTAACTGCAGCCACTAGCTTCGCATCATAGTCTGCCAGTATAGTGCCTATAATTTCAGGTATATACTCAGAGATAAAAACATATTCAAATTTTTTGGCAATAGATTTGTTTATGTTCTTAACAGTATTTTTCATCTGTCTTTCCAGAGGTACTTTAACTGCCATTAGGTGTAATCCTTAATAATCTCACCACTGTCAATCTTTGGCTTCTCAGTGGTAAACGCTGTAATAATTAACACTGCTTGCACCCCCAAGCCTCTAAGGATAGGCGGTTTAGAAATCTTACACTCAACACCATCAACTTCTAACTTCTTAGAATTTTTAAGCAAATCATAATATTTGGGGTCCGTTTTAAGCTGTACAATAGTGCTTCCTTCAGTGCCCGCTGGCGTAAACGTAAGGTCATTTTGTGCACCACGGCCTGAGGGATCCCAAATCACCAAAGCATCTATCCAGGTCTTTCTTTGGGTTTCCAAATAACCCTTGCCTCTACAAACAGGACACCTACCATACTTGAAATATTTATATCTCAAGTCTGCGCCCGAGCCTAGCGCTAACTGTTTTTGATAAGCTTCATAAGGCGTCCACTTACACTTCCCTGTGGAACTGTCTGTAAATTTATCATAGTAACAATTAGGACACTCGGATCTTCTGGGCTGTTGATACACCAAGACCTTCCTACTCAACCCCTTTATGACGTTGCGTATGGCCTTTTTGTGTTTCTCTTTTACCCTATTACTTATGCGCGTCCTGTGTATTGGCATATGGTTTTCCTATTACTCTACTCTTACTCCCTCAATGCCTCTTAACATCAAAGACTTAATTAAATCATCAAGCTGGTCGTTTATATCATCCAACAAAGCCTTTCTAAAATTAAACCCCGGACTTGGATCATAGGTAGACCCCTCATCCCGTATCTCAGCACCATCTTCTATAGCATCATGCCAATTTTCTTCCTGAAGCAAGCGCTTGGCAGTGTATAGAATATAGGCCTGGCTAGTAGCATTAGCCTCAGTTAGGCCGGGCGGTACTGGACAGCTATTATAAGCGTCCATTATCTCTCTATCAGAGTGTCTGAATGTATAATACCAGATGTCCACTCCATATTCATAAGCTCGGCTGCCAGAACAAACAATTAACGTAGTGTCAATTGTTTCTTCAAATATCAAGTATCTATAGCCGTTTATGGTAGGGTTAGTAGACTCTACATATTGTACCCCGCCCATCGTAACACACAGCGGCCAGCCTTTTTCGTCTAGTTCATATGTCATTCCGTCTGGGTGTATAGATGATGCAGCGTCTTCACCGTACTCTCGTCTTACGTCCAAAGGATCACCTATTAATCTACGTATCTCCTCTAATACCAATTCTTCTTCTTCTGTTAGATTTGTTAGCTCTTTTGCGCGGCATGGATCATAAAATAAGTCAGCTGCCTCGCCTCTCACTGGATCACTCCACCCGCTATAGGTCCCTGATACAGTAGAGCTATAATATCTAGATTGATACCAGTGGTTGGATGTTCCAGTACTATCTACAGCAACATAAGAGCTCACATTAGGTACAAGATTAATATATGACAGGTTGCCATTCACAGCGCCTAGATCTGTTAGTAGCGCGGCGTCTGTCATATCCTCATTAGTGGCTCTTTGTATCTGTATCCTGTTATACACCAACAGCACGGTTTCTATATTATCAACTAGTACTGTTAATCTTATTGCCATACTTATCTCTCCTATATATTTTGTGGCGGAGCAAATTTAGGTCTTAGATCTATCTCCTCGGCCCTCATGGCCGGTCTGCCAGTATCTGTTGCGTCCATATCTGGTCTTTCAATAGGCACGACCTGGTAAACTGTTGCTCCAATCGCAAATTCTACGTTGTCTAAATAAAACCCCATGTTTCCTTGAGAACGATAAGTCAATTTTTGTAAATTTATTGGGGCTGTTAAACCAAAAGCTTCTAAAGGTATTAAAACTCTTTGCCATTCATCTATGTTATAATTTCCTAAGTATGTGCTTAAATATACACCAGTACCATCTTCGAAATAAAGTAAAACATCCTTTCCAGCTTCCCACTCTTTGAGGTTTATCCACATACTTAGTAGATCATACTCATCTACGTTTACTCCGCTAGAATCTGTGAAGGTTATCTGTTTGCCAAATGTAAAGTCTGTAGCATCCAAACCATTTGTTCCCTCATACATTGCGTAATCAACTTCGATGCCGTGCCCGCCGTGTACCCAGTCTCCTCCATAGTCATATATACCCGTTCCGTTCCAGATTACTAGAGTGCACTCGCCCTCTCCTTCGCATTCTGCAAGGTCATATCCTGCCCACGCTATGTATCTCATGTCCATTGGCATAAAGTTACCTCATTATGGGCACACCGCTAAGTAGTCGGATATATAAACAATAGCATATACCTCAATCTCGTCATTGGAATTTTGGATGTACACATAAACTCCTACTTGTGGGGAGTCCGAACAATCAAGCGTTATCTTAGCATCAAATGGATCTGTGTGCAAAGACGGAGGAAATGTTCCACCATCTCTTCTAAGGCCATAAAGTAAGTTTGGTATTTCACCTGAATAACATCTAACTACTCTAATTAAATCTGCTGCGGAAATGGTAGCAACAGCCCCGCCCGCACCATCTGGATATAAATTAACATGTAGCTCATATATTACACTAATTTCCAAGGATTCTCCACCAGGAGCTCCGGGCTCCGTAGTAGGAGTTCCAGGTCTTATTGGAAAAGGTGGATGCGGTACAGCTTCATCATTTATAAGTAATGTTTCCCCATCGGCCGTAGATAGTTTTAAATCTCCTATATAAACAGTTCCGCTAGATGTATAAATATCATTACAGTGAACATCGCCTGTACCTGATATAGTATTATTTCCAAAATTTAACATATTACCGGCGCTGGTCATCCGTATATCATCACTGACATCTAACCTACCGTCCAAAGTTAGCCCAACGTCATCTATCTGGACCATTCCATGACCATCAACCACGAACGCCATGTAAGGATATTCGTAGACTTTTATATAAGTAGCCTCAGCCGGCATGGTATGTAAATAACCAAAATAAGAAGTGCCTTCGCCTACATTATGTTTGAATCTTGGTATGCCATCAGGTCCAAGAAGAACTATTCCATTAGTACCAGATATAGTCCCATCTAAACTTAGTATATTCTCTGCATATTTTAAATCTGGCGATGATACAATTCCAGAAGCTGTATAATAAAGTAGTTCTGTATCATTGTATCCTTCTGGGGTATCCAACATGTCAACAAAAGTGTTAACTCCACTAACACTTACTACTACTGCCTCAATAAAATCTTCATATGTTATTTTCTTGAGTTTTTCAGCATTTATAGTATCTGAAGTGTCGTATACAGCTATCAAATCATCTGCTACTATTTCAGGAATAAGCTGAAGTTGATTTAGTTCTTTTCCTAACATTAGTTTGGTTCCCCCATATATTCTTTCTCTTTTTTACCATATCCTTTTGATATCTGTTGTTCTTGCATAATAACATCTATCCAATTTATTGGTAAGTTCAGTTTAGAAGTGTAATTTAAATCACCACAACAATCTGCCCACCATCTAGCTTTATCTTTATATTTTGAATGTAGGATAAAGCAACCAGTAGAGAAAGTTGTTATTTTTCCATGATAATCATCTGGAAATATTCTTATAATTCTAGGATCTGCTGTATCTTTCCAAATAGCTTTTGTTACATTAATATGGTCTTGTAAAGACAGATCTATAGCCCGCTCGATAGAATCTGGTGAGTGGATTTTGTCGTCATCATCTAAGAAAAAATACCAACTATTCGAATCTGGAATAGCATCCATAAGCCTATTACAGTATAGGTTCGCTGGAAAAGTTCCTGCTTCTGAGGGGTATTTTTCTCCTCGTATGATGATATCTCCTTCCAAGTATGTATCCTCCATATTATCTGAATGAACTATAGTAAATAAATTTCTATAGGTTTGAGACCTTACCGAGTCCATCATATTTTTAAAAAATGTTGGCCGGCCAGACGTTCTAATTAATATAAAAATATTAAGGTACTTGTTCATAATGTGAAGACGGCTCAAATTTAATTATGGTTGATGACTTTGCATAACCTATTATTTGTTTGTAATTTCCAGAGCCCGGTGCAGAAGTTGCAATGGCTCCGCTAGTTCCCACATAAAGTGTTTGTCCAGGAGTAAAACTCCAAGAATCATTTCTAAACCAACCTCTATAAAGTACCCTGCGATTGGCAGTCCCTGTTTGTATACAAAGCACCACATCTCCTACCCCTGCTTCTGATGTATTTGATGACGGATCAAAATTTCCATCGGATGCACGAGTATAGAGTGTACCAATTGCTCCACTAGTATCAATATATTCGGCTCCCATATCGCCTGCCGAATTTTGATTATCTATTCCATAATTTAACCAATCATAATAAATATTAAAATTATCAGTTGCTCTTAAACCATAGGCATGAGTTTGTAGCCTGAGTACACCACTATAATAAAAGTTTTCAGTGGTAGATCCGGATGAATTTTGAAATAATTTAACTACTTTTCCTGTATTAGTTTTAATCTCTAGATTATAACCAGACACGTTCTGTAGTTGATAATAATCGGCTCCGGCCGATCCAGGACTTCCAGCATAATATAATCTAAAAATACCGCCACTAGTACCATCATTAGCACCGTAAACATTAACTACACCTTGTGTAGTATCATTAACGCCCACCTCAAGGAGAGCATCGCCATTTTCAAATCCGCCTCCTCCTACCCCAGATATAGCAGTATCCACATAATCTTTAACTGCTCCTGAAGTTGGCAAATGAGTATCATCATCTGTTAGAGTAGTTTCAATGTCGTTTACTATTGTGCTGCTTGCAATCTGAAGACCATTATTAGCCTTCCACGCCCCAGATGTGGTTTGGCCTTCTACAGTACCATCATGATAAAGCCTAACGCCGTCTTCTACATTAAAGATGGCCATAGTTTTCTTATTAGATCCAGAATCATGACCAAATAAAGATATAGAATAATCATCAACTGTATTGGTCATATTCCAATCACCATAGCTTGCTGTAAACGTCCATGTGCTACCATAATCAGTTTGGTAAAAAGTCATGGTTGATCCAGAAAGCCCATCTATAGACCCAAGCGCATCGTATACTGCTCCTGAAGTTGGCAAACGAGTATCATCATCTGTTAAAGTAGTTTCAATAGTATCAACCGTAGCTCCTGAATTTAACTCCAACCCCCCACTAACTACCTGAAGATTGTTAGTATGAAATTCAAGATCGTTAGTTCCAGCATCGTGTATCATAAATGCAGATCGCGTATCGTCCTGTATTTGAAGTTGATCATTGAGAACTGTCATTGCGTATTTTTGAAATACGCCAGTCTCACTAGCGCCTGCATACATAAATATACTTCCACCTAAAATACTACTTCCACCATAAAGTTGTAATCTTCCCTGATTTGAGTCATTAACACCAAGATATAGATTGGCTGAACTGTTTAATGACATCACCTCAGTTCCATTTATATCTACTTTAAATTTACCAGACCCATCGTCAACTGATGCAAGTGTATCACCATCTTGAATTGTATCAACTGAAGGAACGGCCGCTATTATAAGATCATCTAAAGTAACATCATTTATTAGTAGTGTATCTCCGCCTGAAGATGAAAGTTTCAAATCCCCAACATATACTGTTCCGCTAGCTGTATAAATATCATTACAGTAAATATCTCCTGTGCCTGATATTGTATTAGCACCAAAATTTAACATATTACCTGTGCCAGTCATCACTATATCATCATTACTAACGTCTAACTTTCCGCCTAAAGTTAAGCCAGTATCATCTACCTGAACCATGCCGTAACCACCAACAACAAATGCCATGTAAGGATAATCAAAGATTTTTATATAGTTGCTACTAGCTGGGGCAGAAAGATAGCCCATAGTAATATCGGTGGTGCCTGATATAGTTTCACATTCTATACTACCTTCAAATTTATTCTTTGAGTTTGCACCAGCTGAATATATATTATATCTAGTATTGAAATAAGAATTAGCTTGATCTTCGATATATAACCCATATAAATTCAAGCCACTGCCGGTGGTAGAAAAAGCCGGATTTTTAATTAAAACCCCATAGGCATTTACTATATCCACATCTCCAGTTCCATATGGAAATACTTGGAATCTACCAGCTATAGCATCAATTATATCCGTATCATTCATGTTAAAAACGCTGGTGGCTTTGAAGTCGCCAGCAACTAAAACATTCACCGAGGAGTGATCCCCTGTAAGCGTTGCAGTTGAATCTAGAGCTATTATCTCATCTACCACAGCCCCACTATTATTAGAAGATGCTGCCTGTAGTATTAATCCAGTTATATTATTATGTTCAGTAGAAGTATAGCTTCCTGCTGATAAATACATACCAACAGTATCTACTGTCGGACCACTGGCTGTATTTTCAAAATTCAAAAGAGATCCATAAAATCCGCCAGAAGCATTTATTGATTCATTGACATATAATATTATTGGAAATGCTCCTCCATAATCTATAGTAGCATTATTTCCAATAGCTATATGATCAGCTATATCCAGACCAGTACCTTCTACAAAAGTCATATTAGGGGAAGAAGCTACACCTGAGGCAGTGTAATAAAGTACCTCTGACACACTATAGCCGGCTGGAGTATCCTCTAATCCAGCGAATGTGTCATTAGAAGTTATGATTCCAGATAAGGTTGATATCTCAGAGTCTACATATGATTCAGTAGCATATCCAGACAGTGATGGAATCTGAGCTACTATATCTCCTGATATAGTCGTCATCTCAGCATCAGTTACATAGCCTGACTGTAGCTCTGTATATTCTGCTAATGTCAGATGGTAATATTCATCTACAATTCCGCCTTGAATGCTTTCTAAATTATTGTGAATGAAGTTTCCTCCACTAATAGAAGTAGCTATGGCGTCCCTAAAATTAGCGTATGGCATATTTTTTAATTTTTCATCTGCCGGCTCCGAAGTATCATAAACTATAACTAGATCGTCAGGAGCCAACCCTGATAAAGTTGCTAATTCATTAGCTTCTTTTCCCATTATATTTTATCCCCCATTTTGTATGGTACTCGGTCTGATTCGTCTCTATACCATGCATATACAATACCAGATGTCGTTGTGCCTGACCAAGTAGTATCGTAATCCCTCTTAATTCTTGTAATAACATAATCTGTATTACCCAAAGCAACCTTCCTAATAGCTTGATCTGTAGTTTGAATTGCGTTTTCTCTGATAACGTCTTCAACTGAAATGTTGTAATGTCTATTTTGTTTTTCGAGGTCGTAAATACTTTCTGGGTTGACGATGACCTCTTCCGTATTTCCGATAAAACCTGAACAAGTAGCGTAGATAATGTACCGCCCGCCGTCCGAGAGATTTTCTTCTCCTCGATATATTCCGGGCGTTACTATAGACTCCGTCAAAGTCCCTGCTAACGGAGGGCTTAGCGGATTGTCATTCATGTCTCTTATGTCGTAGTACACCGTCTGCCCGCTAGCTAATTGCCCGGTATTTTCATCTATAAGCGAGACTAAGATCGGAAATACTTCGTTTCTGTCAACCCTTATCATGAATTTTCCTCGCTACTCCTTAATTTATTTATCCGCTCACAGTAGTTAATTCTACTGGGCGGTATACAATATCATAGCCTATCTGTACTTCTTCCCACTCGTCATTTACTGCTTCATACCCTGAGGTTACTGTTACTTGACGATAGGGATATAATCCTAATACATTAACCAGTTTTTCTACTGGCCAATCAAAAAATATACTTCTTGGATATCTAGCATAAGAAATCAGATCTACATAAGGACCATCGTCTGTTATAATTTTACCTGTTGCTAGATGTTTATATTTCACTTTTACCTCGCGTTAGCGTATTTAAAAGGTTGTTCTGCAAAAGCTATTCCTACATGGGTATAATTATTAGTATTAGTTCCAGCTCCATTATACCTTATTTTAAATCCATTAGCATTAACATCCATTAGGGCTAGTGTAGCTTCTGAGTTTGTTAAATTAGTTAATAAATAAGTAGATGATGGATTGTATGTATCACGCTTATAATCAATAATTCCCCAATTTGAAGTAGCATCAGCATCTTTCCATATTATCCATTTTGGTCTAAATCCACAATACACATACGGACCAGCAGCATTACCATTACCTTCGTACGCAAAACATTTTATTACTCCAGGCACGTCTGCGAATAAATAAGCTATAATTGAATCTCCACTTCCATTTACTCTATTATGAGTTCCTACTGTAAACTGTGTTGAAGTGGGGGCGGTATCATTCCATAATGTATTTGCATCAGAAAATGAACCATCTGTATCTATTCTAGCATAATCTGTCTCTGGATCAGTTTTATTAAAAGCTGCATAATGATATACTGTCCAACCATCAACATCAGTCAAATTTTTGACTATCATAAATTTAGGAATTGCGCCGAGATTATGATTTTCTGTATGAGCTGCTCCTGTTCCTTCATAAGAAACTATATCAAATCCATAATCAGGGTGCTCTTTTAAACACCACGCTACAAAATTTTCTGCATTAGTATTTACTTCATCCGCTGTTCCTAATGTGAACCCATTTACATTAAAAGACTTAAGATTTTGAGCATCTTCTGACTCAGCTGTTTCATCTACATGTATAGTAAAAGTTGAGCCCCGCGCAGAGTCATAAATACAATGGCTATCGGTAGCGTCCCTATTTTTAATCCATACAAAATCAGGTTGAAATTCTAATCCTGTTATTATATTTTCTGTCCCAGTTCCCTCATAAGTTATTACATCTATAGCCTTTTTTGAATTTATAATTATAGGCCTTGGTAAATTTTGAGTACATAAAGATTTAAATATGTTTAAGCCATAGAGCACACAGAGGGCACACAGTGGATACAACGAATTGCTCTGTGATCTCTGTGCCCTCTGTGGTAAAAAATGATTAGATAGGCATTGTTTTAATGACTCAAAGGCA
>Ga0209536_100014251_pt1 | contig 11433 bp, 15 predicted proteins | sample DeeMarSeWOR28_12_FD_187461 | JGI IMG/M metagenome (GOLD analysis project Ga0209536, IMG submission 187461) | Marine sediment microbial communities from White Oak River estuary, North Carolina - WOR-2-8_12 (SPAdes) (version 2) | ecosystem: Environmental > Aquatic > Marine > Intertidal zone >... | reverse complement strand
GACGCGATAGGCTTCGGCAGAAAGCACTACAGCACGCTTTTCGCGCTCGGCCTTCATTTGCTTGCTCATGGCATCGGCGATGTCGCGCGGCGGCTCGATCTCCTTGACCTCGACACGGGTGACTTTGACGCCCCACTTATCGGTGGCCTCATCCAAGATGATTCGAAGCCCAGAGTTGATGCGCTCTCTGGAGGAGAGTGTCTCATCCAGTTGCATATCGCCTACCAGGTTTCTCAGTGAAGTCTGCGCCAGCTTGCTCACCGCTATGTTAAAGTTGGCCACCTCGTAGCGCACGGCGCGCGCGTCGGTGACGTAGTAATAGACCACAGCATCAACGGTAACGGTAACGTTGTCCTTGGTAATAACCGGCTGCGGCGCAATGTCCAGCACCGTCTCACGCATATCTATACGTGCCGATATGTTGTCGATGAACGGCACGATGAACTTGAGGCCCGGATCCAGCGTCTCTTTGTACCTGCCGAAGCGCTCAATGATAACCTTCTCCGCCTGGTGTACTACTGTTATTGACTTGGAAAGCATCACGATTGCCAATATCAGCACAATAATCGGAACTACAATAGCTGCAACCATTTATTTGCCTCCTTCTATTCTTTTCACGGTAAGGGTTACTCCACTTACAGCAACTACCTCTACCTTCTCACCCACAGCGATTTCCTCGTCGGCCCGGGCACGCCACTCTTCGTATCCCACCTTAACCTGTCCCCCATCATCCGGGGTTACAGCTTTCACTACGCGCCCTGTCTTGCCAACAATAACGTCTATATTCGTTTTTTCGGACTTGTGAGCAAGCCAGCGCCGATGCACGTAAGCACGACCTACAGCAACATAGGCAGTAAGGATTACACACGCGACTACCAGAGTTGCGATCCAGTTGTAGAACGGCCAAGTTACCAGCCCGCTTATAGTAAGCGCCGAGCCGATGAAGATCAGGTCGAACTCCAGTTCGAGCCCTATCATCTCAATGATGATCAGTACAAGCCCCAGTCCCACGAATATAAGCCACAGCCAATCATGTGCAAAAGCCATGACCCACCTCCTTATAAAGACATCTTACATGTAAGCGCTATCATTTTGCGACTAATGATACATTGGGGTTGCTTTAACGTCAAATCACATCCACGATCAGAAGCGCAAACGGATGCTTAAATAAACCGGAGAATACGCCTTCCGGTCACTGCAGTATTGATAAACTTTTGTTAATGTTACCAACTAAGTTAGCTTTTTAGGTGTTGTTTCTGCTAAGATTCCCTTGATACAAACGCAATGAACAGCTTGGATACTCTCACAATCTTTATAATCGCCATAGGCGATGCCATAGACTGCTTTGCTGTCTCCATCAGCGGCAGCATAGCCATGAAAAGGATTTCTCCTGCGCAAATACTGAAGGTTGCTCTTTCTTTCGGTATATTTCAGGCAGGGATGACGGCGCTGGGCTGGCTGCTAGGACAGACTGTTATCGATTTGATCCAGTCTTTTGACCACTGGATAGCGTTCGGGCTGCTAGCGGCAGTAGGAATGCACATGATATGGGAATCGTTGCATGGGAGCGACGACGAAAAAACAGCAGATATCACCAAATGGCTTACACTGCTGGTGCTTTCCATCGCTACCAGCATCGACGCCCTGGCAGTAGGAGTAAGCTTTGCCTTTCTCGATGCTAACTTGGTTTATGCCTGCTCTGTAATAGGAGGAATGGCTTTCATTCTGACAATTATCGGGCTGGTCTTAGGCAAAAGACTCGGCAGTATTATAGGCAAACGGGCGGAGATTGTAGGCGGAATGGTGCTGATAGGAATAGGCATCAGGATAATACTGGGTCACTTGCTTTAAATGATGCTGGGTCGATGATTATCTGCTAGAAGAACAGCGCGGCAATTAGCAGGCCGAGCAGACCACCGAACAGGGCCCCGGACCAGGGCGTTCTGGTAGCACCTCAGGTGGGGGTTGTGCAGCTATCCGGCGAGCGCTTATTCATATATCCTACTCCGGCGCCGATACAGACGCCGATGAGTATGCCTATTACGTATGTAAATACTCCCATGATTAAACAACACCTACAGTGATGGCACCGAATGGACACGCCTTGGCACAATCGCTGCACCCCTTGCACATCGGCGCCATCGTCATCGGCGGCTCATACGGCTCAAGCTGCTTCATTATCTTCTTTTCGCACGCTTTGGCCGCAGGGCATACACCGCCGTCGCACTTGTCCGGGTGACATTTATTGAAATCAACCAGTGCCATCTTGTTTGGCATCACCATAACCCTTTTAAAACTTTATGTAAGCGACCCGCTTACCAGGAGGGTCCTCAGGTATGCCTCGCGGGTCCGCAGGAATCGCCGTGACTTATGCCGAATAGTGATGCGAAATCGAAAACACGCTGCGTGTTCGATGACTCGCATTTGGGGCAGGCGCTCTGGGAATCATATTCCTCTATTTTCTTTTCCTCTTCGAATCTTTCACCGCAGTCTCTGCATTTATATTCATACTTAGGCATTTTTCATCCTCCCTTCATATCCTTTATCGCACTATGAGCTGAGCCAGATTCCCCTGTTTTTCCATCTGCTCAGCGTGTATCTCCCTGAGCAATCCGATGGCATCCGATATGCGGCTATCGGACAGCGTGTAGTATATGCTGGCGCCATCGCGCCTCGTTCTGACCAAGCCGCGCTCCCTCATGACGGCCAGGTGCTTGGACACATTGGACTGCTTCAATCCCAGCCTCAGCGTAAGCTCCCCCACCGACATTTCTCCCTTCGACAGCTCGTTTATTATGAGCAGCCGGTTCGCATCTGCCAGCGTTTTACAGAACTCGGCGTGAAGCCGGTATATCGCTGTCTTCTCCATCTCGTCCAAGTATCACCCCACATGTCATATTACTATATGCTCATATGTTCAAAGTATAGGGACTGCAGTCACTATTGTCAAGAGACCCTGGTCACTTAAGTTGATTATTTCTCTTGAGTGCGATACGGCCAGGCCGCTGTTATAATGTGACTGCTACCACTTAAATCAAGTTGTAAGCGATATGGAATATGATGCGTATACTGCTGATAGAGGGCGACGCTACAACGCTGGAGGTAATGAGGTCCTGCCTCGAGTTCTACATACCCGATCTCGCCCTGCTGGCCACCACGCAGGGAATGGAGGGAGTCCGCATCTGCAGACACGGATCGCCCGACCTTATCATCCTCGACATAGACCTGCCGGACAGCGACGGATATCAGGTCCTGGGTGTTATAAGGGAAACATCGGACGTGCCGGTCATAGCGATCTGCGGCGCAGAGGATGAGGAGACGATGAGCCGTATCCTGAAATCGGGCGCCGATGAAATGTTAGCTCGTCACTTCAATGCCTCAGACCTGCTGACGTGTATAGCCGATTCACTGGAAAAGCGCGGCATAACACCAGCCTTCAGGTTTAACCTGCAACATTAAGCGACAGGATTCATGATCTTGCCGGCAAACAGTATGCTGCCGGAGTGGTTCTCCCTTATAACAAAGATGAAGGGTCTGTTTACTCTCATTTCGGCGAATTCAGGAGCAGATGTGAGTCCCATTTCCACAGACGTAACCGCTGCCGCCTCGGTGCCCTCCTCATTTACTTCAACAAAGGTCTTGTGCTTAACTTCTTCGATATACAGACCACCACCGGTATTCATCCTGGTGAAATCCGCCAAGCTAGGAACAAAGGCAACTTCCATGCCCATCGCCTTAAGCACGTCGTTCAGTTTCAGCTCATATTCAAGCGTAAATTTGGGTAGATGAAGCGCCACTTCTTCTTCCGATAGATGGTCCGTCCATTCGTTCCAGTTCTCATCGTCAAGCTCAGAGATCAGTTCATCAATGTCCTTATCCAGCGCCGGCAGCAGCACCGTCATGCTGTACTTTCCGCCTCCATAGGGCAGATCGACAGCCTGAAAATCTTCGTTTGCGTAGTAGTCCAGGGTGACCTGCTGCTGCATCATCTGGCACTGCACCTCGGAGTCGTCCGGTAGATAGAATGGGGCACTTTGAGTATCACCCTCATCGAACTGGTACTTCCACGTACCTTTGAAGTAGATGGCATTGATGAGAAACATCATAGTTAAAGCATCGATCGGTGAGTCCACGATTTCCTCAATCTTTCCGTTGGTATTCTCATTTACCCACCCGTTGATGGTATCCACCGCACCCGGGTCTGAGAAATCGAGGCCAGTGACTTCGGCATCAAAGTACTGCTGACAGACATCTAAAAAGGTCTGCTCCACGTCAAAGTCCTGCCTGTACCATATCGAGTTGGCTACCTGAAATATAACTTTCGGATCGAGGCCGCGCAGCAATTCGATCAGGCTCTGGTACGACCGGTTTATCTCTTCCTCGGTAAGCCCGGCCATCTCCAGTGTCTGCTTCATCGCCTCGTAGGTATCGCCGTCAGCTCCGTTAAGTGTCATGCCCAGCGCCATGGAAACGGACAGCGGCGAGATGAAGACGTTCTTGTCTCCATCCTGATCGATGACCTCCCTGAACAGCTCAAAGCCAAACGTGTTGCTGGACTCAACCAGCTGCTGCTCGCCTATGGTCAGACCCCGCACTCCGACGCCACAGCCAAGCCCCGGCGACATCAGCAACACGGGTAAAACAAGAATCGCAATCAATAATTTCTTCTTCATGACACACCTCGCCCCAAAATGTCCTTTGCTAACATATACGCAAAAAGGGGCAAAAAGGTTCACTATAGAGTAATTATTTAAAGCTCTTTTTCAACGCGTTTATGCGGAATACCGGTTTGGGGAGAGGGAAACACCCGGTTTGAGACATCGTATCCCAGACGCGAGGCTATATTGGTCATGGGCAGGCGGATCTCGCCGGATATCTTTTTGGCTCCCAGTTCTTTGGCCTTTGATGTAGCCTTGGTATACAGGTTTTTGGCGACATTGGCCTTGCCCTGCATCTCGGGTGCAACCACGAACTGGCTGAACTGGGCCGTCCTTCCCTCAACCGTTATCCTGATATATCCGACAACCTGGTCATCGCTGATGGCAACAAGATGAATGCTCCTTGCCTCCCAGCGGTCCGACACCGCATCGATCTTTGCTCCGGAGGGACGGTAGAAAACTTCGTGCCTCAGTTTAAGGGCAGTTAAGTAATAGGGTGAATCGATAGTAATGTACTTATACTCAATCTGATCCGAAGTCATTTAACGACATCCTTATATCCAAAAATCAAAGAAAGAACAGCCGCCTGTTTTAAAATAAGCACCCTTGCTGCCACGCAAGGCCGCATAGTATAGATTGCTAAAACAGAGTATATGTACATGAATATTTAACAACATAAATACACTTTTTTCAACCGCAAAAAGGCTCGATTGCGAAATTACCCCGGAATCAGCATCAAATAATATCCCCCTAAATATATATACGAAAAAGAGCGGAAAAAGTTTGACGTACCGGTAATGCTCAACCTGCCAGTACTTCGACTTACTTGAGGTGCCAATGTACGCTCCTTTTGTACACATCTGCTATAATCACTAAATGATCATTTAAGGATAACCATGACCGTCACAATAAAAAAAGGCAATATGGCTCACCTCGAAGTGTGCAAAGACGTCCTGCTCAACTCCGTTGTGGGCGAGGTCTATTTCCCCAAAGAGAGGCTGGCTGAAAAGTTCCTCAAAGAGGGCCTGACCAAGAGGGAAATATATGTGGCACTTAACGAAGACGGCGATTGCGTGGGCTACATGTGGATCGTGCTGAACGGCATGTTTTACAGATTCCCTTACCTCAAAAACATCGCTGTAAAGGAGAAGCACAGGGGTAAAGGTATCGGCAGGAGAATGCTGGACTTCTACGTAGATGCCGCGTTCAAACATGCCAAAAAGATATTCATCACCACCAGCGGCTTCAACACCAGGGCGCAAAAGCTGTACAAGAAAACCGGATTTAAGCACGTGGGCACGATTCCCAACCTGTATAAAAGAGGTGTCTCGGAATACCTGATGATGAAATCGAAGGGGAGATGATATAGCCGCCTACTGGTCCTCATCGCTGTTTTTGCCGGCCACCATGTAATATACAAACAGCCCCACCCCGGCAATCGTCATCACAGCCACCACTATCGTCCACCACGTCTGCGTACTGCTGGCCAACCGCCACACGGCAAGCCCGATGATGAGAGCCACCATGACAAGTGCAACCAGTTGCCCACTGCTCATCCGCATGCATACATAATACGGGATGCAGATAAGAAAATGATAGTAGAACGCGCTGCGGGAGATGTCTAGTACTGAGTTTCTTTTCGCTTCTCTATATAGTGCTTAAGCCCGCTGATAATGTTCATCCGCGGCACCCTGTCCATGTAATCGACGTACTCTTCGCCGAACTTGTCAACGTTGGCCCACTCCTCCAGCCTCATCAGCCAGTACAGATAGGCTATAACGGGAACGCCAAGGATTATGGTTATCCAGTGCTGCGATATCAGCATCAGTGATATGACGTACAGCATGAAGCTGAAGTATACAGGATGGCGTATGATTTCGTATATGCCTGTGTCTACCAGCACCGTATCCTGCAGCCACTCCCTGTCTTCGGTCAGTTTCTGACGTCTCACCGCATACCACGACAGCCCGCCGATGCCGAACACGGCTACCGCCATTACTATCCATCCCAGTATCATCAGAGCGGTAGCAGCATAATTATAGACGATGATGCACATCACCACCTGGCCGATAAACAGGAGCACGGCGATCGCTGTTAAGACGACATCGCGCCGCCTTCTTTGCCACTTCTTATATCTTCCCACCCTGGGCTTCTGCTTCACCATGCGCCATACCCTGACTATAAGTCTGATTCGGATATTTCCAAGTTTACTCCAACTGTCCGCACACTGTTAACCGCAAAATCACCTGATCGCTCCAAGTCGCCCTGCCGCCACTTAAGGCGCGGTTAAAGTCCTACAATATTATTACTACGCGGCGGCACTTGTCAAACAGATAGCCCTGTACCCTATGACACTTTTACTCCGTTTACGTTATACATGTTGAGACGTCCATAATCATGCGCCAGAAGGATGATGCAGCCCGATGTCACAAGTGCTATACTTGAACCCATCGCACACAGCGAAGCGAGAAGCTACGGATGGCTGTGTACAGAGGGGTGCCTTGGACAGAAGACATAAAGAGGCAATGCTCACCTCCTGCTTCAATCAGTACTACGACAAGATAGCACGCTACATTTACATAAGGCTGGGAGACGGGGCGGAATCGGAAGACCTGGCGAGCGAGGTGTTCCTTAAGGCATATAAATCGCTGGATTCGTTCAAGGAACGCGGCGTTCCCATGCAGGCATGGTTGTACAAAATAGCTCACAACCTGCTGGTTGACCACCATCGCAAGCAATCTAAAATGAAGATAGTGCACTCGGAAAACGATCTGGAAGTTACCGACGACAATGATACGATGAGCACTGCCTTTGTTAACGTGGAATTTACCAGGGTGCTGGAATCGCTCAGCAGGCTTACGCAGGAGCAGCGCCAGGTGATCGAGCTGCGCTTCTTCGGCGGGCTCACCTCCGAGGAAGTGGGCAGGGTGATGGATAAGAGCAGCGGCGCGGTGCGGCAGATGCAGAGCCACGCCATAAAGAGATTAAGACTGCTGATGGAGAAGCAGTAAACCGGGGAGGGCATCATGGCTGAGAATTTTGATGAAATTCTGGACAAATGCATAGACAGTATAGGGAGCGGCGACAGTATCGACGACTGCCTGGCTCGCTACCCGGAGTATGCCTCCGACCTGCTGCCTCTGCTTAGAACGATGACCGGGGCGCAGGATGCCGTTACATTTGAGCCATCCGCCGAGAAGAAGCAGGCTGCAAGGCAGCAGTTGATGTCCATGATAGGAACGCAAAAAAGCGGGCAGAAGCGCTCTTTCTTATCCACTTTTTTCGGCAAAACTAAGGTGTGGGCAGGGGCCGCTGCCATGGCGGCCGTGGCTCTGATCGCCGTCTACGGTATAATGCCGCTGCTGGGTAACAGTGGCACACCGATCCAGCAGGGCGACTTCGCGCTGATGATTAGCGATGACCCTGCCGTAGTTGATCTTTTCGACAGCGTCGAAGTAACTATCGATCTGGTTAAGCTATACCATTCTACAGAAGGCTGGCAGGATATTACGCCCGAAACAAATACAGTAGATCTAACCGACATCAAAGGCGCACTCGCTCAGAAGATATGGGAAGGGGAAATACTGGTCGGAGAGTACACCAAGGTGCGCGTTGATATAGGCGGCATCGATGCAGTAATAGGCGGCGTGCCTATAAGCATCTCGTTCAGCGCTTCTCTGGTAATAGAGGTTCCATTCCAGATAATCGCCGATACCTTGACCAATTACGTCTTCGATATGGCAGTGTTCAATCCAGGCGGCTTCAGCTATACCGTCGATACAGTTCCCGATGAGAGCGGACCTGACCAGGAATTTGATCTTATCGTCGCACCGTAAAACCGTGCTTGACACGTTCGTGCAAACGACCTAGAATAGCTTTACCGGATCAGGCGCTACCTTATTTACGGTAAGGCAGTCGGGCCTAATCTAAAGGCAGCGGAAATAGATGAAATCCGCGGGACCGGGTGTTCCGCGGATTTTTTGTTGCCAAAAGAGGAGGCTCAATGAACCAAGATACAAATATATCAGACACGAAAACCTCATTTTTCGGCACCAAACGTGGTGTTTCCATCGTTGCGATTACTGTTATTAGCGCTCTTGTCGTGCTGCAATTGGTCGCCAGTCTTATTACCGGCAGTATAAGTATCCGGGCAGACGCCATTCACAGCTTCATCGACCTTACAGGAGCAGTAGTCGGCTACATCAGCATACGTATCTCCGTAAAACCAGCCGATGAAAACCATGCCTTCGGCCACGGCAAGGCAGAGAGCATTGCGGGTGTGTTTATATCGATTCTTATCTTCGTTGCTGCCGGTACCATTCTATACCAGGCAATCGAACGTATCATAGTAGGTTCGCCACTGCAGACCATCGCTCTGGGAATATACGTTATAGCAGCATCAATTGTAGTACTGTCTCTTACATCCTGGCACGCCATGCGCGTTGCTAAAAAAACATCTTCGGTGGCACTTGAAGCCCAGGCGCGCGATATGTATGCCGACGTCTTAAGCTCCATAGCTGTACTTATCGGGCTGCTGCTGGTCAGGTTCACTGGATGGGTGATCGCTGATGCCATCGTCGCAATGCTGGTAACAGCGCTTGTTGCCAGAGCCGCCTTCATCACTATGAAAAAGTCCATTGGCGGACTTATGGATACGAGGTTATCTGATGAGGAAGAAAAAGCAATCATATCATCAGTAACTAAATATAGCTGCGTGGTTGCCGGCTATCATAAACTGCGCACCCGCAAGGTCGGCAGCGAAAGTCATGTTGACCTTCATCTAACCATGGCCAAAAGCCTCACACTTGAGGAAGCGCACACTGTGTGTAACCAAATCGAGGAGGAACTACAAAGCGCCTTACCAAACGCCAGCATTATAATTCACTGCGAGCCCTGTGGCGAGAACTGTATGGAGTGCACCGTCATCTGCACCGACAGGATTACGACGCTCCAGCCGCCTTCTCAGCCCGTTTCTTGATGCCCTTGAGCAGCTTCCTGTCCATCGCCACAGAGATTATGCCGAACAGGCCATAGAAAAAGGTGTTCATCTTGCTATTGCTCCAGATATTTCGGGAGCGCGTTACCAGCCTGGTTTTTCCCTCTGCAGTTTCCTCAAGATGGAAGAGCCATGTTCCGTCCTGATATTTTGGCGGCAGCGGCTCTGCCGGATCCACCGTCTCATTATTCTCCAGATTGATCCTCAGCCTGATGATAAATGACCTGACCGGATCAATGGCAACGACAATATAAGGCGCAGCTTTGGGATGCATCATTACCTTATCGCCCACTTTTGTGTCCTGAAACTCGGGAACTATAGCATCGGCATTGCGAATCTTGCAGCTGGTGATGTTCTCCAGCAGTTCGTAGCTGTAGAATCCACCCTTGTTCTGCCCCAGTTGCACTATCCAGGGCCAAACATCGGCGGGTGCCACATCTATGGTAATAGCATGGTTGTAACTGCCGTCTATCTCCTTTATCAGATCATCGCCCGGCAATTCCCTGACAAGCTCTTCATCGGTCGATCCCCATCTGCCCAGCTTCGGCCTCAAGAACGGCAGTATGACGAGAACAAACATGAGTGATGCTCCACATACGGCTTCCCAGATGTTCCTTAGTATTCGCAATTTAATCTCCGTCCACCTCAGACCAGCTCATTACCATGAGTATCATACAGTCCATCTTAACCGACCACACGCCCCTTTGCCAAACGGCGAAGTTAAGCTATAATAGCTAGCGTTTACTTGCTTAAAAGACAAAAGATGATACGTATAGAAACTGCCGAACGTAAGCACATACCGCAGATTATCTCTCTGTGGCGCGAATTGATGGATTATCACGCCACACTGGACCAGTTGTTTGAAACCAGGCCAGACGGAGCAAAGAACTGGGAGCGTTACATTCGCGAGTTGATGGGTATGCGTGAGGGCAAGGTCTTCATCGCCCTCAAAGACGACGAGGTTATCGGCTACTCGGTGTGCCGCGTGTCGGCGCATCCTCCCCTGTTCAAGCAGGAATACTACGGACTGATAATGGACATGGCGGTAAAGCGGGATCACCAGCGCCAGGGCACGGGCACCATGCTGCTGGAGACAATCTACGAGTGGGTATGCAAGCTGGGTCTCAACCGCATCGAACTACAGGTGGTACCAAAAAACGGCCAGGGGTACGCCTTCTGGAAGAAGCACGGCTTTATCGACTACCTGCACTCGCTGTACAAAGTGATATAGCCGATGCTTACTAAGGTATCGCCCATTCAAACTGGCCCGTCTCCTCAAAAGCGAAGTGATGATATAAATCACTCTCTGCCTCAGACCAGAACTCGACCATCACCGTAGTGCCCCTGGGGAAAAACTGCCCCAGTTGCGACGTATCATAGCGTACGATGATATAGTCGTATCCCATCCCGCCCTGACCAACCTCACCATCCAGGTGCTTTACATCGTCTATGTCTGCCAGGTTATATTTGGCATATGTCTCAGTGCGCTCGCCGTAATCAATGTTTACCGAAAAGAATATCTCCACACCGTTGAACTCAGCGCCGGTAGTGGGATTACTGTCTATATCAAGTGCGACGCTTGCTCCCTGGCATGTCACCGTCTGCGCCTCTATGGTGCCGTCTGCCTCGATCAAAACCGGCAGCGGCGGCACCTGTCCGGCATAGTCCAGCCTGATGTAAAGATAATTACCATCCATACCCAGAGATACTCTGGTTACATTTACCGGCGCGTAATCTATCTCATCTATATAGCTCGGAGCCTCCGATATATCTTCATCG